>Ga0209810_1006176_pt1 | contig 10473 bp, 5 predicted proteins | sample Coa_R1_7_FD_187159 | JGI IMG/M metagenome (GOLD analysis project Ga0209810, IMG submission 187159) | Surface soil microbial communities from Centralia Pennsylvania, which are recovering from an underground coalmine fire - Coalmine... | ecosystem: Environmental > Terrestrial > Soil > Unclassified ...
GCATCGGCGGCATCGCGCCGCTCTGGACCGGGGACTCGGCCTCCGACAGCCTGATCCGGTCGGGGATCGCGGCGGCCCTCCTGCTCGGCCTCTGCGTCTTCGCCTGCGGCCGCATCCTGCGCTCCGGGATCGGGCTCGAGCTGGCCGTCAGCTCGGACGAGCGCTCGGCCGGGGCCCTCGGCATCCGGATCGGCCGCCGCCGGCTGGAGCTGTTCGTGCTGGGCTCGATGCTGGCCGCCCTGGGCGGCGCGGTCTTCGCCGGCACCCAGACCGTGGTCTCGTCCGATCTCTTCGGCCAGGTCAGCGAGCTCACGCTCCTGGTCATGCTCTTCGTCGGCGGCCGCCGGAGCCTGGTCGGGGCGGTGGTGGGCGCGATCGGGATCGAGTACCTGGCCGGCAGCACCACCTTCATCAACACCCACCTGCTGATCATCGAGGGGGTCCTGCTCACGGTCGTGCTGCTCTTCGAGCCGGGCGGGCTGGCCGCGATCGCGGTCGGCGCTGGCCGCCGGCTGCTCGGGCCGACCTCGGTCCACGCCGGCCCCGGACGGCAGGGCCTGGTTCGGAGCCTGGCCTCCTCCGGCCCGGTCCGCTCCGGCCGGGCGGAGAGCCTCGCTCCGGGGGAAGACGTCCCCGCCCTGGTCTGCCGGGGGGTGTGCAAACGGTTCGGCGGGCTGGTCGCGGTGGACGAGGTGAGCCTGGAGATCCCGGGGCGCGGTCTCTACGGCATCTGCGGTCCCAACGGCGCCGGCAAGAGCACGCTGCTGGAGCTGATCGCGGGCGGCCTGGGCCTGGACGCCGGCCAGGTGCTGGTGGGGGGCCGGGACGTGAGCCGGTGGAGCGCGGCCGAGCGCGCCCGGCACGGGGTGGCGCGCACCTTCCAGACGGTCAGGTTGATCCCCCACCTGAGCGCGCTGGACAACGTGGCCGTGGCCTGCCTGGGCTCGCACCGGACCTGGATGCTCGAGGCCATCGCCCGCAGCCGGCTCGAGGAGGCGCGAGAGCGCGCCCACGCCGCCCTGGCCCGGGTGGGCAGCGCCCACCTGGCCGGCGTGGACCCGGGTCGTCTCACCCTCGAGGGCCAGCGGATGGTGGAGCTGGCCCGGGCCGTGGCCGCCGGCCCGAAGCTGCTGTTGCTCGACGAGCCGGCCTCCGGCCTCAGCGGCGCCCAGCGGGGCCGCCTGCGGGAGTTGCTGCTGAGCCTCGGCACGGAGGTCACGGTGGTGGTGGTGGAGCACGACTTGGAGCTGCTCGCCAGCATCGCCCAGCGACTCTTCGTGCTGATCAACGGCCGCCTCCGCTTCCAGGGCGACGGGGAGGGGTTCAGGAGGTCGGAGCTGGTTCGGTCGGAGCTGATGGGGCTGGTCGAGGACAGCTACGCGGCCGACCGGAGCTGCTGAGGGGCGGGATCTCTCGGCGGGTTGAACGGGAGGAGAGGACGCCATGAGGTGGTGTGGGAAGGTCGAACCCTCGCGGTCGGCTCGGAGCCGCTGGCTGGCCGCGCTCGGGGCGGCGCTGCTGACGACGGCCGCCTGCGGGGGTACGAGCGGCGGGCAGGCGGCCGGTCCGATCGTGGTCTGCGTGGACGCCGCCCTGTCCGGCCCCTTCGTCCAGCTCGGTCAGTACGACGTGGTCGGGGTGAAGGCCTACTTCAACGCGATCAACCGAAAGGGTGGTCTGCTCGGCCGCAAGGTGAACGTGGTGGTGGAGAACGACCAGTCGTCGCCGCCCCTGGCCGCCACCCTGGCCCGCAAGTGCGTGACCCAGGACCACGCCAACTTCATCCTGGGCCCCGAGGAGACGTCGTCCTCGGCGGCGGCGGTGCCGGTCGCCGACGCCCTGCAGACGGTGATGATCGGGATGCAGTCGGGCTGGAACATGCAGGGCCTGACCCAGCCGCAGCTGCACTCCTACGCCTTCCCGGGTTACTACAACGTCTTCTATCAGAACGATCTCGACACCGTGCTCAAGCTCATCGTCCCCCGCCACTACACGCGGATCGCGGTCATCCAGGACGCCACCTCGGGCGGGCTGCCCAACGAGGGCTACATGAGGACGCTGGGCAAGCAGTACGGCTTCGAGGTGGTGGCGGTTCAGAACACCCAGCCCGGCCAGACCAACGACACCCCCCAGGTCCTGGCCCTGCTGGCGGCCCGGCCGCAGATCATCGTGCTGGGCATGACCCCGGGACCGGACACGACCACGGCCATCCGCGCCATCCGCAGTCAGGACCCGAGCATCCCCATCAGCGAGTGCTCCGGCTGCTGGCTGCCCAGCTTCATCGCCGCCACCGGAGGTCCGGCGATCATGCAGAACGTCTACCTGCTGGGATCGATCCAGCAACTGGTCGCCAGCCTGCCCGACACCCCGGAGAACCATCCCACGGTTCAGGACGCGAAGGCCTACCTGGCGGCCATGAAGGCATCGGGGTACACGTCGCCGGACGAGATCAACAGCGCCCTCATCGGCTGGGCGGCCGCCGAGGAGCTGACCCAGGCGATCCGAACCGCGCGCAGCACGGCGGAGACGGCCGTGCGCAACGCCCTCCAGCACCAGAAGCTGGACACGGTCGGCATCTTCTGGAGCCGGACCCCGCAGGACTACGCCCGTATCACCAAGGTGCAGGACGTGATGGCGGTGGTGGCCCCGGACGGCAACCTGCAGGTCTACCAGGCGGGATGAGACGCCGGACCCGCCGGCCGGGGCCTCCCGCCCGCCCGGGAGGCCCCTCCTCCGGGCGGGTTAGGATGGTGGCGCGCCCTCCTACCCTCCCACGCGATGAACGCCCTCAGATCCGCCGACCGTCCCCAACGGCCCCGGGCGCCGTTCCCACGACCGCCGCTGCGCCCGCTGGCCCTGGTGGCCCTGCCCCTCGGCCTCCTCCTCTGGCTCGGGCTGGTGCTGAGGCCGGCCCTGTGGCCCGGCGGCGGACCCGTCCTGACCCTGCGCCAGGCCGCCTACACGCTGGGCGTCGACACCGAGGGCAGGGCGCTCCTGGCCAGTCCGAGCGGGGTCGTCTACACCACCCTGCCCCTGGAGGTGGTGGGTCAGGGCGCGGGCCCCGTCCCCGGACGGGTCGTCCTCCGCCGGGAGCCGGGGGGCGACCGGGTGGTGGTGTATCGGGTCGACTGGGCCGGGAACCCGGTCGAGGAGGCGACGCTGGTCGCCTTTCCCCATTTCTTCACCGTGACCTTCACCGCCTCCGCCCGTGCCCTCGGGAACGCGGCGTCCCCGCTCTTCTTCAGCACCGGGGACCGGGGCATCGACCTCTCCACGATCCGGGCCGGCTGGTCGCCGCTCGAGCGCACCTCCGACCCCTGGCCGGCCGTGACCACCGTGGGCCGGGTCCCCCTCGCCCCGGCGCCCCTCGACCTGGAGCTGGAAGGGGAGGCGGGCTGGTTCGGCCTGGGCCTGGTCCAGGTCCCCGATGCCGACACCCTGGCCCTCGACGCCGACGGCTCGGTCGAGGTGGACTACCCTTTGGGCCTCCTCCGCCGGCTTCCCGACCAGGGCGCCGGCGGGATGTGGGAAGGTCGCCTGCGCTTCCCCTCCTTCGTCATCAGCTTCGGCCGGGACCCCCTCCGGGCGCTCGCCGCCTATCGCCGGGCACTGGTCACCCTGGGGACGGCGCCGGCCTCGCCGGTGCCCGCCTCGACCCCGGCCTGGTGGCGGCAGCCCATCGTCGACACCTGGGGTGAGCAGATGGCCGAGGGCGTGGAGCGCGACAGCCCCGCCTACACGGCACAGTGGGTGCGCCGGTTCGTGACCGAGGCCCGGCAACGGCTGGGCCTTTCCTCCTTCACGGTGGTGATCGACTCCTACTGGCAGGAGGCGATCGGGGACCCCGACCCCGACCCGGTTCGCTTCGGAGGCGAGGACGGCATGCGTCAGCTCATCGACTGGCTCCACGCCCAGGGGCTGCGGGTGATGCTGTGGTGGCCGCTCTGGGACTACCACCTCTCCGACGTCCCGCCCCCCGCCGACCAGGTGGAACGGGCCGTGCCCGCGGCCGCGGTCGATCCCACCAGCCCCGCCTTCCCGGCAGCGACGGCGGCGACCATGGCACGGCTCCTGGGCAGCGGCCCGGGCGAGCTCGACGCCGACGGTCTCAAGCTGGACTGGACCTACGACATCCCAGTGCACCTGGCCCGGCCGGCGCTGGGCTGGGGCGCGGCCGCCCTCCACCGCTACCTGGAGGTCCTCCACGCCGCCGCTCACCGCGTGCGCCCGGACGCCCTGATCGAGTCCAGCGCCGCCGCCCCTCAGTTCGCGGGCGTGACCGACGCCGTCCGGCTCTACGACGCCTGGCGGGAGTCGTCGTGGGACCGGCGGGCGGCGGTGGTCAGCGTCGCCGATCCCGGCCTCCCCATCGACGGCGACGGCTGGGCGGCGAGCCCGCTGGACATCGTCCCCCACACCGTGTCCTCGGCGGTCTACGGCATCCCCGCCTTCTACTTCGTGAGCCGATGGGCGGACGGTCGCCCCATCCCCGACCAGCTGCTTCGCCTCCTGGGCCGGGTGGCGGCGCTGGCGGCGCTGAAGGGTGAAGGGACGGCGACCCCACTTCCCGACGGCACCTGGCGCTATGACGCCGGGGGGACGACCACCGTCCAGAGCCTGGCCGACAACCAGGCCCTGGTCCTCTGGCGGCGGGAGGGCTGCGGGGCGGCTCGGTGCGGCACGCTGCTCAGCGCTCGGAGCGGGGAGCTGGCCGTGCCCGTGCCGGTGCCCGGCCGGGTCACCGCGGTCGGCCCCGGGGAGCGGCTCGACCTGGGCCGGACGGAGGCCGGGGTGGTGCAGGTCCGCCTTCGGGCCGGCGTTCCTTACCTCCTGCAGGTGAGCTGAGCCCGGCCGGGCGCCGGGGGACCGCCGCCTCCCTCGGGTCAGCGCAGGAAGAGCACCACCAGGAAGACCGCGAACAGGTAGAGCAGGTACAGGCTCACGTTGCCCGCCTGGAGGGAGCCAACGGCCTCGGAGACCGCTCTGGTCCACCTCACCAGCGGTCGGTAGAGATAGACCTCGACCGGCTCCACGAACCGGTGCGTGTACGTGATCGAGCGGACGAAGAACGGCGCCTGCTGGTAGTCGCCCTCGATGTCACGCGACGACCGGTAGACGGTGCCGAAGATGAACCGCAGGGGGTTGGTGAAGGCGGTGGCCGTGTACTGCATGGACGGCCGGTAGACCGGGATGGCGCCGGCCCAGACCCGCTTCTCCACCCGTCGGCCTCCTCCCGCCCCTGCCAGGCGGAGCAGGACGGCCACGATCCCGATCACCAGCGCCAGGACGCAGAAGATGTAGGTCGGGGCGATGCTGGCGAAGGCGGCCGAGGCGGGGACGACGACCAGGCCGTTGGCCGGGACCAGATGCTGCAGGAACGTCCCGCCCAGGGTCACCAGGGTCGGGAATCGGTCCGGGTGCACGAACAGCGGCGGCAGGACCGCGTCCAGCACGTCGCCGGCGTGGCTGACCTCGGCCGCCGCCGAGGCCGCGGCGCCGATGCCCAGGGGCGGCAGCAGGCCCAGGACCACCGCCGCCAGAGCCAGTAGGGCCATGCCCCCGGTCATCGAGCGCGGCGACTCGATCGCCGTCCCGGCCGCCGCCCCCCGTGGCACCCCCAGGAAGACACCCCCGAAGATCCGGATGAAGGTGGTCACGGCCAGGGCCAGGGTCAGGGCCAGCAGCGCCCCCGACGCGGCCAGGGCCATGCGCGCCGCCGGGTCATGGAGCAGATGGCTCTGCAGGAGCACCTGCAGCCCCAGCCATTCGCTCTGAAAGCCGTTGAGGGGGGGAACGCCGGCCAGACCCGCGGCGCCGACGAAGAAGGTCGCCCCGGTCCAGCGCATGCGTCGCCACAGCCCTCCGAGCGCGTCCAGGTCGCGGCTGCCGGTTGCGGCCTGAACGCTGCCCGCGCCCAGGAACAGCAGCCCCTTCAGGACCGCGTGGTTGAGCGCGTGCAGGCAGAGCGCGACCAGGGCCAGGGCCTCCAGCAGGGGCCGCCCCAGGCTCCGGAACACCAGCGCTGCGCCCACCATGGCCACCATGAAGCCCAGGTTCTCGACCGTGCTGAAGGCCAGGGCACGCTTGAGGTCGTGGGCGAGCAGCGAGAACAGCACCCCGTAGAACGCGGTCACCACCCCCAGGGCGAGGGCCAGGAGACCCCACCAGGCCGGCGGCGGTCCCAGCAGCACCAGCGTGGACAGGACCAGGCCGTAGAGGGCCATCTCGACCACCACCGCTGAGAGCAGCGCCGACACGTTGGAGGGGGCGGCGGGGTGGGCCTCCGGCAGCCACCCCTGCAGCGGCAGCAGACCGGCCTTGGCCCCGAAGCCGAACAGGAAGAGCACGAAGGCCCCGTTGCGGAGAGCGGGGTCCACCCCCCGGGCGGCGATGGCGGCGAAGTCGTGGCCGGGCGCGAACCCGCCGGTCAGAGCCAAGGCGACCGCCATGGCCACGAAGCCGATCTCGCTCAGGGCCAGCATCAGGAACGCCGCCTGCGGCGCCTCCGGGCGCTCGTACTCCAGCGCCACCAGGGCGTAGGTGAGCACCGACATCGCCTCCCAGGCGACGAGGAAGGTGAAGGCGTTGCCGGCCGCCATCAGCACGGCCAGGGCGGCGAAGGTGAGGCCGAGCAGGGTCGCCATCGCCGACTGGCGCCGGGGCCCGCCCACCTGGGGCGCGTAGCCCGAGCTGTAGATCGAGATGGCGGCGCCGACCAGACCGGTCAGGAGCCAGAACATCCCGCCCAGGGCGGTGGGACGGAGCTCGAAGCCACCCAGCGGGGTACCGGCCGGGAGCGACACGGCCTCGGATGGCGTGGTCAGGGCGAGGACGCCGGCCACGAACAGCGCTCCGCATCCCACCGCGCTCGCCGCCGAGGAGAGGTCGCGCAGCCAGGGCAGCGGCTCGGTGAGCGCCCCGGCCAGGGTGCTCAGACCGAAGCAGGCGAGGGCGGCCAGCAGCAGCTCGACGCTCATCGTCACTCCCCTCGCCGGACGGCACCCGCGGCGCCGGCGGCCCGCGGTCGCGCCCTCTCCCCCACCGGCGCGGCCGACCGGCGCTCCTCCGCCTTGCCCACCGCCAGCAGCAGGCCGTGCAGGAGCGCGAGCGGGGTCGGCGGGCAGCCGGGCACGTACACGTCCACGGGCAGGAGGCGGTCGAGTGGGCCGTGGGTCATGATCCCCCCGGTGAAGCAGCCGCCCCCGATCGCGCAGACGCCGGCCGCCACCACCAGCTTGGGCTCGGGTATGGCCTCGTAGGTCTCCCGGAGGGCCGGCTCCAGGTTCCGCGTCACCACGCCGGTGACCAGCAACGCGTCGGCGTGACGCGGGGTGGGGGTGAAGAACAGGCCCAGGCGGGCCAGGTCGTAGTGGGGCGAGGACAGCAGCTGGAGCTCCGACTCGCAACCGTTGCAGGAGCCGGCATCCAGGTGCCGGATGTGGAGGGAACGGCCGAAGACGCGCCAGGAGCGCTCGCGCAGCCGGTCGGCGGCCAGCTCCACGGCCTCCTCGACCGGCCTCCCGCCCTCCGACCAGGTCACGCGCCGCGACAGGCGGTCCCGCGTGCGCACCGCCACCCGGGGGTCGTGGACGGGCCGGAATGCCTCTGGGGCCAGCCGCGTGCAGCGCCCGCAGAGGATGCACTGTCCGAGGTCGAAGCGCAGACGCCCGTTCTTGAGGTTGCCCTCGGCCACCAGGGCCTCGGTGGGGCAGGCCTGGGCCACGGCCAGCGCGGTTGGGGGCGTCAGCCCACCGGGGTCCAGCTCCACCGCGCTGGGGGCGCGGCCGGCCTCCGGGTCCTCGCCGGCGGGGAAGATGGTGGTCCGGACGCCGGTACGCAATCCGCGCACGATCCACCTGGACATCAGCGATCCAGCTCCGCGTGAGAGAGCGCGAAGCTGGCCTCGATCACCGGGTAGTCGGTGAGGTTGTTGCCGCTGGCGCAGGCGTGCGCGTAGGGGTGCCAGTTCACGCAGGCCGGCGGCCGCGCCCGCCACCGTCGCACCCGGCCCTCGGCGTCCAGCTCGACGAAGTGCAGGGTCTCACCGCCCGGCGCCTCCGCCCAGCCCAGGGCCGAGCCGGGACCCAGGGCCGCGATCGGCGGGGCGGGCGAGATGGCCGGGGCTCGATCCAGCGCCTGTCGAACGATGCCCAGGGACTGCCCGATCTCGGCCAGCAGCACCCGCACGCGGGCCTCGGCGTCGCCCTGGTCGTCGCCGGGGACCTGGAACTCCATCTCCCCGTAGGCCGCGTAGGGGTGGTCGCGGCGCACGTCCCGGTCCACCCCGGTCGAACGTCCGATCGGGCCCACCAGGTGGTGATGGGCGGCGTACTCGGGTTCCAGCACGGCGGTGCCCTCCAACCGATCCATGAAGGTGGCGGTGTCCTCCAGGAGCCCGCCCAACCGTTCCGCCCGGCGCCCCCAGCCGGGCAACCGGCGGGCCAGCTCCGCCACGCCCTCCGCGGCCAGCGGCGTCGCCAGCCCGCCCGGGGCCAGCACGCCCCGCGAGTACCGGTGGCCGGTCAGCGCCGCGCAGACGCGCAGCACCTCCTCCTTGAGCATCGCGTACTGCGCCGCCGCCACCGAGAGGCCGGTGGCGTCCGCCACCCGGCCGACGGCCCCGAAGTGGTGGTGGAGGCGCTCCAGCTCGTTGAGCAAGGTCCGGGCCAGGCGCGCCTCCGGCGGCACTTCCACCCCGGCAGCGCGCTCCACCGCCTGCACGAAGGCGAGCCCGTTCGAGAGGGTGCTGGTGCCGGCCAGCCGCTCGGCCAGCGCCAGCGCTGCCTCCACCGGCCGGCCCTCGGCCAGCCGCTCCACCAGCCGCAGCTTGTAGCCCAGCCGCGGCCACACCGCCACCAGGTCCTCGCCCCCGGAGGTGAACAGGAACTCGGCCGACTCCTGGGGACCGCTGCGGACGGGGCCGAGAGGCAGCTGGAAAATACCCTGGCCCCGCACCTCGGGCACCACCTCCGGTCGCTCGCCCCGTGGTGCCCGCTCACCCGGCGCCAGCCGGCAGCGCATCGGTGGCAGGTCCTCGGGCCAGTCGTGCAGGCGCAGGCGCACCGGCGCCGGATGGTGCTCCGGGACCAGGCCGTACATCTCGGCGATCTCGCGCTCGAACCAGCTGGCGGCGTGCACGCGCGGGGTGAGCGAGAGGAAGCGGTCGCCGGTGAGCAGTGTGGAGAGCAAGAGCCAGTCGGGGTCGCCGGGGGCGGAGAAGACCGCGGTCAGCACCGCCCCCTCCGGATTCACGCCCGCGAACAGGTCGGAGAGGTGGGCGCCCACGGCGATTCGGGCGGCCAGATCGGTGAACGACGCGCCCGCGCAGACGGCCCGCAGCTCTCCGGGCGGACCGGCCTCCAGGGAGAGGCCCAGGGCCGGGGCCAGCTCGACCAGGCGGGTCATGGCGTGAGCGTCCTCGCCGCCCCGCTCAGCAACGAGTGCAACGGCGACGGCACCCAGAAGCCGAGCCCCACCACCACCGCCAGCGAGAGGTAGGCGGGCAGCAGAAGCATGGGGTTGACGGTGGCCCGACCCTCGCCGGCACCCCCGGGCGGTGCGCCCAAGGCCATGCGGTTGAAGGGCCAGACCAGGGCGAGGAAGCCGACCACGAGCAGCGCCGCCACGATCAGGGCCGGCGCCAGCTGGTGGGCGGCGGCGGCGCCGGAGACGATGGCGAACTCGGACACGAAGACGTTGAAGGGGGGCGCCCCGGCCAGGGCGAGCGCGCCCGGGACGAGCAGGACCGCCGTCGCCGGCATGTCGCGCACCAGCCCGGTCACCGACCCGATGGCGCGGGTGCGGAAGCGCAGCAGCAGGTTGCCGGTGGCGAAGAACATGAGCGACTTGCCGAAGGCGTGGTTGACCATCTGCAACATGGCCCCGAACACGGCTAGGGGCACGCCGGTACCTACCCCCACCGCCACCAGGCCCATCTGCTCGACGGAGGAGTAGGCCAGCAGGCGCTTGAAGTCCTGCTGCGAGACCAGGAACACGACTGCCACCAGCATGGAGAGGACGCCGAAGGCGAGCAGGGCCAGCCGCAGCCGCTCGGCGCCGGCGGCGGGCGCGGTCAAGGCGAAGGCCCGCAGGATGCCCAGCATGGCGCAGTTGAGCTCGACCCCCGAGAGCAGGGCGCAGATCGGAGAGGGGGCCTGGCTGTGCGCGTCCGGGAGCCAGGTGTGCATGGGCGCCAGCCCGGCCTTGGCGCCGAAGCCGACCAGCACCAGCAGGAAGGCCGTGACCGCCGCCGCGGCGGGCAGCCGGGGGGCGACGGCCGAGAGCGAGGAGAACGAGAAGTCGTACGAGATCCCCAGCACGTGGACGCCGGCCTGGTACAGGACCAGGTAGCCAAGGAGCGCCACCATGCTCCCGGCCGTGGTCAGCACGACGTACTTCCAGGCCGCCTCCAGCGGCTCCCGGGAGCCGTAGAAGTCGACCAGCGGCGCCGAGGCGACGGTGGTGCCCGCGATC
>Ga0209810_1006179_pt1 | contig 10471 bp, 17 predicted proteins | sample Coa_R1_7_FD_187159 | JGI IMG/M metagenome (GOLD analysis project Ga0209810, IMG submission 187159) | Surface soil microbial communities from Centralia Pennsylvania, which are recovering from an underground coalmine fire - Coalmine... | ecosystem: Environmental > Terrestrial > Soil > Unclassified...
ATCCGTGGGCACCGAGCCCTGCCGAAACTGCGTGACGCACTACGACGTCAACTGACCAAAGAGGTGCCTGCGGCGTGAGGTCGCCGGGGTCGCTTCCCGCATTCTCAACGAACTATGGGATTGACTCGGCAGAACTTCCGCCGGTGCAGGTGCCATTGGAGAAGCTGCTGGTCGAGCGTCGCCGCGGCAAACGTCGCAAGCGCCGCTTCTGTGCCAGTCGTCGTCGGTGGAAATCCTTCACGCATCTGTCTGGCGCCCGTCAGTTCGGATTATCTTAGCGGCGGTGGGTCTGAGTCCGCGACGATGGACCCGTACTTCTTCCCGCGGTAGTCCTCGATCACGGCGTCCTTCTGGGCCGCGAGGGCGGCGAAATCCAGCGGCATGGTCGCGGCCCCGAGCCCCGGGTACCGCGGGTGGCGCGCCTCCCAGTAGATGCGGGCCGCCTCGATGAGGTTCTTGGAGGGCAGGCATCCCCGGTTCACGCAGGTCCCGCCCAACGTCCGGACTTCGGTCATCGCCGCGGTCTTGCCCAGCTCCGCCGCGCGGATCGCGGCGGCGAACGCGGTCGACCCCGATCCCAGGATCACCATGTCAAACCGATGCCGCATCTCGCTCGCTCCTCACCTCGGGTCTTCGCGAGACAGGAGGGCGGGGGTCCGGGCCGCCGCGGCCGACCTGACCACGCCGAGGACGTTGGCCAGGCAGCAGGAACCCTGCGGGTTGGTGAGCTCGCACGCGCACCGGCCGGCCCGCACGTGGGCCGAGATCGTATCGGCCGCCGTGCTCCGCCCCATCCGCGCGATCTCGTCGTGGATGCGCGCCCGGGTCCACCCGAAGCAGTAACACACCGGCACCGCGGGAGACGGATCCTTCTGGAAGACCGGCACCGCGACGTCCTGCGTGCGATAGACCTGTCCGTCCGCGAAGTAGACGGCGGGACACGACGGCTCCCGGCAGAAGGCGTAGCCCGCCTGCGGGTCCAGCGTCGCCCGGGCCGCGGGCGTGAGCAGGCTCTTCAACGTCACGATGTCGACGGACCGGCCTCGCCGGCCGCACTGCGGACACCGCAGGACCTCCTGGCGTTCCCCTGTGGCCGCCGTGCGGCAGCAGCTCTCCATACCAACCTCCTCCCGAGGGCGTCCCTCGACCCCGCGCCGGGGGTCCGCGCGGTCACCGCGAGGCACACCGCCGGGCCCGCCGATCCGTCCGCGGTCACGGCCCGGCTACGGCCGCAGACTCAGCACGCCCCGGTAGTAGTAGACGAGGTAGCCCCCCGCGACGATCATCCCCAGGGCCCCGGCCGTCCGCACCCAGCCCACGAGCGGCCGCAGCCACCGGACTACCGCGGTGCTCCCCACCGATGCCGCCACGGCCACGAGGGTCAGCAGCCACCCCATCCCGGTCCCGTACGCCAGGAACACCGCCACCGCTTCCGCCGGCGAGCGGGTCGCGAGCGACTGCGCGGCGATCGCGAGGAAGATCGGGAGCGTGCACCCGAGCGACGCGGCGCCGTAGCCGATCCCGAACAGGTAGGTAGCGCGCCACGTGCGGTCGGACGGCACGACACGCGCCAGCGCGCCGGCGCCCGGGAGTCCCAGCGACGCCGTGCGGTGCGCGAGCAGCACACCACCGAGCGCCACGAGGGCTACGCCCACCAGCACGGCGAGCCACGGCAGCACCGGCAGGAGCACCGCGCGGGCCATCCCCACCCCCAACCCCGCGAGGGTGAACAGCGTCACCACTCCCGCGGTCATGGCGACGCCGCGCGCGAGCCCGTGCGCGGCGCCCGCCGCTCCCGCGGAGGTGGCGTCCGTGCCGAGCTGGTAGGCCAGGTACGCAGGCAGCACCGCGAACCCGCAGGGGTTGAGCGCGGCGGCGCTCCCGGCCGCGAACGCCCAGGGGAGCAGGTCCCCGCTCACGGCGCGGCGGACGGCAGGATCAGCGCGAGCGCCCGTCCGAGCGCCGCGCCCCGGACGGGCCCCCGCACGACGTCCCGCACCGTCCCTCCCGCGTCGATGAACACCGTCGTCGGGATGCTGGACAGGCCGTACGGCAGGGCGACCCGGGTGCCGTCCTCGTCGTAGCCGACCGGGAACGAGACCCCGAACTGGCGGGCGGCCTGCCTGAGGTTGGAGGCCGCGTCCTCGACGCCGATCCCGAGCACCACGAGCCCTCGGGCCCGGTACTGCCGGTAGGCGGGCTCGAGCACCGCGAGGTCGCCGAGGCACTCGCCGCACGACGTCGCGAAGGACGTCACGACCCGAGGTCGCCCGGCGTACTGCGCCAGGGCGAGCATCCCGCCGTCGAGCCCTGGGACGACGAAGGCGGGCGCGGGCTGCCCGACGCTCAGCCGGCCCACGCCCGTGGCGCCGGCCGTGCGCGGGCCGCCGTGGAGCCACCCGGCCAGCGCCGCGATCGCGAGCGCGGCGGCCACTCCCACAGCCGCGAGCACCAGGCGGCTGCGCCCTGCCGGCGCGTCGTGCGAGGAAACCTCTGTCGCCATCGTCGGACCCTCCTCGTTGCTACTCGGGCGGCAACCCGCGCGCGCGGGGGCGAGACAGCTCGGCAAGCGGGACCTCGTCGCCCCGCACGACCCGCACCACGGGCGCGAACCGCTCCCGCGCGCGCGCCGCCGCCTCGGCCGGCCGCACGACCGTCCCCCGCCGCTCGGGATGCGCCTGCTCCCACGCCGCGGCGTGCGCCGCATCACAGAAGAAGTTGATGTACGGGCACCGGGTCAGCACCGCCGGGCCGGGCGCGCAGCAGGCCTCCGACACGAGGTACACGACCGCGCCTTCGGGCCTGACCGAGAGGAGCCGCTCGCCGTGCGTGCGCACGACGATCGAGGCTCCGCACTGCGGGCACGTGGACTCGATCGCGACGGGTTCGGCGACCATGGCCGGGACGGCCAGCGCGTCCACCGCGCAGTTGGCGTAGGCCGTCGCGCTCCCGATCCTGAGCCGGTGCCGGGTGGGGACTGCCGACAGGGGGTACGCGGCCCTGAGCGCCCCATCGACGAGATCGATGACCCCTGCCGCATGCAGCCGGGCGAGGACCGCCTCGGTCTTTCCTGGGGCGAGATCGAGTTCCGCGCCGATCTGCGCCGGGCTGGGCGCGTCTCCTCGGAGCAGCCGTCTCAGGACGCACGCCAGCACGCGGGCGTCGTCGCTCACGGTGTCCGGTCCGGAGACGGGTCTGCCCTCGCTGTGCATCCCATCACCCCCTACGGGGTTCCTGCGCGATCCCGGCGCGGCGGCGGATCCCGGGGCCTTCCTCGAGCCGCCGCGTGGAGTCTCGGGCAGGCCTCGACGGCTGGCACGCGCACCGCCGCCTCAGCACGACCACGACGGCCAGCGCCGCGGCCGCCGCCCCGAGCCCGAGGTAGGGACCTGACCGCGCCAGGACGCTCCCGAGCCCCGCGGCCGCCAGCAAGGCGACGACGGCCGGACCGGCGCAGCACAGCACGAACGCGCCCAGGGCCGTCAGGATCGCCCAGACGGATCCCCGGGCCTCACTGCCCGGCGTTGTCATCGTCCCCACCGCCCTCCGGCCATCGGGCCGGCGATTGCCGCGGGCACGGCCGCTGTACGCCGCGCCCGAAACGCGGTGCCACACCCGGCGACGCGCCCCCCTCCCGGCCGCACACCGTTCGTGGAGACCCTCACCGACACGGCGACGTCTCCTGCGCTCAGATCCAGTCCGGCCCGATCCGACGGCACCGGGCGAGGTGCCCGCACCGCTCGGCGGTGAGACTCCTCGCCGCGTCGAGGAGCGTCGCGACATGCGGGTCGGCCACGCGATACAGGACATACCGCCCGTCCCGCCGCGCAGTCACAAACCCGCACCACTTCAAGCAGGCCAGATGGTTGGAAATCCGGCTGCGCGGAGCACCGATGCCCGCGGCGAGCTCGGCGACCGTCCGCTCGCCGTCCAGTAGCGCCTCCAGCACGTGGAGCCGGGTGGGATCGCCGAGCACCCGAAAATACCGCGCTCGAGCGGCCAGGGCGGCCTCTGGTGCGCGCTTGAAGCGGCGTTGGGTAACCGGTGTCACGGCGCGATCATAACAGGGTATCCTGTTATTGTCAACACGCGGGCCGTGATCGGCGTAGCGCGGGTCCCGGCGGGGTATGGGACGACCCCAACGCGGGCCAGGCGGCCTCGCAGGCCCTGAGGACCTGGAGCGCCGCCGGACGCCACACCCCGCCGTGCGACCGTGTCGTGAGCGACCCCGATTTGGCGGACATACGATGATGGCGCCGTCGCCGTTGCTGCCGGTAGGGGATTCGGAAGACACCACTGCACCAGCTCCCCCGCGTGGCAATCGTTCCTACTCGGACCTCACTGGCGGCATACGGGCGACCGAGCACACCCGACGACATCCCGGATCTGCCGACTCAACCGGCCCCAAACCTCGCGGAAGACCTGGAGGCGCTCCTCCGTCAGGAGATACCCGTCGTCGATCGGCCTGCGTGCCCTCCGGCCATCCGTGGCGCCGCGAGAAGAGCGCTGCAGAGCATCGTCATCGCGTTCACTTTCCGCGTAACTGCCGCATCGAGTCTCTCAGACAGCATCCCTAGTGCAACGGCACCGCTATCGACTCGTTGAGCGCGGCACCAGTTTGATCGTCGCCCCTCGCGCCTCAGGGCCTACCATGGGCTTAACGAAGCGAGCTCCGTGGCGCCGGTACTTGGTGCGGTACGCCGCGTCGATCTGGTCGTTGAGCTGCGGGTCGGCGTCCACGAAGGTCACGTCTTTCTCGACGCCGCCGGCCCGGATCCGCCCTTTGTGACGCACCCGGGTGCCGCGGAACCAGGGGCTGGTGCGCCCCTTATAGGCTCGGACGTAGAGATCGTTGCCGACGCGGACGACCCAGATCGTGACGGGCTTGCGCAGGGTTCCGTCGCGTCGCAACGACGCAATCTCCAGCTCTTCCGCTGCTCCGATCTTGTCGAGCTCGTCTCTCGTCCACCTCGTCATGGCAGACCTCCGCAGGTCGTCGAAGCCGCTACCGCCGCAACAGTTTGCACGGGTCCTCCCGGGGACGCCGCATTGTCAACTCCGAGGCAGCCTCAAGGCTCCTCATGGCCTGTCGCGCCGTGCCGGCCCGCAGGGAGGGCCCTTCCTTACACCACCCGGCCTTCCTGCCACGCGCCCATACCACGTCCTGGGCGCAGTGCATGGCTAAGACGCTACCACCTCCGTGCAGTGGTTGTTAATCGCGTGGTCACGTGGCAGGTGCTCGGCCCCAGGCTTGCACGACGGTGAACGTGAGTCCGCAGGTCTCCGGATCTACGGCGATGCGCTCACACTCGGCCATCGCCGCGTCCAGCTCAGCCGGCGACATGAGGCCCCCATCCACGATCCGTCCTCGCAGCGAGGTCGCAAACTGGACGGGCAGCCGAAGGTACGGATGCCCGCCCGCGAGGGCTTGTACGGCGGCCCGAACCGACACGTCCTTGAGGCCGGCGGCGCGCAGCATTGCATAGAGGCGCCGTCCGGCGTTGAAATCCCCTCCGCCGCGGGCGAACGCCGCCAGGATCGCCTCCTTCAGCCGATCCCACGAGGGATGGGCGGCAGACACGTCCACGAGGATGCGTCGGGCTCCTGGATCGCAACGATGCCGCCCGGCCGGACGAGCCGGAGCATCTCCCGCAGCAGTTCGCCATCCCGGCCGACTGGGGCAAACACGAACCGGACATGCACGAGGTCGAACGCCTGCGCGGGAAGCCCGGTACGGTACGCGTCCAGCTCGAGGATCTCGACGTTCGAGAGGCCGGCTTCTTGCACGAACGCCCGCGCACCCGCGAGCTGCTTTGCATCCACATCGACGCCCACGACACGGCCCGACGGTCCTACGCGCCGGCTGAGCGGCCCGAGAATACCCAGGGCGCCGCAGCCGAGGTCGATGCAATGGGCGCCGGGGGCGATACCGACCCGGTCGAGCATCGCCTCCGCTTCGGGCTCCCACACGCGCGCTTGGAGCCGCAACCGCTCGAGCTCGGCGGCCCCTCCGGCCAGCAAGTACTCGCCTCCGCTGGTACTCACGGCATATCTCCCTCCATCTCATCAATGTCAGCTGGAGTTCTTGTCTGGATGGAAGTCAAGCCGAGACAATCGTTTGCCGGGTCACGTGCGGCTTGGGCGCGATGCATGGACTACGCTACCATGCTCTTCTTGGGACGCTCCGCGACGTCGCGTCTGGGGAGCACCGACTCCCGGTGGGCCGGAAGTCCCAGGCCCTCGCGGAGGCGCAGCAGGTGGGCACGGTCCGCGGCGGTGGTGCGAATCCGCTGCCGGCGCTGGCTGGTTCGCACCAGGGTCGCGTACACGAGCTTCAGGCAGCTCCGCTCGTCGAAGAAGCGTGGGATGATCTTGGTGCGCCGGCGCTCTTCCACCGGGATCCTGCCTAATAGCGGGCTCATCGGCCGGTGCCTGCGCATCCCGATCGAGCCGGCCGCGGAGCCGGGGGGCGCTCGGGCCACCCTGCTGGAGATCGAAGCCGTGCTGGCGCCGAGCCCCCGCCCGCGCCTGCTGCACGGCCTCGGGCCGTCGGCCTGGGAGTTCATCGCGCTCGCGGCACGCCGCGGCTACGACACGCGCACGGGCTTCGAGGACACGCTGGCGCTGCCAGACGGATCGCCGGCCGAGCCTAACGCCGCGCTGCTCGACGCAGCCTGGCGCATCGTCGCGCACGCGACGCGCGGCGCCGCGCCGGAACGGCCTCTGCGAGGGGTCGTGGCCGGGCGCGGGAGCATGGGGTGCCGGTGCCGGCTGCCCCGCGCGCGACCCATCTCTCGGTGTGCCTTTGCCGCTGCTCGGCGGAAGCTGAATAATCTCTGCCGCGACAATGAGTATGGGAATTCACTCAAGCAGGTTGCTCCTCTTGGAGTAATCGCTTGCCAGCGTCAGGCGGATTGTGCAACCGGACTCGATGCGGACTTCGGAAGCCGGATCGTGTTCACGGGCATGTCATAAGGATACGGACGGCCTTTTCCGGTTTCGACGAATTCCTTCAAGCTTAGCAGAAGAAGCGCCCAGGTCATGGAACATTCGGGGAACATCTTCGCGTCCGTGCTCCACTTCGAATGCCGGAAATGCAGAACCGTCCTTCCCTGGTCGTGGAACATCTTAAACTCCAGTTCCGTGCCGATCCATTCCGCGGCGCCTCCGTCGATCACGCGCCATTGGACGAGTTCGTCCGGTTTGAGCGCCGTCACTTCCATAACGGCGGACGCCCGCGACCTGGAAAACCAGAACTCCAGCGTCTTTCCCACGGCGGAATGTCCTCTGATGTCGGTCGTCCACCAGTGAGCGAGTTTTCCACGTCGGTTACGGCTTCGTACACATCGCGTGGTGAAGCGTTGATCCGAATTTCATGCCAGATTTCACGACTAGACATATCACGTAGTCCTCCTCCACTTTGAAGCAAATCCTGTAACCATCCGAGCACGCGTTCCCGGTTCGCGTTGCCGAGGGCGGCCTCGCCGCGGCCGACAAAAGATCAGTCAGTCCGCCCCCCAGTCCGGACCCAGCGGAAGGCTTCCTTCGCCAGCGCGACCCAGTCCGCCGGGCCGGGCGGGACCGCGATCCACTCCTTCATGAGGCGTCCGTGCCCCGGATCGAACCGCTCGCCCGTTCCGGCGCGCACCAGGGCGTCCACGCGATCCCGCGGCAGCTTGGCGACAAACCGCCCGCGCACGAGCATCGCGAAGATCCTGCCGTCGACGCTGAGAGCGGAATCGCTGCTGAACATCCTCCGGCGGCTGACCCGCCGCTCGCCGGAGAATGCGGCCGCCACCGGCGCGAGCAGCGGGTCTATGGCGCCGAGGGCCGCGGCCGCCCGGCCCCGCCTCCTGCGCGCCGTGGACGTCCGTCTGGTCGTCACGCGCCGCTCCCTATCCGAACAGCCGCGGCTTGCCGAGCAGCGCGCGGAGCGATGTGATCTTCCCGATGTGGTACCATCGATGGCCCGCGGCGAAGGAGCACATCTCGGCGAAGGTGGCAAACGGCCCAGGCGCGTCCTGGATTGCCCTGTCGAGCTCGGCCTCCGCGGCCACCCGCGCCAGCGCATCGGAGGTGACGTCGAACATGCCGGCGACATCGCGCAGCGGCGGGTAATCCGCCGCGCCCCCCTGTCCCGGCCGGAAGAGGGCCAGGTAGTGCTCCGGCAACGTGACGGCGGGTGCTGCGCCCGCGAGCTCGAGGAACTTCAGGTTCGCGGCGGCGAGGTGGCCGACGTGCCAGACAGCGGGGGCCAGGATGCCTTCCGGGCGATGCGCGGCCTCCGCGTCCGTGAGGTCGCTGACACAGCGCCCCACCATCCGCTGGCTGAGCGCGAGTTGGTACTGGATCAGCGCCCGCATCTTCACGAGCGCTCCGCCCGCTCACGCACTTTGCCGAGGATGTAAGCCCAGCCCCGCCCGACGCCGTCACGGTGCTCGGGCGTGATCTGTCCGAACGCCCGGTGCACCAGGTCGAGGCGGGTGCGGCCGCCCTCAGCGGTTAACCGGTATTGCACGTGCGAGGCGACAGGGTAGGACATGAACAGCGGGCCGGTGATCTCAAGGAGCGCCGGAGGCTTGATGACCTGCACGTGGCCCCACAGGTGCCCGGCGTTGTTGCCGAGATCTCGATACCAGCGCCCCCCAGGCCACGCTTCGAGCGTCAGGGGCATCGGCGCGCCCTGGTCCGTTTCGAAGGCCGGACCCAGCTGCTCCAGCAGGGCGGCGAAGACCCTGTCGATCGGCGCGGCGATCGTCTCCGTCTTTCTCACTTCGAGGATCTCGAGTGCTCGTGCTTCCGTGCCGGTGCCGGTCGTCATCGTTTCTCCTCCCCATTGTCCGGTTCGTCTTTGGCCGGCTGGCGGACAAACGGCTCCAACCCCTCACGTTCGGCGCGCTTTTTGATGCGCTCGAGTTGATGCGTCCAAAGGCGTGCGAAGGTGCTCGTCCAGTCATGCACAGCTTTGAGCCGCTCGGCGTTGAGGCGGTAGAGGCGACGCCGACCCTGGCGCTGCACCGAGACCAAGCCGGCGTCGCGAAGCACGCCGAGGTGCTTCGACACCGCCGGCTGACGCAGGCGGACCCGGCGGACGACGTCGCCGACCGCGTGGGGCGCGCCGTCGGCCAGCACGCCGATGATCACCCGCCGATGCGGCTCCGCGATCGCCGTGAAGGCATCCGTCGCTGCCATTCGCGGCATGACCCCATTATATCGCCATATTGGAATATGTCAAGTCGCAGGCTGAGCCGCCCCGGTCTCAGGATCTGAGACCACCGTGAGCCACACCGACCACCGCGACATGACGCCGCGCCTTGAGGCCCACCGACACCGTTGACGCGGTGCGCCTCCGAATGTGACAATGACCACGGCCATGTCGAAGAGCAGCACGTCTCGGAACAGGCGGCGCGTCAGCACGGTCCAGGTCGCCCTAGAGCGGCTCGCGGACGCCCAGGAGGCGACCCAGGCCGAGCTGCACGACCTTGTCACCCAGGTGCGGCACCTCACCGAGGCCCAGCAGCGCACCGAGGAGCGGGTCGGCCGCCTGGAGGCTACCGTCGAGCGGCTCGCCGAGGCCCAGCAGCGCACCGAGGAGCGGGTCGGCCGCCTGGAGGCCACCGTCGAGCGGCTCGCCGAGGCCCAGCGGCGCACCGAGGAACGCCTCGAGGCACTCGCCCAGGCCCAGCAGCGCACCGAGGAACGCCTCGAGGCACTCGCCCAGGCCCAGCAGCGCACCGAGGAACGCCTCGAGGAGCTCGCCCAGGCCCAGCGGCGCACCGAGGAACGCCTCGAGGCACTCGCCCAGGCCCAGCAGCGCACCGAGGAACACCTGGCTGTCATGACGACGCGGATGAACCGGATGGATGGTCAGCTCGGCAACCTGACCGGGTGGGTGCTGGAGCACCGGTACCGCGACCGCGCGCCCGCATACTTCGATGACCTCCTCTCCGGCATCCGCGTCCTGTCGCACCAGGAGATCGCGCTCCTGCTGGAGCCCGCCGTCGCCAGCGGCGCCATCACCCGCGCGGAGCGGCGCGACGCCATCGATGCGGACATCGTTCTGCATGGGAAGCGGCTCGCCGACAGCGCCGACGCGTACCTCGTCGCCGAGGTCTCAGCCTCCGTTAGCGCCGTAGATGCCGAGCGCGCGGCCCGCCGGTCCGGCGTCGTGGCCCGAGCCACTGGAGCGCCTGTGATCGCCGCCGTGGTCGGCCCCCGCATCCATCCGGATGCCGACTTGGCGGCCCGGAAGGCCGGCCTGTGGCGCGTGCTGGATGGGACAACGCTGGCCCCGACGGAGCTCGCGCCAGCCGGGCTGCTCGCGGCGGAAGAACAGCCGGCCGTCTAGCAGGATGCTGAAAAACTGCCTGGGAAAGCAGGTGTTTGCGCGGTCATATAGAAGGATACTCCGAAGCGTTCCCATTCCACTCGTCCCACCCCTTCGGAGGGTCCACGATGCGCGGCGACGATC
>Ga0209810_1006182_pt1 | contig 10470 bp, 11 predicted proteins | sample Coa_R1_7_FD_187159 | JGI IMG/M metagenome (GOLD analysis project Ga0209810, IMG submission 187159) | Surface soil microbial communities from Centralia Pennsylvania, which are recovering from an underground coalmine fire - Coalmine... | ecosystem: Environmental > Terrestrial > Soil > Unclassified...
GCTGGCGGTCCGCATGGAGATGCCGGTGGGCCGGGTGCGCAAGGTGCTGCGCATCGCCCAGGAGCCGATTTCACTGGAAACCCCGGTGGGCGAGGAAGAAGAGTCGCACCTCGGCGACTTCATCATCGACCGGCGCGTGGTTTCGCCATCGGAGGCGGTGATCAATCTCAACCTGCGGGAGCAGACCGCGGAGGTGCTGAAGACGCTCAGCCCCCGCGAGGAGAAGATCATCAAAATGCGCTTCGGGCTGCAGGACGGCAGCGAGCATACGCTGGAAGAGGTCGGCCAGCATTTCGCGGTAACGCGCGAGCGCATCCGCCAGATCGAGGCCAAGGCGCTGCGCAAGCTGCGGCACCCCAGCCGCAGTCATCGATTACGGGCGTTTCTCGACACCGGCGTCCACGATTAGCCTGTGCCCGTAGATGGTGCGGACGTGCGGCACGATGGCCCGCGGCACGAGGTGTTCCCACTGTTCGCCGCGCGCGATCCGCTCGCGCACTTCGGTGGATGAGACAGCGTCAAAGCCGGCGGGCAGATCCAGCCAGTGCACCCGCGAGCGCACCTCGGCCGGCGGGTCGTAATGGCCATCCCTCGGCGCGACGAGTAATTCGAAATCGCGAAGCACGGCAGCGGGCGTGCGGCCGTCGCCGTAGTCCCACGTCATGATGCGGTCGGCGGCATCGCGGCCGCAGATGAAGAACAACCGGGTCCCCGGCGCGAAGTGCTCCGCGCACTCGCGAGCGATCTCCATCAGCAGCCCCGCCTCGGAGATGGCCACGACGGCATCCAGCGCGCTCAGCATGGCCACGCGGTCCTCCAAAGTGGCCGTATGGAAATCCTTGTGCGGCAGGCTCTTCGGAATGACGCAGATCACCTGTTCGGCGTGCTTCCGCGCGGCGCGGACCAGGCCGGCGTGGGCAATGGTGGGTGGGTTGAAGGCGCCCGCAAGAATGGCGACGCTGCGCGGCGCGGCCGGGGCGGGTTCGCGCGCCATGAAGCGCATAAGCCCATGATAACTATCTACCGATTTAAGGCGCCGTCCCTGGGAAGTCCAGGGGTTTTCGCGGGGCGCTTACGCAGGACTTTCAGCCCAGAATGGAAACATGCTGAACTGGATCTGCCCGGAGTGCGGCCGGGAGAACGATCCGAAACTGGTGGACTGCCCGGGTTGCTCCGATCCGCAGCCGGTGGTGAAGCGCCGGACCGTGGCGGAGAGCCGTCCGCGGCGGGTGCTGGCCAGTCGCGTGCCCCTGCACGCCTCTGCGACGCCGCCGGTTGCGAGCGAACCTATTGCTAACACCGGCCCGCTGCCGGCCACTGTCGAGCCTGTGTTGCCCGGTACAGCCGCAGGCGATGGCATCCATTGCCAGGCCCTGGGCTGGGACCATGCACCGCGCGTATCTTCGGAATTGCCAGAGCCGGCCGATTTCGGGCACGGCGCTGCTCTGGCCTCGATGCTGGACGCGATCGTCGCCGAGCCGGAGCCGCTGGCCCCGGTTGTTGCACTCGCGCCGGAGCCGATCGGGATGGACGAATTCGCGGCTGTGCCGAAGGAGCTCTGCGGACGCGTGCGTGTGCCCCGGCCAGTGATGCTCGCGCGCACCGGGACGATTGTGATTCGGCAGCGCGCCGCAGCGGAAGAACATACCGCGCCGCCGGCAGTTCCCGATAGTTCGGCCATTGCGCAAGCGCATGCGCTGCCCTTCTGCGACGAGATCCTGCTCGGCCGCGGACCGAACCCCAGCGCCCCCGAGCCGCCGCACCCGAATGCGCGCAACGCGCTGGCGAGAAGCCGGCGGCGCCTGGCCTTCCCCTCATCCGATCTGCGGGAGCAGAGTTTTGCGCCCGCGCATCTTTGCGGCGCTGTCAACATGCCGCGACCAGTGCTGCATTCCCGCGCCATGGCTGTTGCGCCGAGCGCAATGGGTCCGCTTGCGACTGCGCAGCGCAAGCCCGCGCTGCCTTCGGCGCTGCGGCATTTTCAGGAAGCGGTGGTCCCGCGCATTGCATATCTGAAGCGCCCGGGCGCGGAGACGGCTCCCGTGGCGGCTGCCACAGCTCCGGAGCGGCGAGGTATCCCGGGATGGGCGATCACCATCGGAACCGCGATGGGCGTGTTGCTGGTGGCGCTTTTCGCCGTGCAGCGGTTCACAGCGCGCGCGGATGTACACGCAGCCAGCGCGCCAGCCGCCGCGGTTTCGACGCCCCCCGCTTACGGCGCCTGGCCATCAATCGACAAGTATGTCGAAGTTACCGGGGTGCGCATCACCACCGACCAGAAGCAGAACTCGGAGGCGGTTTTCAGCATCGTAAACCACTCGTCCGCCGATATCGGCGCGATGGCGGTGAAGCTGACCGTGCCCGCAGTGAAGGCCGGCGACCCTCCGCTATGCGACGTGAGCACCAACGTCGAGGGCCTCGCGCCGTGGGAAGCCCGCGAGATTCGCGTGCCGCTGGCGCGTGAGGTACACGCCTCGGAGCTGCCGGACTGGCGCGACATGCGGCCCCAGGTGTCCATCACCTCGCCGCAATAGGACGCGCGGGCGGCGCGCCATAATACGGTCATGCCCCGCGCCGCCGCCGCACCCGACGAGCAGACCGATCAGGCGTCGTTCACCATTCCTACGCCGGAACATGCGGTGACGCCGCCGCGGCGCGTCCCCAAACCGAAGACCGCGGCCGAGCGCGCCGCACGAGTGCGGAAGATCCTGAAGATTCTGGATGAGATCTATCCGCATGTGACCTGCGCGCTCCATCATCGCAACGCGTGGGAGCTGCTGGTGGCGACCATTCTCTCGGCACAGTGCACGGACAAACGGGTGAACGAGGTGACGCCGGGCCTGTTTCGCAAATATCCGACGATCGAGGACATGGCGCACGCCAGCCAGGACGAACTGGAGAATGAAATCCGTTCTACAGGCTTCTACCGGAACAAGGCGAAGTCGCTGATCGGCGCGGCGCAGACCATTCTGCGCGAATTCGGGGGCCGCGTGCCGCGCACCATGGAGGAGATGATCCAGATTCCGGGCGCGGCGCGGAAGACGGCCAATGTCGTGCTGGGGACGGCTTACGGCATCGCCTCCGGGGTGGTCGTCGATACGCATGTCCACCGGGTGTCGCGGCGGCTCGATCTGACGAAGGCTGATGAGCCGGTGAAGATCGAGCAGGACCTGATGAAGATCATTCCCGAGGACCGCTGGATTCTGTTCTCGCATCAGATCATCTACCACGGGCGCGAGCGGTGCATGGCGCGAAAGCCGAAGTGCTCGGTGTGCCCGCTCGATTCGATCTGCTACGCGAAGGACAAAACCCTGAGCGCCTAACCGGCGCGCTCTGCGAGGAACGCCCGAGCCTCTTCTTCCGTCGGCTGGGAAGCCGTTCCACCGGAGCCCAGGGTCGAGAGCGCGCCGCACGCGGCGGCGAAGCGCATGGCGTCGCGCAGAGGCGATTTCCGCAGCCAGGCATGCAGAAAGCCGGCGTTGAACGAGTCCCCTGCCCCGGTCGTATCCACTGCCTCCACCCGGAAGGCGGGAGTCGTGACCGGCTCTCCATCAACCAGCGCGGCGCAGCCTTCGGCGCCCAGTTTGGCGACGATCAACGTTCGCCCGTTTGCCAGCGCGCGCAGGGCTTCAAACCGATCGGAGCGGCCGGTGATGCCTTCCAGCTCGACTTCGTTCGGCAGGAAGACATCCACCTCTTCCAGTACACCGCACAGATCGCCGCGGCCCCACTCCTCGTGGGGATCGAAGCCAGGATCGAGCGATGTGGTCAGCCCCTGGCCGTGTGCGGCGGCAAGCACGTTCTTCAGCCCTGGCCGGAGTCCTTCCTGCAGGAAAAACGAGGACACGTGGAGATGGTTGAACCCGTGGAAGGCGCTTTCGGTGAAATCGCCGGCGTTGGAGGCGGTCATGGCGCCGAGGTAGGTCACCAGAGCACGATCCCGCGATGAGGTAATCGAAACCGTCAGGCCGGTCTTGAGCTCCGCGTTCGGTTGCACTCGGGACGTATCCACGCCGAATCTCGCCAGCGCCTGAATGCACATCTCGCCCCACGAATCGGCGCCGACACGGCCGGCAAACGTGACTGAATTGCCCAGCTTCGCCAGACCGGCCGCGCAGATCGCGGAGGAACTGCCCAGCGTCAGCGTAACGTCGTCGACCAGGACTTCCGTGCCCACCGTGGGGAACGTATGGTAATTCTGCAGGACGAGATCCATGTTCAACTCGCCCGCCACCAGGATGTTCATGAAAACGGCCAGTATACCCTGGCGAGTTTTCGTTTCCGCGCTGAAGCGTTTTGGCGGCTGCTCTGATGCTGGATAATGAAACAAAGCATCATGCGTGGATTGTACCTGCTGACCATGTCACTGCTCAGCGCCAGCGCGGCGCTCGCGCTTCCACAGGCCACCCCGGCGCCGTCGCCCACCGGCGACAAGCCCAGTGTGTACGTCGGTGGAGATAATCCCAACGCCACGGAGAAGCGGGACAAGACGCGGGTCCGCGACCTGAAGGGAACGGTCCGCGATCAGAACGAAGATCCGGTGGAGGGCGCTCTGGTCAGGCTGCGCGAGATCAGGACCGGCAAGACCATCACTTCGCGCACGGGCAAAGACGGCTCATACCTTTTCCACGACCTGAGCCTCGACTACGATTACGAGCTGACCGCGACACGTGAGGGCAGCGAACCCGTGGTCCGCAAGCTCAGCCAGTACGACACTCGCAAGCCCGCCACCATCAACCTGCACCTGGAGCGGAAGAAAGCCGCAGGCGCGGGCGCCGGCTCGGCGGGCCGCTAAGCGCGCGCTTCGGCGCGGTCGATGAGCCCGCACGCCTCGGCGACGATTTCCTGAAGCTTGACCAGCATCGCTCGCGCTTCCAGATGCTGGGCGGGGATGGTCATCTCCAGGTAGTAAGCGATCGCCTCGATTGAGCTGAGCGGTTGGCGAAGGTCATGCAGAAGATCATGGACGGCGGAGTACTGAGCGTTGCATCCGGCCGTCGGTTCGAACAGGATCGCATCGGGAGCAAATGCGACAGCAGCCATTGTCAGGAGGATTCCTTTGTGAGGTGGCTTCGGTCCGCCACTCTGATATGGAAATTAGAACGGAAATGATTTTATAGCTCTAAACCGAGCGCGTCGTCAACATCGTGTAACAAAAAATTTGTGGAAGATGCAGCAAGGCGCGCGGACACACCAGTGGCCTGCCGTTCCTACGCGTGTCAGAGATGATGGGTCGACGCCGCCCTCAGGCGACTTTCTGAACCTTGCCGCTCTTGATGCAGGATGTGCACACCCGCAGGCGCTTGTGCCCGCCGTTCACCAGCGCGCGAACAAGCTGCAGGTTGAGGTTCCAGCGGCGTTTGGTGACATTATGGGCGTGGCTGATGCGGTGGCCGAACTGCGGCCCGCGCCCGCACACTTCACATACTTTCGCCATCGTCCTTCTCCTTGATCTAAAACTCTGATTCTAGCACGCCTCGCGTCTCACACGCGTAGTTCATAGCCGCGCGCCGCCATACCCTGGATGATCGCCGCGCGAATGGCGCTGAGGTCGTCGGACGACAGGGTTCTGTCCTGCGCGCCCACGGTAAGGCGGAAGGAGATGCTGCGTGTTCGCGGCGTTAGCGGGTAATCCCGGAGGAATTCGATGGAGACAAGATTCGGTCCGGCGAGGTCGGTAAGCTGTTTCTCGATGGCCGCTGCCTGGGAACGCGCCGGGGCGACGACGGAGAGGTCGAAAGCGCTGGTTGGGAATCGGCGCAGAGCCCGATAGCTGGTTTCGACTTTCCCGAGCGCAAGCATGCGCGACAGATCGACATCCAGAATCGCCGCGCGGCCCTCCGGCACGAACGCGGGATGCACTTCAAAGAGGCGGCCGACTCGTTCCCCGCGCCAGCTCACCTCGGCGGCCCGGCTGGGATGCTCGAACACGCGCGGCGCCGCCGGCGCGGGTTCGCAGCCGCGCATCAGACATTCGGCCACCCGCTTCAGCTCGAACAACTGGTCCACCCCGTCGCCCTCGCGCGTGTACATCACCACCGCCGCGTGGGCGATCTCGTTCGGAAGCTCGGCGCCGCGCTGATGGATCTCCATGCCGATTTCGAAAAACCGGAACGAGGAGAAGTTCCTGCTGTTCGCGGCGATGTTCCGGAGCAGCCCAGGGATCAGGCTGGCCCGCATGAGCTCCTGACCGGCGGCAATGGGATTGGCGATGCGCACGTGGTCGGCGATATCCAAACTGAGCCGGCGGACCTCTTCTTCGGTCACGAAGGAGTAGTTATGGACCTCGGTGAAACCCTGGTCGACGAGAATTTCACGCACGCGATGCTCCAGCTCGCGCCCGGGGTTCGGCGGAGGAACCACCGTTTCGATTCGCGGCGCCTGCGGGGTGATGCTGTTGTAGCCGAGCATGCGGCCGACCTCTTCCAGCAGATCGTCAGCTATGGAAACGTCTTTCGTGGCGCGCCAGCTCGGAACGGTCACGGAAAGCACGCCGGCTTCCTTTGGCAGCACCATGAAGCCAAGCGAACCCAGAATCGTTTCGACCTGCGACTGTTCGACAGTGCGCCCAAGCCTGCGGATGAGCCACGGAACGGACAACGCGATGGGAGCCGGGGCGGTCAGTGGACGCGCCAGGTCGGCGACCCCGCCGACAATGCGAATGCCTGGCGAGACCTCCGTAAGCAGTTGGATGGCCAGCGCCAGACCGCGCACCGTGTTCAACGGGTCCTGCGATTTTTCGAAGCGCATCGACGCATCCGTGCGCAGCTTCAATGCGACAGAGGTGCGCCGCACGCTGGCAGCCTGGAAATTCGCACTCTCGAGCACGATACGAGTGGTACGGTCGCTGATGGCGCTGTCGGCGCCTCCGATGACCCCGCCGATGGCGATGGGACCGCCCGCGTCGGCAATCACCAGATTCGCCGGGGTCAGGTTGTAATGCTGATCATTGAGCGCAAGGATGCTCTCGCCAGGCCGCGCCCGTCTGGCGAAGATGGTGTCGCCGTGCAGCTTGTCAGCGTCGAAGGCGTGCATCGGCTGCGCGATGGCGGACATGACATAGTTGGTCACGTCAACCACGTTATTGATCGGGTTCAGCCCGATGGCTTCCAGCCGGTACTGCAGCCACAGCGGGGACGGCTTGACCGTAACGTTGTCGAACACGAGCGCGCTATACCGCGGGCAGAGGTTCAGATCGGGGATGGCGATGCGAATCGCCGGCGGCACGGAGGGATCCGGCAGCAGCTTCATGTTCACCGGATCGCGCAGGGGCACATGTTCGATCGCGGCGACTTCGCGAGCCATGCCGTGATGGCCCCACAGGTCGGGTCGATGGGTGAGTGATTTGTTATCGACGTCTATGATGCTGTCGGGCGCCAGCGTGAGACGATCGGATTCCAGCTCCACGATGCCCGCCGCGTCGCGATTGATACCCAGTTCGGCGCCGCTGGCAAGCATGCCCTCGCTATCCACGCCGGAGATACGCTTCGTTGCGAGCGGCACATAAACCGTGATCACTCCGGGGCGGCAGTTTGGAGCGCCGCATACCACGGTTTTCGTTCCGTACTTCTCCGTTTCGGCCACCACCCGCCGGTTATGGCCATCGCCCATGGGCTCCGCCGAGATCACGCGCGCCACGGATGCTTCGCGCAGCAGCGGCGCAACCTCCTCGACGCCCTCGCATTCCGCGGTCTTCATGGTAATATCCCGAGCCAGCTCGCGAGGGTCCGTCTTCAGCCCGACCGTCAGCTCTTCGATCCACTGATACGAGAATTTCATCAGAACTGTGTCAGAAACCGCAGATCGCCGCTCTGCAACAGGCGGATATCGTCGATGCCGTAGCGCATCATGGCCAGCCGCGTGAGGCCGAGGCCGAACGCGAACCCGCTCCACTCGTCCGGATTGATGCCGCTCATGCGCAGCACGTTCGGGTGCACCATGCCGCAGCCCATTTGCTCTACCCAGCCGCTCTGTTTGCAGACCGGACAACCCGAGCCGCCGCAGATGAGGCACTGAATATCGAGCTCGAAGCCGGGCTCCACGAAGGGAAAGAACCCTGGCCGCAGCCGCACATTCACCTCGCGGCGGAAGATGCCGCTGAGCATGGTCTTCATGAAGTAGATCAGGTGCGCGACGGAGATGTCACGGTCCACCATCATTCCTTCCACCTGATAAAAGGTGTGCTCGTGCGAGGCGTCCACCTCCTCGTTCCGGAACACGCGGCCGGGGGCGATGATGCGCAGCGGCGCGCGCAGGCGCTCCATGCCGCGCACCTGCACCGGCGAGGTGTGGGTTCGAAGAAGCTTACCGTCGGTGAGCCAGAACGTGTCCTGAGCATCGCGCGCGGGGTGGTCGGCGGGAATGTTGAGGGCGTCGAAATTGTGATACTCGGTTTCCACCTCGGGACCATCGAGCACGGTAAAACCAAGCGAGACGAACAGGTCCTCGATTTCGGTCTGGATACGGGTGACAGGATGCAGACTGCCGCGGCGCGGACCGGGCGCGGGCAGCGTCAGGTCCACCCACTCCTTATCGAGGCGGTCGCGCAGCTGCGCATGTTCGAAGGCCTGTTTGCGCGCGCTCAAAGCGGATTCCAGCGCCTCTTTGGCCGCATTCAGCGCTTTGCCAGCGGCGGCGCGCTCCTCCGGCGTCAGTTTTCCGAATTCGCGGCTGAACTGGGCGAGGGATCCTTTTCGGCCGAGCACGGCGACGCGCACGCTCTCCAGATCGTCCAGCGCGCCGGCGCGGGCAATCTGTTCGAGGGCCTCGTCCTGAACCTGCCTGATCCGTTCATCCAGCATCTGCGCTAGATCCGCGCCCCGCGCTTCTCGAGAATCTCGGCGACGTTCTGATGGCCGCCGGTCATCGCCAGGTCCATGGGGTTCTGACTGTTATCGGCGCGGGCGTTGACTTCCGCTCCGGCATCCAGCAGCGCCGTCGCCATCGCCGCATCGCCGCTTTGGGCCGCGGCATGAAGAGCAGTCCAGCCGCCCTGCTGTCGCGCGTTGACGTCCGCGCCATGGGCCAGAAGCACCCCAACCACTTCGTTACTCCGCCCAGCGGCGGCAGCGTGCAGGGGCATGTTCCTCATGGCGTTCACCGAACGCGCGTTAACATCGGCGCCGTGCGCGATCAGCGCTTCGGCGACTTCCTTCTGACCGAAAAATGCGGCCAGGTGAAGCGGCGTCCAGCCGTCCCTGGTAAGTGCGCGGACCAGAGACCGGTCCGAGTCGAGAAGCTGTTCCACGCGCGCGCGGTCGCCGGCCACGGTTGCCTCAAAGATATCGGTCTCAATTCCGCGCCCAAGCAGCCAGTCGGCAATGGCATTCTGCCTGTTGTAGCGCGCGATCATGTAGGCGCTCACGCCGTTGTCATCGCGAGCCGAGGCCTTCGACGGGTCTTCCTCAACGAATGTCTGCACCGCGCCGAGATCGCCGGCGCGAATCGCGTCGAACAGGTTTTTCACGTTACTGTGCCGCGGCCGGTGTGGCCGGAACGTACGGCTGGTCGAGGCGCTTCAACTCCCAACCCAGATGATTGATGTAGAAGACCAGCAGGGCCTCCGGAAATTTATCGCGCAGCCCATCGAGCACGCGCTGCTGCCAGCCCTCGGTGAGGTAGGGCGCCGGATCGAGGTCCTTGGAGAAAAACCCGTCCTCGTTGGGAATGCCGAGAATATTGAGGGCGGCGGCGATCATGTCGAGATGGGAAATCAGAACCGCCTGAGCAATCTCGGTTGCGAACTCCTCATCGTGGTTCTGCACGCGCTCCCAGAATCGGGGCGCGGACTTGCGCAGGTTTTCGGAATTCAGCTTCGGCAGGTGCAGGCGCACCTTCATGCGGTCATACAGCTGAAAGGTTTTGAGTCTGCCAATCGAGATGGAGCGAACCAGATCGGTGAAACATCGCTCGCCCAGTCCGAGGTAGACATCGGAGAGCTCCATAAAACGTCAGCGTAGCATGGGCTTTGGCGCGCCGCGCTGGAAACGCGTCATCATACCTACAGCACAGGCCACATGGCTCGACTCTCGGGTTCGCTGCACGCGCTGCTGCTGTTCGACGTGTGCGAGGAGATCCGTCTCGATGAGGCGCGCGAGCTGCTTGGCGCCGAGCGCAGCGGCGGCCGTCCCGAATTCCGCGGACCGGTTCCGGAATATGTGCGCTTCGCCCGGCCACCGGTGGTCCGACCGGTAGCGGCAATCGAAATCGGGCCAGGGGAGACGTGGAGCGCTGCCGTTCGCGTCTACGAGTATGGCGTGATCAGCCTTGCGCTCGAACTTCCGTTTGAGGGCGATTGGAGCGAGCTGGTTAGACTCGCCAGCCGCTGGATCGGCTCCGCGGAGCTGGAGCGCCGCGCCGCCGAGATCGTCCGCGAGCAGACCGGGCGCATCGGGCGCGCGCTGGTGAACCCTTATCCGCGGCACACCACGGAAGACTACTATGTGGTTCATCTTCGCCGCGCTTACGGCG
>Ga0209810_1006184_pt1 | contig 10467 bp, 12 predicted proteins | sample Coa_R1_7_FD_187159 | JGI IMG/M metagenome (GOLD analysis project Ga0209810, IMG submission 187159) | Surface soil microbial communities from Centralia Pennsylvania, which are recovering from an underground coalmine fire - Coalmine... | ecosystem: Environmental > Terrestrial > Soil > Unclassified...
AGGGAGGTGCCGATCTGCGCGCGGTGCAGGAGATGCTGGGCCATGCCGATCTCGCGACGACGGAGCTGTACACCCACGTATCCGATCGCAGGCGGCGCGAGTTGTATTTCCAGGCGCACCCGCATGCGCGCCGCAAGAAGTCAGCAACCGGGAAGTAGCAATGCACCTCGCTCCGCATATCGCATTCGCCGCGGTCACGACCCTGGGGGCCGCCTGGCTCATGATCGTGGCCGGCCTTCAGAAGAGCGCACTCGAGCGGCGTCGCAAGCGTCGGGTCTGCCCGTCCTGCGGCCGCCAGATCCACGCTCGCGTCTGCAGCTCGTGCGCCGGCTAAGGCGCTAGCGCTTCTCCTGAGCCTTCCGCTTCAGGCCCTGCACGACGGTTCCGGCTGCCCGCCGCAGCTCGCCGTCGGCGCGGTCGTCCGCCGCGAGCCCTTCGAGGAGGACGACCGTGTCGCGCTGCGCCGATCCGTTCTTCAGCACCAGGGTCGCGAGCCGGCGCACCGCGGAGTTCTCGGCTTCGTCCGAGAGCAGCTTGTGCAGAAGCGGCCGCACCGAGTTGACAGTGCTCGGATGGTCGCGCGAGAGGAGCTCGAGGGAGAGCAGCGCCGAGCCGCGCGCCGCGGGGCTTCCGTCATCGAGGCCGCGCCGCAACAGCTCCTCCTTCGCCCGCCAGCGGAACATGCCGATCGCGCGAAAGGCAAGCGCCCGCTCGCGGAAGTCGGAGCTGCGGGCAGCAGCCTCGAGCTCCTCGTCCCACTGGGCCCGGAGCTGCGAGAGCTCGCGCTCGGAACCCGCCTGAGCCAGTGCGTCGGCCTCGGCCGCGGCTTCCTGCAACGACATTCGCGGGACCTTAAATAGAGTGGGCGCCGTGGCGCACAGGGTCGTCCTCATCCCCGGCGACGGCACCGGGCCCGAGCTGACCGAGGCGACGCGGCGCGTCCTCGAGGCCACGGGCGTCGAGCTCGACTGGGACGTCCGCGAGGCGGGAGCGGACGTGATGGAGCGCCACGGCGGCAACCCGCTGCCTCCCGACGTGCTCGACGCGATTCGCGACACCGGAGTCGCGCTCAAGGGGCCGATCACGACACCCGTCGGCGGCGGCTTCCGCTCGGTCAACGTCGCGCTGCGCAAGGAGCTCGACATGTACGCGCAGGTGCGGCCGTGCAAGAGCTATCCCGGCGTGCGCAGCCGCTTCGACGACGTGGACCTGATCATCGTGCGCGAGAACACCGAAGATCTCTATGCCGGCATCGAGTACGAGCAGGGGACGACGGAGGCCTCCGAGCTGATCCAGTGGATCGAGGAACGCGGCGGCCGGCTCCGCCACCCGGACGCAGGCATCTCCATCAAGCCGATCTCGGTCACCGGCACGCGCCGCATCTTCGAGTTCGCGTTCGACTACGCGCGCCGCAACGGCCGCCGCAAGGTGACGGCCGTCCACAAGGCGAACATCATGAAGTTCACCGACGGGCTCTGGCTCCAGGTGGCCCGTGAGGTCGCCGCCGAGAACGTCGACATCGAGTTCGACGACCGGATCGTGGACAACATGTGCATGCAGCTCGTGCAGCGGCCGGAGGAGTACGACGTGCTCGTTCTGCCGAACCTCTACGGCGACGTCCTCTCCGACCTCGCCGCCGGGATGATCGGCGGGCTCGGCGTCGCCCCCGGCGCGAACTACGGGGAGACGGTCGCGGTCTTCGAGCCGACGCACGGCTCGGCGCCGAAGTACGCGGGGCAGAACAAGGTCAACCCCATTGCGCAGATGCTGTCGGGCGTCCTCATGCTCCGCCACCTCGACGAGCGCGGCGCCGCCGACCGCCTCGAGCAGGCAATCGCAGCCGTCATCGCCGAGGGCGAGAACGTCACCTACGACATGAAGCCGAACCGCGACGACCCCACGGCCGTAGGAACGAGCGAGGTCGCGGACGCGGTCATCGAGAAGCTGGAGGTTGAGATCCCGGCATGAGAAGGAAGATCACCATCGTCGGCGCAGGCGCCACGGGCGCGACCGCAGCGCACGTCCTCGCGGCGCGCGACTACGCGGACATCGTCCTCACGGACATCAAGGAAGGCCTGCCGCAGGGGAAAGCGCTCGACCTCAACCAGATGGGCCCCATCCTCGGCTTCGAGCCGCAGATCAGCGGCACGAACGATTACGAGGAGACCGCGGGCTCGGACGTCGTCGTGATCACCGCCGGCCTGCCGCGTTCGCCCGGGATGTCGCGCGACGACCTCGTGACGACGAACGAGAAGATCGTCGGCTCGGTGACCGAGCAGATCGTCGCTCAGAGCCCCGACTGCGCGATCGTCGTGCTCTCGAACCCGCTCGACGCGATGTGCCATGTCGCGAAGAGCGTCTCGGGCTTCCCGAAGGAGCGCGTCTTCGGCCAGGCCGGGATCCTCGACACGGCCCGCTTCCGCACCTTCATCGCCTGGGAGACCGGCGCGTCGGTCCGCGACGTGCAGGCGCTCGTCCTCGGCGGCCACGGCGACCAGATGGTTCCCGTCGTCTCGGCGGCGACGGTCGGCGGCGTCCCGCTGGGCAAGCTGGTCTCCGAGGAGCGGATCCAGCAGATGGTCGAACGCACTGCCAAGGGCGGCGGCGAGATCGTGCAGCTGCTCGGCACCTCCGCGTGGTACGCACCGGGAGCCGCGATCGCCGAGATGGTCGACGCAATCCTCCTCGACCAGAAGCGTGTCCTCCCCTGCACCGCCCTACTCGAAGGCGAGTACGGGATCGACGGTCTCTATATCGGCGTGCCGGTGAAGCTCGGCGCGGGCGGGATCGAGGAGATCGTCGAGCTCGATCTCTCCGACGACGAGCGCGAGGCGCTCGAGCGTAGCGCCGACGCGGTGCGCGACGTCGTCGGCGTCCTCTCCAGCTGAGTTGAGTGCTCGAGACCATCGAGAACCGGTTCCCCGAGCGCGACTATCTGGTCGAGCTCGGCGCGCCTGAGTTCACCTCGATTTGCCCGCTGACCGAGGCGCCCGACTTCGGCGAGCTCACGATCCGCTACGTCCCCGACGGGAAGCTCTACGAGCTCAAGTCGCTGCGCGACTACCTGACCTCGTTTCGCGAGCGCAAGATCTTCCAGGAGGAGGTCGTCAACGAGGTGCTCGAGCGGCTGGTCGCCGACGGGGCGCCGCGCTTCGTCGAGGTCGAGGGCGAGTTCGCGGCACGCGGCGGCATGACGACGCGCGTGGTCGCTTCGAGCGGGGAGCTGCCGCAATCGTGGATCTCGGCCTGAGCGGACGTACGGCGCTCGTCTGCGGCGCCTCGTCGGGCCTCGGCCTCGCGAGCGCCGAGGCATTGGCCGAGGAAGGAGCGAACGTCGTCCTCTTCGCCCGGCGTGGAGACCAGCTCGACGAGCACGCGTCCCGGCTCGGCGGAGTCGCGGTGGCGGGAGACGTGAAGGAAGACGACGACCTCGAGCGCGCCGTCTCGACGGCGGTCGAGCGCTTCGGCGGCCTCGACGTCCTCGTCTGGAACAGCGGCGGTCCACCGCCCGGCACGGCCCGTGACGCCGACGAGGCTTCGCTCGAGTCGGCTTACCGGCTCCTCCTCCGGCCGGCCGTGACGCTCGTGCGCCTCTGCCTCGAGCACCTCGAGCGCAGCCCGGCCGGCCGCATCGTCGCGATCACGTCCCTCGCCGCGCAGGAGCCGACCACGCACCTCGCGCTCTCGAATACCTTCCGGCCCGCGCTGACGGGCTGGCTCAAGACCCTCAGCCGCGAGGTCGGCCCGAAGGGCATCACCGTCAACTGCGTCGCGCCAGGCCGCATCGCGACGGCCCGACTCGACGAGCTCTATCCGGAAGGCCCCAGCGAGGATCAGCTCGAGGAGATCGGCTTGCGCCGTTGGGGGACTCCGCGAGAATTCGGTGACGTGGTGTGCTTCCTCGCCTCCGAGCGCGCCCGCTATGTGACGGGCCAGACCCTCGTGGTCGACGGCGGCCTGAAGAGGTTCCTGTTTTGAGGCGCCACATCACACCCTTGCGCGTCGCAGGCACCGTTGTCGTCGCGCTCGCCGTCACCGTCCTGATCCTCGTCAACATCCCCTCCGGCGACTACCTGCTTCTTCCCGACGTCGCGCATCCCGTCGCGCCGTTAGTGAAGGTCCAGGGCGGGCAGCGGGGGACGGGGCCGGGCGGCATCTACTTCGTGGACGTGATCGAGCGCCGTGCGAGCGAGTTCGAGCAGCTCTTCCCGTGGATCCATTCCGATGCGACCCTGGTCCCCGCGAAGCTCGTCGTCCCGCCGGGGACGAGCAGCGCGGCGGCCGAGGCGGCCGATCTCCGGGAGATGCAGATCTCACAACGCGTCGCGGCGGCGGTCGCGCTGCGCCGTCTCGGCTATCACGTCGTCGTCAGGCCGAACGGCGTGATCGTGAACGGCGTCGAGCTCGGGACGGCCGCCTACCGTCACCTGCAGCCCGCCGACGTGATCATCGGCATCGACGGCAAGCCCACGCCGACCATCGCGAGCCTGCGCCGCATCCTCGCCCCGGTGAAGCCGGGCGACACGGTCCGGGTACGGCTCCAGCGCGGTAGCAAGGTGATCACCGAGTCGCTGCGCACCGTGAACAACCCGCAGCAGCCCGGTCATGCGCTGATCGGTTTCGAGCCGGCGCAGGCCGCCCAGATCAAGCTGCCCCTCCGGGTCTCGATCGACGCGCAGGGGATCGGCGGCCCGTCGGCCGGCCTCGCCTTCGCGCTCGAGGTGATGCAGCAGCTCGGCCGAAACGTCGACCGTGGCCTTCGCGTCGCGGCGACCGGGGAGATGGAGCTCGACGGAACCGTCGCGCCGATCGGCGGCGTCAAGCAGAAGATCTTCGACGCCCGCGAGGCGAAGGTCGACGTCTTCCTCGTGCCGGCGGGCGACAACGCGCGTGTGGCGCGGCGCTACGCAGGTCACGTCCGCGTCATCCCCGTCCGCACGTTCGGGCAGGCGTTGCACGCTCTGGCAACGCTGCCCAAGGAGGGGTAGAAGCCGCCGCTTTGCGGGCCCGCCGAAACTGGCGGAAATTCGTCAGTTTTCGTCCGCGACAACGCTTGCCACGGCGCTTTCTACCCCTATCATCGCACCTCGAGAGCGGCCCGTCCTTCCCAGAGCAAAGCTAACTATGAGCAAACGAGCTAAGCCAACGTGCGCAGATTGCTATTTCCGGAGAGCGGGCCTCTGCGCCCTTCCCGGCGAGACGATCTGCCCGACGTTCCGCGTCCAGTCGGTCGGCCGGCTCGTCCCGCCGCCCCAGCCCCGCCTCGTTCCCAGGGCTCTCGCGGTCCACGCCGCGGCCTAGCTGACTCATAGGATTCGGTCGTGCGCCGTTTGCGCCGCCCCCGGATCGACACCGGCGAGGTCGCCGACCGCTGGCAGCCTCGCCTCTATGCGAGGCTGATCGTCCTCGGCCTCCTCGTCGCGTACGCAATCGCCTTCATCCTCGAGAACCGGACGCAGGTGCACATCCACTTCGTGCTCGCGACGGCTCGCGTCTCGCTGGTCTGGGTGATCCTGCTCGCGCTCGGGGTGGGGCTGCTCGGCGGGATCCTGCTCGCGCAGCTAGAGCGCCGCCGGCGCCGCCGCGCGCACCAGACCGCCGAGCACTGAGACACCCTCGGCGATCTCGTCCGGCGAGACGAAGCTGAAGGCGAGCCGCAGGGCGTGCTCGCCGCCACGGCCGCCTTGCCTTTGCCGGGCGTCGGCGGCGCCGCCGACGACGCTTCCAGCAGCCGGGAAGAAGTCGCTGCCCTTGACGAAGGTCACGCCTGCCTCCTCGGCCTCCGCGAGCAGCTCGCCGCTGGGGGCGGCGGAGGGGAGCTCGACCCAGACGAAGTAGCCGCCTTCCGGCCGTGTCCAGCTCGCGTCCTCGGGGAGCTCGCGCGCGAGAGCCTCGAGCATCGCGTCGCGCCGCTCGCGGAGCAGGCCGTTCACCCGCTCGAGGTTCGGGTCGAAGCTGTCGCGCCGCAGGAACTCGAGCACGGTCGCCTGCGAGAGGTACGGCGGCGAGATGTAGGTCGACACCGCGAGAGCCTCGATCTCCCCGGCGAGCTCTGCGGGCAGGACGAACCAGCCGACGCGCACGCCGGGGGCCACGGTCTTCGAGAAGGACGAGCAATACGCGATGTGCTCGCCTTCCCCGAGCTCGAACACGCTCGGCACCGGCTCGCCGTCGTAGCGGACGAGGCCGTACGGGTCGTCCTCGAGCACGAGCAGCTGCCGCTCGCGGGCGAGCTCGGCCAACCGTCGCCGCCGCTCGAGCGAGAGCGTGCGCCCACTGGGGTTCTGGAACGTGGGGATCGTGTAGAGGAAGGCGAACTCACCCTCCGGCAGCTCGTCCGGGATCAGTCCCTCGTCGTCCATCGGCACGGTGACGATCTCAGCGCCGAGGCGAGTGAGGATCTTGAGCGGACGGTCGTAGGTCGGCGCCTCCACGAGAACCCGCGTGCCCGGGCGCACGAGCTGCTCGGCGAGGAAGACGAACCCCTGCAGCGAGCCGCTGGTGATCACCACGCGCGACGGCTCGACGCCGTGCCGCTCGGCGAGCAGCTCGCGCAGCGGGCCGTAGCCGCCGCCGGGCCCGTAGCTGAGGATCGTCCGGCCGTCGCGCTCCAGCGCGGCGCGCGCACAGTCGGCCAGCTCCTCGACGGCGAGACACTCCGGCGCCGGCACACCGCGGGCGAACGAGATCACCGGCGGAGCGTAGCGACGAGGTCGGCGCCCACCTACTTCATGCGCTCGGCCACCATCTGCGCCACCTCGGTCGGCGTGGTGCCGACCGCGATGCCGCGGGCCTCGAGCGCCTCCTTTTTACCCTGCGCCGTTCCGGAGGAGCCGGAGATGATCGCGCCTGCGTGGCCCATCGTCTTGCCGGGCGGGGCCGAGAAGCCCGCGATGTAGGCGAGCACCGGCGTCGTCACGTGCTCGGCAACGTAGGCGGCGGCTTTCTCCTCCTCGTCGCCCCCGATCTCCCCGACGAGCACGATCAGCTCGGTCTGCTCGTCGGCCTCGAACTTCTCGATCACGTCGACGAAGGAGGAGCCGACGACCGGGTCGCCGCCGATGCCGACGATCGTCGAGTTGCCGAGGCCGAGCTGCGTCAGCTCGTGGCCGATCTGGTAGGTGAGCGTGCCCGAGCGCGAGACGAGGCCGACGCTGCCCTCGCTGAAGATCTCGGCCGGGATGATCCCGGCGTTCGCCTTGCCGGGCGAGAGGACGCCCGGGCAATTGGGGCCGATCATCGTCGTTCCCCTGCCGCGGAAATACGTGTACGCCCGCAGCATGTCGTGCGCCGGGATGTGCTCGGTGATGCAGATCACCGTGCCGATGCCTGCGTCCACGGCCTCGTAGATCGCGTCGACTGCGAAGCGCGCCGGGACGAAGATGAGCGACGTGTTCGCGCCGGCCTCGTCGACCGCCTCGGCGACCGTGTCGAAGACCGGAACGCCCTCGACGTCCTGGCCGCCCTTGCCGGGCGTGACGCCGGCGACGAGGTTCGTGCCGTATGCGCGGTTGCGGAGACCGTGGAAGCGGCCCTCCGAGCCGGTCAGGCCCGCGACGACGAGACGCGTGTCGTTGTCGAGGATGATCGCCACTAGGCCGCCTTCGCTCCCTCGAGCGCAGTGCCCTTGAGGACGACGGTCGGCAGCTCGAGCCTGCCGTCGCGCACGCGGCTGTCGAGCAGCTCCCGCACGCGCGGGCGGACGTCGTCGGGCGTCCCCGTGCGATCGAGCCACTGCTCGAAATCCGTGTCGCGCACCATGAACGCCTCGTCGGCGACCCGCAGCCCGGCCAGCTCGAAGAAGCTGTGCCACTCGGCGACCCCGTAGTTGCGGACGTGGCTCGGATCGCGCAGCCGGTCGGCCTGCTCGGCGGACTCGCTCGTGAACGTGTTGTCGCAGATCACCACACGGTCTCGCGCAACGCGCGCCATCTCCTTCACCGCCGCGAGGACGTCGGGGAAGTGATGCGCCGCGATGCGGCACGCCACGGCGTCGAAGCTCGCGTCCGCGAATGGGAGGTGATCGGCAGGCGCGATGACGTCGGGCTGCATACCGGGCGCCGTGTCGACCGTTACGACGCTCGCTCCGGCCTCGCGGAGCCGCCGCGCGACGTGTCCGCCTCCGGTCGCGACGTCCAGTACGTCCACGCCCGACCCCGGCTCGCACCAGGCGACGACTAGATCGAGGTCGTCTCCGGCGGCATGCGTCTCGCTCTCGCGGTACGCCTGCGCGCGCTCGCTCCAGGTGTCGGTCACGCGGCTGCCGCCAGCTCCACGGCCCGCCGCGCCCCGTCGAGCATCGTCGCCTCGGCATGGATGTTCTCGCGGCCCGCGTCGGCGAGGATCTGCCGCCCTTCCTCCGCGTTCGTCCCGTCGAGACGGACGACGATCGGGTACCGGGACATGTCGAGTTGCTCGAGCGCCGCCAGAATCCCCCGCGCAACCTCGTCGCAGCGGGTGATGCCGCCGAAGATGTTGAAGAAGATCGAGCGGACCTGCTCGTCGCGGGTGATCACCTCGAGCGCATCGACTACGCCTTCGGCGCTCCCTCCCCCGCCGAGGTCGCAGAAGTTCGCGGGGCGGCCGCCCGCCTGCGCCACGACGTCGACCGTGGACATCCCGAGGCCGGCGCCATTGGCGAGCACGCCGACGCTGCCGTCGAGCTTCACGTAGGTCACGCCCTTCTCGCGCGCGAACGTCTCGATCGGGTCGGCGGCGGTGGGGTCGCGCCACTCCGCGACGTCGGGATGGCGGAAGAGCCCGCTGTCGTCCACGGTGAACTTCGAGTCGAGCGCCTTCACCTCGCCCTCGGGCGTGACGATGAGCGGGTTGATCTCGCAGAGCATCGCGTCGAACTCGACGAAGGCCCGGTAGAGCTTCTCCACGATCGCCGCAATCTGCTTCTGCTCGGAGGGATCCTCGACGCCGCCGCCGTAGACGAGCCGCCGGGCGACCCACGGCTGGAAGCCCTCGAGCGGGTCGACGTGCAGGCGTACGAGCGCCTCCGGGCTCTCCTCGGCGACCTGCTCGATCTCGACCCCTCCCTGCGTCGTGAACATGAAGAGCGGCTGCTTTGCGCCGCGGTCGAAGGTGACGGAGAGGTAGTACTCGCGCTCGATGTCCGACGCCTTCTCGATCCAGAGGGTGCGGACGACGTGGCCGCGGATGTCGAGCCCGAGCACCTGACGTGCCTTCTCCTCCGCCTCCGCCGGATCCGCCGCCAGCTGGATGCCGCCGGCCTTGCCGCGGCCGCCGGTCAGGACCTGCGCCTTGACGACGACGGGACCACCGAGCTCCTCCGCCGCCGCGCGCGCCTCCTCGGGAGAAGTCGCGAGACGGCCTTCAGAGACCGGGATCCCCACCCGCCGGAAGAGATCCTTGCCCTGGTGCTCGTAGAGGTCCACCGGCGCCGGACACTAACGACGCGACGCCGGTGGACCGCGCAGTTCGGGCCTGCGCGTTACCTCTAGGGGCCGCAGCCGTAGACGGGGTCGCAGCCGGTCGTGCTCGTGGTGGTGCCGTTCGTCCCGCCGCCGACCGGAGGCGACTTCTTGTTCGCGCTTCCGGACGCCGAGACCGCGAACCACTTGCCGCCGAAGAAGTTCTGGCCCTGGCCGCTGACCTGCCCGGCACCCTTGTCGAGCTTGAAGAGGTAGAGCGGGTGGCCCTTGTAGGTCACCTGGGTCTGTCCGTTCTTCCGCTTCGTGGTGCCCAGCAGCGCGGGCTTGACGCCGGAGCCTGCGCGCAGCGCGCCCTTCTTCATCAGCGGCGGCCAGAACGTGGCGCACTTGCCGTAGCAGGCGCTGCGCCCGTGCTTGTCCGCCATGAAGAGGTAGAGCGTGCGGCCCGAGCTCGTCGCGAGCACGTTGCCGAGCTTCGTCTTGTGAAGCGTGACGCGTCCGGCGCTCGCGTTGCTCGCGGCGGACGAGGCGGAGCCCTGATGGGTGACGGCTGCGGCCGCGGCTACGCCGGCGGCGGCGAGGGCGATCGCGAACGCAGCGGCTAGGACTGTCCTTTTCAACTTTCTCTCCTCCTACTGGGTTGCCGGTGTCTACGCGCACCGGCGGACCGCGGATTGGGCGGATCTACTCGGCCTGGATCAGGCAGACGACCTGGCCGGTCGTGACCGGCTGCCCGGGCTCGACGGAGAGGTCGCGGACGGTGCCGGCGCGGTGAGCGTGAACCTCGTTCTCCATCTTCATCGCCTCGACGATGCAGATCACCTGACCCGGCTCCACCTCGTCGCCGTCCGCCACTGGCACGGCGAGAACCGTCCCCTGCATCGGCGAGACGACCGCCTCCCCGCCGACTGCGCCCGCCCCGCCTTGGCGCACGCGCTCGCGTCGGCGCCGCGCGAGCGCCCGCCACTCGGGCTCGGGCTCCGAGAGGCGCACCTCGAACCGGCGGCCGTCCACCTCGACGGTCCGAACGCGTTCCGTCGTCCGCACGGGACCTGTCATTCCTTGT
>Ga0209810_1006186_pt1 | contig 10465 bp, 7 predicted proteins | sample Coa_R1_7_FD_187159 | JGI IMG/M metagenome (GOLD analysis project Ga0209810, IMG submission 187159) | Surface soil microbial communities from Centralia Pennsylvania, which are recovering from an underground coalmine fire - Coalmine... | ecosystem: Environmental > Terrestrial > Soil > Unclassified ...
GGCAGCCCGCGAACAACGGCTCCTTCCAGATATTCCCCTCGTGCGGCAGAATCACTGTAACGCCGGTATGAATAGGGCCGCGACCCACTCCTGCCTCGTCGCTGAGCGTAGCAAAACCAACGCGCACTCCCGGCACGTCGGTGATGGCATCATGGAGTCCCGTTTCCAGCCTCCCTATCATGATACCCAGTTCGCGTGCGCGCATAGCTCTTCCTCCTGCCAGTGTTCATTATCTACCTGCTGCTAGCGTCAGCTTATCTTCCATCCAACGCCTGTGCGTAAAAGAAAAACAGTTCTATTGTATCACCTGCTAAGCGGTAAGATGGTGCTGCTATGCTATCAGTGCTGCCATGAAATAGCTTTCCGCTCAATGGGGGTATACTATTGATACCGCGCAATGTGTGGGCGAACGTACTCTATCATCACCAGTCTGATTGAATAATCTCGCAAAGGAGTTTAAGAAAGTGGCACATCTCAATCTCACGCCCGACGAATTGCTGGCAACCACGCGCTCGGTGCGCAAGCGCCTGGATTTCTCGCGCCCGGTGGAACCGGAAGTGATTCGCGAATGCCTGGAACTGGCGGTGCAGGCCCCGACCGGCGGCAACCGGCAGGGCTGGCAATTCATCATCGTCACCGACGCGCAGCAGCGCCAGAAGCTGGGCGCGATTTACCACAAAGGCTACCAGTTATACCGCCAGCAAACAGCAAGATATGATGCAAGTTTGCTTACTCCCGAACAGGTCGCGACGCTTATAAAAGTAAGAGAATCTTCAGATTATCTGGCCGATCACATGCAAGATGCTCCTGTCCTGCTCGTCCCCTGCATGATGGGCCGCGTCGATGGAAAGTCATCCCGCGAGCAGGCCGGGTTCTGGGGGTCAATCCTGCCCGCCGTCTGGAGCTTCATGCTGGCGGCGCGCGAGCGCGGTCTGGGAACCGCGTGGACAACTATCCACCTCTTCTACGAGCAAGAGGCAGCCGAAGTCCTCGGCATTCCCTACGAACAGGTCACGCAGGCCGCCCTCATCCCCGTCGCCTACACCCTGGGAACCGACTTCAAACCGGCGCCGCGCAAGCCGCTGGATGCGATTTTGCACTTTGATCGCTGGTGATGGTTCAGGCTTTCACCAGCGATCAACAAACATCCACCCACCTCATGTCCAACTCCGTCCGTTTCAGCCTGCCAACGCTCGGAATGTGCGCGGCGACGAGCAGCGCGTTTTCTGTCAGAGCCGCGTCCATAAGGGCTAAGCGGCTGGCGATGTTGGTGGCGGGGTCGTCCCATTGGGACATCCAGGTAGGGTGTTCGACTTCGATGGGGTCGTGAAAGAGGTCGCCCAGGCAGTAGAGAGTCTGGCCCTCGGATGTGACGCGAACGATCTGGTGGCCGGGCGATTCGCCGGGGGAGGGAATGATCTTCACTCCCGGTGTCAGTTCGCGCTCGCCCTCGACCAGTTCGAGCAGGCCCGCGTTGTACAGGACGCCGAAGGTGAGACTGTCGGCTGAACCGGGGTCGCGCAGGGCTTCCTGCGTCTCCGGGTATTCCCAGTCTGCCTTGCCGAGGTAGCAGCGAGCGTTGGGGAAGGCCGGCACGAACGAGCCGTGTTGCTCTATGGTGACCCCGGAGTAATGGTCGTAGTGGGCGTGGGTAATGACGAGGTGGGTGATATCTGCGGGCTGGATTCCCTGTTGGTGCAGCTGACTGAGCAGGTCGGGTGGTGGCTGGTAGCCTTCTGGCATGGCGTAGGGATAGCCGGGCGGGGCGGAAAGCGCGTAGTTGTTGGCATCGACCAGCACAGATGCGCCGGGCAAGGCGATGTGGATGCACTGGCTGGGAAAGACTCGCGGCCTGCCAAGAATATTGCTGTAGCGCGGTCGCCACTCGCTCTCCGGCACGTTCATGATTTCTGAGAGGGTGATGGTTAAGTCTCCAATGTTGAAGATGGTGACGGTGGCTGAGCCGAGCGTTAGCGTTTTTGTGTCAGCACTCATGATGATCCTCGTTTTTGCTCACAAATTAAGACCAGCTTTTACTTTCGCTGGAGGCAGTCTAACACGAGAACCGGTCGGCGTCCAGCTATCTCTCTCGCCTCGCTGCCCTGTATCTCAAGTCCGGCTACCTGATGGCAAAAATTTCCTGTCCGGGCAGGATGATTTGCCACTCAAGGACGGGCGCCGCTATGCGTGTGATACAATGAAAAACACCCTGTTATTGCTCTTCTCACGAGGATTAGCCTGGCATGGGGATAGCAATTGCTGTCCACACTGTATTACTTGCTTCGCTCTCAGCGCAGAACGAACGCCTGGAAAAGAGAACAAGCTTTATGGAACACGAGCAAGGATCATCGACGAACGCCCGCAGCAACGGTGCAGCCAGCCCCGCCCAAACTCAACAGGATAGCGTGCCTTCCTTGATGGACGCGCTGGAATGGCGCTTGATCGGCCCGTTTCGCGGTGGCCGTGTTGTCGCCGTCGCAGCCGACCCCGAGGACACGCAGGTCTTTTATTTTGGTTCGACGGGCGGCGGCGTCTGGAAAACGACGGATGGCGGCCTGATCTGGGAGAATTGCTCCGATGGCTTCTTCCAGCGCGCCTCGGTTGGTGCGCTTGCCGTCGCGCCCTCTGACCCGAATGTGATCTATGCCGGCATGGGCGAGACCACCATTCGCGGCAACGTCTCGCATGGCGATGGCGTCTATAAGTCGACCGATAAGGGGCAGACGTGGACGCATCTGGGCCTGGCGGAGACCCGCCATATCGCGAAAGTGCGCGTCCACCCCCAGAATCCTGATCTTGTCTATGTGGCTGCGCAGGGACACGCGCACGGGCCGAACGCCGAGCGCGGCGTCTATCGTTCTAAGGACGGTGGGAAGACGTGGGAGCGCGTGCTGTTCCGTAGCGAGCGCGCCGGAGCCAGCGATCTGGCGATGGACCCCAACAACCCGCGCATCCTCTACGCCGCCTGCTGGGAGACCATTCGCCGCCCTCACGAGCTGGTCAGCGGCGGCGAAGGCAGCGGTATCTTCAAATCCGTCGATGGCGGCGATACCTGGACGGAGATTTCGCGCAACCCCGGCCTGCCCAAAGGCCTGCTCGGCAAGATCGGGCTGGCCGTCTCTCCGGCGAAACCGGGTCGCGTCTGGGCCATTGTTGAGGCCGAGGATGGCGCGCTCTTCCGTTCAGACGATGGCGGCGAAACGTGGCAGCGACTCAGCGAAGAGAGCGGCCTGCGCGCGCGTGCCTGGTACTACATGCATATCTATGCCGACCCGCAGGACGAAAGTACGCTCTGGATCCTCAACGTGCGCTGCTGGAAATCGATTGACGGCGGCCAGTCCTTCTTCGAGGTCTCGTTCCCGCATGGCGACCACCACGACCTGTGGATCGACCCGCGCAACCCGCAGCGTATGATCGAGGGCAACGACGGCGGGGCCTGCATCTCCTTCAACGGCGGCCAGAGCTGGTCATCCATCTACAACCAGCCGACCGCCGAGTTCTACCACGTCATCACCGATAACCAGGTCCCTTATCGCGTCTATGGCGCGCAGCAGGATAACACAACCATCAGCGTCCCCAGCCGTTCCGCGCTGGCAGGCATCACGTTCTCGGATATCTATCAGGTGGGCGGCGGCGAAAGCGGCTATATTGCGGTGCGACCTGATAACCCGAATATTGTCTATGCGGGCAACTACCAGGGCTATCTCACGCGCTACGATCATCACAGTCGGCAGGAGCAGCGCATCGATGTCTGGCCCGAACTGGCCTCTGGCTGGGGTGCGAAGGATCAGAAATATCGTTTCCAGTGGACCTATCCCATCTTACTCTCGCCTCATGATCCCAACGTCCTCTACATTACCGGCAACCACGTCTTCCGCTCGACCGATGAGGGCAGTAGCTGGCAGGTTATCAGCCCTGATCTGACACGCAACGATGTGAGCAAGATGGAGCCGTCCGGTGGCCCCATCAGCAAAGACAATACCGGAGCGGAATACTACGGTACCATCTTCGCCTTTGCCGAATCGCCGCGCACGCCTGGTCTTTTCTGGGCCGGTTCCGATGATGGCCTTGTCCATGTCTCGCGTGATGGCGGCCAATCCTGGCAGGATGTCACCCCCGTCGATTTGCCGAAGTGGGCGCTCATCAGCATCATCGAACCCTCTCCGCACGATCCCGCCACCGCCTACGTTGCCGCCACCTGCTACAAATCGGACGATTTTCGTCCCTACCTTTTCAAAACGAACGATTACGGCGCGAGCTGGACAAAGATCACCGGCGGCATCGCGGAAAACGAGTTCACCCGCGTGATACGCGAAGACCCCGTGCGGCGTGGCCTGCTCTACGCCGGCACCGAGTTCGGGGTCTACGTCTCCTTCGATGACGGCGCGAACTGGCAGTCGCTGCGCTCCAACCTGCCTGTCGTCCCAATCCATGATCTGGTGGTGAAGGATGATGACCTCATCGCCGCCACGCATGGACGCTCCTTCTGGATACTCGACGACATCACACCGCTGCGCCATCTCAATGAGCAGGTGCAGGCTGCCCCGGCCTTCCTCTTCAAGCCGCGTCCGACCATCCAGTTCCAGACGAACTGGGGCTTCACACAGACGCCCGAATCCGGCAAGTTCTATGTCTCTACCGGCGGCATGGTCATTGTTGCCAGGAGCGAGCAGAAGCCCAACGGCGAAAAAGTCGTTCGCAATCTGGATGCCGGGCAAAATCCCCCCGACGGCGTCATCGTCTACTATCGCTTTCAGCAGGAGCCGGAGGGCGAGGTGAAGCTGACCTTCCTGGATATGCAGGGCAACGAGATTCGTTCGTTCTCCAGCGAGATATCCGGGGAAGAAAACAATGGGAAGACAGGGGAAAAGGGCGAGAAAAAAGCCGCGAAGAAGGAGCCTCGGGTCGAGAAAGGTGCGGGTGTGCACCGCTTCGTCTGGAATATGCGCTACCCTGATGCGAAGAAGGTCGATGGCTTCGTCGGCAACGATGCTGCTCTGGCTGGACCCATGATTGCCCCCGGCACGTATCAGGCGCAGTTGAAAGTTGGTGACGAGGTTTTGAGCCAGACCTTTGAGGTGGCGAAAGACCCGCGCGCGACGGCGACGCAGCAGGACATGGAGGCCCAGTTTGCGCTGCGCCGCGACATCTGGCAGAAGCTCTCGGAGACGCACGATGCGATCAACACCATTCGCAGCATCAAGCGGCAGGTCGAGGAATGGGAGCAGCGCACGCAGGGGCAAACGGACTACGAGGCAATTGCGCAGGCAGCCGGGCCGCTCAAAGAGCAGCTCAGCGCCATCGAAGAGGAACTTATCCAGACAAAGGCGAAGACGCGACAGGATACGCTCAACCATCCTGCCAAACTCAACGCCAAACTGGCTGCGCTCGCCGGTGCCGTTGGCAGCGCGCAGGCCGCGCCCACAAAGCAGGAATATGCCCTCTTTGAAGATCTCTCCGCCCGCGTCGATGCCCAGACGCAGCGTTTGCAGGAGGTTATCAACACTACCCTCGCTGCCTTCAACACCCTGATTCGCGACGCCAGCGTGCCGGCGATCATTCCATCATCGGAACTGAATGGTAAATAAGGGAATATAGCATGGCATGACGAATGCGAACAGGCGGGATGGATACGAAAGCGGCCCGCTTTCATGTCCATCCCGCCTGTTCGCATTCGTCATACCATTTTCTCTATGCGGCGTTGCTCTCTACCTGCTGTGGGCGGGAGCGTGAAAGGTGGAGCATACTTCTGACCGTCTTCGCCCCGGTCAGCGCCTTGAGGAGGGCGAAATTGGCGATGATGATGGTCAGGAAAAACAGGGGCAGCAAACCATCCAGGTCGATACCTTCATTATAGGGCTGCGTTGGATCAAAGGTCGGGATGACCCAGCCGCCCATGAAGAAGTGGAAATTGACGTTCTGGAAGATGGCGACAATTGCTGCGATGATGACTGCTACACTATAACCGATGTAGAAGCGGTGCTGCGGCTCGCCCGCCATGCGCGGCTTGCCCAGCAGCACCAGCGCGCCACCCAGCAGGATGATACCGATAGTGATTTCCGACCACTCGATCAGGTAGCCAAAGAGGGCGCTGTGGGGCAGCACGACCTGCTGTAAAAACCCAACATACCAGCCATCAGGATTCCCTTTAATCCCATCATTTAATGTAGCGGCCAGCCCTTGTGGAAATGTGCCGGAGAGCAGTTTGTTGCCCCCTGACATCAGCCATTCCCAACCCACGATGGCCTGAATCGCTGCCAGAATGTAGCGTGCCGAACGGTTCAACATGATGATTTCTTTCCTTTGAATATCTCTATCTCTCTACCATGTCATGCTGAGCGGGAGCGAAGCATCTAAGGCAAGGAGCCGATCAGTGTGGTGGCTCAGATGCTTCGCTCCCGCTCAGCATGACATCCGAGCCTGTTTTCACAATCTCCTGCAGGATAATCCTGCTATGGCATCACTTCTGGTATTCGACGAGGGCGATCAGCCCACCCATTTCGGTGCCGGTCTGGCCTGGATTCATCAGGTGTGTCAGGATGTGGCAGTGCCAGGGATAGATGCTGCCGGGAGCGGCCCAGGCGTAGAAGGTGATATCATAACTCTCGCCGGGCGAGACATTCAGGGTGTCGCGCTGGATTGGCTGCGGCAGTGGATGCCCGTCTTCTGCGACTATATTGAAGGTGTGGCCGTGCAGGTGCATGGGGTGGCTCATCATGGCGTCCGCGCCGTAGATGCGCATATGAACCGTCTGCCCGTGTTTCACGATGATTGGCTGCGTATCCGGGAAACTCTTGCCGTTAATCATGTAGTAGCCCTGCCAGCTACTGATGAACTCGGTATACTCGACATCGGCGTGGATGGCCTGCTTTGCCTGTGGCGTGCCGGGGCGCGGGTCGACGATGAAGGCTCCGTAGAGGCCGCCGGGCAACTGCTCCGCGTCATCATAGTGGCTGTGGTACCAGTGCGAGCCGACATCCTGATCTGAAACGGAGAAGTCGTAGGTGTAGGTCTGTCCTGGCGCAATCGGCTTCATGCCAACGCCCGGCACGCCGTCCTGATCAGAGGGGACTTCCAGCCCGTGCCAGTGGATCGCCGTAGCAACCGGAAAATGGTTGACGACTGTGATGCGCACGTGATCGCCAGCCGTGACGCGAATCATGGGGCCGGGAACGGTGCCGTTGATTGTCCAGGCCAGCACGCGGTGTCCCTGCACGACTTCCCACATGACTTGCTCTGCTGTAAAGTAAAAATGCTTCGCTCCATCCGGGTCAATCTTGTAGGTTGCCAGTTGGCCGCCATACTTCTGTGTCGCATTCGGCACATTCACAGGCGTCGGGGTCGTATTCCCTGAAGTATCCATCCCGCTACTACTGCTGCTATTCGATGGGCTGGTACTGCCGGACGTATTGCCGTTGAGTATCGACGCGCCAGCCGCAAAGCTGGCAAGCGCGACCATCAGAACGATGGAGATAAAGGTGATGGACAGGGGCGATGTAATTCTGCGCAGCCACGGATTCTTGCGTGGTGGGTTCTTCTGCGCCCGTTCAATCGTTGCCTGCGCCACTACGAGGTCATTAAGATGGCTGTATGCAAACTCCCTCTCCGCCTCGTTTTCATGTTCGTGGTCAAGCGTAGAGATCGTTCCATGCTCGTTGTCTGCCATGTGTTTCCTCTCCTGGTATTGTTCTGTATCTGTTCTTCCTGAGATTTCTCTCTTCATGTGCTGCTCTCTAAGAGAGCGTCGCCTTGCTTGTAAGTAATCATAAGGCTGGCGTATCACGGAGAAATCACAATGACGGGCTGTTAGATCACGAACTGATCTCAAAGGGTACGCATAAAAAAGTTCATATGAGAAAGCTCACATCTATTTCCAATAGAGATTCAATGAAGCGGTGATACCTTTATGCATGTCAGGAGAGACAAGAGACCTCTCCCTCAATCAGGAAGTAAGTGAAAAGAATGGTAAGAAAGTAACAGGAGGTTATAACTCATGAACGCAGTAAAAACACAGAAAACGCAGGCAACCTGCGAACAATTGACAGTGTCTTCGCGGCAGACCTTCCCGTCCAACCCGTACCCACGCAAGTATATCCATTGCGTGATCGATGATCCGCGAGACGTGGCGCAGGCGATTCAAACATTGCAAATGGCTGGCTACAGCGACGATGACATCCACGTCATGTCCGGCCCGGACTTCGCAGCGGCGATTGAACACGGCTACGAGCAGCGCAACACCCTTTTCCAGTCGCTTGCCCATCTCTTTTTTGATTATGACTTCGACCGCGCCTACACGCCGGAGGCGCAGCGCGGCCACACGATTCTCTCTGTGCGCCCATTCAACTACGACCATATTATGAAGGTGCGCGACCTGCTCATTCCCCACCACGCACACCTCATGAAATACATCGACACGTGGACGTTTGCTGATCTTGTCCGATAAAGCAATTCTCGGATGCGTAATGCTAAGTGGAGCGAAACATTACGCATCCGAGGAAATGTCAGCAGGTAATGGACGTATTTCTCTTTTTCATTATTCTGGGCTTCGTTAAGGTCTGAAATCCGTTATGAGTCTCTTTTTGCGCGGATTCTTCAGTCCTGTTGTCAGTTTGTTCTGGACTTCGCGTACCACTCGCGCCGCGAGGACGCCCTGTTGTTCTTGCAAAAAGTCTCTTACCGCCTGCGCATCGTGTATGGCCAGCTGGCGCAGCGTCCAGGAGAGGGCTTTGTAAACCATATCGTCGCGGTCGGCTGCCAGCAGGCGGCAAATGTGGAGCGTGCGGGCCGTGTCTCCCTTGCCGCCCTGCGCTCTGTTGTTCAGCGGCACCGTGCTGACCAGCGCGGCACGGCGCCACCAGCGATCAGGTGAGTGTGTCCAGCGTTCGATCAGCGTATCTGGCACCTGGCCTGCCCGCCAGACCTGCCCTGAGAGGGAGCAGGCGAAGGTATCTACGTCTTCCCAGCTGTCGATGCCATTGCCCAGTTGCTCAAGTTCGCGCGCTCTCAGGCTGCGCAGGGCGGCTTTGTGGGATGCCACCAGTTCATAAGCGATAAGCCGATGCACAATATCGTCGCCTGCGAGCAGTCGCAGCGCGACTTCAATGATCAGGCCCGGTTCCTCATAGCTCAGCCGCTTTGAAAATTCGCGTCGTAGCGTCCTCACCGTGCCTACCCTTGAATCGGGCAGGGCATTCAGTCGTGTCTCGATTTCGGCTGCCCATGCTGCGGCTGTTTGTTGATCAATGTATTGCACGCTATTTTCTCTCCTCAACGAACATATACAGGTCAGTTCTACCCGCTAACACATGCGTATTGATTTCGTCCTCGTCGGCATCTCCTATCATCATCGTCGCTATGGGAACTTCGTTGCGTATGCGCTCGCTCAGGCGGCGCAGGCGCAGGCGAGCGAACCGGGCATTCCTTTGCGCCTTTGCATCCATTTCGACGCCGATGAGGTCGCAGCCATGTTCTCGCAAAAGGCGGGCTACCTGGATTATCTCATCTTCGTTCTTGCCCTCTTCAGGGGCGGAGAACTGGATAGCTATCGGCTTCTCATCCGGCCAGTTCTGGCGTGCAGCGTCGAGTACCTCAAGTGGGAAACCTGTGCGTTCCTGCAAGTCGTCGTTGTAGAGGCCGCTGCGAGTGTTATGCGCAAGAAACTTGAAAAGCAGGCTGCCTCGCGTGAAATCCAGCGTTAGCATATCAAACCCGTCGTCTGCGGCCAGCCGAGCCATCTCGCTATAGCCAGCAAGAATGTGCTGCCTCTTTGCCTCATCGATCTGCCCTGGCGGAAGTTCCGGGTGCATGGCGGGAACACACAGCCCAACGTGAGTGCGCATCAGGTTGTGGAAGAGTGAGTGAATCTGAAGAAGCTGGTGCCAGAGCCAGAAAGGTTCGTACTGGTCTGGCGCGAATTGCACCATGACGAAGCCGATGTGCTTGTTTGCCTGCATCTGCGCGAAAATATCGGCCTGAAACGTGAGCCGCGCGGCGCGTTTGCCTGCTGCCTGTTCCTCTATGCTGTAGCGGATCGGCAGGGGTACAACAAGGCGATGGGACAGCGTGATAGAGCGCAATGGCAGGGGCCGGGCTATTGGAGGGGGAAGAGGTTTTTCCCCGGCAAGAGCTGGTTGTTCCGCTTCAGGATTTGTGTTTGTCAGGAACCAGGAATGCACCTGTTTCACATAGGCCGGGTCGCGCGCCAGCAGGTGGTGGTAGGTCATGCGCGGGTTGCGTGACAGGAAATGGAAGGTGAATTGTTCGGGCGAAAAGTGTTTGTAGCGCCTGAAATCTTCCCACCATTGTCGGCTCGGCAGCGAGGCGCGCTGGATGCGTTCTACCTCTGGTCGCCGTGTGCGCTCATAGGAGGCCAGCGCCGCCGGAAGCTCTTCGTGTTCTTGCAGCGCCAGGCTCAGCGCGATAGCGTCTTCCATCGCCATTTTTGTGCCGGAGCCAACCGAGAAAT
>Ga0209810_1006190_pt1 | contig 10454 bp, 8 predicted proteins | sample Coa_R1_7_FD_187159 | JGI IMG/M metagenome (GOLD analysis project Ga0209810, IMG submission 187159) | Surface soil microbial communities from Centralia Pennsylvania, which are recovering from an underground coalmine fire - Coalmine... | ecosystem: Environmental > Terrestrial > Soil > Unclassified ...
CGGATTGGGCGCCCAAAGCGGAAGATTGCTGCACCGTTCCGTGCAGGAACGTCTCCTCTCCCGAGCTGGCCAGGAGCTTCTGTCACCTCTCGGCCCAGCAGGGATCGCTCCATGGCGGCCCGCAGCTTCCGACGCCGGCGGTTCTTGCGGAAGACGGACTTGCCCTCATCGTTCAATCACTCAAGGCGCCCCCGCCTATCTTCTCATCCCGAATTGACCCTGATCATCCAATAAACCACCCCCACGGGGATCTTTTTATCCTCCACCGCACCCTTCTGATTTAGAACATCCTCTCCAAAGCAAATCACTGTGTTCAATCTGCGCTTCAACGCGCGTAGAGTCTGATCGCTTCCCTATATTAACTACTCATAATTGAATAAACAGGAGTGGTCTTCGATGAAACGACTTCTCTTGCTCCTTATTTTTTTCTTTGGCGCGATGGGAGCCTCCATCGCCGCCTCCGCAGTGGCGGATACGCTGATTTTGGAGGACGTCCTTCGGGAAGTAGCCGAAAAGAACCCGGAGATCCTGGCGGCGGAAAAACGGGAACACGCGGCCGAAGCGCGAATTCCCCAGGCGCGCGCCTTTGATGATCCCCAGGTCGGCGTGACGCAGTGGTCGATCCCTTCCAATTTCAACATCGGGAAGGCCGATGAGACCTGGTACTCTCTCTCCCAGAGTTTTCCTTTCTTTGGGAAGCGGGCGCTCCGCGGCAGCGTGGCCAGCCTGGAGCGAACGATGGCGAGCGAGGAGACGCGCGGCGTCCGCCTTAAAATACTACGAGAGGCAAAACAGGCGTATTACGATCTCTTCTACGCTCATAAGGCGCTCGAGATCCATCATGAGCAAGTGGCGCTCGCCCGAAAGTTCTCCCTAATTGCTCAGGAGAAGTTTGCCGTCGGAGCGGTCGGCCAGCAGGACGTCCTGCGTGCTCAGGTCGAACTGCTCAATCTCTCCAACGCGCTGGTCACATTAGAGCAGGAGAGAGAAACGGCGGAGGCGCGGCTCAACACCCTACTGAATCGACCTTCTGACGCGCCGCTCGGTTTCCCTCAACCCCCGGCGATTCCAGCGGTTGATCCTCCACTGGAGATGCTGCAGCGCGAAGCGGAGGAATCCCGCCCTGAGAATCGGATGCAGGCGCTGGCCATTCGCCGCGGCGCCGAGTCGATCAAGCTGGCCAAACGGGATCTGTTTCCCGATGTGATGGCGGAGGTCGCCTATTGGGACGTTCATGACGGCCCGAATCGCTGGATGGCCTCGGTCAAAATTAACATTCCCTGGATCAATAAGAAGAAATACGACGCCCGCATTCGGGAGAATGAAGCCGAACGGTCGCGCGCCGAAGCCGCCCATCAAGCGGTGATCAATGAGACCGCGCTTCGGATCAAGGAGGTTCTCGTCCGTTTCCAGTCGTCACGGCGCCTGGCCCGGCTTTATGAGAGCGGCATTCTGCCGCTGGCCGAGCAATCGCTGGAAGCGGCCACGATTGGATATCAGACGAAGAAGAATGATTTCCTCACCCTCATTGACGCCCAAAAGAACTTAAAGGAGTTGGAGCTGACCTACTTTCGCTCCCTCACCGAGCTTGAAAAGAGTTTAGCCGAACTGGAAGAAATAACGGGAAAGACACTTTAACCCGAAACAAATCAGGAGGATCCCATGAAGACTTATCAGAAATCCAGGAAGCGGGCCATGCCGGCTATTTTGCTTCTCACTCTTGCGGCCATTGCCTTCTCGATTGTTTATGTTACCCAGGATCGAGCGATGGGGACGACTCAAGCAGAACCGGCGATGAAAGAGATGGAGGGGATGCCCGGGATGGAAGGGATGAAGATAGGGGTGAATGAAACCGGTCAGGCGACGACGATGCTGACACCGGAGAAGAAGCAGCGCATCGGCGTCAAAGTGGCGGAGGTTCAGGAAAAGGGGGTCGAGAAGGTCATCCGGGCCGTCGGACGCGTCGCTTACGACGAGCGGCGGCTTGCTCGGATCAACCTGCGGGTCGACGGCTGGATCCAGGATCTCTTCGTTAATTTTACAGGCCAAGAAGTAAAAAAAGGAGAGCCACTTCTTACCCTCTACTCTCCCGATCTGCTCTCGACGCAGCAGGAGTATCTACTGGCGAAGAGAAGCCAGGCAAAACTAAAAGCGAGCCCGATCGCCGAGGTGCGCGACACGGGAGTTGGGCTCCTCTCCTCGGCGCGAAGGAGACTGCTTCTGTCGGGAATCACCGAGGGGCAGATTCAGGAGCTGGAGGAGCGGGGCGAGCCGCAGACGGCGATCACGATCACCTCTCCGATCCACGGCGTGGTCACCAAAAGAGAGGGAACCCAAGGGATGCGGGTCACACCGGAGATGACCCTCTATGAGATCGCCAATCTGTCCACCGTCTGGGTCGTGGCGGAAGTTTACGAATCCGACCTCTCCTCCGTGAAAGAAGGTCAGGAGGCCGCCGTCACCGTGGATGCCTATCCCGGCGAGACATTCCGCGGAAAGGTGGCCTACATCGATCCATTTCTGAATCCTCAAACCCGGACGGTTCGGGTCCGACTGGAACTTCCCAATCCGGGCCTGAGACTCAAACCGGAGATGTTCGCCCAGGTGGAGTTGAAATCCCAACTTGGGAAGGGGCTCATTATTCCCGAATCGGCCCTTCTTGATTCCGGAATGCGCCAAGTCGTTTTCGTTGATAAGGGAATGGAGATGTACGAGCCGCGCGAGGTCAAAGCGCGCCGGATCGACAGCGACTATATGGTTCAGGAGGGGCTGACGGCGGGAGAGCGGATCGTCACCTCCGCCAACTTTCTGATCGACTCGGAGAGCAAATTGATGGCCTCGGCCAACATGATGGGGTCGCTCGGAATGGCCGGCATCAAAATGGAGCAGGCCCAGATGGGCGAGATGGAGATGCCTGGGATGAAGGGGATGCCGATGAAAGGTGAGAGCGCCCCGAAAGGCCCGCAGACGAAGAAAGCGGGCGGCCTCACCCTCACGTTATCTACCGATCCGGCGCCCCCGAAAGAGGGAGAGAATCTGCTTCGGCTGAAAGTCGTCGACTCCTCCGGCAAACCGGTCGAAGATGCGAAGGTCATCTTTTCCTATATCATGCCAATGCCGGGAATGAAAGCGGCCAAAACGTCCGCCTCCTATAAGAATGGTCAATACGAGGCCAAGGCCAAATTCGGCATGGCCGGGGCCTGGGACGTGACCGCCATTGTGAGCCCGCCCGGAAAACCGGAAGTCCAAGAGAAGTTCTCCTTGGAAGCAGGCGGGGATGAGATGGAGGGAATGCCTGGCATGTGATGCGGTCGAGGGGGCCGGGAAGCATGATCTCCCGCCCCCTCGCAAGATTCGGTCTGATCCACAGGAGCCACGATGCTCAGCAAAATAATTGAATATAGCGCAAAGAATAAATTCCTGATCATTTTGTTGATCCTCTTCCTTTCGGCCTGGGGGATCTGGGCGATGCGAAAAGTTCCACTCGACGCGATCCCTGATCTCTCGGATGTCCAGGTCATTATCTACACGGAGTGGCCCGGACGAAGTCCCACCCTGGTGGAAGACCAGATCACCTATCCGATTGTCACCTCGATGATCGCTGCCCCGAAGGTGAAGACCGTTCGGGGCCAGTCGATGCTCGGATTCTCGTTCGTCTATGTCATCTTCGAAGACGACACCGACCTCTACTGGGCTCGAAGCCGCGTGTTGGAATATATGCAGGGGGTCTCCGACAAGATCCCGCAGGGGGTGACGCCGCGTTTGGGACCCGATGCCACCGGCGTCGGATGGGTCTACGAGTACGTCTTGGTCGATGAAACCGGAAAACATGATCTTTCGGAGCTGCGCTCTTTCCAGGATTGGACCCTTCGCTACTGGCTGCAGTCGGTTCCCGGCGTCGCCGAGGTCGCCTCGATCGGCGGCTTCGTCAAGCAATACCAGGTGAATGTCGATCCCAACCGCCTTCTGGCCCGGAATATTTCGCTGCGCGATCTAACCGAGAAGATCCGGATGAGCAACAACGACGTCGGCGGCCGGGTGATCGAGCAGGCCGGCCGGGAGTACATGGTCAGAGGTCAGGGATATATTCAATCATTGGACGACATCCGAAATATCGTCCTCGGGACCGATCAGCGGGGAACGCCCGTCCGGGTCGCGGATGTCGCTCAAGTGGCTTTGGGGCCGGACCTCCGTCGAGGCGTGGTGGAACTCGATGGCAAAGGCGAGGTCGTCGGAGGAATCGTCGTCATGCGCTACGGCGCGAACGCCCTGGAGGTGATCAATGGGGTCAAGGCCAAGCTCAAAGAGATTGAATCCTCTCTCCCCGAAGGGATCAAGATCGTCCCGACCTATGACCGCTCGGAGCTCATCGAGGCTTCCATCGACACCTTGAAAGGAGAGTTGATCAAGCTCGGTTTAGTCGTCAGCGTCGTCACCCTGATCTTTCTCTTTCACCTTCCCAGCGCCCTGGTGGCGATCGTGACCCTGCCGGTGGCGATCCTCATCTCGTTCATTCTGATGCACTATCTGAAGATCACGTCGAACATCATGTCGCTCGGCGGGATTGCGATCGCGATCGGAGCGATGGTCGACGCTTCGATCATCATGGTCGAGAACGCGCACAAGAAGCTTGAGAAATGGGAAGAGCTCGGCCGAGTGGGCAGCCGATCCGACGCCATCATTTCAGCGGCGCAGGAGGTAGGGCCGTCGCTCTTTTTTGCCTTGCTGATCATTACGGTCGGTTTTCTGCCGGTTTTTGTTCTGCAGGGGCATGAGGGACGGCTCTTCTCACCGCTTGCTTATACAAAGACTCTGGCCATGTTCTTCTCGGCGCTGCTCGCGATTACCTTGACCCCCGTTTTGATGCTTCTCTTTATTCGGGGAAAAATTCGCCCGGAGGCTCAGAACCCGATCAGCCGGTTTTTGATCGCGATCTACGGACCGGCGCTTCGCTTTGTGCTTCGGTGGCCCAAGACGGTCCTGGCGATGACCCTATTGCTTCTCCTCTCGACGATTCCTGTTTTCCTCAAGCTCGGCTCCGAATTCATGCCCCCCTTAAATGAAGGCGCCATTCTTTATATGCCGACCACCCTCCCCGGAATCTCCATCACCGAGGCGACGCGGATTCTCCAGGTCCAGGATCGGATGTTGAAAGAATTCCCGGAGGTCGAGCGGGTCTTCGGAAAGATCGGCCAGGCGGAGACCCCGACCGATCCGGCCCCCCTGTCGATGACCGAGACCACGATCACCTTAAAACCGAAAGATCAATGGCGGCTCGGCATGACCTGGGAGAAGCTGATCGCCGAGATGGATGAGAAACTTCAGTTTCCGGGGATGGCCAATATCTGGTGGATGCCGATCCAGACCCGGACCGAAATGCTGGCAACGGGAGTCCGGAGCAGCGTCGGAATCAAAATATTAGGACCGAGCCTCGATGAGATTGAAAAGATCGGCCGTCAGATCGAAGGGATCATGCAGACCGTCTCCGGAACCCGCTCCTCGTTCTTCGAGCGGGTCACCGGTGGCTACTATCTTGATTTCAAGATCAACCGGGAGAAGGCGGCGCGCTACGGCCTCACCGTTGGAGAGATCGAAGATGTCATCGAGTCGGCGGTCGGCGGCAAGAACATCTCCCAAGTGATTGCCGGCAGAGAGCGCTACCCGATCAATGTCCGCTATCAGAGAGAATACCGGGACGATATCGAGAAGCTCCGGCGGGTTTTCGTCCCGACCCCCTCCGGGGCGCAGATTCCGCTCGGCCAGCTCGCCGAGATCCAATATCATGAAGGGCCTCCGATGATCAAGAACGAGCGGGGGATGCTCTCCGGAACGGTCTTCGTCGATGTGGCCGGCCGCGATCTCGGCGGCTACGTGGAAGACGCCAAAAAGGTCGCCGCCGAAAAGGTGAAGATACCTGCGGGGTACAGTTTGATCTGGGCTGGGCAGTATGAGTATCTTCAGCGGGCCAAGGAGCGACTCCTCTATGTTGTACCCCTGACCCTCCTGATTGTGTTCCTTCTCCTCTATCTTAATTTTAAATCGATCGCCGAAGCCTTGATTATCTTTCTCGCCATTCCCTTCTCCCTGATCGGCGCAACCTGGATTCTCTATTTATTGCACTATAATATGAGCATCGCCGTCTGGGTCGGGATCATCGCGCTGGCAGGTGTCGATGCCGAGACCGGAATCGTGATGATCCTTTATCTCGATGAAGCGTTCTATCGGAGAAAAAGAGAGGGACAACTGGCGACTCTTTCCGACCTCTATGCCGCCGTCATGGAAGGCGCGGTGCAGCGGGTTCGTCCGAAACTGATGACCGTCTCGGCGATCATCGCCGGATTGGTTCCGATCCTTTGGAGCACCGGGACCGGGGCAGATGTCATGAAGCGGATCGCCGCCCCGATGGTCGGCGGTATGGTCAGCTCCACCCTCCTGGAGCTGCTGGTCCTGCCGGTGATTTACATTCTCTGGAGAAAATCAAATCACATGAAACAGCTTGAGGGGAAACCGGTGATTGAACAGAAAATTTTGAAATAAGCCAAGACGATCCTATCGTTTAAAGAAAGAGGACAGAGTCAAAAGGCAACCCGCGCAGGAAACCGCAGTCTGATGGAAAACGGAAGCCCGGTTCGGCGTTCCATGATCAGAACGGAAACTTGCGGGCCGGCTTCGGCGCTGAAAGGACGCTTCCAAAGAAAGGAGAGACATCCGGCTTAGTCGATCTCGATCGGTACAAGGCCCTTTTGGATCGCGTAGCGAATCAGCTGAGCGACGTTGCGAAAGGCCAGCTTGTTCATGATGTTGGCGCGGTGGGTCTCCACCGTCTTGACGGCGATGCCAAGCTCTTCGGCCACTTCTTTGTTCTTATAACCTTCCGCAACCAGCTTGACGACCTCGCGCTCGCGCTTTGTCAGTTCCCGGGGCCGGATCGCCGTGGAGACGATTTCTCTGTATTGTCTTTCCCGCTTCTTCAACTCAGAAAACCTCTTTCCCAGTTTATAGATCTTTCTTGAGAGCCGGGGCGGCCTTGAATTTAACCGCTCTGCTCGCCTTAATCTTGATCGCTTCACCGGTCTGCGGATTTCTTCCTTTACGCGCCGCGCGGCTCTTCACCGTAAATGTTCCGAAGCCGGGAAAGGAGAATCGGCCGGCTTTCTTGATCCCTTTGGCGATGGCCGCAAAGGTATCATCGATAATGCCGGCAATCGCTTTCTTGCTGATCCCGTTACCCGCATGGCTCTTGGTGATCACTTCAAGAAGCTCTTTCTTGTTCATCGAATCCTCCTGAGATGGATTGGGTTGACCAGTGTGGAATTGTATCGATTCGGCAAGTAGATGTCAAAGAAATCCGGGCGGGCAATACACCCTTGTTTGTATTAGGCGGAAGAGTGGGCGCTTTAGAGATACTCATGTCGCAGACCGCGTCCACAACAAATGTCAACGTAAGGCAGTTTTCTCGTCTCCTATTTCCTGCTCCATGGGCTCGGCCAGCCGGTAAAGGTGATTGCGAACACTCGTCGGACAAATCGATCCGCCAATTTGAATTAGTAGACAGAGGACTGCGCCAGCTCGAAGATCCCGGTATTATAAAATAAAAGTAAAGGAAGGAGGTGGTCTCAATGCCGCATGGATGTCCCTAGTGCACCAGCATGATAGGAACAGGAATCCTTCTGTGGGGATTGATCTGGTTCTTATTTCTAAATCTTCTGATCGCGGGAAGAACCTGGATTGTCCAAAGGACCGGTGCGCCGAGGGCAAGTTCCCCTGATTTTGAGTGTAACATTTTTTTCCTGATGTCATTCTCATCAGGTACTTTAGGAGCAATCGAGATTCTCAAGGAGCAAGGAGTGCGAGCACTCCTCCTCGATCTGCGGTATGTGGAGCGCCAATCGTCGTCGGCGCTCACTCCCACCATTTAGAGAAGAGAAGCGCCTCTTCCTCGCGCTCCCGCGCCTGTCTGAAGAGATCGGCCAGATCAGCAAACTCCTCCCGGTTGAAGTGAAGTACGATGTTCCGAAGGCTGACGTGGTAGCCTTCGCACCGGCATCGCTCGATCGATCCGAATTCGGATTTCGCAAGGGGGACGGGGTGATGACCTGATTCGCTTCTCATGAAAACCTCCTTTGTGTGTATTTTTAAAAATCTCTTAACGCCTCCTTACTTCAGATCCTCTCGATTGGGTTCAAAGGCCAACCTATGCTGATCCGGCGTGAACTCCTCTTCCCTTTATTTCTCTTCCCTTATCTCCAGAGTCCCACGCGGCACCGCAGGAGATGACTCGATGGCGGCCGCTCTCCCCATCATCAGTTTGAAGACCCGAGCAACCCTTTCAAATTGAGCCATCGTCAAGTGCAACTTGGTCGCATGAATTCGGACATGGTAGATTCCGCATCGACACTGCCAAACGGTGCAGTCTGGGTTGGAAAATAAGGCCTCTTCCTGAAAAAAAGGTGGTTTCACTCCCATCTTCACATCCCTATATATTGTTCCAGCCGATAGATGAATCGGACCTTGCTCGAATCTAAAACACTCATTCCTCTCCTTATCCAGGATCGGCCGTGAACTGGAATCCCTCTTCCCGAAATAAAAATGCCCGGAAAGATATTCTATCCATCCGGGCGTGGGGTAAATGACCTCGAGCCTCTCTAGAATCTATTATAAAAGGGCGCGCGTGCGAGCCGACGGATGCTCGCCTCGCAACGAGCTACTTATCTCCTGCCCAATCCCTCATCAGCAATCAGAACCGATTCTTCTATACTATGACTATCCTGGTTTAGAAGATCTGATATGCGGCATGAGTCTCAACGGTCGATCGCCGTCAGCTTTCTTTAACTTTGTTCAAGATCGGGAGAAATACTCCGCCTGATGAAGACGATGCTGAATGGTCGCGATCTGGTCGATCTGAAAAAACCGGTTTGGGGGACACCGTCCAGGTTCCATTTCCAAAACCCTCCGCCGCATCTCCATTCTGTTTCGATCGGCTCCTTCGATCAGGACGATCTCGAACTCTTCATCGGAATGATTACCATTGAAAATCCCCAACCGAAATCCATCGGGCTGCATCATTCTCTCTTTCTGTATAAAGATATACATTTAGGTTGGGGGCGCCTCAAGAGGCATTCCATTTATTCGGCGAAACTTCCCAGCTTCGAGGATTTCCAGAGCGATAGATGGTGAATTCGCTTGCATCGTTTGCATTTTAGTTCCAAATCCCCGTCCACAATCCGAGCAACTAGGCTTCCACATAGACATCGGAGATCATTTGGATCCGTTTTCTTATCCGTAGAATGCTTCATCGATCCGATAAAAATCCAAAAAGAATCTAGAACTGGTCTTCGGGCTCACTATCGGCATATGGCACGAGTGGCATACAGAATGCAATTGAGAATCATTCTCAATATCAATATAAAGAATACATCTTCTAGTATTCCGTGTCAAGCACTTTTTGAAGAAAACTGAATTCTCTCTAGTGTAGTGTCTCAGAGTCTTCTTTACAGTGACTGACTCCAATCTCCATTGTAAAGGCTCCATTGAGACACTACACTAGCGGGAAGGGGCAAAAGAGGAAAAGCGGCAGGCATTACTCAGTATAAAGAAAGAACCGAAAAACCGACACTGAATCCGGTGAATCAAGTCTGATAAGCTTGGCACACCGTGCTGAAAGGGTGCAGTCTCCAAGGATTTATCGCCTGCATATAATGCCACGAGACATCAATCCACCTATCTGAAAACATTTTCGGTCCCTCAGCGACACTGGCGTCGTTCACCTCTACTCTATTCTTCAGGCTGTTTTCGGGTGGAGCGATTTCCATCTGCTCCGCTTCCTGATCCGGTGGAAGGAGTACAGTGTGAAACATCCCTGCTGCTAAAGTTTCACAATCGACACCCGAAGAACGCTTCCGGCGCACTTCCATTCTCGCCTGAACGAACGGTTTATGAATACTGCTTCGGCAATTTATGGTAACCCCAAATCTGCATTCAAGGCATTGATCCCGCACTCCGCTATCGTAATAGTATCCCGGCCTGAAGAATGCGGCGTAACCACCAGGGGGTCCGCTTTCTCAATGGCAATAGTTCGGGCTAGCTGCACCGAGGATGGTCACGCCCCAGGGGAACCGGCCGACATTGGCGATGCGCTTCACCTGATCCGTCATTGAATCGATTACATACACCGAATCATCGGTTGAGGAGGCGACATAGATCTTTTGCCCATCGACCGTCGTTGCGGCTGTCTCAAGAGATAAATTCGCTCCAAATTTTATGCGGTTTACTTTCTTAAAGCCGATCATATCATAGACAAACACGGCGCCCTCTTTTCCGCTGATCACATAAGCCTTCTTTCCTCCCTGCGCGAAATTAACGCCGGTCATCCCCGATCCGCCTTGCAGTGTCGTGGCCACTTCCTGCGTCTTCACATCGATCACCGAGATTGTCTCATCCCCATTATTCGGAAC
>Ga0209810_1006191_pt1 | contig 10454 bp, 9 predicted proteins | sample Coa_R1_7_FD_187159 | JGI IMG/M metagenome (GOLD analysis project Ga0209810, IMG submission 187159) | Surface soil microbial communities from Centralia Pennsylvania, which are recovering from an underground coalmine fire - Coalmine... | ecosystem: Environmental > Terrestrial > Soil > Unclassified ...
GACAGGCGTTTAGCAGGGCGTCGATGCGTGCGGCGTCGAGATCGCCATGAAGCGCATCGTCGATCATCATCGCCGGCGCATGGTCGCAGTGGCCGAGGCAGACGATCGGCAGCAGCGTAAAGCGGCCGTCGGCCGTGGTCTCGCCGCGGCGAATGCCGAGTCGCCGCTCGAGATGCTGCAGCAACGCGTCATGCCCCATGATCCAGCAAGAGACGCTGTCGCAGAGCAGGATCACGTGGCGACCAACGGGGCGGCGAAAGATCAGGTTGTAGAACGTGGCCACGCCGTCGAGCTCGTCCGGCGTCATATCGAGGAGAGGCGCCAATGCGCGCAGACGGCCATCCGAAATCCAGCGGTGATTGCGCTGAACGAGTTTCAGCGCCTCGATACAGGCGGCACGCTTGTTCTCGTACTGCCTGCTCAGGGTCTCGATCGCCCGCACCTCTTCGGGCGCAAGGCGAGCATCGTCGTCAGCGGTCGACATCGGCCATCACGAAATCGATGCTGCCGATGATGGCGATGAGATCCGCGACCAACGCGCCGCGACAGATGGCCGGGATCATCTGAAGATGCGGGAAGGATGGCGTGCGGATGCGCGTGCGGTACGACATGGTGTCTCCGTCGCTGATGAGGTAATAGCCGTTGATCCCCTTGGTCGCCTCGATGCTGACGCAGGCCTCGCCGGGCGGGATCGCCGGTCCCCAGCTCACGTTGAGGAAATGCGTGATCAGGGTTTCGATATCGCGCATCGTGTGCGCCTTGATCGGCGGGGTCGCGAGCGGGTGGCGAGACTTGTAAGGACCCGGCGGCATATTCTCGACGCACTGCCGGATGATGCGCAGGCTCTGCCGCATCTCCTCGATACGCACGGCGACGCGATCGTAGCAGTCGCCGTGGGTTGCCGTCGGGATGTCGAACTCGAGCTGGTCGTAACCGCCGTAGGGCCGCTTCTTGCGGTAGTCCCAGTCGAGGCCGCAGGCCCTGAGGCCGGGGCCGGTCACCCCCCATTCGAGCGCGTCGTCGATTGTGTAGTCACCGACCCCACGGGTGCGCGCCTGGAACAGGCGGTTCTTCATGACCAGCTTGTCGTATTCGCTGAGGCGCCGGGGCAGATAGTCGATGAATTCGCGGATCATGCGGTCCCAGCCTTCCGGCAGATCGTCGGCGACGCCGCCGATGCGGAACCAGCCGGGGTGCATGCGGAACCCGCAGATCGCTTCCATGATCTCGAAGACACGCTCCCGATCGGTGAACATGTAGAACACCGGCGAGAGCTGGCCCAGGTCCTGCGCCATGGTGCCATAGAAGACGAGATGGCTGGCAATCCGGAACAGTTCCGCGAGCATGATGCGGATCATCTTGGCGCGGTCCGGCGCCTCGATCCCGGCGAGCCGTTCGACGGCCATGACATAAGGAAAATTGTTCATGACGCCGCCGAGGTAATCGACGCGGTCAGTATAAGGAATGTAGGTGTGCCACGACTGGCGCTCGCCCATCTTCTCGGCGGCGCGATGGTGGAAACCGATGTCCGGCACGGCGTCGATGATCTCTTCGCCTTTGAGCTGAAGAATAACGCGAAACACGCCGTGCACGCTCGGATGGTTCGGCCCCAGATTCAGGAACAGGAAGTCCGTCGTGTTGGCGTGCCGCCGCATGCCCCATTCCTCGGGACGGAAGCGCATGGCCTCCTGTTCGGCGCGCTCTTTCTCTTCGTCGAGGGTATAGAGGCCCGTCTCCGTCGCCCGCGCCGCCTGGTCCTTGCGCAAGGGATGACCTTCCCACGTCGGCGGCAGCAGGATGCGCCGCAAATTCGGGTGACCGGCGAACGTGATGCCGAACATGTCCCAGGCCTCGCGCTCATACCAGTTGGCATTGGGCCAAATGTCGGTGATGGTCGGCACGCTCGGAGCCTCGCCCTGCAGCGGCACTTTGATGCGAATGTCTTCGTTCCGGTCGAAGGACATCAAATGGTAGACGACGGTGAAGTCGCTCCTCGGCTGTCCGTCGCGATGCGCTCTGAGGCGCTCGTCGATGGCGGTGAGGTCGAACAGCAGGCGGTAAGGCGGCTTTATCTCTGTTTTGAGGTGCTTGAGCAGGGTGCGGAAATGCTCCGCATTGCTCCACAAAGTCGGGATGCCGTCCCGTGTGGGCTGGAGCGTGAAAGCCTGGTTCCCGAAATGCCGGTCAAGTTCGCGCACGATCGGCGGCGCAAAGTCGACAGCGGCGGCCTCGGCGGCGGTATCGAGCATGGCTCCCTCATACCGTGTTCGGAGGCCTGAGATCGGTCTGACGGCGCCGCCCCTCGCGCTTCAAATCGCGAAGGCTTGGCCGCGGCGCGCGCTCGATGCCCTGTGGACCGACGAGCCAGCTCAAGGGTCTTCGGTCGGCGCCGATCGACTGCTGCAACAATACCAGCCCCTCGAGCAATGCGTCCGGTCGCGGCGGACAGCCGGGCACGTAGACGTCCACCGGCAGGAAGCTGTCGACGCCCTGGACCACGCTGTAGATGTCGTACATTCCGCCGGAATTGGCGCAGGACCCCATCGAGATGACCCAGCGCGGCTCGAGCATCTGGTCATAGAGCCACTTCACCACGGGCGCCATCTTCGCGAACACCGTGCCGGAGATGACGATGAGATCCGACTCCCGCGGACTCGCGCGAAGGACCTCTGCGCCGAAGCGCGCTATGTCGTATTTGCTGGTGAATGCCGTCGCCATCTCGACATAGCAGCAGGACAGGCCGAAGTTGAACGGCCAGACCGAGTATTTCCGGCTCCAGGCAATGACGTCTTGGAGTTTGCCGAGGATCAGGTGGCGACGGACAGCATCCGCAAAGCTGCCGCCGCCGGGCCCCGGCGCAGTCGGCGCCGCCGCAGCGCGTTGGGTCTCCGCTTTGATGAGCGACCATCGCATGGGCATTATCCGTGCCGGCGTTGTGGCGGGCGGCTGCGCTGCGGCGTCCAGTCCAGGGCTCCGACGCGCCACAAGTAGACGAGCGCCGCGAGCAGGATCGCGATGAAGACGATGATCTCGATATAGCCCGCCCAGCCGGCTTCACGGGCCACGACAGCCCAGGCGTAGATGAACGCTGCCTCAAGGTCGAAAATGACAAAGAACACTGCGACAAGATAAAACTGGGCTGGAAATCGCACGCGAGCATCGCCGACCGTGACGACCCCCGACTCGAACGGGTGTCTCGTCGCCGGTGCAGAGTGACGTTGGCCGAGCACAGACGAAAGGCCGATCATCGCGCTGACAAGCACGAGGACGGCGCCGGAATACACTACGATCAGCGCAATCTGTAATGAGTGATCCATGTCCAATCTGCTTCGGTTTTCGAAAAAAAACCGCTTTCTCCCGACGCACTGCGGCGGGCCATTGCGAGCAGCATGTAATTCCTAAACGGCTCTCGCAGAGCTGGGTTCCGCCCCCGTAGACGCTGTTATCGCCTCGCGTGATTTCCCGCGGTTCCGCGCCCGGCCCTCAATAATTGGCGTCACCTACAGACTTCGAGCCGAGACACTTACGTCAGGCGTGGTACCCTGCTCCGAGTGCTCCGAGGGCAACGCCTTGACAGCATCGCGGCTCACGTTCGTCTACCGTGAGCCCATAGAAAAAGAGATTGGCGCAACTGGCGTCGATGGAGAGGGGGCGAGCGCCGCCATCGCGCTCTGCCGAATCTCGATTGCGCGCCCGCTCGCCGAGGTCTGGCGGTGAGCGCCTGTGGCTGTCAGGGGGGCACATTTTGCTTTAGGCTCCTTAGGTCAAGAGCGCTGGGCGCCGTCAGGCACCAGGAGAAGCGCACGTAGGACAATCATGGGTTGAGCCGATGGCCGTAACAGGCACCTACGATCCATATGTCGTCATGCTCTCGTTTGCGGTTGCGTGTCTTGCGTCCTACACCGCGCTCGACCTCGGCGGCCGCATCAGAGTGTCGCGTCGGTGGGCAAGGCTTGCCTGGCTTGCCACGGCTGCAATTGCCATGGGAGGCGGGATTTGGTCGATGCATTTCATCGCCATGCTCGCCTTCTTTATGCCGATGCCCGTTAGTTTTGACGTTGGTCTGACGCTGCTTTCGCTTGGCGTCGCAATCGGGGTGACTGGGGTCGGCTTTTTTTGTGATAGGCACTCGCCGGACGACCACGGTCCACTTCGTGCTCAGCGGCATTTTCATGGGCTGCGGCATTGTCGCGATGCACTACACCGGTATGGCGGCCATGCGGTATGCCAGGAGCGGGCGCAGGAAGCTGTTCTAGAGGGCTTCGCTGTTCTCCAGAAGCCGTACGATCTGCAGACCCTGTCCGAAGCTATTCGCGAGCTTCAGTCAGGCTGACTTCGGGCCGCACGACTGCCACAGCGCTACGCCGACCAGCGCAATTTATCGTGCATTATGTTGCGGCTGATAAAAGACGGCAGGTTCAGGCGCGCGGCGTCAACGTAAGGCTCGGCGGCGACCAGCTGTAACCCGAGGCGCTGGCAGTGCGCATCGACGAGCGCAGCCTCGGCGACTCGCCGCACTGAAGGTGCAAGACGCACGCGTCTGGGTCACCAAGCTGCGCGGTGGGGGCGAGGAAGTGTGCAAGCCGATTCTCGCCGAACCGGAAAGCCCGGCTTGCTCTGCTCGACTAGCCCAACTTGCGTGCTCGGCGTCGGCTAGCTTAGGCTCAATCGCGGCGAGGACACATTGTCGACCGGCGAAGCGCAGCGGATTCAATCGGTCCGCCTAACCCGCCCTATGCGCCACGAGTTATTCGTAGAAAGCCGGCGCAAGTTTGAGCTGCTCGCGTTGCGGCTTGTCGTGGTTGATCCAAATCTCGCCGTGCTCCTTGGCCAGGATATCAGCCATGCGCGCCATCGACGCCGAGGACTTCGCCTGATCGAAATTGAAGCCGGGAACGATGCGGCCCTCCCAGTTCGACTGGAAGTGAACGGCATCGCCGGTCAGCAATCGCGCGCCGGTCTTCGGCAGCTTGACCAGCAGCGACTGGTGGCCCGGGGTGTGGCCCGGTGTCGAGATGATGATCGCGCTGCCGTCTCCAAACACATCGTAGTCGCCTTCCAGCTTGGTCACCGGATGCGCCGGATTGAAGCGCGGCTTGCCGTTGGCATCCCCCCATTCGTACTCGGCCTTCTGCACCAGAAGCATTGCCTTCGGGAACCCTTCGACGTTGCCAATGTGATCCGGATGGGTATGCGACACGGCGACATACTTGATGTCGTCGGGCTTGACGCCAAGCTCGGTAAGCTGAGCAGCCAGCGTCCTGGGACGCCGCCAGGTGAGTGCCTTCGGATCGGCGGAGTTCGGCGTGTCGGTTGGCGTCGAATCGGCGACACCGGTGTCCCACAGGAAATAGCCCTGGGCATGCTTGATGAGATAGCAGTTGTCGACGATGTCCTTCGGGACGTTAACGTTCTGCCCTGGCGTCCAGCGCGACATATCGCCGGTATGGCCCTGGCCGCATTCGAGAATGTAAAGCCGCTCAACGCCTTTGCTTTGCGCAAAGGCTGTGGATGCAAGTGCTATTGTCGCAAATGCGGCAGCGGTGGCGATTTTCATGAAGCTCACTCCCTCACAAACGAGTAGAGAAGCATAGCATCGATCGGCGCCGACGCGAGGCCCGCCAGCAACGCGAACCCTCTCTTTCCTTCCGGCCCAGGTCCAACGGCAGAACCGGGATGAGGAGCGCGGTAGGCAGCGGGGCCGGATTCGCAGACCGCTTCGCACCAGCTTCAACCGCAGAACTTCGCGCACGTGGCGCATGGTCGTCCTCTCTGCTGGCATCCGGTCCTCCTTTGCAAGCCAAAGGAGCGGACCTGAGTCGGCCAGCAGAGGCGCCCGACCCCGGGCGAGATCATCCCGGAATGGTGGGCGACATCATCTCGGAACAGTGGGCGGAATCATCTCGGAATGGCGGGCGACATCATTCCGGAATGGTGGGCGACATCGATCGGAATCCGCATCAACCACATACGTCTTTTCCGCTCCCAATAGTGTCGAGCCGCGCGTGCCGTCACGTAGTACGTGCGATCGAAAAGGCAAATTCTCTTCTGACACGCATGACGTTCCGCGATAATTGAGTCTTGACCTAGTGTTCAGAGGCAGGAAGCGAGATGGTGCAGTGGACGCCATCAGCTTCGATGGCATAGGTCGTTTGCGCGCCAAACTGGTAGCGCAGCAAGCGCTCGATCAATTCTCTTCCCTGCCCGGTGTTTTTCGGGCGGGCATCCGAAGCCGGCAACGCGACGCCGCTTTCCTTCCAATCGAGATGCAGCCAGGGCTTGCCGCTTTCTCGCGAGGTCTCCAGCCGCCAGCGAATCGTGAGATGCCCATTTGGCTGCTTGAGAGCACCATATTTTATGGCGTTGGTTGTCAGCTCGTGTATGGCCATCGCAAGGGGCTGAACCATGCGGGAGCGCAGCCGGACGCCTTTCGGCCCATCGAGCGTGACCGACCCTTGTCCTACCTGGGTGGGGTGCGCGGCGAGCTCGGTGTTGAGCAGTTCATCTAATGTGACGCGGCCTTCTTTCATTTCAGAGAGCAGCCCCTGCGCACGGCCCAGCACTCCAAGGCGGCCCTGGAAGCTGGCTCTAAAATCCTCGAATGAGTTGCTCGTTCTCAGCGTCCTGTCGGCTATCGCGCCGATAACGCTAATGAGGTTGCGCGTGCGGTGCTGGAGTTCCGCAACGGTTGCGGCGAGCTGCTCTTGGCTCTGGCGCAACGCCGTGCTCCGCTGTTCCAGCTTCCGGTTAAGCTCCCAGTAGCGCTCAATTGTAAAGCGCATCCCTGCAATGATGATCACGTTGGCGAGCGCCACCAGAATGAATATCAGCAGGTCCAGCACTTGGGCCGGATGTTCAACGTAGAAGGACACGTGGGGCGGCATCACGAAGAATATGGCTGCAACTGCGGTGAGCAGGACGCAGCAAAGGCCTGCACCGAACCCGCTGATGAGCGATGTGATCATGATCGCGGGAAAGAACGTAATGAACTGAACGCCCGAAACGTACGGATCGATGGCGACCCTCAGCGCCGTCGCGGCCGCAGCGGACACGCAAGCGAGGGCGTAAGCCCCGACTGTCCCCGGCCTCAGCGCGGGGATATCAATATAAAGCCGATATAGCCTTCGTAGCGGCATAAGCCTTTTCCCCAAGGCCGGGTTCGCACCGCCCGCTAAGACTTCTGCACGGTGCTTATTTGTTTACTTCTCAGGGTACGCAAGACGCCGCGACGGCAGGCCGCTGCTTGAGGACGCTTGCGTTGTATGGAGAGGGCGGTGGTGCCTCGTCGCACTGAAGGGGAAAGTCTCCGACGCTCTGCAGCCGTGATAAGGGGGCGGACAACCTCGCTTGTACAACAGTCATCTACCGGCACCTCGCTTGGTCTAAGGCATTGCATCTCGCACTTTGCGGGACGTTACCGACGAGATGAACCGTCGCCTGGCAAATCCTCAGAGTGCTTTCCGCTCAGCCGGAAGATGGAGGACCGCATGATTGCTTGGCTGGGCAGCGGCCTGGGCTGCAACCGCGATCCTTCCCCCAACTATGTCGGTCTGCCGACTTCCGGGCGGCTCGCGATTTCAGCCTGGTTTGCTGTGCAAAAATCCAATTCATCATCCGTTTTGCTTTGCAATCTTCGACGAACAGGCAGACTCCTCCGGCGGAGGTTCTCGGGAGGCTGGAGAGATGTTTGCAGTACCGGTGGCAATTGTTGTGCTCTGGGTTGCGAGCGTGTCTGCGCAAGTCGGCGTGGTTTGGCCAAATTACGAAGCTGAGAAGGCCAAATCTGAGCAGGCCGAGAAAGGAGCGTCAGAGGAAAAACCCGAAAAGGCTAAGTCTGAGCAGGCCGAAAAGCGCTCGGCAAAGAACAAGCCACGGAAGGCCGGCGAAAGCTCATCAGACGCCGTTTCAACAGGAAAGCGAAAGAAGCAAGACCCTTGACCGGCCGCCGCCGCCCGCCACAAAGAGAGCCAAGCAATCAAGGCCGCGAGCGATTATGGCGTGGCTGCTCTACGCGTCCTGACCCATTCGAAATTCAGAAGAGCCACATTTCATTGCTCAGGTTCATCCAAATATGTGCCCCTCTCGCCGCTTGGGCGGGTGTTTCGGCAGAGCGGGGGACGCAATAAAGCGCCCGGTGGTCTGCCGTCCGTCCAGTGCAATTCGCATCTCGGCCGCATTATCGCAGCTATTTCATATAATGCTTGATTAGCGACTCTGCCGCACGCAAACATGATCTCAATATCAGTTTATTTGTGCACAAAGCCGATCCGTAAATCCGTTTTTCTTTGCAATCCACAACGAACGAGCAGAATGCTCCCGCGAAGACTCTCGGGGAGGTTCTGGCGATGACCATGTGGTTTGCGGCTCCGTTGGCAGTGATTTTCGCCCTGGCGACCTTGACTGTGCCGCCAAACATCAAAGCTGAAAAAGAAAAGACAGAGCAGACTGGAAAGGGACCGTCAAAGGAAAAATCCGAGAAGGCCGAGGAGAGTCCGTCAGCGGGGCCAAAGGGTAAGCGGCATCAGCGGACGGAACGCAAGGAATGACGAACATTGCGGACCATTCATTGAGTGACCGGAACATTTCGTTTGCCGAAGCTCATCCGGATGATCCATTGTCATTCGCCGCTTTTCACGGTGCGCATGATCGTCAAAGGGGCGAGGAAATGCACGACAAGCCGCCTGGCTTTTTCGAGGGAACGGAGATGCCGACTGCCGGTTGGTGGGAGGCATTGTGGCAAGATCCTGCGGGTATCGTTGCCAAGGTAGGGATCAAGCCCGGCATGGAGGTGATCGACCTGTGCTCGGGCGATGGCTGGTTCACGCTGCAAATCGCCAGGCTCGCGCGTCATGTCATCGCAATCGACATCGACCCTGCGTTGTTGGAGGTAGCGCGGCATCGCCTGGCTGAGAGCGGCGCCCGCAATTGCGATTTCATTGCCGGCGACGCTTACGACATCGCGCGGCTTTGGCCGCAGCCGGTCGATTTCGTTTTCCTGGCGAACGCCTTCCACGGCGTTCCGGATCAGCCGCGGCTCGCTCGATCGGTCAGAGACGCCCTGAAACCGTCAGGGCGCTTCGCGATCATCAATTGGCATCCGCTGCCCCGTGAAACAACAACCGTGTTGGGCGAACCGCGCGGTCCCCGCACGGAGTTACGCATGTCCCCGGACCAGGCGATCAAGGCCGCACGGTCGGGCGACCTCAAATTCGCCGAGTTGATTGACGTGCCGCCCTACCACTATGGGGTGGTGTTTGAGCGCATCTAGACCGGATTTCGATCGAACGGGGCAAAGGCGTGCTCCTGAGCCTGCCGAAGGATACGCGCCCTGCCCACACCCGGGGCTTTGGGGGGCACGCTTCGCTTTGCCCACCCGATGCTTGCTCAACGCTGTCGGAAAATGCTCACGAAATAAGCCATCCTGTCATTGATCCTGCCGGGGGCGGGTCGGAAACTTGGCCACCAGGTCGATCTCCTGTCCGTCACGCCTGATGCTCAACGGCAGCCAGGTGCCGGGGGCCTGCCGGGCGATCACTTCGACAAGTTCGTCAGGATTCCGGATCGTTAGGCCGGCGGCTCGTATCACCTGATCTCCGACTTTCAGGCCGGCAACTTCAGCGACGCTCTTATCGATTACCCGGTTGATGCGGGGCGCACCATCGCCTTCTGCGAGGGCGACGCCGAGCCGTGGACGCTCGGCGGGCGGCGTTTCGTCTGCGTGCGGCAACGTAAACACGGCGTCGGCAAACGAGGTGCCAACCAGCATGCAGGCCGCGTCAGTCGGCACCGGGATGAGCGACGTCACTTCGGCGATCCCGAGATCTTTCAACTGATGGGAAACGCCGTAGCCCCCCTCGACGTGTCCGCTCCCCAGGATTCCGACCGCGGTTGCATTGGAGAATCTGCGCTTGGCGCCGGCGAGCGCCTCCGCCATGGCGCGGTCCCAGGTGAGCTGAGCTTCGACGAAACGCTGGAACTCGGGCTGCTTAACGGCTTCGTCTACCGCGGCCTCATCAGGCTCCGGAGGGCTCGGCCCCTGAGAGACGGAAATGGGATCAGCGCCTGGCGGCAATGCCTTCTTGATGAGGTAGACGCGGGCAAGCTCGCGCTGATAGGCGGGACTGGCTGGAGCAGGAGTGGAGAGGCCTTCGCGCTCTGACGCCGGGACGTTCTCCCATCCCTGTTGGCCGACGCGCGAGACAAGCTTCTGCTCGACGTTGAGCGCAACCATCGGGATGCGGTTGAGCCGAGCAAATTGAAACAGCGGCTCGCCGTCCCAGGTGACCCGGCCGGCGTCCGCCTGCAGGACGCCGAGCACGACGCGCATCGTCGTGGTCTTGCCGGCGCCGTTGCTGCCCAGCAGGGCCACGATCTCGCCCTCCTCGACCTGCAGCGAGATGCCCTGCACGGCCTGGATACGTCCGTAATTGACGGCCAGGTCATTGACCCGCAGT
>Ga0209810_1006195_pt1 | contig 10451 bp, 11 predicted proteins | sample Coa_R1_7_FD_187159 | JGI IMG/M metagenome (GOLD analysis project Ga0209810, IMG submission 187159) | Surface soil microbial communities from Centralia Pennsylvania, which are recovering from an underground coalmine fire - Coalmine... | ecosystem: Environmental > Terrestrial > Soil > Unclassified...
AGGATATTTGCTCAGGGGATCCTGTAAAAAATTCACAGAAGGAGAACAACAATGCAGGTACAAAAGGGTCGTGGTCGCGGTTTCGCATCGATGAGTCCTGAGAAGAAACGCGAGATTGCCAGCAAGGGTGGGAAGGCAGCCCATGCTCTGGGTACAGCCCACAAGTGGACAAGCGAAGAGGCTCAGGCCGCCGGACGCAAAGGCGGGTCAATCAGCCGCCGCCGCCCGAAGAACGCGAACAACACTGCTCAGGCGTAACGCAATGTGTACTCAATGAGAAGGCTGGCTTGTCAGAAGCCAGCCTTTTTATTTTGTCCGCTACTGAACTCTCCAGGCGCCGATTGATCGCGCGCCTACGAAATCAGGGAAGCTGGACGTAGAGAATCGGGTTGACCCAGACATTGTTAACCATGACCATGAAGTGCAGGTGCGGCCCCGTTGATGCCCCTGTACTGCCCTCGTAGCCGATGACCTGGCCTTTTGTCACGTTCTGGCCGACGGTGACAATGAAGCGGGACAGGTGACCGTAAATCGTGGCAATATAGTGACCATGATTGATCTTCACCGCCCAGCCGAGACCGGACCAGTCCCAGCCTGTCCAGATCACCTGCCCGCTATCGGCTGCCATGATGGGGGTGCCGTAGGGGGCCGCGAGATCGATGCCGGTATGGGGCCGCCAGCAGCCACACCAGGACTGGTATTCGGGATGGGCAAAGGGCTGCGTAATCACGGCGCCAATAATGGGCCGCTGCATCTGCCCCGTCCCCATCACGCCGCTGGCCGTCACCGCAGTCGCGCACGTCCCCCAGATATCGGTGCCGCCACAGTAGCCCTCGCCCGTCAACAGGGCTGGCGTGGCCGTTGGCGGGTCAATCTGCTGAGAAGTCGTCAGATAATGAGTGGTCTGCCCGTCTGTAATCCAGTTGATGACCGACTGGCCCACCCTCTGTGCCTGCTGCCCGTCCTGGCCACTATTGAGCGGAACTGTCAGCAGGGTAGCAAGGATAATGACAAGCACGATGCTCAGCAAGACAGCGGGGAAAATAATTTTTCTGCGCCGACCGGTCGCCGAATGTTCTGCGCCTCGCTCCTGGCGCGCCCTCTTTGTCTCTGCCGGGATCACGGTAGGCAGTTTGACGGTCGTCAACGGCGAAGGCGCGCGCAGCGTACCCGTGACCGGGGGCGTGAAGGGGGCGGGCAGGCCGCCCGTCACAGGACGGGCAGGTAATGGGGGGAGATTATCTCGCTCTGATTCACGAAACATACATATCCTCATCTTACGATAACAACATACACGGCTGAGTTCCTTAAAAACACTCTACCCGAAAATATCGCCGCTGGCTAGCCATGCAAGCTTACAGATAGCGCAAATAGGCTATTGCCTATCCCGCATCTTCACCAGGCGTAACCGTCCATCAGAGTGCTTTCTCAGGAATAAACCCTTCTTCAGCAACGATTTGACCGTAGATGAGAAAGATGGATTAACGCCAGAGAATGGCGCGCAGCCGGTCGTGCGGAATAGCTTCCAGCACGTGACCGTTGACGCCGGTTGTGGTTTCCGCCGCCACCAGCGCGTTATAGACTGCTTCCTCGGTTGCCTCGATGGCGCCAGTGAAGAGGCCGTTGAGCGGAGAGGTTCCCGTGCTGGTTGGCCCTTCGACCAGCACGCGCACGCTGATCTCCGGTCCGGCATTGGCCGCAATGAGGTTGCCGGTGGCGAAGGAGACGATGATTTCGCCGCTCATATCTCTGGCCGTCGAACCGGTGCGCGCCAGACCGAGCGCGGCCCGCTTTGCCATACGCTCGCATTGCCTGGAATTGAGCGGCGCGTCTGTGGCCAGCACGACGATACAGCTTCCCTCATTTATCGGGCCGTGCTGGCTCCCTTGCTCGCTTCCCCGGCTTTGCATGTCTTCCATTTCGCCGCTCAATATCCTGCCGACCGGGATGCCATCGATGCGCAGTTCGTGGCGCGCGCCGAAATTGGTCATGACCAGCGCGCCGACGGTATAGACCTTCTCGCCAACCGGTACCAGACGTGAGGCAGTGCCGATGCCGCCTTTGAAATCAAAGAGTTGCATGCCGGTGCCGCCGCCCACACAACCTTCGGCGACCGGGCCGCCCGTCGCGCTGGCAAGGGCCTCATAGACCTCTTCCCGCCCGATCGCCAGCCCCTGCGAGCCGTCGAGGTAACTATCATCGCATTCCGCCACCATCGTAATGAGCGAGGTCATACCGGCTTCCTGCGCGCCATGCTCGAAGAGGTATTGCAGCGCGTGGTGGTAGACAGTGCCGACCGAGTTGGTACCGGTGAGCAGGATGGGGAAGCCGAGCAGGCCCCATTCATCGATCAGCGTGCGCCCCGTCATCTCGCCCAGACCGTTGAGGGCGAAGACTGCGGCGTAGACATATTCCAGCAGGGGGTTGCCCTGATGCGGCCAGATGGCGGTGACGCCAGTGCGCCACGCGACGCCGTTCACCTCGCGCTTCACCGTCACCTGGCCCACGCGCACGCCCGCCACGTCCGTAATCGCATTGAGCGGCCCCGGTTGCAAATAGCCAGGCGTCACTCCGAAATCTCGTATTCGTGCCATAATGCTTATCCTTTATTCAGAAATGCGTCTCTGTGACATGCCATGAGGGAGCGAGCAAGTTTTGTGACCTTATTGTCTCTGTCAGCAGAGAGTCCTGTCAAGGTAAAACGAGTTGCGTGATTGAATCGTGTTGAGATTGTACATGGAGTACCGCCTCCATGCTGCAATGATCGGAGAGACAGCGCAAACTGTATGTTGTATTGATGAAAGGAAAGGAAGGTTTTGTATGTTGGCTGGTATTCTCTGGACAGTTGTTGTGATCCTCGTGGTGTTGTGGTTGCTGGGTCTGCTTTTCCATATCGCTGGCGGTCTGGTCTGGTGGCTGCTCGTCATTGCGGCCATCGTTGTCCTGGTCAACCTCTTCACCGGTCGCCGCACGGCTGTGTAACCAGAGTTGAGAGAGAAAAACATGGCACCGGATTTGAAAGCCGGTGTCATGCTTTTTTGTCCCTGTCTATCTGCATAATAGCCGGTACTTTCAGTCTTACTGCCCGCCTTTTCTGCTCTTCTTTGCTATAATGTTCTCATATGTAAGAGCGTAATGTGTTGCGATTTGTGTTGACGCGGGGGAATAAGCGTATTTTTAAGATATTTCGGCCAGGTATTGAAGAGAGCGAAGGGTTGGAAATAGCGGGGGCCGGGCCAGAAGATCCACGGGCAGAGATGACGTTACTGGAGACGCCTGTACCCCTGGAAGCAGAGAATGTTGAGGAAAAAGACTCGCGAGGCATCGGCCCGTTCCGGTTCGCGTTCAACCTCAGAAATTTTCTGCCTGGCGCCGATTCTTCGCTGCGTCGCTTCAGCGTCGTCGAGGCGGCGCTACTCTTGATGACGGCCTATATTGCCTCGCGTGGGCTGGGGGTGGTGCGTCAGAGCATCTTTAACGCCCTGTTTGGTACCGGCCCGGAGGCAAACGCTTTCTATGCCGCTGTGCGCCTGCCCGATACGCTGTTCAACCTGATTGCCGGGGGCGCGCTGTCGCAGGCATTCATCCCTGTCTTTGTGCTGTACAGCCAGCAGCGTGGGCAGCCCGGCCAGCGCGAAGCGTGGCGTCTCACCAGCCTGATCTTCAACGTCATGCTGGTCGCGCTGACCGCCGCTACGGTGGTTGCTGAATTTCTTACGCCAGCCTTCGTCAATTCCCTGCTGGTTCCCGGCTACCCGCCTGCTGAACAGACGTTGACGACCACACTGACCCGCATTATGCTCATCCAGCCATTGCTGCTCGGTCTGGGCAGCATCGTGACCTCGGTACTCAGCAGTAAGCGCCAGTTTCTGCTGCCTGCCCTTTCCATTGCCATTTACAATTTCGGACTGATCGGCGGCCTCTGCTTTTCCCTGGCCTTTCCTGGCGTCGGTATCTACGGCCCGACCTATGGCACGATCGTCGCAGCCCTCTTACAGTTCCTCATCCAACTGCCAGCCCTGCTCAAGCAGGGGTTTCGCTATAGCTGGTTCTGGAATCTCAAGTATCCTGGCCTGCATCAGGTCTTGCGCTTGCTCGTTCCCGGCGCACTTGCTGTGATTATTTCCTCAATAGCCCTGACCCTGGATACAGCCTTCATCTCCTATTTTCCTGATGCCGCCAGTCTCTCAGCGGTTCACAATGCCGACCTGCTCTTTTCCCTGCCGGTCGCCCTCTTTGCTCAGGCTATCGGGCAGGCTGCGCTGCCGAAGCTCTCCTTGCAGGCAGCAACCCGGCGCTACGCGCTCTTTCGAGAGACGACGTTGAAGGTTATCGGGGCAGGGTTGCTGCTCAGCGTGCTGGCCGTTGCGCTGCTCTGCCTGCTCGGTGGGCCAACTATTCGCATCATCTTCCAGCATGGCGCCTTTGACGCGCATTCTTCCACGCTCACCTTCCTGGCGCTGGTTGGCTACGCTGTCGGCATGCCCGGAACGACGATGAACGCTCTGCTGGCAAACGCCTTTTACGCCCTCAAAGATGCCCGCACTCCCCTCTTCGTCAGCATCCTGCTGCTGGTCGCGCGCATTGGCATTATCTTGCTGCTGCTGCACCTGCTCACAGGCGACGCGCTGGTGCTGGTCATTCCACTCACCGCCTCCGTCATTGCTACCCTGAGTACCTTCCTGCTCGCGCTGATCCTCTTCCCGCGCTTGCGCAAACGCATCAGAAGTGATACAAATGAGCAATCGACTGTAGCCACGTAGAAACCGTAAGAGCCAGAAAGGAAGGTCACAGGATGAATTTAGCGGTCAATGGGACGGAACTGTATTTTGATGTCGTGGGCAGTGGATTGGATGCAACTGCACATTTTCGGCAGAAGCCGACGATGATTATTTTGCATGGCGGCCCCGGCTTCGACCACACCTACCTGCGTCCCTGGCTTGATCCTGTGGGAGATGTGGCCCAGTTGCTGTATGTCGATCTGCGCGGCTGCGGGCGTTCGCGGCGCCACAGCCATGAATACTACCAGCTTGGCATTATGGCCGACGATATTGTGCAGTTGTGCCAGGCGCTCGGCATTGAGCGACCCGTCGTCCTCGGCCAATCCTTCGGCGGCTTCGTGGCCCTCAGCATCGCCCACCGCCATCCCGCGTTCCTGTCGGGCATGATTCTCTTTGATACGTCGCCATCATGGACGGGCGGCTATGACCTCGACGCGCTGGAACGCATTGTCGGCGGAGAGCGCGGCAAGGAACTGCGTGAAATCGCCTATCGCGAATCGAGCGGGCAGGCGACAGAGGCCGAGATCAAACGCTTCGAGCAGGAGATCATGCCGCTCTACTGGCACCAGGGCTTCAAACAGCAATACATCGACGAGCTATATGGCAACCCGCTGGTCAACATGGATATCGCGATGTACATGATGGGGACGTTGAGCAAGGAATATGATCTGCGCCCGCAGTTGCCGGAGATTACGGTTCCCGCGCTCGTTCTGCAAGGCCGCTATGACTGGGTCACGCCCATGTCCGGCGCGCAGGCTATGGCCTATGGCCTGCCCAACGCCAGACTGCACATCCTCGAAGACTCCGGCCATATGGGCTTTATAGAGCAGCCTGAAGAGGTCGTCTCAACCATCAAAGACTGGCTCTCCTCGCTCTCAATAGCTCCAGTTCAGCCCACACTGTGAGCAGTGGCGGGCGGGATGCTCGCTTTCAAAGGCGCGGCGGAACGCTTCGTAGCGCGGTCCGTGCCAGATGGCCTCAATCGGCTCCTGAAAGATATTGCCCAGGACGCGCTCTTCGTAATATTCTTTCGCGCTGCGATGGCCGAACGGCGCGAAGCAGCAGGAAAGCACGTTACCGCTTGAGGTGATGTATGTCAGCGTGTACGGGCGGCGGCAACCCGACCAGGGGCGCTCGCCGAAGTCGCGCACCAGGCTCTCCAGCGGCGTCGCGGATCCGGCGGCGTTGAAGCGGATACCGCGCTCTTTGCACATCTGTTCCGCGCGCCGCACAATGGAGAGTTCTTCCGGCGTCGAGCGGCGGAAGAGCGCCTGTCTGGAGTGGGCCAGCCCCTGCTCAAAGTAGACGAGCCGCTGCAGGTAGACTTCGGGAACGCCGTTTTCCGCCGCCAGTTCGATCAGTCGCGGCAGTTCGTGCAGGTTCTCGCGCATGGCCGTGAACCAGAGGGAGACGGCGGGCTTGCTGGCATTCTGTTCTTTTTGCATGGCGATGAAGGCGCGCACGTTGCGCCAGATTTTCTCGAAGGCATCAACGCCGCGCACGTGGGCATAGGTCTCGCGGGTCGCGCCATCCATCGACAGACGGTACTCGTCGAGGCCCGCATCGATCAGGGCCTGCCCCTTTTTCGGCGTGAGGGCGATGCCGTTGGAGTTGAACAGCACATAAGTGCCGCGCTCCTTCAGGTAGCGCACCATCTGCGGCAGCTCTTTGTTCAGCAGCGGCTCGCCCAGCCCGTGCAGCACCACGCGCTCTAATACAGGAAACTGATCGACGATGTAGCGAAATTGCTCAAACGTCAGGTCGCGGTCGTCCTCACGCGAGAGCAAGGTGCGCGGACATTGCTGGCAAAATTCGTTGCAGCGACTCGTCGGCTCGATGTAGATTGAGCGCGGCAGCTTATCAACGGCTATAGCGGTCATACAGGCTCCTTCTGGTAGCAAGAAACGCAGCAGTCACGGGCGCCAGCGCGGCGTTTTCTTCAAGCACCCGCGCTAAACGTTGTAAATCGGGTAATTCATCGACATCGAAAAGCGGCTCCAGCAGACGCACCGAGAGGCCCTGGCGCTGTGCCAGTTCAATCGTCATCCGCAATACCACACCTGTACTCATCGGGATGCCGCTAAACACATCGTGCGGTTCGCGCATGGCGATCAGGTAATAGCCGCCATCCTCGGCAGGCCCCAGCACGACATCGGCCTGCTCCAGCGCAGCACGCGCCTCGGCCACCACCTCGCGGCTGATATGCGGCGAATCTGAGCCGATGACGACGGTACAGGGATATCTTCGCTCTGCTGTCCACCTGAAGACATGGTGCAGGCGCGCGCCAAGACCGTCTCCCTGCTGCGGGAAACAGGCCATGTAGCGGGCCTGCGATGGCGCGAGCGCAGCGGCAAAGCTCCGGTAATCGACTTCGGGCGGCGTAAAGGCCCAGTGCAGGTCAAAGGTTGTTCCGGCAAAGCGGCGGGCAAGGTCGGTGAGGAAGGCACGGTAGAGTTCTGCCGCTTCCTCAGTGCCGGTAGACCGCGCCAGCCGCGTTTTGGTTTTGCCTGCCTCTGGATAGCGAGCCATAATGGCGAAGGCGGTGTCAGACATGTGTTCCCCCTGCATAGCGCAGCGTTGTGCGCACCATATAATAGGCAGCCTTCACGCTACCAGTAATCGTCCCGGCGACCTTCGAGCGGCCCGCGCTGCGATGTCGGTAATGGATGGGCAATTCCACCATGCGATACTTTGCTCGCGCCGCCTTGACCACCATCTCAACCGGCCAGCCAAAGGTCATTTCGCGCATCTTCAGTTGCTCTAAAGCGGAGCAGCGCAGCACGCGAAATGAGCCGATATCATGGAGACGCGCGCCGTAGAGAATTCGGATCATGCCGCTGACCAGCCAGTTGCCAAAACGCGCCTGTGGCGGAATGGCTCCGCGTTCCGCGCGCTCACTCACCCGCGAGCCGATCACCATATCGGCCCGCCCCTCCCGCACGGGGGCCAGCATCAGCGGCAGGTCGGCGGGGTCGTCGCTGCCATCACCATCCATGAAAATAACCGTTTCCGCGCCCAGCCCGCAGGCAGTCTGGAAGCCCTTCAGGCAGGCGCGCCCATAGCCCGGCACCGGCTCGCTGGCAACCACCGCCCCGCCAGCGCGCGCCACCTGCGCTGTCTGATCGGTACTCCCGTTATCGACCACAATAATCCACTCTGCGATACCTCTGGGAATTTCTGCCAGCAACGAGCGCAGCGCGTCCTCTTCATTGCGCGCCGGTATCACAATCGCAACCTTCCCGGCTGTCATAGACCATACAACTCCTGGCTACACGTAACGTTAAAATATGGGACACTACGTAGCACGTATAGCAGGGGAAAATTTTTACAGGAGGTACTTTGCCTCTAACCCTCAAAAAAGCTCATCACCGCCTCTGTGTACTCTTCCTGGCAGCGCAAATGGGCGGCATGCCCGGCATCGAAGAGCAGGAGTTGCGAGCCGGGGATGTGGGCGTGGATGTAGCGAGCGTAGTCTGCGGGGACGACGCGGTCGCGCGCGCCGTGCATGATGAGCGTGGGGCAGCGAATCGCGGCCAGTTCCTCGTCGGTAATCAGCACGCCGCCGGCCTCTACGAGCGCCACCTGGGCCTCGACGTACATGCGGGGCAGCGTGCGCCAGTACGGTTCGCCGTGCAGCCTGGCCAGTTCTTCCTGCCATTCCTCGGAAAGCGGGCGTTCCAGCAGCCAGTGGCGGATGGCGGCCACGTTTTCCTCGTTAATCGAGTTCTGCGCGCCCATCGCCGCTAGCTTTCCCACGCGCTCCCCGTGTAGAGCTGCCAGCAGCAAGCCCGAAATGGCTCCGTCGCTGAAGGCCAGCACCAGCACGCGCTCAATATCCAGCGCGTTCAGCAGCGTAATCACATCAACCACGTCATCACGGTAATACGAAACGGGATAGCGGCTGCGCTGCGATGATCTGCCATAGCCATGTAGATGCGGCGCGACCACGCGGTAACGTTGTCGCAATAACGGCAACTGCCCGGCGAAATCGCTTTCCGGCGTTCCTCCGAAGCCGTGCAGTAACAGCACCGTTTCCGCCTGACTGGCCCCGGCGGCTTCGGCATCCGGCCCAAAAACATCGTAGTAGAGCGTGCAATTTGGCGTTGTGAGAAATGGCATGGCTCACCTGCTTCAGCTTATCGACACAATATTTTATGGGTGAGGACAGTATAGCATATACCAACCTGGGCTTGCCTTTCGGCAAATCGTCGGCTATACTGTCTATAGGAGAACATTTCCAGAGAGTTCTGGAAAAGCACAGAAATCTGGTGTCCTATGAAGACAACTGAATTACCGCACCGAAAACATGGAGGGTACGTCCCTAGATACTGCGTATTCTGCGGCTTCCATCTGTCCACCTGCTATCCCTGACCTCTTTTTCTCGCTTCATTGAGCCTGGATACGATTTTCCACATTGTTCCAGCTCAACAACCTGCTTTTTGCGTGTATGTCCGCTCACAGGCGTTGTGTAATCTGTAGCAAGCTTTCAGCGTTTTGCCGGGCTATCCCTGTGGGCAGGCGTATGAGCAAGCTGTGCATATTCCCACATAGATGAAATTGGACAAACAGGATCGGTAATAGACCTGTCATGCTGGGTGAAGCGAAGCATCTGATTGCCAGGTGCTTCGCAAGCAGCCATGAGATGCTTCGCTTCGCTCAGCATGACAGCGCCAGCAAAGTCATCCCTGGGCGGCGGATGCTTCGCTTCGCTCAGCATGACAGCGCCAGGAGAATCATTACCGATGTTGATTGGTAAGCCGGTAGGCGGGCCGGTGGTGGGATGCATTTCCTGTTATCCGCACCTTTCAGAAAGGATTTTTATGAGTACCGATGGCTTATGCAAGGCCCTCAAAGACTCAAAACGTTACCTCAACATTGTACAGAAGACGCAGTTGACGGCAGATGAGGCGCAGTGGCTGATCGAAACGACGGTCAACAACTTTGCGCGCTATTATAACAGCGGTTTTATCGATTACCGCAAATCGGTGGCCGAGGCTGGTGATTTCGCTGCCGTCGAGTGGACAGGGCGCGGCGCGACCTTCAGGGATGTGCTGGGCCGCGAATACATCGACTGCCTGGGCGGGTTTGGCCTGTTCAACCTTGGCTGGGCGCATCCGAAGGTAGTCGGGGCGGTGCAGGCGCAACTGGCGAAAAGCCCGCTGCCCACGCAGGAACTGCTTGATCCCCTGCGCGGCATGCTGGCGCACCTGCTGGCCGAAATTACGCCCGGCGACATTCAATACAGCTTCTTCGTCGGTAGCGGCACCGAGGCCGTCGAGGGTGCAATGAAGCTGGCAAAGCTTTACACAGGCAAGAGCGGCTTCATCGCTGCCGTGCGCGGCTTTCATGGCAAGACCACCGGCTCACTTTCCCTCACCGGCAAGGCTGTGTTCCGCCGCCCGGCGCTGCCTTTACATAACAACATCTATCACGTGCCGTTTGGCGATGCCGACGCGGTGGAGCAACAACTGCGTATCGCGCGCGAGGTAGGCAACGATATCGCCGCCATTGTGATGGAGCCGATACAGGGCGAGGCGGGCGCGATTGTGCCGCCGGACGATTTCTGGCCGCGCCTGCGCCAGCTGTGCGATGAATATGAAGTGCTGCTCATCGCCGACGAGGTGCAGACCGGCATGGGACGCACCGGCAAGCTGTGGGGCGTTGAACACT
>Ga0209810_1006200_pt1 | contig 10446 bp, 10 predicted proteins | sample Coa_R1_7_FD_187159 | JGI IMG/M metagenome (GOLD analysis project Ga0209810, IMG submission 187159) | Surface soil microbial communities from Centralia Pennsylvania, which are recovering from an underground coalmine fire - Coalmine... | ecosystem: Environmental > Terrestrial > Soil > Unclassified...
TCAGGTAGGGACTCTCGACCGTGGCCGTGGCATCCCGGAGCGCGTAGAGCAGGCGGTCGGCAGGAGCGATTTCCTCGGTCTGGCCGATCAGTGCGCAGCCGACGTTTTCCAACACGCGGCAGAACTCGTCCAGTGTGAGGCGGGTGTTGAAGCCCGGAATGGATTCCAGCTTGTCCAGCGTTCCGCCGGTGTGCCCCAGCGCTCGTCCACTGACCATGGGAACGTAGGCACCGGCTGCGGCCGCCAGCGGCGCGACGACCAGCGAAGTTTTGTCGCCCACGCCACCGGTCGAATGCTTGTCTACGCGCGGACCGGGAAGGTGGCGCAGGCGGAGCGGTCGCGGCGAGCGCCGCATAACCTCGACCAGTGCCGCCAGTTCAGTTCGGCTCAATCCCCGCCAGACGACCGCCATCAACCAGGCCGCCATCTGGTAGTCGGGAATCTCGCCCCGCATGTAGCCGGAGATAAGGAAGTCGATTTCCTCCGGGCTGAGCTCTTTCCCATCACGCTTTCGCCGGATCAGATCGACGGCACGCATGCTCGAGGTCGTGATGAAAGTGGCGAGGCTAGCAGGCAGACCCGGAACGGTCAACCGGTGCGCACACTACCGCGGCAGCCGTGCCTTTTCGGCTACCATCCGTCCGACGCGGCACATTTCCTCATGAATCTTTCCATTCGAAGCCACCAGAACCGGATCGCCCAAATGGTAGGGACGCTCTTCGAAATCCGTTACGCGACCACCGGCTTCGCGGACCAGCAGGACGCCTGCAGCCGTGTCCCATGGCCTGAGCCCGAACTCCCAGAAACCGTCAAAGCGCCCGCAGGCCACCGAGCACAGATCCAGGGCTGCCGCTCCCGCGCGCCTGACCCCGTGCGAGCGCAGCGTGAACTCCCAGTAATAGCGGATATTCGGGCTGGCCGTGCGCTTGCGGGTGGGAAAGCCGGTCCCCAGCAGGGCTTCGGCCAGCCGGGGTGTTTCAGAGACACGAATCGGCGCGGCGTTGAGCCAGGCGCCGCGGCCGCGCACGGCCGTGAACAGCTCGTCAAGAATCGGATTGAAGACCACGCCCACCAGGGGCTCATTGTCCTCCACCAGGCCGATGGACACCGCGAACACGGGAAAGCCGTGCGCAAAGTTGGTCGTGCCATCCAGAGGGTCCACATACCAGCAGTAGCGCGCTTGCGCTGACTCGTGCTGGCCGAGCTCCTCGCCCACAATGGCATGATCGGGAAACGCGGCAGCCAGGCGGGAGACGATCAGGCGCTCGGAACGCACATCGGCTTCCGTCACCAGGTCGACTTCACCCTTGTAGGCAACGCGCTGGGGTCGCCGGAACTGCTCAAGCAGCAATGCGCCAGCCTCGCGGGCCGCCTCGCTGGCGACCCGAAGCGCGCCATCGAGATCGCTGATAGCCAGGGGAGCGCTCATGGGTGTGCTGCCTCCGAGGGTGCAAAGTAGCCGGCGCGGGCACGGACTGTCCAACCGGGACCACCATAGCCCGGTGCCAGTCGCACCTGGATGGGCTGGTAGCTGCCCGGCGGCGGCCGGTGATCGGGCGCGTAGGCCAGCAGATACTGTGTGTGCAGCTCGGCCTGGATGCGGTCGAAGGTCGGGTCGAACTGTGCGGCCGTGTCCACCGGGTACAGCATGCCGCCGCTGACTTCGGCAATGGCTTCGAGGGCGTGCTCACCGGCCGTATTGCGTCCGCTTTCTGATTTCACCGGACGCACCAGAACCGTGTACAGCAGGGCTCCGGCTTTCGCGGTCGCATCGCGCGCCTGTTCGAAGCTGACCCGGCTGGTCGTCTCTCCCGCATCGGTGACCGCGACCATCACGCGCCGGTGGCCTGGCTCACGGGCGCCCAGCGCCTGCGCTCCCAGGTAAATCGCATCGAACAGCGAGGTGCCGCTGCCCGTGCGGGCTCGTCGCACCGCCGCTCGCAGATGCCGCAGGTCGCCCGAAAAACCGCTCAGCTCGGTCACCCCCTCGGCAAACGCGAATACAGCGGCCTCGTCACCGGGACGCAGTACCCTCTCGAGAAATCGTTCCGCAGCGCGCCGCTCGAATTCCCACTCGCCGGTGGTGCTCAGGCTGCGGTCCAACAGCAAGACCAGATCCAGCGCCAAACGCTCCGCGGGATCAAACAGCTGGATCCTCTGTGGCCGCCCCTGCTCGAGCACCTCGAAGGCTTGCACAGGCAGCCCTCTTACGGGCTGACCCTTGCTGTCGAGCACGCTCACATACACGGGCACCAGGTCCACCGAGACATGCCACGCCGGGGCCTGCGCGACCGGGTGCTGACCCTGTGCTGCCGGCACAGCCGAAGCCGCCGCCACCAGCCAGAGGTACAGGCACCGACGCACGGACATCACGCGCGTGCAGAACGCCAGCATGGGTTAGGCATCGAGCGCCGCCAACGGCTCGCCGGTAACCCAGGCTGCCCCGTCAGGGAAGATTTCCTTCTTCCAGATGGGAACGGTGCGCTTGAAGGCATCAATGGCAAAGCGGCAGGCGTCGAAGGCAGCCGCGCGATGCCCGGCCGTCACGGCAATCAGAACGCTGGCCTGCCCCACCGGAACGCGTCCCAGCCGGTGAACCAGGACGACCCGGTCCACGCCGAACCGCCGACGCAGGTCCACGGCCAGCGCCCGCATGCACTTTTCCGCCATCGGCGCATACGCTTCATACTCGACGGCCAGCACCGGTCGGCCCTCGCGCGAATGGTCGCGAACATGCCCCTCGAAGGTGACCAGCGCGCCATCGTGGGGAGAAACCAGATCCCGCAACCAGGTCTCGGGCTCGAGCGCGCCCTCGATGAGGGCGCACCGGATGGCAGCTTCAACGAGTGACACAGCTCCCCCGCTAATGGGCGGCAGGAACGCGACTTCGTCGCCGTCGTGCAGCAGTTCATCCCACCCCACAGGTTGGAGATTCACTGCGGGGACCACGGCGGCGCGAAAATTGTGCAACAGCGGGCAGCGCTGTGCGTACCGGCTGAACACCTCCGCCACCCGCACGCCCTGCTCAAGATCTATGGTGTCCTGGTCGAGTCCGACGCTTTCACGGAGCTGGCCAAAAAAAACTACCCGTACGCGCACGCCTTCATTCTAATCTCCGTGTGCAGCGCCGACCACTGGCTTGACGAAGATTTTACAGTCGTTGTAGGGTGCCACCGGCCGGGTCACACGTCCATGAAAATTCTCATCAGTGGGGCTTCCGGACTTGTCGGGACCGCTCTCGCACAGGCCCTGCGGGCCCGCGGGCACGAACCTGTACCTCTGGTCCGCCCGCCGGCCCCGGCCCCGCCTGGACAGGTGCGCTGGAATCCGGAAACAGGTGAACTCGACCTGGCTGCCGCCGCCGGCGCTGGAGCGGTGGTGAACCTGGCAGGTGCCTCGATTGCTGCAGGACGATGGACGGAAGCCCGAAAACGGCTGCTGTGGTCGAGTCGTGTGGATGCGACGCAATCGCTCATTGCGGCGCTGAGCCGGCTGTCGCCGCCTCCAGCGGTTTTCATTTCGGCTTCGGCGGTGGGATATTACGGCGACCGCGGCGACGAGCTGCTGACCGAGGCCAGCGCACCGGGGAAGGATTTCCTGGCCCAGCTGGCGCAGAACTGGGAAGCTGCTGCCCAGCAGGCCGCACAGCACGGCATGCGCACGGTCATTCTGCGTTTCGGGATGGTGCTGGCGCCGCACGGCGGCGCGCTGGCACGCATGCTGCCCCCGTTTCGGTTCGGTCTGGGAGGGCCACTCGGCAGCGGACGCCAGTGGGTCTCGTGGATCGCCCTGGAGGACGCCGTGGGTATCATCACACAGGCCCTGGAGCACGCCGAATGGGGAGGAGTTTACAACGCCGTCGCCCCCGAGCCCGTACGCAACCGCGATTTCGCCCGCGCACTGGGGCATGTCCTCGGCCGTCCCGCCGCGCTTCCTGTACCCGCCGTTGCTCTGCGGCTGCTGTTCGGCGAACTGGCCGATGCGTTGCTGCTCGCCAGCCAGCGCGTCATCCCCCAACGCCTGCAGGCCGTCGGGTACCAGTACGCTTATAACGACCTGACCATGGCGCTGGCCGCGATGCTTAAACGCTAACCGCTGTGCCCTTTTCTCTTGACACCTCCACCGCATCTGTTACGATGCTGGCGAACAGCAATTCTCAGGCTTGGCTTTGGGCAGGGAGAATAGACCCGTGATCACGAAAAAGTTTCTGGCTCTGTTGCTTGTCGTTTCTCTCGCCGTTCCCGGCTGGGCAGCCAGTGGCCCTCTCGGCATGGTGGCTGCCAGCACGGCAGCGTCCATCGCCGGCACACCTGCAGTCGCCGGAGGGAGCCTCTACGGTAACGAAGTGATTTCGGTGGGACCCACGGGCAATCTCTCCCTGATACTTTCCGGCGGTGCGCGTGCCGTCCTGGGGCCCAACAGCGGGGCCCGGCTGAGCTCGGACGATGGCATGGTAACGCTCGAGCTGAACGCCGGCACAGCCGCCTTCAGCGCTGCCGCGAATCTTCCCTTTGCCGTTCGCGTGGGGGACACCCGGCTGCGCCCGGCCAGTCAGACGCAGGCCGTCGCTGTGGTGACGTTTACCGCGCCCGGGCGCGCCTCCATCTATGTGGACAAAGGCGAGTGGACCGTCATGAGCGAGTCAGGCCGCAGCACCACGCTGCGCGCGGGCGAGAAGCTTGACGGTGCGCTGATGCAAACCGACGATCAGAACAACAAGAAGCGCCGCCGTGCTGCGTTTCTGTGGCTGGGGACCGGCATTGCCGGCACCGCCACGGCCGTGGGCATGGCCTTCGGGATGACCGAGGACGGGATCAGCAAACAGACGCGCTCGAACGCCGTCAGCCCCACTGACCCGTGAGCTTTTTCCTCGTCGCTAAAAATAGCTAAACACCGTTGCCGGTGCCATTCTTGACCGCATTGGTTCCGATTTGAGTCTTGCATCACAAAGTTCTGCCGGTTGCCTCTTTTCTGTGCTTCTCGACGCTCGCACCAAAACGCCAACATTCTGTCGTGCAATAAGTTAGTCTGCTTAGCCTCCAGTCTTTTCTTCCCCCTACTTCCCCTCACCGTGGACCCCAGCGTGCTGACTCAGGCCAGGGCTGAGTTGCCATGGTGCAAGGCCGGACCAGTCAGTGCGGGAGCTGGCACGGGGTTTGGTGCGATCGGCGAGTGCGGCGAAATTTGCTGTTGCTATGGGCCATTGCGCAGGGATTTACGCTGTGTGGATGCGGCACCGCGGGAGGATCCGCTTCAGGGAATTCTACGCCTCCAAATCCGCCCCCGGCTGTTTCGGTGACCGTGACACCCGCTTCGGCGTCGTTGTTCCTGGGCCAGACGCAGCAGTTCACGGCCGCGGTGAGTGGCAGTCCGAATTCGGCGGTGACCTGGTCGGTAAACGGGATAGCCGGTGGCAATGCAGTTGTGGGGACTATCAGCCCGCAGGGTCTCTACACGGCCCCAAACATCCTGCCGTCGAGCACCACCGTGACAGTCACCGCCACCAGCCAGGCCGATCCGCAGGCCAGCGGATCTGCCACGGTTACGGTGAAGAGCGACGTCCAGGTGGTAGTTTCGCCGGCGAGCGCTTCGCTGCAGGCGGGCCAGAGCCTGCAACTCACAGCGACGGTCACCGGCACCGGCAATCCCAGCACAGCCGTGAACTGGTCCCTGACCGGTTCGAGCTGTCCCGCCTGCGGGACACTCAGCCCGGCAGGCAACAGCGCGACTTACGCCGCACCGGCGACTGTGACGGCCACGTTTACGGTCACCATCGCCGCCACCAGCGTGGCCGATCCCGGCAAGACGGCCACGGCCACGATCACGGTCAACCCTTCTTGCGCCCCTGCAGTGACCGTGTCGCCTGCGGTGGCGACCGTACAGGTGGGCCAGTCGCTCACCCTGATGGCCAGCGTGTGTGCGAATCCTGCGCAGGCGGTCAGCTGGAGTATTGCTGGCTCCGGCTGCAGTGGCACGCTGTGTGGAACCGTATCGAGCACAGGGCCGACCACGGCCGTTTATACCGCACCGGGAACGCTTCCGCCGACCAACCCGGTGCAGGTCATTGCAACCAATCTGGCCAATCCCGCACAGCAGGGGGCGGCTAGCGTGACGATCCGCGGCGGGGTGAGCGTCAGCATCTCTCCCCTCTACGGGCGGTTGGCAGTCCAGCACCGGCTGACGCTGACGCCAACCGTGATCGGGACGACCAACACGGCTGTGAGCTGGAGCGTCAACGGGGTTCTCAACGGCACGGCGACATCGGGAACGATTTGCCTGCAGGGATCCAATCCCTGCCAGCCGCCTGCGGGTCCGCTTTCTGGCCCGGTGGATTTTCTAGCTCCGTCAACGGTTCCCTCCCCGGCCACGGTCACGCTCACCGCCACCTCAGCAGCCGATTCGTCAGCCGTAGGCTATGCGCAGATTACGATCCTGCCGCAGATTCGCGTCACCGTTTTGCCGGTCGTCACGGTCCTCGCTCCGGGCGGCAGTGCCTACTTGACGGCCACCGTGGAGGGCACGGTCAACACGTCGGTGAGCTGGTCGGTGAGCTGCAGTGCATCTTCTTGCGGTACGATCAGCTCCGCAGGCTACTACACGGCCCCCCAGCAGCCGCCGAATCCCAACACGATTACAGTGATCGCCACCAGTCAGGACGATCCCACACAAAGCGGTCAGGCAACAGTAGTTCTGAGCACGGCCGTCGCGATTGTGACTCTGGTGCCGGCCAGCACGACCGCCGGTGCAGCCGACCCGCTGGTGGTACAGGTCAACGGATTCCAGTTCACAACGGCTTCGCCAGGCTCGACCGTGCTGGTGAACGGCAGTGCCCGGCCCACGACCTGTGCCTCCTCGAATCAGTGCCAGGTGACGCTCACGACTTCAGATCTTTCCCAGCCGGGTGTGCTCCTCCTGAGCGCCCAGAACCCGGACGGATCGCTGTCCAACAGCGCGCCTTTGGTGATTGCACCGCCGCCGGGTCCACCGGAAACGATCGCGCTCACCGGCTCGCAGCCTCTGGCGGGCGGGCGTGACATCGTGACTGTGGAACCGACCAACGCAGCCAGTGGAGGGCCGCCACTGACCATTCTGTTCGTGGGTGTGCTGGACCCCACGACCGCCACCTGCACGGTCACGCTGTCACCGGTCACTTTGCAGATTCCCAGCAGCGGGACAACGACCACTACACTCTGTCTGGGCGGCTACGGGCTCAATCCTTCCTTTCAGTACAGTCTGGCCGGCGGCACAAATGCAGGGCTTACGCTGAGCGGTGCACAGTGGTTCAACGGCTCCTTGATTGCGTTGACGCTTACTGTGTCGGCAACGACGCCGCCCGGCCCGCGCGCTCTGCTGGTCACCGACCCGGACGGGAACACCGCCGCGCTGACCGGGGCGATCGATCTGGTGCAGCCATGAAGACAAGACACCTCGTTGTAGCCTGGAGTGCAGTGGCGCTGGCACTGGTCGGGCCGGGTAAAGCCACGACGCTTGCCCGGCTCAGCCTGCCGCAACTGGCGGCCTCATCGAAGCTGGTTGTACGCGCGCGCTGCCTGGACCGCAGCAGTCGCTGGCAGCAGGGGGAGATCTGGACATTCACGCGCTTTGCCGCAGTGGAATTTCTTAAAGGCTCGGGTCCAGCGGTTTTGACCGTGCGCACGCTGGGCGGTGAGGTTAACGGAATCGTTTCGGTCGTGGACGGCATTCCGGTCTTCCGGCGCGGCGAGGAGGCCATCCTGTTCCTGACGTCCACCGCCTGGGGCGATTACAGCCCGGTGGGATGGTCGCAGGGAAGTTTCCGCATCGTTCGCGGCGCTGACGGGGTGCAACGCGTCACGCAGGATACGGCCGCGGTGCCTGTCTACGACCCGGCGCAGCGGGGATTCGTTCTGGCGGGCGTAGCGCGGATGCCCCTTGATCAATTCCGCGTGCTGCTCCGGGCGGTCCTGCGGGGATCGGGACAATGATCGGCCTGCGACGCTGCCTGACCGGACTGAGCCTGTGGCTGGCGGTCGGTTCCGCCGCCTATACGGTGAATACGGTGACTCCACAGTCCGGCGGCTGTCCGGTAAACACCCGGTTCAGCACCGCCAGCCCGATCAACCGTCGCTGGAGCACTTCGCTGCCGCCACCGCCAGCTCTTTACACCCTCGCCGCGCCAGGCACCGCCGACCAGATCAACGAAGTGCAGCAGGTGATCCTCACCGCATTTGCCGCCTGGACGGGAGTTTCGGGCACACTGCTGAACGCCGTGACCTACCCTTCCGCGCTGTCACCTCTGGGCCAGACATCGGTCGCCACCGCCTGTTCCGACGACAGCGGAGGCAACCTCACCGGCAACAATACGATTTGTTTCAATCAGGCCAGCCAGGCCTTCACGCCGGGCGTGCTGGCCTTTACGCGTGTCTTCGTCGCTTCGGCGCCCGGCCAGACCCTGGGTTCGGTGACGTCTACCTTTGCCGGCCAGATTCTTCAGGCCGACGTGCTTGTGCGCAACGACGGTGCGGTGAGTTTCGCCACACCGGGAGCTCTGGGCTCGCATCCCGACGCTTACGATCTTGAAACGGTGCTCATGCACGAGCTCGGACATTTCTTCGGACTCGAGCATTCCCCGGTATGGCGAGCGATGATGGCGCCGTTTGCTCCTGCTGCGGGCACCTTTTTACCTCCACGACCTTCTGCGCAGACGCCCGATGCACCTCTCCGTGAGGATGACCGCACCGGATTGCGCGTGCTGTATCCAGACCCGCTCGATACCATGCATACGGGAATCATCCTGGGCCGCGTGCTTCCTGCCAATCTGCTCAGCCTGGCCACAGTGCCTGCACCAGCGGCCGGACAGTTTGTCAGCGGCCTGTTTGCAGCGCACGTTGTGGCCGTGGATGCGGATACGGGAGAAGTGGTGGCGGGAGCGATCGCGGGTTGGTCGTGCCCGAACCCGGCAGCAGTGCCTGTGTTCGATGGGAGCTATCGGCTGGAGCGACTGCCTCTGGGCCGGAACTATAACCTCTTCGTGGAACCGCTCAATGGTGCCATCTCGCCGGCCATGCTGGGCGGGAATGTCCTAACTCCCTGCTCGACCAGCAGCCCGACACCCTGCCAGAGTCCGCCTCCGGCGACGAACTTTGTCGTTCGCCCGCGCAGCGGCTCCTAAAGGCCTCAATCCGCCCTGCGGCCGCCCGCAGGCCGCTTGGGAGCAGAACTGGTACAGACAATTCCGATGCGAGCGATCGTACCGGCCTGCCCGGTACCTATCTCTTAAGGGATCCCAGATAAAGCAGCGCACTCGTTAGGCGGGGATCATGCTGGTAGCGCCACCGGGAATCGAACCCGGATCTGCAGCTTGAAAGACTGCCGTGCTAACCGTTGCACCATGGCGCCGCTGACACTCTACAGCTTACGGTAGCTTGCATGGGCAGACAAGGCCGGAGCGCGTTCACTCGCCCTGTCGTTCTTTGTACTCCTCGTACCAGGCCATCTGAATGGCTTCGAGCTTGGCCTCGTTCGATCCCTTCGGATCGCCCCCGAAGTCCTCGAGTTCGACCACCCAGCGATGCAGGTCGGTGAAGCGCACCGTTAACGGATCCACATCCGGGAAGCGTTCGAGCAGGCGCAGGGCGATTTCCTCGGCATCATCCCAGTCGAGTCGGTCCGTCACTCTTCCCTCCCTCTCTGGCCGGCTTTCTGGCTATTCGGTTCCTGAATCCTCGCGGCGCGTCGTGCTGGTCGCGAAGATCATCTCGCCGCCCTCGCTTACATAGTTCCGATTCCACGAGGGAATTTCGACGACGATCTCTCCTTCGTTTTTCTCAATGACGGCCTGGCAGCCCAGTCGAGAATGCAGAGTGAGGTCGGCGGCCATATCGAGTCGGTCTGCTTCGTCGTCTTCCATGGGGCTGAGCAGCTCCTCGCCCTTTTTGATGATCACGTGGCAGGTGGTGCAGGCACAGTTGCCGCCACAGGCATGTTCGAGGTGGATGCCGAAATTTTTCGCGACGTCCAGAAAGGAACGCGGCTTGCCGTGGTCACGGTATGGCATCTTCTCAAGATCCACCTCGATGGTCTTGTTCAGCGGCAACCAGGTGATTTTCACAGGCATAGATGCTGTCCTTTACCGGGGAGGCCTGTTCAGGTCCCCTCGACTCGTTTTCCAGCCAGTGCCTGGGTCAGCGCACGGTTCAGCAATCGCTCGGCCAGACCCTGCGTGGCCTGATTCAGGGCATCGGTGCGCGCGCGGATGAGCCGATAATCGGAGCTGCGCATGGCTTCTCGTAGAGCACGCACCGCTTCGTCGATCTGTTGTCGCTCGTCGGCCTCCAGCTCACCGGCCTCGGGCTCGGCGAGCGATTTTTCCGTCGCCCACAACACGGTTTCCGCTTCCAGGCGGGCTTCGATAAGCTGGCGTTCGGTGAAGTCCTGTTCGGCAAATTCGATGGACTCTTCGAGCAT
>Ga0209810_1006201_pt1 | contig 10446 bp, 5 predicted proteins | sample Coa_R1_7_FD_187159 | JGI IMG/M metagenome (GOLD analysis project Ga0209810, IMG submission 187159) | Surface soil microbial communities from Centralia Pennsylvania, which are recovering from an underground coalmine fire - Coalmine... | ecosystem: Environmental > Terrestrial > Soil > Unclassified ...
GCCTCGACGGACAAAGACCTGGACATGGCTTCTTTCTTCTTCACTGAGGCTCATTGGAGCGGTTCGTCCCATCTGTTCTTCTCCTTTTTGTCCTCAGTCTACCACAAAAACCCAATTGGACTAACTACTAGTCCTCATTCTCAATTACAGCCCTCATTCTCATTACATGAAAAGCACTCCCGCCCATGTCATTCTGAGCGCAGCGAAGAATCTTCGGCAACCAACTGCTCGTTTCGGCTCACCAGAGATTCTTCGCTGCGCTCAGAATGACATGGGCGAGAGTGCTTTTTTTACAGCATGCTACTCGTTTGCCTGTTCGTCGCATTCTGCGAGAAACGGGGAGAGGACGTTATAGAGTTCCTCTTGCTTCTCGATGTGCGGAGAATGCCCGCAATCCTCGAAAACCACTTCGCGGTAGGTGCCGCCGTTTGCCTGATACCGGTTGAGTACCGAGCGTATCTGCTCGATCATCGGCTGCGGCGGGAAGACGTCGGCGCCGGGCCAGCCAGGGACGAGGCCAAGCTGCCCAAGAAAGCCCATGTCGAAGAAGGAGCTATCGGAGACGATCTGGTCGTTTGCCCCGCGCACCCAGAGGATGGGCGGTTTCTGGCTCAAGTCCACGAGCGCCGCCTGGTTGGGATAACAGGGTGCCAGCGCGTTGTTGACGCCCTGCTTTCCTGGCGCGACATATGGCCAGTTCTGGGATGTGGTCGTGTCACCGGGATAGTTGCCCGGCCCTACGCGCGTCGAGAGAATGGAGGTCACGTAGATCTCTTCGCGGTCGGGCGCGGCCTTGAACGGCGGCTTGAAATAGAAGGTATTCATCACGGTGCGCGGCGAGTTCTGGTCATAGCCGCGATCGCCACTGGCGATGCGCTGCACAAAATCGGGGTTGACCGTGCCGCCGCCGCTGCCCGCTGCATCTGGCCAGTCCAGCGTCCCTTCCGCTCCCTTTGTGCCGCCAAAGCCGTAGGGCGATCCGGGAGCCTGCAAGGTCAGCGAGCGCAGCGTGGCAGGGTAATCGATGGCGTACTGCATGACGATATTGCCGCCCAGTGACCAGCCGAAGAGGTGAAACGTGTTCAGCCCCAGCGCGCGCGCCAGGGACGCCAGATCATCCGACCAGTCGCGCATACCCCGCGTCGCGTCCACCGGCAGCGCCTCCGTATCGCCATAGCCGCGCATATCGGGCGCGAGGACGCGGTAGCGCCCGCTCGCGGCCAGCGCCAGCATGAAATCCTGAAAGAACAGCGAGGAAGAGCAGTTTCCATGCACCAGCACGACAGGTATATTTCCCGTGCCGGTCTCCAGATACGCCATTTCCAGCCGCTCCGTCTTCACCCGGTTCTGGCTAATCCCCGGTAGGAGCCATTCGTTGCTCATGAGAAAAGTTTCCTCCTGTGTATTACAAAGTATCGAAATTCCACGAAATACTATCAATTTCCGCATGCGCACGATCAATCGCATGCCTGCGGAAAGTCAGTTTCACGTTTGCGGGTTGTACCAGTGCCTGCCGTCTTTTTCAATCAGTTCATCGGCTTCGGGTGGTCCCCAGGTGCCTGCCGGGTAGGGATAGACGGTATCGGGCGGCATGGTCTTCCAGACATTGGTGATGCTGTCGATGATCTCCCAGGAAGCCTCGATCTCGTCGCGGCGAATGAAGAGCGTGGAGTCGCCCTCCATGGCGTCGGCGATCAGGCGTTCGTAGGCTTCCGGCTGTTCGATACCGAAGGCGCTACTGTAGTTGAAGTCCATATTAACCGAGGCGAGGTGGCTCTCGGCCCCCGGAATCTTGGCGCCGAAGCGAATGGCGATGCCCTCGTCCGGCTGGATGCGGATGATAATGAGGTTGGGTTCCAGCCCCTTCGTGTCCGATGGCTTGTAGAGCAGGTGGGGGACGCGCTTGAACTGGATGGTGACTTCGGTGCAGCGCGCCGGGAGGCGTTTGCCGGTGCGCAGGTAGAAGGGGACGCCAGCCCAGCGCCAGTTCTCAATGAAGAGTTTGAGGGCGACGTAGGTCTCCGTCATCGAATCGGGCGGCACGCCTTTTTCCTGCCTGTAGCCCGGCACCTGTTGTTCATCAACTACTCCGGCAGTGTACTGGCCGCGCACCGTGTATTGCCTGACCTGTTCAGGGGTGAAACATGGGATGGCGTGTAAGACCTTCACCTTCTCATTGTGAATTGCGTCGGCGTTGAAGGCGTCAGGCGGCTCCATCGCGGTCAGGCTCAGCAGTTGCATCATGTGATTCTGGATCATGTCGCGGATGGCGCCCTCGCTGTTATAGTATTCGGCGCGCGTGCCAATGCCGAGGGTTTCGGCGATCAGAATCTGCACGTTATCGATGTAGTTCAGGTTCCAGACAGGCTCAAACATGCGATTGGCGAAACGGAAGGCCAGGATATTCTGCACCGTCTCCTTGCCCATGTAGTGGTCGATGCGGTAAATCTGGTTTTCGTTGAAGGAGCGCGCCAGCGTCTGATTCAGCTCCTGCGCGCTGGCAAGGTCATGCCCGAACGGCTTCTCGATGATGATGCGCGTCCAGGACTGGTGCCCGTCCTGGTGCTGCGGGCGCGAAAGGCCGGTCGCGCCGAGCAGGTTGATTACTTCAATATCCAGTTCAGGGGGCGTCGCCATGTAAAATAACCGGTTGCCCTCAGTATCATGCTCTTTATCCAGTTGCGCCAGCAGGTCGCCGAGCTTCTCGTAGCCTTCACGGTCATCGAAGTTGGACTGGCAATAGAACAGGCACTGCGCGAACTCCTTTTGCGCCGCTTCATCCAGCCGGTCAGATTCAGGCATATAGGTGTTGATGGATTGCAGCGCCATCGCGCGCCACTGTTCAAGCGTCAACGGGCGGCGGGCAAAGCCAACGATGACGAAGGGGTGGGTCAGGGGATGATCGTGCCAGAGATGGGCCAGCGTCGGCAATAATTTACGCTGTGTCAGATCGCCGGTCGCGCCGAAGATGACGACGGCGCACGGTTCCGGCTTGTTGCCCTCCTGCCAGATCTTATGCTGCTTCAGCACCGGCTTGCTCGTCACAGTGCTGCTGACTTGCACATCTTGTACCATATAATTACTCCTTACACATCTGTAATCATCCGTTTTCGTGGGAATGGCGTCCGGGTCAATGTATCCTGCCTTTATGATATCTGAAAGAGCTACAGGGTGCGGGGATGAAGATACGGCCCGCGACAACGCTGCATCATTCTTTCCCTTACCGGTGTCCTAATCATATCACGTTCTCATATGCCTGGTCAGTCTCTTTGTAATAAGCGTACAATAGTGCTACTGCTTTGCTTGCGAAATACATCATTGTCTTACGCTCAAGATGGAGAAACAACATGGAAAAGTATGATATCGCCATTATCGGCGGCGGCTCCGGCGGGTTGACTGCCGCTCGTCTGGCGCACGCGCTGGGGGCCGAGGTGCTGCTGATCGATAAAGAGCAGCTGGGGGGCGATTGTTTGCATTATGGCTGCGTGCCGAGCAAAAGCCTGATTCACGTGGCCCGTGTGGCGCAGCAGGCCAGAGAAGCCGGGAAGCTGGGGCTGGCGTCTGCTAACCTGGGCGTCAACATGGCAAAGGTCACGGAATATGTGCAGGGAGTGATCGCGCGCGTCGCCGAGAATGAGAAGGTATACAGCGAAGGCGTGACAGTCAAATTTGGCATACTCACCTTCCGGTCGCCCACCGAACTTGTCCTCAACGGGGAAACTATCAGCAGCCGCAGCACGCTGATCGCCACCGGCTCGCGCCCGGCAATCCCCGACGTCGAGGGCTTGCAAGAGACAGGCTACATGACCAACGAGGATGCTTTCAATCTGCTGGCCCTGCCGCCCTCGCTCATCATTGTCGGCGGTGGCCCCCTCGGCGTTGAACTGGGCCAGGCTTTCGGGCGTCTGGGATCAAAAGTGACCATCATTCAGGGAGCGCAACGCATTCTGCCACGAGAAGACCCTGATGTCTCCGCGACCGTTGCCGCCGTCTTGCAGTCCGAGGGCATCGAGATTATCACGGGGGCGCGCTTCTTCAGGGCCACGCGCAGGGGCGACAGAAAAGTTGTTACGGCAAAGATCGGCGATCGCCTGCTTGACTTCGAGGGCAATGAGCTTCTGCTGGCGGTAGGTCGCCGTCCCAATGTCGAGGGGCTGAACCTGGAAGCGGCGGGTGTCAGATACGACAGCAAGGGTATCAAGGTTGACGACTACCTGCGAACGAGCAGCCCGAACATCTTTGCTATCGGCGACGTCTCCGGCGGCTACCTCTTTACCCATGTTGCCGCCTATCAGGCCGGGGTGGCTGTGCGCAACGCCCTGGTGCCGTTCGCGAGGAAAAAAGTTGATTACCGCGTCGTTCCCTGGTGTACCTTTACCGATCCCGAAGCAGCTCGTGTCGGCCTCACCCCTGAGCAGGCGGAGAGGCAGTATAAGCAGGTGCGCGTCGTGACATTGCCCTGGGCCGATATCGACCGCGCGCAGGCCGAAGGAGAGACGACAGGCTTCATCAAGCTGGTGCTGGCTGGCAAGAAGGATGAACTGGTGGGAGCGCACATGGTGGGCGTGCGCGCGGGCGAACTGCTGGGCGAACTGTCGCTCGCCATGCAGCACAACCTCACGCTCAATGACATCCTCAACACCATCCACGCCTACCCGACCATGAACACCGGCGTTCAGCAGGTCGTCTTCGAGGCTTACCTGAACGGGGCCGCAACCGCCAGCAACCGCAAACTTGTCCGCACCATCCTCAAATTTCGTAGGTAGCAGAGTGATGCGCCATCACTCTGGCTCCTCCTCGTCATAATGGCTCACGTCGATTACCTCAAAAAGTCCAGGAGCATGCTGTCGCGGCTGCAATGCTCCAGCTTGCACAGCGCGCATTATCATTATCTGCGATCTCTCCCCTCTGCGGGAGAACGATGCTCTATGGAAGTGAGTATACACAGACATGCTTTGCTTTGTCTCCCAGAATCCTTCTAACAGGGAGCGGGCAACAGGCGGTTTCGCTGCATACCACCACCTGATCTTTCCGGTTTGTCTTATACCAGTCTTGTTTCCCCCTTATGAGTACCCGAATAGCTGACTCTTGCTCGTTTTATCTGTGTTGACAGCGTGACGGCAGGGCTGCATAATGTAATGGATGAGGTGATGCTTAAGTGGACAGAGGAAGCGAAAAAAGAGATAAAGAGTAGATAGTATAGCGGAGATGTCTTTGTATATTGTGCATAGCCGTCGTGGGAGTAGCAGGCATGGATGGCAAGGTCACGTACCACCAGCAGGTGAGCTATTGCGGCAAGCCTCGCTGCCGCCGTTGTAGTGAAGGGATCGGGCATGGGCCATACTGGTATGCGTACCGGGTGGTCAATGGGCGAACCGTGCGCAGCTATATTGGCAAAGAGCTTCCTCCTGAGATCAGAGCGGAACTTGAAAGCGAGCAAGAGGCCGCTTCCGCTTCGATGAAACTGCCCGCGCTGGAAGAGGCGATGATTCGTATCTACACGCTGGGGCAGTTTCGCCTCGAGCGGCGGATTGATGCGGACTGGCAGATTGTGACCGAGACGGCCTGGCAGCATCGGCGCGTACGCTCCCTGCTTGGTGGCCTCATCAGCAGCCCCCGGCGCAAGCTTGGGCGCGAGCAGTTGATGGATGCGCTCTGGCCCGAACTGGACGCAGAGACGGCAGCGGCGCGGCTTGATCGTGCCGTTTACAGCCTGCGCCAGCTTTTTGAGCCGACGCGCGTGCGCCCTGCCACCTCACCCCTGCTACTGACCGAACGCGAGGTGGTGGAACTCGCCGATCAGAGCCTGCTCTGGGTCGATGCCGATGCTTTTGAGGCCCTGCTCAACCAGGCACGGGCCAGCGGCGAGAGCGGCGAGCGAGAGCGACTGCTTGAGGAAGCGGCAAAGCTGTACGGCGGCGAGTTCCTGCCGGAAGAGCGCAAACTTGAGCTGACCACGACGCGGCGCGAGTTTTTGCAGCGCAACTGGGTCGGGCTGCTGCTCGAACTGGCGGATCTGCGCGCGGCCCGCGACCTGAACAGCGCCATTGACCCCCTGGACCGTATCCTGGCCGTTGACGCCACCAACGAGGCGGCGGCGCAGCGGCTCATCAAGCTGCTGGCACAACTGGAGCGGCGCGGCGAGGCCTTGCGTGTCTACAAACGGCTGGCGAGCATCTTACAGCAGCAATACCGCATCGCCCCCTTGCCGGAGACGCGCGCCCTCTATGAAGCCGTGCGTCAGGGAACACAGGAACGCAGCCGCGCAGCGATGGCCCGCAAGGACGCGCCTGTGACGCCTGCCGGGCAGGATGACCGCCGTGAGGCGGCTGCCCCGATAGGGCGCAGTCACCAGTCACCGCTGGTGGGCCGCGAGCAGGAACTGGCGCTCCTGCGCGGGTTGCTGGCGGCAACCGAGCAGGAGACAACATTCAGGCTGCCCGGTCAAAAGAAAAAGTCCGCGCTGCCGCTCGATACGGAGCGCAATCCGCAGACAATCCTGCTGATGGGCGAGGTCGGTATCGGTAAGACGCGCCTGGCTGAAGAGATGGCGCGCGAGGCGCGCGAGCGCGGCTGGGCCATCGCCTGGAGCCGTGTCTACCCGCAGGAAGCCAGCATCCCCTACCGCCTCTGGACAGAGGTGCTGCGCAAAGCGATGGAACAGGGATCGTGGCAGCGGCAGGAACTGAGCAAGCGTCCCCTGGTCTACCAGCCGCTGACAGCCCTGCTGCCCGAACTGGATACGCTGCTCCCCCAGGTCGTCCTGCCTGCATCGCAATCGCCCGAACTGGAACAACTGCGCCTGTGGGAAGCGACGCGCGAACTCATCACCACTATCAGCGATGGCAGCCCCCTCTTAATCGTGCTGGACGATATGCAGTGGGCCGATAGCAGCAGTTGCGAACTCTTCGCCTATCTTGCTCGCCGCCTCCACGGCCTGCCCATCGTCATTGTCGGCACGTGCCGCGAGAACGAGCTTGGCGCTGGCCACCCCTTACCCCCGCTGCTCACCGATTTGCAGCGTGAACACGTCGTCGAAACTATCTCGCTGTTGCCTCTGAGCGACGAGCAGATCGGTACGATTATCTCGCGCATTCCACACGTGACGGAACCCGCCGTGCAATACATCCAGACCCGCGCCGCCGGCAACCCCTTCTTCGCTGAAGAACTGGCCCGCACAGTGGATATCTCTTCTGCTGCCCTCTTACCTGACATCTCGCACTACGACGGCGATGCCCTTCCGGCCCTGCCGGACACCATTTCTGCCGCGCTCAACCTGCGCCTGAGCCGCCTCACGCCTCCCTGCCAGCGTCTGTTGAGCAAGGCCGCCGTCCTCGGCAGCTCCTTCGAATTTCACCTTATCAGCGGAATGGAGGCCAATACGCCCGGTTTCAGCGAAGATAGCGTCCTCGATCTGATAGAGGAGGCGCTCCAGGCCGGTATGCTCACCGAAGAGGGCAGCGGCACGCGCATCACCTACCAGTTCTGGCATCCTCTACTGGTGACCCATCTCTACGAAGGCATCTCTGCTGCCCGCCGCGCCAGCTTCCACCGCCGCGCCGCTGACCTGTTGCGCCAGGAGTTTCAGGGTCGCGAGGAAGAGGGCGCGGCCACCATCACCTATCACCTCGTCAGAGGCGGTGCGTCCTCCCGCCAGATCGCCGATCATGCCGAACTGGCCGGTAACCGCGCCTACCTCCTCTCCGCCTACCCCGACGCCGAACACTACTACCGTCTCGCCGTCGATCACCTCGACCGCGCCCTGCAATCTCCCCTCTCCACGCCTGAAGACTACCTCCACCTCGCCTATCTTCTCGAGTTCCTCGGCGAATGCACGCGCTTGCAGGGCAAATACGAAGAGGCCCGCCGTATTTACGAACGCGCCCTGCAGGTGCGCCGCCAGTCCGCTCCCTCTACCCCCGTATCTCAGGAGGAAGCGCAACTGCAGGCCATGCTCTGGTGCGAAATCGCTCTCACCTGGTACGATACCGGCGATAACGTCCAGGCCCGCCACTACTGCGAGCAGGGAGAGCAAACTCTGCGCGCCGCCTCCCTGCACATCGGCCCGGCATGGGCCAGAATCCGCTTCCTGCAAAGTTATATCCACTGGCGCGAAGGCGACTACGAGCAGGCCCGGCACAGCGCGCAGCAAGCATTGAACCTGTTTGAAGATATGCTCCAGCAGCAAGGAGATAGTGCGATCAATTTCGCTCGTTCGACACGCTTAAGGCGCGCTCTTGCCGGAGACCCAGTTGAACTTGGACGTACATATGTCTTACTCGGCTTGATAGCACATGGTTCTGGTCGGTCTGCGGATGCTATTACTCATTGGAACGCATCACTAACATTATTTGAGCAATATGATCGCCAGCGAGAAATCGCTATTGTTTGCTGCAATCTTAGTGATGTTCATTTGCGAAGGGCAGAGCATAGCCAGGCGCAGGCGTTCCTGCGGCGTTCTCTCAGTATTGCCGAACGCATTGGCGAACTCCCGCTAATTTGCATGAGTTTTAACAATCTGGGCCTGTTAGCGGCGCGCGTGGGCGATCTGGCGGATGCGGAAAACTGGTATAAAAAAGGACTGGTGCAGGCGGAGCGCATTAACGATCCCGTAAATATACACCTGCTCTATACCTATTTAACGAGCGTTTTGCTGGATCAAGGGCGGCTGGAAGAGGCGGGAAAATACGTCCTCAAAGGGCTGTCGATCAGCCGCGCTATCGGGATCACTCCCTGCATCGGCTTCTCTCTGGTCTCTGCCGCCAGTTTGCGCCTTGTGCAGGCAGCTCAACTTCAGGAACAGAGCGAAGGGGATGACTCGGCCCGGCAAGTAAGAGAGCGTATGTTGAAGCGAGCAAAAAGAACGCTGGCGCGCGCGCTGGCTCTGGAAGGGATTGAAGCGGAGACACGCACCGAAGGGGAACTGGCGCTGGCACAGGTCGAACTGTTGCTCGGTGACGGAGAGAGCGCGCGGCAGCGCGCAACGCGGACGCTGGAGGAGGCTGGCCGCTTTGAACTGGTCTGGCTCATTGCGCGCGCGCAGCGCATCCTGGGCGGCATTCTTGCTATGCAGGGGCGGCAGGATGAGCAAGAGCAGGCGCGGCGCCATTTTGAACAGGCGCTGCAGACTTTCCACAAAAGCGGCATGCGCCTGGAATACGCGCGCGCGCTGCGTGAGTACGGGATCGCTTTGCTGCGTGAGCCGGAAAACCGGGCATGCGCGCAACGCGAACAGGGCCTGGCCTCCCTGCGCGAGGCCCACAGGGTCATGATAGAGTGTACAGCTCTCCTCGATGCTCAACTGGTGGAGCGCGCGCTCCATCGCTACGAACAGTAAAAGCCATGTCATAACATCCACGATTCCTGCGATATTTACCTCATCCTGTTATGGCTTCCGCACTTTATGATACCCGTCTATGGGGCTGCGGTCATTGCGCACAAAGATGGCATCTCTGCCTGCAGGTCACGCTGCATCTATCGCTGAAAGCAGGGGTAGAAAGCAGTCGTTTTCTGCCGATTCCGGGTATATTTGACTCAAGATAACGTTTCGCAGGACGGTCGCTGGAGAGACATCCGAGAACACCGGAATGTAGGCGATGGCTGCGAGCAGGCGAGTATTCAATGAAAACACAGGAGGAATTACCGTGAGTATGATTCAGTACCTGCAAACCACCGACATGCGCAAATGGCAGATTCTGGCGCTCGTTGTCCTGGCCTTTTTAGCCATCATCGCCGTCAGCTACTTTACGCTCCACACCATCGGCCACGTCACGGCCCTGCATCAGTTCATAGCCGATGGAACTACGACCAACGGGGTGTACGGGCATCCATAGCTCTGAACCTCTGGGGCAGGGACCGCATAGCGGTTCGCCAGTGGCAGTGAAGGAACCGGGCGTGTCTGTTGACAGGCGTATTTGCAGAAAGGAAGTGCTGGATGTCGCATTATGATTAGATGGCTGCTCTTGCCTGCCTTACGCGGGCGACTGGCGGACGTGGCGGTTGGAGTGGATGAAGGCCGCCCGGGCGGGAAGGCAGGTCGGCAAATGAGCGCATAAAGTACCTTCGCAGATGCTCATCCGGTGGGGTGGGCGTCTTCTTTTGTGGAGCGGTTTTTTGCTCGTTGCCAGTCTCGCACGTCCTTCTGAAGAGGAGAAGAGGACGCCAGCGACAGAGTACAGGAACGTCGGGGATACTGAGCTATAGGCTAAAAGTTGACGCATAGGCTATAATAAATCGTACCCGGTATGGCTGTGTAAGAGTTGTGCGAGACTCAGCGGAACGCAGGGGAGGCGAAGTATCAGGAACCTGAATTCCCGTAAGCATCTCTGCATGGAATAGAGGAAGAGAGCAGTACGATGAATGACGGCAAGGTTGTCTATCGCCAGCAGATCGCCCGCTGTGGCAAGCCACGCTGTCGCAAGTGCCGTGAGGGGATCGGGCATGGCC
>Ga0209810_1006203_pt1 | contig 10444 bp, 6 predicted proteins | sample Coa_R1_7_FD_187159 | JGI IMG/M metagenome (GOLD analysis project Ga0209810, IMG submission 187159) | Surface soil microbial communities from Centralia Pennsylvania, which are recovering from an underground coalmine fire - Coalmine... | ecosystem: Environmental > Terrestrial > Soil > Unclassified ...
TCTAACCACTGGTTTTTTTCACAGGCATAGACAAAAAAATAGTAGGAGCAGAAAATGTCTACAGCACGTACATGGCTCACTTTGCCAGATCCTTTTTCGAGTATGACAGAAACGTCAGAGGTCATCACCGGTCATATCTCCGGCAGAAGCGCCGATATCACGAAAATCATCACTGGCAGTCAGAGCGCCATCCTGCTGGCCGGCGCGCCCCATATTGGCAAGTCGGCGCTCATTCGCTACTTACAGCGCCCGGTTGAAGCCGAATGGTCCTGGCGTGATGAATTGCCAGAACTGCGAGAGGAATGGCACCTGGATCACACCCACTTTGTGCTGGTCGACCTCACTCCACGCCACAGTATTGAGAGCGTGGATCAACTGCTCACATTCTTTATCAAACAATGCAGCAGCGCGCTACAGCCATTTCTACCAGAGGGAGCCGGGGAAGCTTCCGGTGATATCAAAGACCTGTATCACCTCTTGCGCGTTCTCTACAACCGGCAAGAAGACGCGCGTTACTTCCTGATGTTCGATTCGGTGGAACGGCTGGAACGTTCTGGCACCCGATTGCTCGAACTTTCCAGCGCGCCCAGCCGAGCGCAGACGGCCCAGGAGCGCAGCATCGCCCTGCTAGATCGCTGCGGCGCTCTTCACAGCCTGGTTGACCTGATGGATGATTTCAGCAATTTCGGCGCGATCTTCGCGCTCGAAAGTCTCCCCCGCGCCAGCATGAGCGACCAGTTCAGACAGGTCTCAGCAGACCTAGCCCGTTTCACCTCTATGACCCTGCAAACGTTTACCTGGAGCGATACCGTCCGTCTGCTGCAACAGCCGCCGGAGCATTTCGGCAGCAAGTGGGCCAGCCAGTTCTATGCACTGGGGGGAACAGAGGTCTTCTCAGAGGCCGAGCAAGCCTGGATTTGCCAGTATGCAGGGACCCACCCCTATCTGCTGCAACAGGTCTGCTTCCACCTGTTCCGTTTCAAACAGCAATACGCGCAACTTCACAATACCTGGAGCGAGTTGCAGCCCGGCAGCGAAAAGCTCCCTGTCGAGTGGATCAGCGAACCCGTCAGCCCGTTTCTCAGCAGCCTCTGGAAACGATTGCAGGACGCACTGAAGGAAAGCCAGCCGGAGACCGAGGCCAGATTCAGAGAGTTTATACGCTCGCTTGCCAGCAAAGCGGCGGATGAAACCATCGATGAGAACACCTGGGCAAACCTGGGTGGAGAATTGCGCTATATTCTGCAAAATGAGGGTCTGGTGCGCGTCGACCCGTTTCAACCGGTTCATTATCCCGGTCGCCTCATCTGCCGGTACCTGCTGCAAAAATGGCAGGAGAGCGCAACCACGCCGCAACAGGGGTTCTGGCTCACCATTAACCGTCCCGGCTCACAAAAGTTGCAGGTCTCGCTTTCAGAACGCGAGTACGGGCTACTCAAAACCCTGCTCCAGCATCCCAATCGCTGCCCGGAAGAGCAATTGATGAAAGGCGCGTGGGGCAAATCCATTGATAAATCAGCTTTTACCCAGCGCATGCACCAGCTCCGAAAAAAACTGCGCTTGCAGAGTGGCGAAGTTGAAATCATCGAAAACCATTATGGCGGCTTCTATTCTCTTAACCACCCTGAATGGTTTTATCTGGAATGAGCAGGTAAAGGGCCAGTCTTCCTTTTAGGAGCGGCTGACAGGCCACTTTCCAGATGCTTTTCCAGGCTACTTGCATGCGATAGAGCAACCTCTACATACCGTCTCCCATAAGTAAAAAGCCTATCGTAGAGGACGCTCATATAGGCGCAGATCATAGCCTTCTCAGTCATATAGTATTCGAGCAATCGCCATGTTTCTTCCTTGTCTTGCTCATCAGCATAATACAAGTAATTCCTCAAAAAGCTCAAAGCCTGTGTTTTGCCACGATGACTCGTTACATTTCTCAATGAGGCACAATCTATACGCATTTCCAGGTCTACTGCTAGCATCGCTACGTCACTCAGCGTATCAATATTACAGAATCTGGTGTCAAAATCAACGCAATCAAGCAGAAGTAATTGGCGTTCCCTCTTCCCAGAGTCATTATCGCCTGCATTTTCCGGCTGAACCCAGAGATTAGCCGTCTTGAGATCCCCATGACAGCGTTTGATGTGATTTTTTCTTATACGTTCCTCGAATAACTTCGTCAACTGACGATAGGCGCGTTCCATGAGAGAGTTGATATATTTACAGGTTTCCATATCAGCTTTCAGCACATACAAAGCTTTTTTGAATAATTCTCGATTTAAGAAAAGCTTCTCTTCCGTATAGCGAAGAGTATCCAATGCTGTTGTTGCGGGTTTTAGCTGCCGATGCATCTCAGCTATCGATCTAGCCAGAAAATCCATACCCTGATATGTCGCCAGTATCCCACTATATAGCTGTTTTCTATCATATAGCTGGTGATCAAGGCGCCAGCTATCAGACAACCGCCTCATCACAAGAGCGTAAGGTCTATCCTTCTCCAGTTTCTCCTTTTCAGGAAAAGGAATGATCTTGCCACAATAAAGCTCCCGCTCAGCTAATAACTGCACTGGCGCAATACCCAGATACACCTGAGGAGCAAACTGGCGATTAAAAGCCAGCCCTTCGAGCAAATAGTCTGTACACACTGAAGTTTCCCGCGTAAAATAAAGACCATCATCACAGGAAGACCACAGTTTTAGACAAAGATGACTATAGGGGGCTGCGGGAAAAATTATCCAGGTTGCTGGAGAACGAATTTGCCTCTCAATGACCAGAACATCATCCACTCCGTACAGGTTAAATGTCCCCTCTTTTGAGGCAGGAGAAGCGATCTTCTCAGAAACTTCAGCCGGGTAGTTCTGATCAGCAACAGCAGTTCCAGCAAGGTAAATAGTATTCATCCCAATTAACCGTTACACATTTCTTTTATTTCAATCCCCACCACACAACACTTACATGTACAGCAACGAGGGAAACGCAATCGAGTAACATAAAAGCCAGTACAGGGAAAAACGCTGTCACTAATAGCTTTTCCCCTCGTTTATCATACAGTATGATTTCAACCACAACACTTTACTTTAAATCTTCCTTTATGCTGCTCCCTTGATGCTTGACCGACGCCATATCATTCTCTTTTTTCATGAATCTTCTTACTTCTTCCATCCACATTTTGCCAACCTCTAAAAATCCCTCCTCCAACCCGTACGCTCGGTCATGCACAACACTAATTGCTGCGCTAATCAGGGCTTTCTCCACAAGATAATATGATAGCACTGCCTCCTCTGTCTCAGTTCGCTGACCCGGCAAACTCCAATAGAGGTCTATCATTTTATGAGCAATTGTCTCTAATCGTGTCCGTGCTTGAACGTCTACCACAAGCATAGCAAGGTCACTAAGAACATCAATTTCACTAAACCACCGGTTAAAATCGATCGCATCCAGCAATTTTACCTTTGATCGCTTTATTTTCTTACGCGAATCATAGTACTGAGTGATCCAGATGTTCGTGGATTTGAGGTCTCCGTGACATGATTTGATGTGACCTCCCGCTCTCCTCTCCTCAAAATAACGCTTGTAGTGGCTATCAGCTACTGCCTCTTGCAGCGTTTGCTCCAGCAAGCCATACAAATCTTTTTTGTGCGTCAACAAGGCCCGGTCAACAAAGACAATATTTTCTTCCAGCTTCATTTTCAGTTGCTCAGGACTGCCCCATGCAATCTCTCCCTCAGCAGCTAAAGGGCGTCCATTATGTAATTGGACGATATATTTGATTAATATTTCTATATACTCCTCGAGATCTGCCTCGTCCGCAACGAGCAGTAATCTTTCAAGGCAGCGGTTTTCTGGCAATTTACGCATAAGCAATGCATATTCCGCTGTTTCATCCAGGTCACTTCGGCTCGGTTTCTGAATAAGGTCACCGACGATTACCCTTCTCTGATCCACATACACATCATTAACTCGTGCCAGCCCCAGATGAATCCCAGGGGTAATTTCTCTGTTTATCCTGACTGCTTCACACTGACAATGCTGTCGCTGTGTTCTCTCCTTCAAACTATAGCGACTATCTTCATAGTCACGCAGTATCTTCATCACAACTTTCTCGCCCGTATTACTCTTTCTAGTAAATAATACCCATGCGGACTCAGATACCTTTATCTTCTCAATGTCATAAGGCTGACTTTCACGGGTGGCATATAGCTGAGGACGGGAAAGATGAGGTATTGAATAGAGCAAAGAGCGAATCTGCTGGAGTATTTTCTCAACATCGACTGCCATACATACTCCTGTACACGAGGATCACCTACCGGGTTTGAACATACTGGCCAATTTCGCGCGAAAAATAATAGTTCACTTCAGCAAGGGTACAATACAATGGAACAGGCAAATCCCCGGCTAGAGGAGCATGGAACATACCTTGTGTTACATTATTCTAACAGTATATCACATCAGTCAGTGCAATATGGATGACAAACTATACGTGGCTGCAAGCAAAAAACTGGCTCGTTCTATCGTAGAACGAGCCATTCCTGTCAGAAATACCATTCGCCAGGTTACACATTTTGCTGGAGAATCTGGGTATATACCTGATCGATACTCTGTGGGGTGCCGGGATACTCCTTACCGCCGGTGGCCCGGGCAATCTGTTGTAAAGCAGGGAGATTGATATCATTCGGATTGCCATAGGCTATCGTGTAGACCCTGACGGCTTCCCCTTGATCGCTGCCGCCTGGCGTAATCTTGTTGATGAGTTGATTGAGAGTCAGAGAACCAGTATCATTGATTCCATCTGTCAGTACGATAAGAGCCTTGATACTTCCCGCCGGAAGCGCCTGCAGAGCAGCATACTGGTCAGCGATGGTGTCATAGAGCCGCGTGTATCCCCCTGCTCTAATACCGTTCACGAGGCCAGAGATGCGCGAGCGTTTAGGGCCAAGCGGGCCTATAGGAGTCAGCACCTGCTCGCTATCGCTAAAAATTGTCAGGCCCAGGCCGTCTCTATCACAGAGTTTGCTTGCAAAGTTTATCAGCCCCTGCCTGGCTTTATCCAGCTTCGAAGCCCCATCATACGAATCTTGCATGCTGGCTGAGTGATCCAGAATCAGTGTCACATTCAGCACATTACGTTCTTGACAGGGACTCGGCAGAGGAGGATCAACAGGGGGATTCGCCTGCGATGCTTTGCCGGGTTGCAGGAGGTCGATGCCATAGGCTTTACTGAGAGGTGAATTGGGGAGAGCAGATACGTCCGAGTTTCCCGGTCGCAAGTAATAATCGAAAGCTTTTTGCTGCTCGCCGGATTGCAGCATGAACTGGCTGAGCGAAGTCGCGGCGCTTCTTTGAGCGGACGTCACCCAGCTTCCCTGTGGAATAGCAAAGGGATAGTCGCTGACCATTGTTCCATCTTGCGGATAGATAGCGACTACAGGGTACTTGAGGTGAGAATATTTCTTATTCGCCTGCGCTAGCATGCTTTCATTCATCACCACAGCACTCAGGTAGGATGGCCCTCTGGTGAACATCTCATCGGCGAGCGCATCAACGCTGTTTCCATAGTGAATAACCGAGCTTTCGATGGCGGTCACAAATCTCTGGGCTTTCTGGCCGTTGACATCATTGACAGTCAACCCGGATACTTTCTGCACAGCAGCGTAATTTTCGGCCAGGATGGCTTCCAGTCCGGTATCAGATGTATCAGGGTTGGTATGGGCAAATTTGAAATGGCCCCATTCTCTGTGTCCATATGTTGCCCACCCGTTTGGATCTGTGCTGAGCGCGGCGATGTTTGCCCAGTAGATAGGCTTATTCGGCCAGCCCAATACCCGGGCCATAGGTTCCCACATAGCTATCACCACCGGGCTTTTTAACAACGATGGGCTGCTCGTGGCCTGGTCGCTCGCCGTGTTGTTCCCGTACAAATTCGCCATAACAGCATTAACAGCATTGAATGATCTTGAGGTAGCTGCTCCCCCTGCGCTTACAAGGCTACTGCCATAATGGTTCTTTTGCCAGTTTGCGTTGAGCAGCCCCAGCCAGGCCGTGCTGGCGGGAATCCAGACATCCGGCTGAATACGACCGGAGAGAATATTCTGCATCGATTGGGCAGTATCTACCCCATGCAACGTAATGCTGGCCGCGCCAGGACACTGTTTCTTGAAATCACCGACAACTTTATTGAGCCAGCCCTGCATCTGAGTATCATAGTACACATTCAGCGCAACCGGCTTCGAGGAACTCGCCAGGCAGTGGAAAGATGAGACCTGAGTATAGACAACCAGTCCGGCGGCTAGCGCGGCAAGCACGAGAAGCGCAGCGGCAGCTACACATCCCCATCGCCAGCTCTCGGGCAGCCGCAACCGTGACAGGGCAGGTACCGTCTCTGACCGATCAAATTGTGAAAATTGACCGCCATAAGAAGCATACGTTGGATATAGCTCATACTCTTCATCCTCCCTGCTACTCTCCCATTCTTCATCTGATCCTCGCTCACTCATAGCCTTAATACCTCCATCCTATCCTGTTATTCAGCCCTCAACGCCTAAACACTCAGTGAAAAATTCGAAAAGGTCACTGCAGGCAGCGGCGGATTGTAGCCATAGACGACCAGCCCGATAACGCCGGAGGATGTATTGAGCGTATCCGCGATCTTGCATACCTGTTGATTCTCGATCACACAGTATAAGTCGCCCTGCTCTACCTTCACCTCTATCGTAAAGGTATGAGCTGTCGTTACCAGACCATGAGAAGCCCGCCTGCTGGCATTGTTATCAACGAGTTCCCAGTAGCCGGTATTATTCATCGCCAGAATATAGCCACCTTTGCCGTGTTGTGGTGTCTGCACAACCAGCCCTGCCAGCGTACTGGAATCTGCTTGAGCAGCCTCAAACCCCACCTGAATCGAGATATCAAATCTCGCCTGACTGTAGCTCTTTCCGTTGACCTGTTCCAGATCGATCTCCGCCAGGGTAGCAGTAGATGAGGGGATAATTTCCAGTTCATGGGTAGTGGAAAGGCAGCGATAACCGGTGGCCGATTGTAAGCCATCAGAAACCTTCCAGGCGGTATTGTTCACGCCGTCGCAGATAGGAGCAGCCCCTTCTGCTACTGTTGTCCACGCGCTCGTCGCCGGATAGGGCAACACCAGCGCAACAACAAGTCCCGCAACTGCGATAACTGGTATACCATAGTCAATCACCTTCACCAGCTTCGTATTGCCATAGAGGTTTTTGAGCCACGTCGGCGTGGTAAGGCTCATGGCGGAAACATACTGATGAATCTGGATAAATGAATAAACAACACCAACACCTACGCCAAAGATTATAGCCAGAGTCGTAGTAACCGGACTCTGGCCGTCTACGAGTAGACTTTTTATCCAGATAGCAATGCCAATCACAATCAAGATGATGCCAATGGCGAAAGTCCATCGTCCTATCGGAGTAGGATTAGGCGGTGCTGCCGGTAATGGCCCTTTGTTCGGGGGCGGTGCCATATCATACCCTCCCACTTGTTATTCTCAAGCAATTCTGAAAGCATTTATGCGGCTATTCCCTACAGTCATCAGCTTGCAAACTTCCGATAAAAAGTACAAGAGAATATCTAATGACCAGGACGTATTTCGTCTCTCAGAATCAAGAACGAAAAAAGGATTGGAATATTCTCAATAATATCATAAAATAGGAAAACTTGCACTATGAGCATATGCGAGTTTTCCTCAGAACGCAAACATGCAAGAAAATAACAGACCCACCTGTATAGTGGGCCTGTTTACTTGCTCTTAAAGCCAGAAAGGGATGCATCGGCTACGGGTGCCACACAAAACTGACGCCGGGGCCGGGTTTGAAGGTCCAGTAGGAGAGAGTGTCCCAGCCGCCGTTGGCGTACCAGTTGTAGTTGCTGGTGTAGACGCTGCCATCGGAGTTGATGCGCTCGACGACGGCGACGTGACCATAGCCGCCCGCGCCCTGCACATAGGGTTGCAGAACGATGATTGAGGGAACTCTCGGAGTCGCGGATACTACCCAGCCGGATATCTGCGCTCCATAGGCCCACTGGTAGGCGTTGCCGAGCCAGGGAACCCAGTAGCCGGTCAGCGCGTGATAGCGCATGTTTGCCCAGTAGGTGCATTGCCCGAAGGCGAAACGGTTCAGCGTGCTGCCATTGCCCGTCTGTGGCGGCGGCAGACTTGTGGATTGCGAGGGATCGTAGCCGTCCTGATGGGTAATGACTGCTGTCGCAGTCGCCGCCTGGGCCGCGATGAGCGCGGGGTTGTTGCCATTGCTCTTGACAAGATTCAGGATGGGCCGGAACGGATTAAAGGCGGCAGCGCCACCGTTGCTCGTTGGCAACACGGACAACACGCTCCCCAGGACGATCAGTACCAGAATGGTTGTCACGGCTATATGAACAACCCAGCGCCTGCCGCGCGGCGGGCGGATACTCTCCTCGCGCTTCTTGCCCGTTCCCCGAATCACCACCGGCTGACGCAGTGCCGTCGTGGTACTGGTCCTGAAAGTGACCGGCAACGCGCCAGTCTGCGCCTCTGCCAGATCGCTGAGCTGGCGGGTCACCGCCGGTGAAACGGCAAGTTGCTGCGTCGAAGGTGGAACGTTGACGGCAACATCACCCGGCAAAGGAGCAGTCATGGACGGCAACGACGACGTTGAAGACATCGAAGACCCGGTCGGAGAAGGTATGGAAGCGTTCTGATATAACGGGGGAATGGGCGTGTTACCCGGCGCAGGAGAGGTCTGTACAGCATCCGGGAAGGGCAGTTGCTCAACGGGCGACATCTGGCTCACCTGCCCTTGCCATCGCCATGTCCCTGAAATAAGCCCTTTCCTACCGGCACTACTATTCTGACGATCATCCATCGACGACATACGTAATTCCCCAATCCTTCAAAACACGCGCTACAAAATACCCTGTGTGCGCACTGCATGCGCTCTGCGTTATCAAACACTGTACCTGCTCTACCGCCATTGGTCAAGCAAAGCCAGCCCATCTGGGACTAAGGTACCTGTTTTCAGTAAAGAACGAGAGATGCACACCAACCTGCTTACTGAGAATCCATAGGCGCCGGTTGGCCGCCCCGCCAATTTATTGGCCCGACAGGCTCTACAGGGCATACGAGCCAATAAATTGGCAGGGAGCGGTCAACCGGCGCCTATGGATTTACCGGTATTCGATAAAACACAGTTACTCCACCGAGACTTCGAGCAGGCCGGGGTTGCCGATCTGTTCCTCTTTGAACATGTTGCGCACGATGACGGCCCAGTGCTGGACGGACTGTTCGCTGTCACGTTTGATGCCGAGCCAGTGGAGCAGGCCATGTTGCGCGGCCCCGTCTTTACCCTGTGGCAGCATGGTTGAGCCAACGGCTGCCAGAGGAATGCGCAGAACAGACTTTTCGGTGAAATCCAGGCTGAAGCGTTTGACCTGGCCGCCGCCGACGACCCGCGCCAGCGCGTCCGGCAGGCAGACATGGGCGATCAGACCCGGCTCGTAGCGCGGCACGCTGATGACGAGGTCAAGCTCGTCGCCGACTTTGAATTGCCTCTGGACGCGGCCCTTGCGCTCCAGCCGCACCTCGACCGGAAGATTACTCTTGAACGCGCTCCAGTCTTCGATCACTTCGGAAGTGAGCCGGGCCGAAACGACGCCCTCCACGGCGCGCAGCGTCTCCACTTTGCCCTGGTAGGCCAGCGCCTCGGCCAGCGACATCTCCTGCCCATTGAGGGCAACACGCCCGCTCTGCGGTGTCGTCACCACCCCGGCGTTGCGCAGGCCGATCATCAAGGCCAGGCAGGCCGCCGTGTCGACGGTGCTGTAGAGCCGTCCCTCCTCGTTCAACTGGCCCGTCAGGTAATTGGTGGCGGCAATCGCGCGCGGTAAATCGCCCGGCTCGCCGCCTGCCAGCAGCGCGGCAGCCGCGTAGGCCGTTTCCTCGCGTGTGGAAACGGCCATGCCCCACAACCGATACGATGGCTGATTGTCTTGCACCTCGACATACGTTTGCCCGTTCTGTTCTTTCAGGCGCGAACGTGCATAGGTCAGCGCCTCGCTCTTCACCTGCGCTGAGGAGCCATTTACCAGCGCCTGATAGGCTGCGTGGCAATCGCTGATCTTCTTTGGAGGGTAATCGAGTTTGTAACAGGCAGCAGCATCGCCCGTCATCGCGCGGATATCGTCCAGCATCTCGCGCAGGGCCGGGTTCTTCAGCCCGGAACGTTGAGCGGTGGGCAGGTTGAGCAGGTGCTTGACGCCCAGCGGAGCGCAGTAGGTGTCCGGCGTCTTCGCGCCGCCCTCTTCCGGCGGATAGAGGCAGAAGCCGCTGCCCGGCAGGTACATGCTTTTGAGCCGCTTATACCAGACGAGGATGGCCGCCTCGTACTCGCGGGCCGCTTCCTCATCCTCCTGATTGGTGATGTAGCCGGTGTACATGGCTAAGACC
>Ga0209810_1006207_pt1 | contig 10438 bp, 6 predicted proteins | sample Coa_R1_7_FD_187159 | JGI IMG/M metagenome (GOLD analysis project Ga0209810, IMG submission 187159) | Surface soil microbial communities from Centralia Pennsylvania, which are recovering from an underground coalmine fire - Coalmine... | ecosystem: Environmental > Terrestrial > Soil > Unclassified ...
CCTGCAGGCTGACGCCGGGAATGGCCGCACCGCTGGAATCCACCACCGTGCCCTCGATGGCGCCCTGGTTGCCCTGGGCCCAAGCGGCGATGCAAAGCAGCAGTGAAATCGCGACTCCCGTACACCACCACACCAGTTTTCTCCGTGCAATCACGCAATCCCCTCCCGTGAATGGATCGAATTGATCATGACGGTTCCTTTTTGCCGTTCGCGGCCGCGCCATTATACGCGGAGCCGGCCTGTCAACAAGGGGCATCTCCGGTCGCCAGAGTGACCAGGCCATGTCCTTCGCCGAGCACTTCCCTCTGCCCGGAGTCTGTCGGCGCCTTCGGTTGCTTTTCATGTCCTTTGTCGAACCCCTCGTCGGTAGGCTGGCTCCGTCAGGTTTCGTCTGGCGGGTGTGGGCTTTCACCAGCCCAGGATTTCAGGGGTTCGCGGCGTTCGGGACTGCGCAGATTGTCCGCATGAGCTTGACCGGCAGGCTTCGCCCCAGCGTGTGCACAACCGGCCTCGCGCTTTCGGGAAAACCGAGTAGAATAGGGAGCTTTTTGCGAGCTGCAAGAGGAGGAGCACAGTGGTCGGCAAGGCGACAGGCGTGGGGCGGTGCAAACGGTGGCTGGCTGTGGTGGTGCTTCTGGCTGTTCCGGCTGCCGCACAGCAAATTGATCGCAAGACGCTAAGCGGGCTGAAATGGCGCCTCATTGGGCCGTTCCGGGGCGGCCGCGTCGAGGCCGTCACGGGCGTGATCGGACAGCCCGGCGTGTTCTATTTCGGTGCCGTCGCCGGCGGTGTCTGGAAAACCACCGATGCGGGGCAGAGCTGGGAGCCGCTGTTCGACGATCAACCCACGCAGGCCATTGGTGCGATTGCGGTGGCGCCGTCGGACCCGAATGTCATCTACGTGGGCACGGGCGAGCCATGCCTGCGTAGCGACATCACCTACGGCAACGGCGTCTACAAATCGGTGGATGGCGGCAAGACGTGGAAGCACATCGGGCTCGACGACACGCGCCATATCGCGAAGATCGTGGTGGATCCGCGCGACCCCAATGTGGTTCTGGTAGCGGCCGTGGGTCACGCCTCCGGCCCCAACGAGCAGCGCGGCATCTTTCGCAGTACCGATGGCGGGCGCACCTGGCAGAAGGTTCTCTATCGGGATGCCGATACCGGGGCGATCGATCTGGTGGCCGATCCGCACAACCCGCGCATCCTCTATGCAGCGCTCTATCAGGTGCGGCGCCTGCCCTGGAATCTGACCAGCGGCGGCCCGGGCAGCGGCATTTACAAATCCACCGACGAGGGGCAGAGCTGGCAGCCGCTGCGCGGCAACGGGTTGCCCGAAGGTGTTCTGGGCCGGATCGGGCTGGCTGTCGGGGCCAATTCACAGCGCCTCTACGCCCTGATCGAAGCCGACAAGGGCGGTCTCTATGTTTCCGATGATGCTGGCGAGCACTGGCGGCTGGTCAACGAAGATCACCGCCTGCGACAGCGGCCCTGGTATTTCATGCACATCGTGGCCGATCCGCAGCAGGTCGATACCGTCTATGTGCTCAACGTGGGCTTCTTCCGCTCGCGCGATGGCGGCGCCCATTTCGAGACCCTGCACGTGCCTCACGGGGACAATCACGCCATGTGGATTGACCCGACCGATCCGCGCCGCATGATCGTGGGCAACGACGGCGGAGCGACCGTCAGCACCGATGCCGGCGAACACTGGAGCACGCTCGACAATCAGCCGACCGCGCAGTTCTATCACGTCGCGGTCGATAACCGCTTCCCCTACTACGTTTACGGCGCCCAGCAGGACAATACCACGGTGGCGATCGCCAGCCGGACTGCGCACGGCTACATCGGCCGCGAGGACTGGTACGACGTGGGCGGTGGCGAAAGCGGCTATATCGTGCCCGACCCGACCGATCCGAATATCGTCTACGCTGGTTCCTACTTCGGCATCCTGACGCGTTACGATCGGCGCACCGAGCAGGCGCTCCTGATCTCCCCCTGGCCGGACGATCCCGACGGCCATGCCGCCGAGGAGCAAAAGTACCGGTTCACCTGGACGATGCCGATCCTGATCTCCCCGCACGACCCCCACGTGCTCTATTTCGCCGCGCAGGTGCTGTTCAAATCCACCGACGGAGGGCAGAGCTGGACCGTCATCAGTCCGGATCTGACGCGCAACGACAAGTCCAAGCAGGGTCCCTCGGGCGGGCCCATCACCAAGGATCAGGCCAGCGTCGAGTACTACGATGTGATCTACAGCGTGGCCGAATCGCCGCTCCAAAAAGGCCTCATCTGGGCGGGGACCGACGACGGACTGGTGTGGCTGACGCGCGACGGCGGAGGCCACTGGGAGAATGTCACGCCCAAAGACATGCCGGAGTGGGGAAAGGTCAGCCTCATCGAAGCCTCCCCGCACGCTCCAGGGACCGCCTATGTGGCGGTGCAGCGCTTCAAGCTGGACGATCTGCATCCCTACATCTGGAAGACCAACGATTACGGGAAAACCTGGATCCGTATCACGCAGGGCATTCCGGACGGCGCGTTCGTGCGCGCGGTGCGCGAGGATCCGCGGCGTCGCGGGCTGCTGTTTGCCGGCACCGAGCTGGGCGTTTACGTCTCGTTCGATGACGGCGAGCACTGGCAGTCGCTGCAGTTGAACCTGCCGCGCTCGCCCGTGCGCGATCTGGTGATCAAAGATAACGACCTGGTCGTGGCCACCCACGGGCGGGCCTTCTGGATCCTCGATGACATTACCCCGCTCCGCCAGATGACTTCGACGACGCTGGCAGAGCCCGTGCACGTGTTCACGCCAGCCCCCGCCGTCCGTTTCCGCACTCCCAGCTTCCATTTCCGCCGCGCAGCGGTCGGGGAAAATCCTCCCGCGGGCGTGGTGATTGATTACTACCTCCAGGCCGAACCGCATGACGACGTCAAGCTGGAGATTCTTGACGCGCACGGACAGGTGATCCGGACCATGACAAGTCGGCCTAAACCGCGGCCTCAGTGCTTCCCGGAATGGCCTTCGCCGGAGCCACCGCGGGGGGAAATCAGCCGTCATGTGGGGTTGAACCGGGCGGTGTGGGACATGCGGTATCAGGCGCCGGAGCCTCTCCCCTGCCTGGTCTATGACGAAGGCGGGCCGATCGGGCCGCTGGCCCTGCCGGGGAAGTATCAGGCCCGGCTGACTGTTGACGGCAAAGCCTCTACAGTGCCGGTCGAAATTCTGCCGGATCCTCGCGTGCGGGTCAGCACGGCGGATCTGGAGAAGCAGTTCGATCTGGTGCGGCGGCTGCGCGACCTGATTGCAGAAGATCAGCGCATCGTCAGCGAGCTGCGCAGCGTGCGCACGCAGCTCCGGGCGCTGCTGGCCCGCCTGCAGGGCGACGCGAAGGCGCAGAGCGTGATCACGGCCGGCCAGGAAATTTTGCGCCGGCTGGATGCTCTCGAAGAGCAACTGGTCGAGCCGAGGGCCACAGCGAACGAAGATTTGCTGAATTATCCGACGCGCCTCAATAGCAAGCTGGGCTACCTGATCAACGGGGTCGACAGTGCCGATTCTGCGCCGCCCAAGCAGGACTGGGAGCTGTACGAAGTCTATCGCGCCGAGATGGACCGGCTGGCGGCGGAATGGAAAAACATCCAGCAGAGCCTGGAGCAGTTGAACCGGCAGATGCGCGAGCAGGGCATTCCGCTGGTTGCGCCCGTACACTCGGAAGCTGATACGGCTCCGGTTTCTGGGCCGAGCCGCTTCTAGACAGAGCCCGGACCGGCAGCAGCGCTGGCGTCCAGCAGATGGGTGATCGCCTCGAGGACGGCTTCGGGCTTTTCAAGCTGGATCCAGTGGCCGGCCGGAACCTCGCGCAACCGGGCTTCGGGCCAGCGGTCGGTCAGTCGCTGCTGGGCCCAGCGCCGCGACGCAGGAGTGGTCGGCGTGGTCAAGACAAGAAGCGGCGCGTGTGAGGACTGTTCCTGCTCGGCTTCGAGCACCTGGGACGCGCTCTGCGGCAGTGTTTCGATCTGCGAAGCCAGCGTGCGGTAGAACCGGGCCTGCTGCCAGAACCAGTGGATGGCCGCGCGCTGCTCGGGTGGCAGAAGGAAGACCGGGCCCACCACGCGCAGAGCATCGGCAAGGAAGCCGCGACTGGCCACGGTGAGCGTCTTCTGCGCTGCCCGAGCGGCACCCATCTTGAACAACCAGGCAATCCACCGCGCCAGCCCCAGCCGACACAGCAGCGCGCCGCGGCGACACACCCGGACGCCCGCGGCCAGGAGGCGCTGGGTCTGCTCCGACGGGGGATACCACTCTTCGGGCATCGTGGGATCGAGAAGTACCAGTCCGGCTACGTCCGCGGGGTACCGTGCGGCATACAGGCGCACAATGAGGCCGCCGTAGGAGTGGCCGACGAGCACGTACGGAGGCGGGAGCTGGAGGGCCTGGAGCAACCGGTGCAGTTCTTCGACGATGCGGCCGGCCGTGCGCGGCTCGGGTCCGGGATCGCTCCAGCCCAGTCCGGCGCGATCGTAGCTGAGCGTGGCGGTCCGTTCAGCCAGCCGCTGCTGCACCGCGCTCCAGCTCAGCACGGTACCCGGCAGACCCGACTCGAAGATGACGACGGGGCTGCCGCGACCGATGACCCGCGCATGCAGGCTGTGGCCGTTGATGCGCACGCGCTGGCCCGGCGGCGAAAATCTGCGGCGCTCGATCGCCGCTGCACAGATGCTCGCCGCCATGACCGCCAGCGCGAACAGGCCAGAAGCGAGCAGCACCTGCACTGCAATGATCATGCTGTCTGCCGCCGGTTCGCTGCCGTTGTCTCGGGAGGGTTCCGGCCTCCGGCGCCCGGAAAACCCACGGCACGACGTCGTCCAGAACCTGCCCGATGCCTCCGTGCGCGGTTCTCTGGTTGGCCAATCCAGACCGCGCGGAGCCAACATCCGGCGGGCCGGTGGCCTGGAGCACGCGCTGGGAGGCGGGGCCGATACATAATAGCCATTTTCCGGGCATCGCGACCGGTGCTCGCGGGAGGAGAGCATGGAAACATTGGCGCGTTTTCAGCAGTTTCGCCAGGAAATGAACCGGCTGATGGAGGCGAGCAATCACCGCGGCCTGAAGCGGTTCCTTGCGCTCGATCATCAGACGTATGAATCGGGTGCACTTTCCGAAAAGGTCAAGGAGCTGCTCGGGCTGGTGGCATCGACGGTGCTGCGGTGCGACGACTGCATCACCTATCATCTGGTCCGCTGCGCCGAGGTGGGATGGAAGCGCGCCGAGGTGATTGACGCGCTGAATGTGGCGCTCGTGGTGGGCGGCTCCATCACCATTCCGCATATCCGCCGGGCTTTTGCGCGGATGGAGGAGATCGAGGCGTTGCGCAGCCGTTAGGCCGCTGGCGCCTGGCCGGGGCGGGATACAATGTCGGCGATGCACCATCACGGCGGGGTGGGGAAGGCCTTCACGGGCCGCCTGAAGTGGTCCATGCTGGCTACGCTGGCGCTCGTCGCAGCCGAATTCGTGGGCGGGCTTGCAGCGCGTTCGATCGCGCTGATCACCGACGCCGTACATAATTTGACCGATGTGCCGACGCTGGTGATTTCCTGGCTGGCGGCACGGTGGGCCGAGCGGCCGCCCACAAGCGAAAAGACCTACGGGTACCACCGCGTCAGCGTGCTGGCGGCGTTCACCAATGCGCTGCTGCTGCTGCTGGTTGCGTTCTTCCTGCTGGCGGAGAGCTACGAGCGGCTGCGGCATCCGCAGCCGGTGCACACGGGCTGGATGCTCGGGCTCGGGGCGGTGGCGCTGGCGGTGAATGGCGGGATCACGCTGGCGCTGCTCCGCGGCCGCCGGGACCTGAATCTCCGCAGCGTGCTCGTGCACAACTTTGGCGATGCGCTTTCCAACGCCGGCATCCTGGTCGGGGCCGTGCTGATGCGCCGCACCGGAATCTACTGGGTGGATCCGCTGCTGGCGGCCGCGATCGGCTTTCTGGTGCTGTGGTCGACGGTAAGCATTCTGCGCGAATCCTCACACATCCTGCTCGAAGGCTTTCCGCGGGAGATGAAGCTGGAGGATATTGCCCGCGCCATTCTCTCGGTCCAGCCCGTGCAGGAAGTGCACGACATCCACGTCTGGACGCTGACCACGGATCTTCACATTCTTTCCTGTCACGTGCGGATCCCCGACCTGGGGCTGGAGGCCACCGAACAGCTGCGCCAGCGCATCAACGAGCGGCTGGCCTCGCAGTTTCATATTCACCACACGACGATTCAGTTCGAGCCGGTAGGCCTGCCGGCGCATTCAGGCCTGCACATGCCGGCACCCTACAATTCTTCTGCGTGAGCGAAGGTTCGGCCGGTCCGCTTAGCGCGGCAGGGAAAGAAAACTGCCGCGCTCAGCGTTGCGCTCAAGCGTTGTCGGCAAATCCAGCGCGTCCAGGGGCAGGGTGTGCCGTGAACCGTCGGGCGCGATGTAGACAAGCAGGCTGCCGTGCACCGTGAACCCAGCCGCGTCAACGGTCTTGCCCGAGCGCAGCACCAGCACGAAGTTGCCGATGTCAGGCGCAGCGCTGGGCGCGGGTGCAGCGCCGGCGGCCGGCGCTGGTGCGGCCACCTCCGGTGCCGGGGGCGAGGGTGCCGATGCCTGGGGCGACTGGACCACGACCACAGGAGGTTGTTCCACGACGACGACCGGGGCCGGCCCGAAGCCAAAACCAATGGGGCCGATGGGAGATACCTGCGGAAGCCCGCGTACCAGAGCCAGCGTTTGCTGGGTGACCGGATCGATCAGCGCCCGTACAGCGAGGTTGCTGTTGATGGCTTCCAGATGGGCGAAATCGAACCCGAGCCCGGGTGCCGGATTGAGCAGTTGCTCGAGAGTCAGTGGGGTTCCCACTGCGGTGAAGGGGACCACGCCGGCTGGCACCACGGGGTTCGTAGCGATCACCGTCTGGCGGCTCATCGGCCGGGCTGCAACGACAGCGGCTGCAGGCCGGCCGCCCAGGGTGCGCGCGGGCGTCAGTGCATGGACAGGGGCGGTGGCAGGGCGCGCCTGCGCAGACAGCGCTGGAGCCCCCGCGAGCCAGAGGGCCAGCAGACAAGCAGAGGGGCGCATCGCAGGCTCCTGCCTAACAGATGCGACAGCAGGGGTTCTGGTTGCGCCGCTGAGCTGAGGCAGCCGTCCCGGCGGGCTCCGGCGGGGTGCGCTAGAATCCCATCAGAATGGATCGGTCGCCCCTGACGCTCCGCATTGGCCGTTATCGCCTGTTCGGCCATCTGGCCTTCATCTTCCTTCTGCTGTGCTCGATCCTGCTCGGGGCTGCCGCGGGGTTGCTGTTTGTCTACGGGATCGATCTCCCGCAGGTCGAGGCACTGGAAACCTATCGGCCCGATGTGATGACCGAGCTGTACGCCGACGATGGCACTCCCATTGCCAGCTTTGCGCTCGAGCGGCGCATCCTGGTGACCTACGACGAGATTCCGCCCGTGTTGCGCAACGCGATTCTGGCCACCGAGGACCGGCATTTTGAAGAGCACTGGGGCGTGGACTTCCCGCGCGTGCTGAAGGCCGCCTGGCGGAACCTCCGTGAGCGACGCGAGGCCGAAGGCGCCAGCACGCTCACCATGCAACTGGCCCGCATGCTGTTTCTGACGCCGGAAAAAAGCTTTCGCCGCAAGATCCAGGAGACGCTGCTGGCGCTGCAGATCGAGCGTCGCTACAGCAAGCCGCAGATTTTCACGATGTATTGCAATCAGATTTATCTTGGCCATGGCAACTACGGCGTGGCGGCCGCCGCGCAGTTCTATTTCGGCAAGCGGTTGAACGAGCTCACGCTGCCGGAAGCAGCTCTGCTGGCAGCGCTCATCCGGAGCCCGCAGTACTACTCGCCGATCAATCACCCCGATCGCGCCCTGGCGCGCCGGAATCTGGTCCTGGACCTCATGGCCGAGAGCGGAAAGATTTCTCGGCGCGAGGCGGCACAGGCCCGGGCAGCGCCGCTCGGTCTGCACCTGCAGATGCCGCGCGAGGACCTGGCGCCGTATTTTGCCGAGGAGGTGCGGCAGTGGCTGGAAGAGCGCTACGGCCCCGAGGCCACGACGCGGCAGGGTTTGCGGGTCTACACCACGCTGAATGTGGCGATGCAGCAAGCGGCCAATCGCGCCGTGAGCGATGGCTTACATGCCTACGAGCGGCGGCATGGCTGGCGCGGCGGGCTGACCAACATCCTGCAGGCGCATCTGGGGAGCCTCGAAACCTACCGCGCCGATGACTGGGACCGCAACCCGCAGCCGGGCGATTACTGCACCGCGCTGGTGCTGTCGGTCCGGCCGGCGTTGGTCGAGCTGCGCATTGGCAACTACCGCGCCACGCTGACGCCGCCGGATTTTGCCTGGACGGGCTTCGATCGTGCCGACCGTTTCCTGCAGCCGGGCGATCTGGTCGAGGTGCGGGTGGTGAGCGTAAGTGGCGAGCATCTCCGGGTAAGCCTGGAACAGCATCCGCAGGCGCAGGCGGCCCTGGTGGCCATCGAGAATGCCACCGGCGAAATCAAGGCCCTCGTGGGTGGCTACAGCTTCGAGGAATCAAAGTTCGACCGCGCCACGCAGGCCTACCGACAGGCAGGCAGCTCGTTCAAGATCTATCTCTACAGCGCAGCGATCGAGCGCGGCTGGAGCCCGTTCGATACGATTCAGGACGCACCGTTTTCGGTCCTAAGCGGGGGGCACTGGTACAGCCCGCACAACTACGACGGGCATTACGAAGGTCGAATCACGCTGCGGCGGGCTCTGGCGGCTTCACGGAACGTGGCGGCCGTGCGGCTGGCCGCGCTGGTGGGGCTGGACAACGTCATTGCGATGGCGCGCCGCTTCGGTATCACCGCGCCACTGCCCCGCTATATGCCGCTGGTGCTGGGGGCCGCCGATGTCACCCTGCTCGAGCACACTTCGGCCTTCACGGTCTTCCCGAACGAGGGCGTGCGGGTGGAGCCGCACTTTGTGCGGCGTGTGGCGACCTACGATGGCGCTGTGCTCTATCAGGCGCGCCCCCGCGTCTACGATGTGCTGAGCCCCGCCGTTGCCCACACGATGACGGCTATGCTCGAGGATGTCGTCAACTTCGGCACGGGTGTGCGCGCCCGCGCCCTGGGGCGCCCGTGCGGGGGCAAGACGGGCACGACACAGAACTGGACCGATGCCTGGTTCATCGGTTTTACACCCTCGCTCACCGCGGGCGTGTGGGTCGGCTACGACGACAAGCGACTCTCGCTCGGTCGGGGCGAACAGGGTTCGGTGGCCGCGTTGCCCATCTGGCTGCAGTTCATGCGGGAGGCGCTCGACAACCGCCCGGTCGAAAATTTTGCAGGCGTCACCCCGCTCGAGCAGCTGGCCGCGGCACACCTCGAGCAGATCGATACGCCCGACACGGCGCCAGCCGAAGCCTCCGAGTCCGGCGGAGGCACGCCGAGCCGTCCCCCCGGTTCTGGTGAGCAGCGCTCGCCTGAACCCAGGAAACCGCCCGTACCCCACGGGATCGGCTCAGCGCCGCCGAAACGGGTCCCACCCGCGGGGCTCTAGCCTGCCTGCCGGCCGATTGGCCCGCACCAGCTCGATAGCGTTGCCGGCCGTCACTTCACCGATTTCGTGCAGGGCGACGCCATGGAGGCGTCTCGGCAGCCGGTGGATATGCCGGGGAGGCACCGTAAACAGTAGCTCGTAATCCTCGCCGCCGTGCAGCGCCAGCTCGACCGGATCAAGACCAAGTCGGTCGAGCAGTGGCGTGCGCGCCGGCACCGGCAGGTGCTCAAGCATGATCCGCGCCCCGACGCCGCTGGCTCGGACCATCCGGTCTAGATCAGTGGACAATCCGTCGGAAAGATCCATCATGGCGGAAACCAGGCGCCGCCGGGCGAGCCACTGCCCGAGCGCCAGGCGCACCGGGGGCCACAGGTGCGCCCGAACGGCCCGGCGGGCCTCGGAACGCTGCGCGAGCCCGCGCCGCAGATATTCCCAGCCCAGACGGGACAGGCCCAGGCGGCCACTGACGAAGAGTCGATCTCCGGGGCGTGCGGTGTGCCGAAACACAGGCTGGCGGGCAGGCGCAAAGCCAATGACGGTGACCACTAAACCTACGCGCGAGCCGGTGGTTGTATCGCCACCGGCGGGGAGAAGGCCCGTTTGCCGAATCGCCTGGCCCAGACCGGCCAGCAGCTCGTTCAGCCAGGCACCGAGGCGCGTGCGCGGCAGCTCTAGCGAGAGCAGGAAAAAGCCCGGCTCGGCCCCCATGGCGGCCAGATCGCTCGCTGCCCGAACGAGGGCGCGATAGCCAATCGCTTGGGCCGGATGCAGGTCGGTACGGAAGTGCACGCCTTCGAGGCAGGCATCGCAGCTCACCACACAGCGCCGGTTGCCGGGCACGGTCAGGACCGCGGCATCGTCGGCC
>Ga0209810_1006209_pt1 | contig 10437 bp, 3 predicted proteins | sample Coa_R1_7_FD_187159 | JGI IMG/M metagenome (GOLD analysis project Ga0209810, IMG submission 187159) | Surface soil microbial communities from Centralia Pennsylvania, which are recovering from an underground coalmine fire - Coalmine... | ecosystem: Environmental > Terrestrial > Soil > Unclassified ...
GGGCTGCTGGCCGGTCTCGTCTTCTCCGGCTTCTTCGCGCCCTTCCTCTGGCCGGTTCTGGCAGGAGCCTGGGCCGGCAACGAGTATAGCTGGGGGACGCTGCGTCTGGTGCTTACAAGGAGGCCCAACCGTATACAGTACGCGGTCTCCAGTCTGATCATCCTCGCCGTCACTGCAATAGTGGCCCTCGTGCTGGCACTCATCCTCTCGGCGATTCTGGGAGCGCTGATCGGTTCGCTAACGGGTCACGGCGGCATAGTCACCGGAGGCCTCCCGTCCGACTTCGTGGTCATTCTGATCAAGACATTTGTCGCCATCGTCTACGTCGTCTGCTACTACCTGATCCTGGCGTTCACAGCCGCCACCATCTTTCAATCTCCGGCGGCCGGCATCGGCATCGGCATAGGCGTGTGGATCGCTGAGCAGGTGGTTACTGGGATCTTCACCGGGCTCGGCTCACCGTGGACCGACATCTCCGACCGCTTCCCCATTCGCTACAGCAGCTCCCTCGTCGAACGGGTCGTCGGCAATGCACTTTCCGGACGGTTCGTGCACGGTGCACCAACAGCGGGCCTTGGGGAGGCCATCATCGGCCTGGCCATCTACATGGCTATTTTTCTGGCGCTCACGCTGTTCGTACTTCGGGAACGCGACGTCACGGCCTGAGCGCTCCTAGCCCCGCCCCCGGCGGCGCTTGCCCTCCGCGCTCCTGAAACCTCGCAACTTCCTGCCCTCTGCTGCAAACAGCTCATCGGCTCTTGAAGTCACGGCTGAGTTCCCGCGCCCCGCTTCTTGTCCTCGTGTCGAAAGGATCGATGGCGCTTCAGCGCGTGCGATCCCAATGTGGCGCCGAGAACTGTATTCCTCCTCAGATCGATGGAGAGGGTAGCTGCGACTCGGCCGGCTTCAGCTGGGTCACTTCAAGAATTTGCATCGTCGGTTGCGATTTGGTTAATCTTGCAACAGTGCCTTCCGGATGACGACATGGAAATTTGGATCCGTTAGCACGGCCGCGACCCAATTCAGTTCGAGACGCCAATTTGAGTGGAGGAAGAGTGTGAAGGTTCGAGGAGAAGTTGGCGGCTTAGTGCGTGTGTCCCGCATAGGAGTAGCTGTTGCGATCATTGCCGTGTTGTGCACGGCTTTGGTTCCATCAGGCCTCGTAAGCGCGGCTGCGACGCCTACGCTCATCACTGGATCTGTCAAGACTTTCAGTGGAACGCCCGTATCCGGCGAGTGCGTGGCTGCCGAGAAGCAGCCGCTTGGCGCCGCCGTGGCACAGACGCGAACCGGTCCGACTGGAGCCTACGTTCTAGACGGTCTTGGCTCGGGACTGTTCTACGTACGGTTCACCGACTGCTCAGGCAATGGCCTGGCATCGACATGGTACGGCCCCCAGAACACGCGGGTGCCGGTCAGTGTCAGCACGAAGACGGGAGCTACGACGGCTCACGTCGACGTTCTCCTCGGACCGGCCGGCTCGATCAGCGGTCATGTCAAGAACCTCCAGACGGGTGCGCCGGTCGCCGGTGCCTGTGTCGTCGTCGACAACACATCTCAGGGGATTCTGGCCAGAACCGTAACGGGAAGGGCCGGGTTCTACCACCTCTCCGGCCTGCCGACGACCTCTGTCTATGTGCAATTCATGGGATGCCGGAACGCCGCTCTCGGTCCAGCGTGGTACAGCAGTCACGGGGCCCGGAGCAGCGTGCTGGTGACTCCAGGTCACACCGTCACCGGAGTCGACGGGGCACTGGTCCCTGGAGCTGCGGTTTCCGGTCGCCTCACAGACGAGGTCACGGGACGGCCGGTCGCGAATGTGTGCGTCCAGGCAATCAATGCGACCAGCGGGCATACGTTGGGGTCGGTCACGACCAATGCCCGAGGCCAATGGACCATCTTTGGGCTGTCGGACAAGGAAGCAAAGTTGCGCGCATACGACTGCCACAACACCGGCCGCCCGCTCGTTGCGTGGTACGGCGGTGATAGCCAGAAGGGCGCCAAGCCGGTGTTGCTCTGGAAGGGTGCCGTCGTCTCCAACCTGCAGCTCAGGGTCCTACCGGCCAGCACCGGCGCGATTGCAGGCACCGCGACCGCCGGCGGCAAACCACTAGGCGGCGAGTGCGTCGGCGCCGTTAACGTTCCCGGGGGCCACTACCTGGCCATCACCCGCACCGCTTCCGACGGGAGCTTCACGCTCACTCGGGTGCCGCAGGGCACGGTGGCTCTTCGATACTGGGACTGCTCGGGTAACCATCTGGCGCCGATCTGGGTGACGGGGATTGCGGTCACCAAGGGCCAAACGACCACCTTGCCTGCCCAGGCACTGTCGCCCGGAGGCTCTATCTCCGGAACGGTAACATCGAAGCTCACCGGCCAGCCCATCAACGGAGCGTGTGTCGAGGTGTTCGACGCTCAGGGCAGGCCGGCGATCAGCACCGCAACGAAGGCCGACGGCACCTACACAGCTCACAACGTGCCCACCGGTCAGGTGACGGTGAAGTTCGTGGGCTGCGCGCAGTCGGCCTACACCACCGAGTTCTACAACGACAGGCCCTCGGGCAATCCCGATCAGGTCCAGGTAAACAGCGGACAGACGACCTCGCAGATCGACGCCCACCTGGTCAAGGGGGCGGCCATCTCGGGCAAGGTCACCGACGTGAAGACCGGTAACGGAGTAGCTGGTGAGCTTGTCTCGGCTGTCGACCCAACGACCGGCGCTGCCTTCGGCACGGCAACGACGGCAGCAGACGGGTCATTTTCTATCGAAGGCATCACCACCAGCACCGCCAAGATCATGGTGCACGACGCTACCACAAATCCGACGTTGGGCTATGCCGATACCTGGCTCGGCGGCACCGATCTCAGCAGCGCGACCGCCGTGACCGTCACGCCCGGCGTCGTGACGCAACTCCAGAGCGCCATTGCGATCGGACCGGCAGCCGCGCTCAAAGCGTCCGTACCGGCCGGCGAGTCGGTTGGAACCGATCAAAGCGTCAAGGGCCTTCAGGGAGGCGCCACCGGAGGCATCAAGCCCTATACCTTTAGCTGGAGCGTGACCAACAACACCACCGGGCAGACTGACCCCTCACTGACGCAGCCGGGCGACGGCAGCGTCAGCTTCTCCGCTCCCAGCGCCTCCGGCTCCATCTCGCTCAGCCTCAAGGTGACCGATGCCGAGGGCAGCTCGGACACAGGAACAGTCGTCATCACGGTCGGTTCCGGTTCGTCCTGCTCAACTGCATTCGGCAATGTCTGGAGCGACGCTCAGAACGGGACGCAGCAGCAGATGACGTTCAACATCGGCAGCCCGACTACCTACGGGTCTCTGCAGGTGGGCGGCAGCACCGGCTCCTTCGGCACCACTAGTGGCGCCTGTGACCCCGGCGGAAGCGTGAGCTTCTCTGGGGCCACCCTCAACCTTCTGACGGCAGGCAGCAACGACGGGAGCCTCCAGGCGACAGATGCTGCCGGCATCGTGACGCAAAACGGCGTCTGTCTGACTCAGGCGACGCTCAGCGACAGCAGCGGTTGGACTCTCGGGACGTTCACTCCCGACTACCCCAGCCAGCCCTGCTTCGGCCTGGACGGAACCGGATCGAAAGGGCAATTTGATTCGTTTGCGACCAATGGTCCCAACCCGCCAAATGGTCTCCAGCTCTCGAATCTCACCCTCACGCTCGGCGATGCCGGTGCTGTGCTTGGCGGCTCTGCGACAGTCGGAGTCTATCCGAACACGCTCTCACTGACGATCGGTGCACCCGACACGAACTGTCCGGCGATCACCGATGTACAGAACTGGTGTGCCAACATCTCAGGGCCCAATGCCACCTACACGCCGAACATTTCGCCTTCGACGGCCGCGCTGTCGCTGGCTATTGCTCCCACCGGAACGCTCAACGCGTCCTCCGGCGCCCTGACATTCGACGTGATCGGGGGTCCGCAGAGTGGGTCGACAACGATCGGCGATTGGACGCCGGGCGCCAGCCTCGACCTCACGCCCGGTCAGGTTGAGATCACCGACAAGGCGCCTCCATCTGTGTGCTCCGCCAACCAGGTTGGATCGGGCGATCCCTGGATTCAACTCACCGGCGGCGGGGGCAGCTGGGCCGATCCCACCAACACCTTCGCACTCGGAACGGTGCAGCTCACGGGTGGCTGCGCCGATCTCGTAAACGACACGTACAACTTCACCGTCACTCCCACCAACAACAGCGTTACGCTGTTCTCGCTGGGCAGCGACAGTCTCAGCGTTTCTAATCTGAGCCTCCAACTCGATGAGAGCACGGCCGGCGCCGGACTGAACAACATCAACTTCAAGGGCGTCGTCGGGGGCTCCATCGCGGGCCAGAGCCTGACCAACAGCTCCAACCTGACAGACAGCACGAATGTGCCGGCAGGGACGATCCTCGGCGCCTATAGTCAGGGCGAGTTCGTCTTCGGCGTGCAGGTGCAGGTCGGGAACTTCGTCGGGGCACAAGCCGGCAGCGCGGCGGGGACCCTTTACTGGGCGTCGGGCAACATCAACAACTACGACGCCTTCCAGTCGACGTTCAACACCTTCAACAACAACCCTCAGGTCCTCAGCCTGGACAAGGGTGTAACCTTCGTCTACCAGTACAACCTGCCCTCAGACGTCAATACCTGGCTTCAAAACCTCGGCCTAGTCCAGTCCGGTGGAACCGGCAATGTCTGGATGACAGTAAGCTACGACGGCAGCACCTTTAAGTTTCAGGCGGCGCTGGCATCCTCAAACGGCGCCATCCTTTACTGCGCTGAGCCCGACAGCTCTACCAACACCACTCCGACGCCCGGAACCGCCTGCAGCGGCGGCCAGCTCACGTCGGGACAGAACGGTCAGCCCGACCCCAACGCTACCTGGGTGCAGCTTACCGACGTGTACATCGGCTTCGACAGCTCGGCGAACATAACGCTGGGCGCTAACGCCCTGCTCAACATGCCGCCCGCGGAGGCGGGAGCAACGGGAAGCGCCGGTCAGAACTCTCAGCTCAGCCTCAACGCCCAGCTAACCTTCAATATCACGGAGGCGAAGCTCTCGGGCTACCTCCAGTCCTCAGGAACCTGGAACGACGCCTTCGGCATCTACGGAGCCGGGGGACCCAGCGACGGGCTCAATCTGAGCAACATGACGATCGGCGTCGGGTTCGACTTCGAGTCCGAAACGCCAAGCCTTAGTCTGGGGGCCACAGTGAGTCAGATGCCGACCGAGTGGGCCAACGTCATCGGCTACACCAACAATGGTCCGATCACCCTACAGTTTGCGCTCGATGCCGAGAACCCGTTCTTCGACTTCCAGATCGGAACCGCTAGCAGCTCGAGCGTGGTCCTTCAGCCCCTCACCTACTTCTGCTCGGCAGGCGGAACTGTGACCCCGGATCAGACGTGCCAGCAGGCGGTGCAGATCAACTATGCCCAGATCTACATTGCCCCCAACCCAGTGTCGTTCGGCAGCACGAACTACGCTCCGGGAATCTCCCTGGCCTTCGACGGCACGATACTCAACAACACGGTCGACTTCTCAGCTGTCTTCAACGACGGAACGTTACCGAGCCTCAACGTGAACGCCAACATCGGCTCCATGCCGCAAGGCTGGCAACAGGGGCAGCCGCTGGGGCCAATCGTCATCGGCCCATCCGGCGGCCCCAACATATCTATCAACAACACCACCCTTGCGCTTGCCGTGGGCGGCGTTCAGACGCAGAGCTTTGCGCTGTCGGGCGGATTCAGCATCGGGGATCCCAACGACACGGGGACGTCGTTCAGCCTGAACGGAAGCTTCTCGCTCAGCTCAGCCGGTACCATGAGCGTTAGCGCCACGCTGGATACCTCGGCCCTCTCGTTCATCTCCGTAACCGGAAACTTGAACGGAAACTTCGACCTCTCCGCGGGTACGTTCAACCTGACCGCAAGTGGATCGGTCACGGTTGTGGGTTTCACCTTCAACGTCAACTTCGCCATGAGCAACTCTGGCTTCCAAGCCACGGTAAGCCTGAACTGGAGCGACGACCCGAGCGGCGATACGAGTAGCGAAGACTGCTCTCTGGTGGTGGTGTGCATCTACGGCACCGCCGGCATCAGCGGCACGATCGGCATTGACGCCTCGGGCCCAAACTTCAACCTCAGCGCGAATTACGACATCAACATCTGCGACCCTCTGGTGGGCACCATCTGCACCGAGTTCGGACCGACCTCGATCGCTGTCGGGTACGACTCAACCGACGGGCTCTATCTGGGAATCGACGGCTACAACATCAGCTTCTGCGACCTCTTCGGCTGCAGCAGTACCTCCGCGCCGCCGCCAATCAGGGCGCGCACGCTTCCGCGTAGCTTCCGCCTTGGCTCCTGGAAGAGGTGGGAGCAGCTCCACAACCCAACTGCCATCCACTTCTACCTTGGAGCCGGCCGGGAACGTGTGCTTGCAACCTGCACCTTTGGACCCCGACGCGGGATGACTGTGGGCCGCTGCGCATCCCTGCCTTCACCGGGGCCACGGATGAGCCTACCGAAAGGCCACCATCTGCGCGTCAGTCCGAAGGGTTACGTCATCCAGACCAGGATGGCGTAGCCTCTACAAAGCGAGCGGGCGGCGGCATCGACCCCGATGCGGCCGCCCTGCTCCTCTGCTCTGTTCACCCGTCGAAATCAGTAACTTGGCCCCATGGGAGGAGAATCTTGCAAATGAAGAAGCGACTATTCGCAGTCGCTGCCGCCTCGACCCTGCTCGTAGTCATTCCGCTGGCCGCACTGCCCGCGGACGCTCTTGCATCCGGATCGACCCTGTACGTCAACGGTAGCGGCACAGCAACGACGGGGTGCACTCAGGCGAGTCCCTGCGAAACCATCGGTGAGGCGCTGTCCGAAGCCCACACCCAGAATGCTTCGACGCCCGGCAGCGTCACGACAATCAGCATCGCCGGCTCCAATGGTTCCTTCAACGGCATTTACTGTGAGCAGCTGACCGTCGACGATAACCTGACCCTGATTGCCGCCGACCCAACGAATCAGCCCGTCGTCGACGGCGGCGGGTCGGGAAGCTCTTGTACAGGCGAGACGGCGGGGACGTCGGTGGTCACCATTGGCGCGGATGGAAACGCCTACACGGTTACCATCCAAAGTCTGACAATCCAGAACGGCGATGCGTCTACCGATAGCAACAATCAAGGTGAGGGCGGCGGAGCGGCCATCCTAAACGGATCCACTCTCACGCTGAACAGCTCCACCGTTACCACCAGCGTCGGCTGTTCCGCCGCGGGCTGCGCGACATCCGGGGGATCGGGAGGCGGCATCTACGTCGGCGTCGGCTCGACTCTCGTTCTCGATGGTTCGACCGTCAGCCACAATTCGGGCTGCGCAGGAGCGGTCTGCACGTCGGGCTACGGTGGCGGAATCTACAGCGACTACTCCGGGGTCGTCGACGCCACGAACTCCACCATCGCCAACAACATCGCCTGCGATACCACGGCCGCCTGCGCCGGCACGAATCCAGCAGAGGGAGGAGGCCTGTACTTCTTCCAGAGCTATGGCTCCATGGTGAACGCGACAGTGAGTGCCAACACGGCCTGTGGAACGGGAACTTGCTCAGGTCAGGGAGGTGGCTTCTTCACGGATGCCGGCAACCTCACTCTCTCCAACTCAATACTGGACGGGAACGGGACCAGCGACAGCTCGGGGAACTGCTCACCGTCCAATTCGGTGAGCGATGGTCAGCCTAACGGCACCGATGTGGTCGGCAACAACGTGGTCGGAAGTGGGTGTGGACTGACAAACGGCACCAACGGGGACAAGGTCGGCGTGAACGCGGGGTTGGCTCGCCTCGGCCGCTACGGAGGCCCGACTCCGACGATGGGGGTGCACACGGGCACACCGGCTGTCGATGCCGGCGACGCCACTACGTGCCAGTACGCCACCGTCTTCGACTTCGCCGACAGTCCCTTTCCCGGGCCGAACGGTGTCGATCAACGTGGAGTTGACCGGAACGCTACGACCCGAGGAACCTGCGATGCCGGCGCATACGACGCCGGCTCTGACACGGTGACCGCCTCGACATACTCCCACCTCACAGTCCGACGAGCCCATGGAGAGACCATCATCCGCTGGCGGTCCAAGACGCGCCAGGCCGGGTTCAACGTCTTCAAGCACGCTCACAGGCTCAATCGACGGCTCGTGACCAGTAAAGACGGAAAGTACCGATTCATCACCAAGGTGAAGGTCAAGCACCCGCACCTGATGCCCGTTGGACTTCACGGCTAAGAGGCCCAAAGCGCTGAGAAGTTCACGAACTCGACGATTAACCAGCCATGATAGTGATCCGGGCGGCCCGCGTCAGCTGCCCGGATCACTACCACTTCGCCGATTGTTCTCAGGGATGCGGACCGAACGGTTTCGGTAGACACTCATTGGCTCCTTAGCTCCAGGAGAGAGCAGGAACCGTGATTAGCGCCGTCTCTACAAGGCCTCAGGAGGCGTCGTTGGTTCGTGCCAGCTCTTGGTAGCCGGGTCCGCGATCGATCAGGGGTACCTGTTCGATTTCTCGGCTGAGCCACGCACGCCGGTTTGCAGTCTCCGCCTCGTCGACCCGCCGAGCCAAGCCCTCGCCGACCAGCGCCACTCCATAGTCCTCCAGAGCGGAATGATCTGAAACCTTCCCCTGGGTCACGTCTTGAAGGACCAGCTCCGGCTCTCGATGCAGTGGATCCCCCCAGCCACCACCTCCCGTCGTTCGCAGCCTCAGCAGGTCGCCGGCTTTCAGTGGGTAGTTGTCAACCATTCCCGGTAGGTGCACCTCGCGATCTGTCCCGGGATTGACGATCGCCCCATACGGAAGCCCCGCCCTGCCGCCCTTTACTCCGTAGCAGCTGAGAATCGAGCGGTCCGCGGTGGAGATGAACTCGGCGTCCTGAAGCAACCGCACGTCCTTCTCGTACCCAAGACCACCCCGCCGGTAGCCCGCGCCGCCTGAGTCCGTGGCCAGAGCGAGACGTTCGACGAGGATCGGAAAGCGCGTTTCGGCGAACTCGGCCGGCAAGTTCTTGGAATCCGGGACGATGTGGATGCAGTCGCTGCCGTCGGCGTAGTACCTGCCTCCCGACCCTCCACCCAGGACCTCTCGTAGAAGGAAGAAGTCGCCGGTGCCGGTGTCGAAGCCGTGTAGGCCCCAGTAGCGGATGGTCTCCTGATCTGCGGGCATCATGCCGTCGACGGCGTGGGCCAGCACACCAACAAACAGCCCGATCAACCTGAGAATGGTAAACGAGCGGGCATTTGTCGGCGCCGGAAACCGGGGGGACACAATGGTCGCTTCTTCCGGGAAGATGATGTCGATGACGTCGCAGATGCCTTCGTTGATGTCCAGCTTGGCCATGCGCTCGGGCGTTTCAGCCAGATTGCGCAAGGCAACAGCGATCCACTTCTTGAGAAACCGGCCATCACAGTAATTTCCAGGCCAGTTGATCGGCCCCTTGGTCTGCGAAGCCGTTCCTCGCAGGTCGAGGACGACCTTGTCCCGGCTCTTGGTCATGGTCATCTTGAGTGGATGCAGCCGCGGAGGCTCGATGCCGTCGTGCTCGATGTAGTCCTCCCAGGCATAGGTGCCGTCCGGAATTCGGGGCAGAATCTCCCGCCGGAAGTTCTCCGCGCAGCGCCGGAGAATGGCCTCAAAACACGCCTCGACCGTCGCCCGTCCGTAACGCTCAAACAGCTCAGCCAGCCTGATCGCACCCATCTGGCAGGCTGCGATTTCTCCGTCGATGTCGCCCTGGAGACTGTGTGGGAGCCGCGTGTTGCGAAAGATGATGGCGTAGGCCGCCTCATTTCGTACTCCGCCGTCATAGAGGCGGATGGGAGGTATCATCAGCCCTTCCTGGAAGATGCTGGTGGCCTTGGCCGGCATGCTTCCGGGCACCATTCCTCCGATGTCGTCATGATGTCCGAAGGCCTGGATGAACGCCACCACCTGCCCCTCAAAGAACACCGGTACCGTGGAGCACAGGTCGGGCAGGTGGCCGATGCCGCCCTCCGACAGGTAGACGTCGTTGTGCACATACACATCGCCCGGGCGCATGGTATCCACGGGGAAATCACGGATGATGGGATTCACCAACGCACTGTAAGACCTGCCGGTCAACTTCCGTGCATGCCGGTCATGGATGCCGGCACGGTAGTCGTGTTGGTCGCGGATCATGGGCGACCTGGCTGTGCGTTCGATTGCCGCCTCGACCTCGGCCTCGATCGATCCCAGTGTTCCCTCGACTATCTGAGTGACGATCGGATCAGGATCGGCGACATCGTGCAAGTCGCCGGCCTCCGTCTGGGGCGTCATGTCGCCGGCCTTTCCAGGATGAGATTTCCCAAGCCATCCGGAAACGCCTGCCAGCCCGGCGGGATCACAGCCGTCGACCCATACTCTTCCAGAACGGC
>Ga0209810_1006210_pt1 | contig 10435 bp, 12 predicted proteins | sample Coa_R1_7_FD_187159 | JGI IMG/M metagenome (GOLD analysis project Ga0209810, IMG submission 187159) | Surface soil microbial communities from Centralia Pennsylvania, which are recovering from an underground coalmine fire - Coalmine... | ecosystem: Environmental > Terrestrial > Soil > Unclassified...
ATCCGGACACGTTCCCCGGTGACATCACCTGGACGATCGTCGTCACGAACAACGGTCCCGGTCCGGACACCGGCGTCACGGTCTCCGACCCGGTTCCGGCGAACAACAGCTTCGTCTCGGTGCACACGACTCAGGGGTCGTGCACCGGCGGAGCCGTCGTCAGCTGCGACATCGGGAACATGGCGGACGGCGACTCCGTGACGATCACGCTCGTCACGAAGCCGCACGTGACCGGCAACGTGAAGAACACGGCGCTCGTGGTCGGCACGCAGCCGGAGACGAACACGACGAACAACGAGGCGTCCGCGACCGTGCTCGTCGTCGGGCCGCACAAGCCGCCGAAGCAGTACTGCACGGCGGTCGCGGTCCGCCCCAACCAGCTCTACGTGGGGCGGAAGACGACGATGCACCTCGCCGTCAAGCGGCACGGCAAGGCCGTCGGCGGGGTCAAGGTGCGGATCAGCGGCCCGCGGATCCACGTGGTCACGAAGCCGTCGAACCACCGGGGCGCGATCGAGCGGACGCTGCGCCCGACGCGGGCCGGGATCATCATCTTCCGGCCGATCGCGACCAAGTCGTGCAAGACGCCGAGGGTCGGGATCACCGGCATCTTCACGCCGCCGGTGACCGGTTGACCAAGCCGCAGGAGGAGGCGCGGGAGACGAGGAGCTCCCGCGCCTCCTCCGATCTACACGGGGGCGGGCGGGCCGGTCGCTCAGTGGTCGTCGATCGGGCTGTCGACGAGCCCGTTCTGGTACGCGAGACGGGCGGCCTCGGTGCGGTTCGTCACGCCGAGCTTCCGATAGATGTTGGTCAGGTGGAACTTGACGGTCTTCTCCGCGACCCAGAGTTCCTTGCCGATCGCCTCGTTCGAAAGCCCGCGCCCGAGCGCCGAGAGAATCGCGGTCTCGCGGTCGGTCAGCCCCGCCGCGCGTGCGGCGCTGCCGCCGGGATCGGGCACCCCGACCGCGCTGTACACGGTTCCCTCCACCGCCTGGCGGAGCACGGACGGCAGGTCGATCGGGTCGATGCTCTTGACGACGTAGGCGCTCGCGCCTCGCGTGAGCACGGTCTGGATCACGTTCTCGTCCGTCGAGACGGAGAGCACGACGACCTTCACCCCGGGATGCTGCTTCTTGATCCGCGTCAGGCACGCGAGCCCGTCGGCGCCCGGCATCCGGAGGTCGAGCAGGACGAGGTCGGGATTCGTCCGACCCACCATGGGCAGCACCTGCGAGCCGGACGAGCACTCGCCCACGACCTCGAAGTCGGGCGCCTCTTCGAGCGCCCGCTTGACGCCTTCCACGATCAGCCTGTGGTCGTCCGCGATCAGCACCCGCACGCGCTGATCGTAGTCGCCGACCGGGCGCGAGCCGAAGCGGCGCGCCGATGCTGACGGCCGCGCCCACCGGAGGGGCGCACGTGCTGATCGCGGCCGACAGCCTCCCGACGCGCGTCGGCCTGCGGCTGGCGCTCGAGCAGGAGGCGCGTTGCACCGAGGCTGTCGACGCGACGTCCGCCGTCGCCAGCGCGGTTCGCGACCGTCCCGACGTGTGCGTGCTCGGCCTGGACGCGGCGCGGGACTGCCTGCGCGCGGCGAACGAGATCGCGTCGCGGGTCCCGTCCGCGGCCGTCATCCTGCTGACCAGCCGCCCCGACGAGGAGGAGTTCATGGCGGCGGTTCGCGTCGGGGCGAGCGGCTACCTGCCGCAGAGCGTCGACCCCGACCGGCTGCCGCACGTCGTCCGCGACGTGCTGCGCGGCCAGGTCGCCGTCCCGCGGCGGTTCGTCACCAGGCTCCTCGACGAGCTGCAGAGCCGGGAGCGCAGGCGCTCGATCCTGCTCTCGGGCCGCGGCCGGATCGATCTCACTCCGCGGGAGTGGGAGGTCGTCGAGCTCCTGCTCCGGCGGGCCTCGACGACGGAGATCGCCACGACGCTCGGGCTCGCGCCGGTCACCGTGCGGCGGCATCTCGGCTCGGTCGAGCGGAAGCTCGGCGTGTCGACGAGGGCCGAGGTCGTGCGCCTGTTCGCCGAGCGCGACAAAGCCGCCGAGCAGGCATAGCGTTCGCGTCCATGGACGCGGATCTCGTCCTGCGCCTCGCGGAGGCGCGGATCGGAGACACCTACAACCAGTACGCCGACTCCGAGCTGCGCCGCCGCCGTCTCCGCGAGTACCTCACGGCGCGCGCCGACGCCCCGTACGTCCTGGTCGGTGAGTCCGCGGGCTACCGCGGAGGCCGGATCAGCGGGCTCGCGTTCACGTCCGAGCGCCAGCTGACCGGGACGGGCCCGGCGGAGGCGAGCTCGACGATCGTCCACCGCGTGCTCGCCGGGCTCGGCGCCGAGGAGGACGTCCTGCTCTGGAACGTCGTGCCGACGCATCCCGGCACGGCCGGCTCGAATCGCCGCCCGACTCGTGAGGAGGTCGACGCGTCCGAGCCCTTCCTCGCCGAGGTCGTGCACGGCAGGACGGCGATCGCCGTCGGCCGGCTCGCGGCCGCAGCCCTGGACGGCGCGCCCTACGTCCGGCACCCGTCCCGCGGCGGCGCGGCGGCCTTCGCGCGAGGGTTGGAAGAGCTGCTTTTTCGCTACACTGCGCCGTCGGCGGGCCCTCTGTCCGCCGATTTCTCTGCATGAAGACCTACAGCGCAAAGCCGGGCGAGATCACACGCGAGTGGTACCTCGTCGACGCCGAGGGCAAGACGCTCGGCCGCCTCGCGACCCAGATCGCCGACACGCTGCGCGGCAAGCGCAAGCCCCAGTACACGCCGCACGTCGACACCGGCGACTTCGTCGTCGTCGTCAACGCCGAGAAGATCGCGGTCACGGGGAACAAGCTCGACCAGAAGAAGTACTACCGGCACTCGGGCTATCCCGGCGGGCTGCGCGAGCGGACGCTCCGCGAGCAGCTCGACCGGCGGCCGACCGAGGTGCTGCGCGTCGCGGTGAAGGGGATGCTCCCGAAGAACCGGCTCGCGCGGCAGCAGATCACGAAGCTCAAGATCTACGCGGGGCCCGAACATCCGCACACGGCCCAGAACCCGCGTCCTCTCGACCTGGAGTCCTGACCACGTGAATCAGATCGCTCAGTACCGCGGCACCGGCAAGCGCAAGACCTCCGTCGCCCGCGTCATCCTCCGGCCCGGCGACGGCGCGACGTGGGTCAACGGCCGCACGATCGACGAGTACTTCCCGCGTGCCGTCTGGCGGACGATCGCCACGTCGCCGCTCAAGGTCGCCGGAGTCGAGGGGCAGTACGACCTCCGCGTCCGCGTCCACGGCGGCGGCCTGACGGGACAGGCGGGCGCCGTCCGGCACGGTATCGCCCGCGCGCTCGTCGAGGCGAACCCGGAGCTGCGCGTGGCGCTCAAGCGCGAGGGCTTCCTGACGCGCGACGCCCGCCAGGTGGAGCGCAAGAAGGCCGGCCTGCACAAGGCGCGCAAGGCGCCGCAGTTCTCGAAGCGCTAGCCGTCCGCGCGTGGCGCGGAACTACTTCGGGACGGACGGAGTCCGCGGCATCGTCGGCGGCTCGCTGACGGCCGACCTCGTCGAGCGGCTGGGCAAGGCATCGTCCCTCTGGTCGGGCCGCGGGCGCGTCTTCGTCGGCCGCGACACCCGCGCCTCGGGCGAAGAGCTCGAGGAGGCGTTCGCCCGCGGCGTCCGGTCCGCCGGCGGCTCGGCGGTGCTCGCCGGCGTCCTGCCCACGCCGGCCGTCGCGCTGCTGCGGCTCGATCTCGGCGTCGTCATCTCCGCCTCGCACAACCCGCCGGAGTACAACGGCGTCAAGTTCTTCGACGCCGAGGGGCGCAAGCTGACGGACGAGTCGGAGGAGGAGATCGAGGCGCTGCTCGACTCGCCGGCTCCGGGCGGCGGCGAGGTCGACCACGTCGGCGTGGCGTCCGACAGCTACCTCGAGCACGTGCTCGAGCGCTTCGGCACCGACCTGAGCGGCCTGCGGATCGCGGTCGACTGCGCCAACGGCGCGTACGCGGGGCTCGCTCCGAAGGCGTTCGAGCAGCTCGGCGCGAACGTGGCCCCGATCGGGAACGAGCCGGACGGGACGAACATCAACGTCGGCTGCGGCGCGACCGACCTCGGTCTCCTCTCGCGCACCGTCCGCGGCGGCGACTTCGACCTCGGCGTCGCGTTCGACGGCGACGGCGACCGCATGCTCGCGGTGGACGAGCGGGGCGAGCCGATCGACGGCGACCAGATCCTCGCGGTGCTCGCCCTCCATCTCGGCGTCGACGCGGTCGCCGTCACGACCATGACGAACCTCGGCTTCCACCGGCTGATGGAGGAGCGGGGGGTGCGCGTGATCACGACGGACGTGGGCGATCGCTACGTGCTCGAGGCGCTCCGCCGCGAGGGGGCGCTGCTGGGCGGCGAGCAGTCCGGCCATCTGATCTGGCTCGACGGCCACGTGACCGGCGACGGCCTGGTCGCCGCGCTCCTCCTCTGCCGCAGCCTCGGCGGCGGACGGCTCTCCGAGGCCGTCGACGTGATGCCGCTCTTCCCGCAGGTGAAGCGGAATCTGCCGCGCGCCGGCCGCGGCCCGCTCCCCGAGCCGCTGCTCGCGGAGGTGGCCAGGCTGAATGAGGAGCTCGACGGCACCGGCCGCGTGCTCGTGCGACCGTCCGGCACCGAGCCGCTCGTGCGCATCCTCGCCGAGGCGGAGCGTGAAGAGGACGCCGAGTCGCTCTGTGCTACGATCGCCGACCTGGTGACACGCGAGCTCGGCTGACCCGCCCGCGACGCAGCGGAAGGGTCGAGAAGCCGGGCTCATTCGCGTTTTCAGGGGGAGTTTCTCCCCAGGCGGAAAGGAGCTCGGGCGTGTGCGGGATCATCGGATACGTCGGAACACGGGACGCCAAGCCGCTGCTGCTGGGCGGTCTGCGCCGGCTCGAGTACCGCGGCTACGACTCCGCCGGCATCGCGCTGCGCGAGGACGACGCCCTCGAGTACGTGCGCGCGGTCGGCAACCTCGACAACCTCGTCGCGGCGGCGGGCACGAACGGGTCCCATTCCCGTCACGGCCTCGGCCACACGCGCTGGGCGACGCACGGCGGCGTCACCGAGCAGAACGCACATCCGCTGACGGGCTGCGACGCAGGGCGGCTCGCCATCGTCCTCAACGGGATCGTCGAGAACTACGTCGAGCTACGCGACGACCTGCGCGCCGACGGTCACACGTTCACCTCGGAGACCGACGCCGAGGTGGTCGTGCACCTGCTCGAGGAGGAGTACGACGGCGACCTCGCCCAGGCGCTCACCCGCGTCTACCGCAGGCTGGAGGGCCACTTCTCGATCGTCGCGATCCACCACGATCATCCCGACCTCCTCGTCGGCGTCCGCCATCAGACGCCGCTCGTGGTCGGTCTCGGCGAGGGCGAGAACTTCCTCGCCTCCTCGATCGCGGCCTTCCTCAGCGAGACCCGCACGGTGATCCACCCGCACGACGGGGACGTCGTGGAGCTGACCCCGCAGAGCGTCCGCTTCTTCGTCGACGGCGCCGAGATCGCGCGGCCGGAGCCGCAGGTGATCGACTGGGACGAGGAGGGCGCAGAGAAGGGCGGCTACGAGACGTTCATGCTCAAGGAGATCTTCGAGCAGCCCGAGGCCGTGCAGGAGACGATCGGCGACCGCGTCCGCGGCCACAAGCTCGTGCTCGACGCGCTCGGGATGACCGAGCTCGAGATCCGCAACCTGCGCAGGATCGTGATCGTCGCCTGCGGCACGGCGTACCACGCCGGCGTCGTCGGGCGCTACATCCTCGAGGAGTGGGCGCGCGTCCCGGTCGAGCCCGACATCGCGAGCGAGTGGATCTACCGCAACCCCGTGCTCTCCCGCGACACGCTCGTGATCGGGATCTCGCAGTCGGGCGAGACGCGGGACACGGTCAACGCGGTCAAGCTCGCGCGCGAGACGGGCGCACGGACGCTCGCGATCACGAACCTGATGGGGACGCAGATCACGCGCGAGGTCGACGCGACGCTCTTCACGCGCTGCGGCCTCGAGGTCGGCGTCGCCGCGTCGAAGACGTTCACCGCGCAGGTCTCGCTGCTCAGCCTGCTCGCGCTGAAGCTCGCCGAGATCCGGCGGACGCTCCCGCAGGACGAGATCGAATTCATCCTCGACCAGCTGCACGAGCTGCCGGAGAAGATGCAGCACTTCCTCGACGGCGACCATCCGATCGAGTCGATCGCGCAGCGCTTCTACGACCGGCCGTTCTTCCTCTACCTCGGCCGCCACATCGGCCTGCCGGTGGCGCTCGAGGGCGCGCTGAAGCTGAAGGAGATCTCCTACATCCCGACCGACGCCTACTCGGCCGGCGAGATGAAGCACGGGCCGATCGCGCTGCTCGACGAGGGGACGCCCGTCGTCGTGGTCGCGACGAACATCCACGTCTACGACAAGATCGTCTCGAACATCCAGGAGACGCGGGCGCGCGGCGCGCACGTGATCGCGATCGCCACCGACGGCAACGAGGACATCCAGCACCACGCGGACGACGTGATCTACGTGCCGCGAACGCCGAACTTCCTGCAGGCGCCGCTCGCCGTGATCCCGCTGCAGCTGCTCGCCTACCGGATCGCACGGCTGCGCGGCCTGAACGTCGATCAGCCGAGGAATCTCGCGAAGACCGTCACGGTCGAGTGATCGTTCGCACCTGGCGCGGCGCGACGCGGGCGGAGGACGCCGACCGCTACGTCGAGTACCTGCGCGAGACGGGGCTCAAGGAGTACCGCGCGACTCCCGGCAACCGCGGCGCCTGGGTGCTGCGCCGCGTCGCCGGCGACCGTTGCGAGTTCGTGACGGTCAGCGTCTGGGACTCGCTCGACGACGTGCGCGGCTTCGCGGGCGCGGACGTCGACGTCGCGGTCTTCTATCCGGAGGACGACGCCTTCCTCGTCGAGCGGGAGCGGACCGTCGACCACTGGGAGCTGCTGGACTAGCCGGACGAACGTCGCCGGCGCCGGAGCTCACGCGTCCGGCGGCGAGCGGCGCAGGCGCTTCGTCTGGCCGCGGCGCTTCTTCTCCTGCAGCCGGCGCTCGCGCGCGGCCGCGGACGGCTTCGTCGGGACCCGCTTGCGCTCGACGCGCAGCGCCTGGCGCAGCTGCTCCACGAGCCGCTCGACGGCGAGCTCGCGGTTCCGCGCGCGGCTGCGCTCGTCCTGCGCGACCGCTCGCAGCACCGGGCCCACGCGCGCGACGACGCGCCGCTTCTGCGTCTCCGTCAGCGCGCTCGACGCCTCGACGTCGAAGACCGCGACCACCCGCGTCTCTGACTTCTGCGCGTGCTGCCCGCCCGGCCCGCTCGACCGGGAGACCTGCAGCTCGACCTCGCCGACGGGCAGCACGACCGAGCGCGTGACCCGAATAGACTCGGCCTCCATGGCGGCGATTCTGCTCGACGTGGACGGCGTCCTGCACGTTTCGGGCCAGCCGATCCCCGGTGCCGCCGACGCCGTCGAGCGGCTGCGCCGCGCCGGCCACCGGCTCCGCTTCGTCACGAACTCGACCACCCGGTCGAAGGCGCAGCTCGCCGCCGGCCTGGAGGAGGCGGGCATCGTGCTCGACGCGACCGAGATCCAGACGACCGCCGACGCCGCCGCCACCGCGCTGCAGGGACGCCGCGTCCTCGCGCTCGTCATGCACGCGCTCGTCGGCGACCTGGAGGGGGTCGACCTCGTCGGCGAGGGCGCGGACGCGGTCCTGATCGGCGGTGCGGACGAGACGCCGGAGACGAACCTCGTCTTCTCCTACATGAACCTCGCGCGCGCCTTCGCCGAGCTCGAGCTGGGCGCGGAGCTCTACTGCCTGCACCGCAACCGCTGGTGGCAGACGCAGCGCGGGCCGCTGCTCGACGCCGGCTGCTACGTCGCGGGACTCGAGTACGCGGCGGAGACGGAGGCGACCGTCCTCGGCAAGCCGAGCACCGCCTACTTCGACGCCGCCTGCCGCGCGCTCGACGCGGAGCCGTCCATGACGTGGATGGTCGGGGACGACCTCGAGTCCGACGTGCTCGGAGCGCACGGGCTCGGCATGCGGACGGTGCTCGTGCGGACCGGGAAGTTCAGGCCGGACGCGGTCGAGGCCTCGCGCGTGCAGCCGGACGGGATCGTCTCCTCGATCGCGCATCTTCCCGAATGGCTGGAGGAGCATCTTTGATCTCCGTCGGCACCGACCTGATCGAGATCGCACGGATTCGGCGGGCGCTGGAGCGTTACGAGCGCTTCCGCGAGCGCTGCTTCACCGAGGCCGAGCGCGCGTACTGCGACTCCCGGGCGAATCCCGCAGAGAGCTACGCCGGCCGCTTCGCGGGCAAGGAGGCGGTGGGGAAGGCCCTCGGCTTCGGCGTCGCGCGCGCCTTCGCCTGGCAGGAGATCGAGATCGTCGGACGGCCGAAGCCGTCGGTGCGCCTGTCCGGCCGGCTCGCCGAGCGGGCGGCCGCGCTCGGCGTCTCCGTCGACCTCTCGATGACGCACTCGCGCGAGCTCGCGCAGGCCGTGGCGGTCGCAAGTGGCGGCGACTGAGCCGCTCTACAGCGCGGAGGAGATGCGCGCCGCGGAGGCGGGCCACGACGTCGACGCGATGATGCGGCGCGCCGGCACGGCGGTGGCGGAGGAGCTGATGCGCCGCTTCCCCGACGCCCGCCGCATCGCGCTCCACGCCGGAGGCGGCGCGAACGGCGGCGACGGGCGCATCGCCGCGGACCTCCTGCAGGCGCAGGGCCGGGAGCTCGTCGACGAGCGTCCCGACGTCGTGATCGACGCGCTGCTCGGCACCGGCATGAAGGGCGCGCCGCGCGACGAGGCCGCTCGCGCGATCGAGGCGATCAACGGAGGCGGAGCCCCGGTCGTTGCGGTCGACATCCCCTCCGGGGTCGACGCGTCCACCGGCGAGACCGCAGGCGCGGCGGTGCGCGCGGACGTGACGGTGACCATGCACGGGCGGAAGGTCGGGCTGGCGGTCGCGCCGGGCCGCTTCCACGCCGGCGACGTCGTGGTCGCCGACATCGGGCTCGAGCCTGCGGAGACGCAGCACCGGCTCGTCGCGGCCGAGATCCTCGGGGAGGTGCCGCGCCGCTCCGCGGGCGACAACAAGTACACGTCGGGCCACGTCGTGGTCGTCGGCGGCTCGCGAGGCATGACCGGCGCCGCGGCGCTCTCGTCCCGAGCCGCTCTCCGCGCCGACGCCGGCTACGTCACGATCGCCGCGCCGGAGGAGTCGATTCCCGTGCTCGAGACGCTCGTCCTCGAGGCCGTCAAGCGTCCGGTGGAGCAGGTCTTCGACCTGGTGGAGAAGGCAGGAGCGCTCGCAGTCGGGCCCGGGCTGGGCCGGGAGCCGGAGACGAAGGAGCTCGTCCGGCGTCTGCTCGCGGAGGCCGAGGCGCCCGCGGTCGTCGACGCGGACGCGCTGTTCGAGCTCGAACCCGGCGACTGGCCCGCGCCGCGAGTCCTGACGCCGCACGAAGGCGAGCTGGGGCGGCTGCTCGGCCGCGACTCGAAGGAGATCGCCGCCCACCGGCTGGCGTCGGTGCAGGAGGCGGCCGGGCGCTTCGACTGCGTCGTCGTCCTCAAGGGCGAGGACTCGCTCGTCGCGGCGCCGGGCCGGGGAGTGCTCGTCTGCGCGCTCGGTCTGCCGTCGCTCGCCACGGCGGGGACCGGCGACGTCCTGACCGGGATCACGGCCGCCTTCCTCGCCAAGCGGATGGAGCCGCAGCGCGCGGCGGCGGCGGCGTGCGCCGCGCAGCAGCTCGCGTCTCGCGCGGCGCCGCAGCGCTACGGCCTCGTCGCGAGCGACGTCGTCGAGTCGCTGCCGCGGGCGTTAGGTCTCGGCGCCGGGTAGCCGGTCGACGCGGAGCAACTCGGGTATCCGAAGCGTCTCGAGCCTCTGCTTGTCCTCGGACCAGCCGAGCAGAAGGAGGAAGAGACAGAGCCCGAGCATGACGCCGCCGCCCCAGGTCAGCCCCTCCGAGCGCTCGCGGACGATCGAGACCGCGACCAGCCCGAGCAGCGCGAGGGGCACGAGGGTGAGCGTACGGTCTCCCGGCGGCCGCGCTTCGCGGAAGGGCAGCCACGACGCGAGCAGGTGGAGCGAGAGCAGGAGCCCCGCGACGGCGAGCCAGGCGAAGAGCACGCCCCACTGGCTCGCCCGCTCGGCCGGCAGGACCGACCACCACGGAAGCAGCACGCCGAGCACGAGGAGCAAGGAAGCGGTCACCGGGACGATCCGGACCGCGCCCCGGCTTCGGTCGAGCTGCGGCACGGGAGACTGCCTGAGCACGAGGAAGACGAGTGCTCCGGCGGCGACGAAGCTGACGAACGCGCCGTAGGCCAGACGCGAGGAGCCGAGTGGCGCCACTGCGAAGCCCGCTGTCGTCACGAGAAGAGCGATGTCCACGGCGAGCTCGGCGTTCGAGGCTCGCC
>Ga0209810_1006212_pt1 | contig 10433 bp, 10 predicted proteins | sample Coa_R1_7_FD_187159 | JGI IMG/M metagenome (GOLD analysis project Ga0209810, IMG submission 187159) | Surface soil microbial communities from Centralia Pennsylvania, which are recovering from an underground coalmine fire - Coalmine... | ecosystem: Environmental > Terrestrial > Soil > Unclassified...
CGAAGGGGTCCATCCCAGGGTCGTCGAAGATGCCGCCGTCACCGCCGTCCAGGCCACCCAGGTCTAGGTCGCCGCCCTCCAGCAGACCGCCAGCGTCGCCTTCCCCCAACGCCGTGCCACCTGCCTCGTGCTCGCCCCCGCCCGCCTGGTACTGCCCACCACCTGCCGCCTCGTGATGCTGCTGACCCCCCGCCGCCTGGTGCTCGCCCCCACCCGCTTGGTGCTCACCACCCGCGTGATGCTGGCCACCCTCTCCCGCCTCGTGATGCTGCCCGCCACTCGCCGCCGCGTGCCCGGCCTCACCGCCATGGGACCCCGGAACTGCTTGCTCGAAGCCGCCCGCAGCGCCGTCCAGTAGCCCACCCAGCCCCGGAACACCCTCGCCGCCGTCACCGCCCTCGCCGCCCAATGGGTCACCGAAGGGGTCATCAAGTCCCTGCCCACCATCGCCCAGCGGGTCGCCGAACGTATCGTCCATGCCTAGATCGTCACCGCCGCCGTCGCCCAGCGGGTCGTCGAGTCCCAAGCCACCGTCCAGCGCCGATCCGGCCTGGTCCGCGAGCTCGTCCATTGTCAGTTCCCTTCCTTAACTGGCGGCAGCCGACAGCACGTCCGACGCCGTGGTGGCCTTCTCCACAGCAGTCAGCCCCTGATCGGTCTTGGTGAACACTGGCCCAGACTCCCGCCGCACCCCCGGCCCGCGGCAGGCCCGTCAGTACAGCCGATCGGGCTCTATTCACTGCCCAGAGGGGCAACCCGCCGACGGGAATCCATCCCGCCCCCGTCCCTCTTCCACCCAGAACTAGGACGCCGTGTCGTCACCAGCCAACTGGAAGTGCCAGATCACGATGGAGGGCACGTCCATCACGGCTGTGACCGCCTCGGGCACCCAATCGAGCAACTCCCATCCAAGCTCCGGAGCGGCCGAGCCTGGGACAACGGTGGGGACGCCGGCCGTGTGCGATTTCTTGGTGGGAATGTGTGGCTCGGCGCAATGGCGCACCTGGAAGCCGGCCGGGAGCGCCGCCGCGAGGTAGTCGCTGAGCTGCCGGTGGTATTCGGTGAAGGTCGTGGGCCGTCCGTCCGGGCCCGGCGAGCGCGCGAGCGTGGGACGCAGGTAGGAGAGCAACAGATGCGGGTCCGAGATGACCAGGTGCCCGCCGGGTCGCAGAACGCGCGCGAATTCCGCGAACACGGGCACGAGGTCCGGCACGTGGCATAGCGCCAATGCGCACACAGCCAGGTCAACCGACCGATCCGGCAGCGGCATCGAGGTCAACGAGGCGCGGTGGAAGGCTGCGCCCGGCACCTTGGCGACCGCGATAGCGAGCATTTCGGGCGAAGCATCGACGCCGATGACCCGGTGCCCGAGTTCGGCCAAATGCGCTGCGTGCCGACCGGTCCCGCATGCCGCGTCGAGAGCAGTACCGACAGGCAGAGCGTCCACGATCGCGTGAACGAACGGTTCCTCGAACTCAATCATCGAGTTGGGCCCGTCGTAGCTGGGCGCCCACTCGCGGTAGACCTCGGCAGTGGAGATGCCGCCTGGAACGGCCTCAATGCCCGGCGACGCAGCGAGCGCCGGGTCCACCAGCAGTGTTCGGATCTCGGCGATGCGTGCCTCGACGAACGCCCGGTCGCCGGTGTCCTCCTTGAGGCCGCGCAGGAGCGCTACTCCTTCGAGCCCGAGCAGGTAAGCCAGAGGGCTTAGGTAGGTCACCCGAGGGACGCTAGAGCGCCCGATCCTCGACAAACAAGCCATTTTCGCTCCGCATGTCCGGCCTCTTCCACGCCCGCATACCGCTGAGCCACGTCCACAACGTTGTCGACGTGACGGCCGACACCTCGCAGCACCACTACCAGCCGCTCACTAAGCACTCCGCCCGGCTGCGCCGCCTGGTTGACGTTAGCGCTCCGCGCCCTGACGGTTAGCGCCCCGAGCGTTGGGAGATACTCGGCTGGTGACCAGCATCGACCGCCGCATGCCGCCCCTCAACGCTGACGAGCGCACCACCCTCGAAAGCTGGCTTGACTTTCACCGCGACACGCTCGCCATGAAGTGCGAGGGCTTGGACGATGACCAGGCCGCCGTCGCGTCGGTGCCGCCATCCACCTTCACTCTGATCGGACTCGTCCAGCACATGGCGGAGGTGGAACGCAACTGGTTCCGCAGGGTGCTCGCGGGAGAACAAGCCCCTCCCATCTACGACCCGCAGGCCGACCCTTCCGCCCCCGACGGCGGTTTCGAACTGGCTGAGGGCGCCACCCTGCGCGACGCCCTCGCCACCTGGCACGCGGAGGTCGCCCGCGCTCGCGAGCACTGCGCTGATCGCGATCTGGCCGACACTGGTCGCTTCGTGGAGCAAGACGTCAGTCTCCGCTGGATCTACGTCCACATGATCGAGGAGTACGCCCGGCACAACGGGCACGCCGACTTGGTCCGGGAACGCATCGACGGCGCGACCGGCGTATAACTCCGAGATCAATCACACCCCCGCTCAACGCCATACAAAGCCATGAACAGGTCGCGTACGCGCCTTTCCCCCACGTAGCCGACCATCGCCAAGGCATCCGTCTCAACCAGCACAGCCTGTGCGGCAGCTCGCGGAGCGCGTGACTCACAGCGGCAGCATTCCGCCGCCGAGGACGCTCTGAGCCGTGAAGTTCGAGACCCGGCCCGTTCTGACACCGGGTCGCCTAAACATCTGCGCCCGCCCACCTCGTGCCAGCCCTGCGGATCAAAGCTCTTTCTCTCTGAGTGACCGCAGCAGGGTGTACATGGCGTCGTCGAGCTGGCGTTGTTGCCGTTCGGTAAGCCCGGAAAGCAGCGCGGCCTCGTTCGCGGCATGCTCGCTCATCGCCGCGTCGACGACGGCCATGCCCTCCTCGCTAAGGGTGACCAGAAAGCTGCGGCGGTCCTCGGGATCCAGCCTTCTGGTGATCAGGCCGGCGCGCTCGAGGCGGTCGAGGCGGTTGGTCATCCCGGCCCGCGACAGCATCAGCTGCTGCGAAAGCGCCGAGGGGGTGACGGTGTATGGCGGCCCGGACCTACGGATCGCGGCCAGCACGTCGAACTCTCCGTTGTGCAGGCCATGGCGTGCGAAGACCTCGTCGAACGAGCGGTGCATGATCGCGGCGAACCGCGTCACCCGCCCGAGCACCTCCACCGGCCACAAATCCAGGTCAGGGCGTTCGCTGCGCCACTGGCTGATCACCTTGTCGACCTCATCGCTATCACGCATGCCATCATACTATTTGACGCACGATAGTTTGGCGTCGTACTATTTAGCTATCGAAGCAAGTCATCGCGAGACACCCGGAGAAAACCCTGATGCGCAAGATCGTGGCAAGCCTCTTCGTTTCCCTCGACGGCGTCGCTGAGGCACCCGACACCTGGCACTTCCCCTACTTCGACGACGAAATGGGCGACGCCGTGGGCGCCGCCATGACCGGCTGCGACGCGATGCTGCTCGGCCGCAAGCAGTACGAGCAGTTCGCCGCCTACTGGCCCACCAGCGAAGACGAGTTCGCCGGATTCATGAACAGCCAGAAGAAGTACGTGGTCACCACCACTCTGTCCGAGGCCACCTGGAACAACACCGAGATCATCACCGGTGACGTGCCCGCCGGCCTGCGCGCTCTGAAAGCTTCCGAGGGCAAGGACATCGCGATCACCGGCAGCCTCACCCTCGTGCGCTCGCTACTCAAGGCCGGGCTCCTCGACCGCCTCCAGCTATTCGTCCACCCCCTCGTCCTCGGCAAGGGCGCTCGCTGGTTCGACGACCTCGAAGACGTGAAGCTGACCCTGTCCTCGGCCGAGGCCTTCGCAAGCGGCGTGATCAACCAGATCTACGTTGCGGCGGCATGACCAGCTGATCTCAGCTTGGGCCGGGCATAGCGTGGCCGTGCTGCCGCGGATCTACGCCAAGTGCATCTCAGGGCACGACGCCGAGGCGAAGCGCCGCATCCTCCAGGCCACCAAGCGCACCGGACGGCCCCTGAACAAGCCCAAAAAGGGCCACTTGATCGTGGGACGGTATTGGGACCGGATACCCGTACACCCCCGGTGATAGCCGGACACCACCGGACACTAACAAAGAGGCCCCTGCCAGCTTTCGGGCTGGTCAGGGGCCTTTTTGTGCTTGTGGTGGCAGGTCCAGGATTCGAACCTGGGTAGCTTTCGCGACGGATTTACAGTGGCCCGACGGTACCGCGTTAACCTTGGGCGCAGTCGTGGGAACGGCGCAGTTGGGAGTCCGTTGGGAAACGATCATGGCTGGCGGCTCATCGCGCACCACCTCATGCACACGGGTCATCTCGGTAGCGCGGTCGCGCGCTCTGGCCTCTAGCTGGCACACACCGCGGCGACTACAGCCTCGTTCTTATGCGTCGTAGACAGGCACCGTCTGAGGCTTGCGCGCCCGAGACGACGCGGCTGTGGCACGCGTCACACCTGCGGTGGAAATGGTCTGGTACGAGCAGACATCGGCCGAGCGCCGTACTAGGGTCCACCTCGAAGACGCTCCGAGAGGCTACGGGGATAGCTCGGCGCGAGAGCTTGCCACGGCACGCGCCGCGACCGGGAGGAACGCATCGTGTCGAGACTTCAGTACCAAAGAGAAGCAGATATGCTCGGACCAATTGCAGAGGCTGTCCGGCTTCTAGTTGGTGCTCAGAGTAGCAGTCGAATCTTTTTCGAGGTTCCGACCGCTTCGGGAATCCCTGACATTGTTGTAGCAGATCTAAATGAGTCCGCGATCACTAAGCGGATCGAACGCGGGCTTTCACCCGTGGTTGACTTGCCAGGGGTCTCGGTGCTACGCGCAATTCAGCATCGCTACCGCATGACGCAAACTACGTCGGACATTGCCGACATCAGGGAATTCGTGGGACTTTCGAGAAGATATCTGACAACGAAAGTGCTCCCTGAACTAGTCCAGGGAGGCCATATCGATCAGGTAGGGAAGACTGATTGGGCTCCGACACATGCCATCAGTAGCCCAGCCAAAAAAATCTATACCATCGAGGTCAAGGTCAAGGACTGGCGGGCTGGTTATAACCAGGCGCTACGCCATAAGATCTCAGCCGATCGATCATGGCTTGTCATTGATGCAAATCGAACCACCACTGTTTCGGCTCATCACCACTGGTTTAAAGACGCAGCGCTAGGCCTCGCCACGCTCGATACCGTGGGCGGCGTTTGTCGACTGATCGCACCTCAAGGACACCCATCCACAGGCAACGTGTACCGCGAGCTTCTGGCGGAGCGGCTTTTCGAAATGGCAACAAACGGTGTTGTCAGCGGCCCTGTGCGCCACGTGTTCGGGGCAGACCTGACAACGACTAGAGGGCCTGATCCCAGACTTGCAGGTGTCGCGGCACATTAGCGTCAACCAGAGGTTTACCTCGGCTGTAGCGGACTGCAGCTCTTACGGCCCTCCGCACGGCGCCGTGGCGGCCGCCTCGCTCTGAGTCTGACTGAACCTTTGCAGCCAGTTCCCCGAGGGCGATGAGGTGATGAAGTGATGCAGCTTCGTGCGACCAGATCATCCGGGATTGCTGGTAGTTGCAATATAGACAGTCGCACGCCTGGTAGTCGCTCAGCGCGGCAAGCTGATCATGTGCTGCCCGCTCAACGGTGTGAAGTAGCTGAGTCTCATAATAGCGAGCCACCCTCTGAGAGCCTGGAGCACGCCGGCGAATTGCGAACTCAGTAAATGCGTGATCGGCTCCGGCGGTTCCCGCGCCAAAACCCGTCGACCCAAAGGCTAAGGCGAACCATCCACTCAGGCCTGATTGAGGAAGAATCAGCTGCCGCCCCTCATCAAGGCAAAGGTTCGCGAGCCGCTTAATTCCATCTACGAGTGGTAGATCTGTCATTTGCGCGAACGATGCTGTCGGCGCCCACTGGACTCGAAGGTAAATAATCCCAAACTGATCTTGGTCGATGAGTTGATTCAAAAGGTGCGTGCGAAGGGAGTCGCTGGACAGCCACCTAGAAGACAGAGTCAGGTTGAGCGCCATACGTTCCCCAGGCCGTAGAAGAGAGGCTACTTCGTCTGCTTGGGTGCATGCTTCGTCGAGAGTCTGCTGTGGCCTGTCAGGGTTTATAGCGCTCCCTGGGCTGAGGATCAGATTCGCGCCGGCTGCCCGTTGCGCGTCTACGATCGACTCAATCCAGCCTGCCGAGCCTCCGTCCAGCAAGTACGGTGCATATCTCCGCGCCCGGATGCCAATCGGATTATCTGAGAGCCTCAGAATATCTGTATCAAGGAGGTAAGTGCACGGATCTGCAATGCGGATTGCTGCGGCCGATGCACGATCAAAGAGAGCAGTATTCGAGCGGGCCGTAGCTTGCGGAATACGCACGATTAGACCGAGTGCAAGGTTTTCTCCGTGCGTCGCATGCAGGCGTGCCAGTACGGACGGTAGCTCCTTGTAATAAGAAGCACCGCGCTGGATGAGGTAAATTGGCACATTGCCAGAGAGAGCATTGTCTCGTGTCCTGAGCCCGCTTGCCGCTCGCTTGGCATTCTCCCTTGCACCTGGCGGTGCAGTGGGAACAATACTTCCAGCCCCCTCGCCACTCAATATCAAGAATTCCGAACCTGACGGAAGTCTGATCACCTCCTGTTCGTTGCGTGCAATCTCCAAACCCGATTCATTATCCTGGTCGGCCTCGTCCCATTCGAAATATATGCTCTCATCGCCTTGCTGTTCGAGCGAGTCGTCGTCCCACTCCCCTACCATTCGCGCTCCTCAGACTCCGGCCCGATCAAGTCTTGTCAAGTTGCTACTAACGCTCCCGCGTTCGAACTCTTCGAAAGCGGTTAGCCTGTCAAGAACCTCCCGCACTCCATCGGGTATATCTACGCCAACCGCGGAGGGGCCATCGCTAAGCTTCCTAATGGCTTCGTCGACCGAGTAGTTCTGTCCGTCCACGTAAAATGGATGGGATCCTGTGAGTACTTCTCGGACAGTGACCCCGACCGACCATAGATCAGCAGCCTTTCGTGCCCGCTGCGCGCGAAGCTGCTCGGGAGCCATGTACCTTGCGGTACCGATAAAGCCGGGGTAGACAGTGATAGAGGTACCGTCAAGTTGCTTTGCGAGGCCGAGATCAAGTAGGACCGGACTGCTCCACTCTCCGGATCGCAGCGCGATATTGCCTGGCTTAATGTCGCGATGAATTGTGGACGTCTCGTGTAGCGCCTTAACCCCAAGCAGTAAACCCCGGAGAAAGTGGCTTACTTCGCTCGCAGGCAGGAGGTTCTTTTCTTGAACCTTCTTATCGACGTCACCTCCCTCGATGTACTCGAAGCGGAGGATGGGCCGTAACTTCCCGCCGAGTAGAATTTCATCTGTCCCGATCAGCGCAACAACTTGCGGCGATCTTACGCGCGTCAGACCTTCGACTTCCCTCTCAAGTCTCTCGCGTGGATAGTTATCTACACAGATAATTTTTACCGCCTGATTACCAGCCCGCCACGTGTCTCCGAACGTACCGGAGCCTAGATATTGTGCAGCTTCGCCAAGGGCTGCCGTTACATCTTGTTGCGAGAATCTAGGTGCCGTGCCTTGAGTGTTCATCCACCGTGCCCTGGTCCGGCGTGCGCAAACAGTCACTATTAGTAGCTCAGCATACTGCGAGGTGTTTGACAACTCGGCTCAACAACAAACTCGAAGTCATCGCGAAGCACCGCTGCCGCGGCTACCACTTCGGCACCGTCCAGCGGGGCCGGCATCATGAGTGATAGCGCAAGCCGGAGTCGGCGGAACCGGCCAGCCCACCCTGCAGGACCGGCGCCAGGCCAGTTCAAGCGCAATCAACGTCAAGCGGCATGTCACCATTGCCCATCCGGTCACGCGCTGGAGTTCGATGCGTGCGAGCGGATAGCGTTCCCGGTGAGACGCAGATAGCTTGCCTGCCCCTGGGGGTCTTTCATGGCGGCCACGGAGTCCGTGCGGACGTGCGCGAGTTGCGGTACCAAGCTCAGCCGGTACAACTCAGCTGAGCTCTGCGCCGCTTGTGAGCGCAAGGGCCATGGTTCGACAGTCGCTGCCCCGCTTGAACCGATCTCTCCGCCCCGGGAGGCATGGTTGTACGTCGGCAAGCCTGCGGTCGCCCCGCCCGACGGGTCGAACGTCGGCGACCTGCTACGCACCTACCGCGCCACGCATAACCTCACGCAAGGCGACCTCGCGGCTCGGCTCGGCTTCGACCAGTCGTACGTCTCGATGGTGGAGCGCGGTAAGCGCACCATCCGCGACGTCGGCGAGTTGCGGCGCGTCGCGTCGTCCCTCGGGATCCCACATGAGGAGCTCGGTCTGGTGCCGATCCCGGATGACGGGCCCCTTCCCGGCGAAGCTGTCGCCCAGCCGGACGGCCCGGCAGCCGAGCCAGTTGTTGACGAACAGCGACACTGGCGCATGGTCCGTCGCGCGTTGAACCAGCATCGCAACGACCTCAGCCGAGCCGCCAGAAAGTTGTATCCGCAGTTCTCCAGCGTCCGCGGTGTTCTCTCGAATCCGGAATGGATGGCCGCCAGCCCGGTACCACTCGACCGCATCCAGCTCTCGTGGCGCGGCCGTCTCGACACACCGGCCGTTGTCGGCTCCGAACCGCAGTCAGACGATGTCCGCCCCTCAGCTTCGCCCGGAGCGCGATTCGAGCGGTATTCCCGAGCCATCAAAGCGCTTGAGCGCCCAAAGCTGTTCGAGAACAGGGTGAGCTTCCGTCTCACTGAGGTCGATTGGACTCCGAGCGGCGCCTACCTCAGCTTTGGTTACACGACGTACTTCGATATGGTTGATGTCTGCGAGGCTGCCGCTCACGAACTTGCTGCGGCGTGGTTGGATTCCGGAAGCTCCGAGGACTGGCTCGCTGCGCCGACATGGAGCCGCCTCCCGTTTCGCTCTCTCATCGGCGACCCATTCAATCTGAACCAGCGTGCGCTACTCCCGTCGATCGACACTCTTACGGTCCGGCTCGGCCGCGACGGCGCGTCGTTCGTGCTGCATCGGCGCGAGTCGGCCAACGTCGCGCTGGCCGGCGGTTACTACCATGTCATGCCGTGCGGCGTCTTCCAGCCCTCGACGCTTGCGCCATGGGATCAGGCGAACGACTTCGACCTCTGGCGCAACATGATGCGCGAGTACAGCGAAGAGTTCCTTGGTATGCCGGAAGCTGACGGCAGCAACGGCGAACCGATTGACTATGCCCATGTCGAGCCGTTCCGGTCCTTGAACGATGCGAAGGCCGACGGCTCTCTCCGGGCGTACTGCTTCGGCATTGGGCTCGACCCGCTGACTCTGGCGGGCGAGATCCTTGCAGTCGTCGTCATTGAGGAAACCGCATATGATCGGATCTTCGATGGTCTCGTAGCAACGAACTCGGAGGGCTCGATCGTTGCAGCCAGTCCATCTCTCGCGGCGGGCATCCCGTTCAACGAGCAGAACATCCGGCGGCTTCTCGACGATGAGCCGCTGGCGCCGGCTGCCGCCGCGTGCTTGGACCTCGCTTGGCTCCACCGGCATGAACTGATTGACTAGGCGATCATGCGAGTCCTCGTCACAGGCGCCTTCGGCTTCCTCGGCACCGCTGTGGTACGACGCCTAGCCATGGCGGGCCACGAGGTCGTCGCGTTGACCAGTCGAGCCAAGAATCGGCCATCCGCCGAGATCGCCAGCGTGGCACGCGGCGACATCCGCGACACCTCCGCGATGGCACGCGCCGTTGCAGATGTCGATGCAGTGTGCCACTTGGCCGCTCTAACACGCGTACGCGAGTCGTTCGAGCGGCCGAACGAGTACTTCGACGTCAATGAGGGAGGAACGGCCGCGCTCGTGTCCGCGATGAGCGCCGAGGCCGAGCGGTCAGGCAGGCCTCTGAGGATCGTCCATGCGTCGACCGCGGCCGTCTACGGCACCCCGACTCATCAGCCGATCGATGAGAACGCACCACCCGCACCGACTAGCCCTTACGGCGAGTCAAAGCTAGCAGCGGACAGGCTCATCCTTGCGGCCTCAACTCCGCAGATGAGCGCTGTCATCTTCCGGATCTTCAACATCGCTGGTGCTGTAGCTGGCCGAACCGACGACGACCAGTCGAGGATCATTCCAAAGGCACTCGCCGTAGCCCGAGGCGCTGCCTCGCGATTGCAGGTCAACGGTGACGGCAGCGCGGTTCGCGACTTCGTGCACGTAGATGATCTAGCGCGCGCGTTCGTGCTCGCCATCGACCATCCGCTGAGCAGCCATGCTTCCGTGTTCAACGTGGGCGCGACCGGTGCCAGCGTTGCTGAGATCATTGAGACGGTGCAGCACGTCACCGGCAAGCTGTTGCCGGTTGAGCACCAACCGCCCAAGCCCGAGCCACCGCGCCTGTTGGCCGACACGTCACGTATCAGGGCCGAACTTGAATGGAAGCCCGA
>Ga0209810_1006215_pt1 | contig 10431 bp, 5 predicted proteins | sample Coa_R1_7_FD_187159 | JGI IMG/M metagenome (GOLD analysis project Ga0209810, IMG submission 187159) | Surface soil microbial communities from Centralia Pennsylvania, which are recovering from an underground coalmine fire - Coalmine... | ecosystem: Environmental > Terrestrial > Soil > Unclassified ...
TGGGCTGCATCGCGATGGCGCGCCTGATTCAGGATCATCTGGGCGTCGAGACCATCATTCACTTCACGACGCGAGATCGCAACCTGATGGCCCTGCAATCGGAGTTGATGGGCGCGCATGCGCTGGGCATTCGCAACATTCTGGCCCTGACAGGCGATCCCGTACCGGTTGGCGACTATCCCAATACGACGGGCGTCTGGGATGTGGATTCGGTCGGACTGATCGGCGTGCTGCGCGGCATGAATGAGGGCCACGACGCGGCAGGCTCATCCATTGGCGCGCGAGCCAGTTTCCATATCGGGGCCGCGCTCAACCTGAATATGACGGAGGAAGAGAGCAAAAACGAAATCGAAAAATACCGGCGCAAGATTGAGGCGGGCGCGCACTTCATTATGACACAGCCCATCTACGAACTGGCGCCGCTTTTACGCTTCCTCGACAGAGTAGGAAAGCCACCGGTGCCGCTCATTCTTGGCTGTATCCCGCTGCATAGTTCGCGCCACGCCGAATACCTGCATAACGAGGTACCGGGCATCAGCATTCCTGAGAGCGTGCGAGCGCGGATGCGCGCCGCCGGGGAGCATGGCCATGAGGAGGGTCTGCGCCAGGCGCAGCAATTGCTGGCTGCCGCGCGCAGCATGGTCCAGGGCGTCTACCTGATGCCTTCTTACGGGCGCTATGATGTCGTCGGCAAGCTCACGGAACTCCTGAAAAGCAAGCAAACACCTGGCTCTTGAGCCAACAAGACGGGCAGCAACCATGTTATGCTATGAGAATCGCCCCCGGACATCTCATGCTGAGTGAAGCGAAGCATCTCTAGTAGCCCATCGTGAGCCATATCGGTTGCCTTAGATGCTTCGCTTCACTCAGCATGACATGATTGCTGCGTTGGTTCAGCATAACATGGATGCTACATTGGTTCTGACGTAGCTAAAGCCAGCCATTCTCAATGGCCTGGGCAACCACGCAGGAGTAGATCGCTCCCTGGATGCCAGCGCGCCGGTATTTTTCGAGACAGCCGTAGAGGACCTGCAGGCCGGTATCGCGCAGGTGAGATCGCTTGCTGTAGGCCGCCATGCGCAGGAGACATTCTGCCGCAAGCGCGTTTTCGATCAACGGCTGCTCGCGCAGGCAGAGGCGCCCTTCCGCGTCTGACCGCTCCGGGTAATCATAAAAGAGGCCGTTTTGCCCGTCCAGCAATTCTTCACAGGCAAAATGCATGAGCGCGATGGCCGTTTCCAGATACGCCTTTTGTCCGCACAGGTCGTAGGCATCCAGCAGCGCGCGCGTCATCCACACCTGGTCGGCAAGCTGACCGGGCAGCCCGGCATAGCCGTTGAGAAAATAGTGATACATACTGCCCTCGCGATGCACCATATGCTCACACAGCCAGTCCAGGGCTTGCAGAGCCATCCTTCCCATGGAGGAATCGTTCTGCACCTGCGCGCCAAGCAGATAAGCCGAGATTATGCGCGCATTCGCGGTAGTATACACAGTCGTATCGACAGGAGGCGGTTGGCGCGTGGCTCGCGAGTACGCGCCCGGTTCATAATATTCTTCGTCGGCGCTCTGACTGCCGCTGAAGACGCCGGGACGCGGCTGCCAGAGCGTCGCGTTGATATAGCGCACGAGGCGATAAGAGAGATCATGCCATTGGCGCGCACCGCTGGCACGGGCGGTCAGCAAAAGCAGGCGGAGCATGGCGGCGTTCTCGTCCAGCATTTTCTCCGTGTGCGGCATACTCCAATCGCTGGCGGCTGAGTAGCGAAAGAAGCCGCCATCCTCTTTATCCCACAAACCGCCTTCGCACATCTGATCGAGTGAGTAAGAAACCATTTCCAGGGTGTCTACATGAGCAGCTTCAGCCTGGTCGGTTCGGGCTTGCCGGGCATGCATAAGCAGAAGCTCCAGCGCCTCCGGGTGGGGGAATTTCATGTGCGGATGAATGCAGAACCCGCCGTAATCCGCGTCATAGAGTTCGCACAAGACGCTGACGGCCTCAGCGGGCAGATGCGCAAGCTCGCTGCGTTCCTCGGTGAGCAGAGAACGCAGGCCCGTGCGGGACAGCGTTTGCGAGAGCTTGCGCGTGAAGCGGCGATCCTGCAATTCCCGTACCTGCTCCTCAATCTCCTGAGCATGTTCGCTGTAATAGCGACGCACGTGGCCCAGATAATAGAGCATCTGCCTGGGTGGAACATAGACGCCGCCCCAGAGAATCTCCCCCTCCGGCGTCAGCAGCAGGACGCTGGGCAGGCCATTTTGATTATATCGCTGGTTGACATCGGGGCGCAAATCACTATCAACCCGCATAGGGATATAATCGGCATTGAGAATCGAGACAATGGCCGGTTCAGAAAGTGTCGTCTCATCCATGATATGACACCACTGACACCAGAGAGAGGAGATGAGCAGGAAAACCGGCTTTCTCTGCTCCTGCGCTTCCTGGAAGGCGGCCTGCCCCCATTCGCGCCAGCGAATCAGGTGGGCGTGGTGAGGGCGCGGAGAAAAGCGGTACGTGAGAGGAATGGGGGGAGAGGACGTTGATCGCGTAGGACCGACATCCGCGTCGCCGCTCATGGGTGTTCTCCTTTGATCTGTCGAGGCTGTGCCTTGCCTCTCGCTAAGATAGAAATATGTCTATGTATGGCTCTCGGAAAACGGTAAAGCAAGAGCATCCTGCTACGCTTTGTGGAATTCTTGTATCTAGTGTACCAGAGGATGGAGAGATTATCAAGGGTTTCTCACACATTCTCTTCATTCCCTCATCTGACCTATTGACCCGGTTGCAGGGATATGATATGATTAGCCTCGGAACCGAGCCTGTTCTGCCACATCTCGAGCAGAGCAAAGCAGGTTGAAGCGACTTCCCAGGCCGGCGTGGCGGAACGGTATACGCGCTTGTCTCAAAAACAAGTCCCCGCGAGGGGTTGAGGGTTCGAATCCCTCCACCGGCACCTCAGAGGAGTGAAGAGGCGTCTCAAACAAGGAGAGAAACGGTTTGGGGCGTTTTCTTTCTGTCTATATTCCCGGCCTTTCCCAGGGAATTCAAACTGGAAGCGGCGCAATTAGTTCAGCGGCGTGGAAAATTGCAGGCGCAGATATTCTACCCTTCAGTATCTCAGTCCGCTTGCTTATAAACAGTTGAGTTGTTAATCCCCAGGTTTGGGGGCCTCCATTTTTTCGGGTCAAGATCAAACATTGATCTAGCTTCGGAGGAGAACAGGCCATGACGCGAGAGACACCGTTGCTGCAACCGGTTCTGGTGGGACGGCAACGTGAACTAAGCAGCCTGTGGAGTCGGTTTGAGGAGAGCCTTACCGGGGGGCTGCGTGTAGCACTTGTTGCCGGCGAACCAGGGATTGGCAAAACCCGCCTGTTGCAGGAGGTAGCACGGCGGGCGGAACAGAGGGGTACGCTCGTACTCTCTGGAGGGGCCTCTGAGGCGGAGGGCATGCCACCCTACCTGCCGTTTCTGGAAGCCCTTGGGCAGCACATCCGTGTTGCCACACCGGAAGCGTTACGCATGCAGGCCGGAGCCATGGCTTCCGTGCTAGCAACCATTCTTCCAGAACTCGCTCTGTGTCTGGGAGAACTGCCGACCAGTTACCTGCTGCCGCCCGAACAGGCGCGCTGGCGGCTTTATGAAGCCGTCGGCACGTTCCTCGGTGCCATAGCTGCCCCCTGTGGCCTGCTCCTCCTGCTGGACGATCTGCACTGGGCTGACACGGCGACGCTCGACCTGCTCTGTCATATTGTACGTCATCAACCACACGCGCGGTTGTTCCTGCTTGGATCCCACCGTGAAGGCGAGGTGACGAACCGGCAGGCTTTCGAGCGAACACTGACAACGCTCACTCGCACAAGACGCCTCACGACACTCTCGCTCGACCCGCTCGCAAGCGTCGAGTTGCAGCAACTTTCCGCCGACTATCTGGGCGCACCCATCGATCCTGCCCTTGACCACCTGCTACTCAAACAGAGCGAGGGCAATCCTTTTTACGCCGAGGAATTGCTGCGAGAGTGGCTTGAAACAGGCATTATCGTGTTCCAGGACAACCGCTTTCGGCTGGCTGCGACGGCTTCACCCACGCTTCCGGCGAGTGTTGTCCATGCGCTGCGCCAGCGACTGATGCGACTCTCTCCACAGGTGATCGAACTGCTGCGCGTGGCAGCCCTTATCGGTCGTACCTTCGAGGTAGCGGTGCTTGCCGATGTCGCTGATAGACCGGTCGAAACGGTGGAGGAACACCTGCGAGAAGCTGTACAGGCTCACGTGATTCGCCCCGGTCCAGCCGACACGTTCACCTTCAGCCACGATCTCATCCGCGAATGTCTCTCGCGCGAACTGAGTTCCACCCGCCGCACGCGTTTGCATACACTCATCGGACTGAGGCTGAAGTTGCAGATGGATGAGGGCGACACACACAACTCTGTTTATCACCTGGCAGCATTGGCCTTCCATTTTGCCCGTAGCGGGGATCGCGAAGCCGGAGCCGTCTATTCACAACAAGCAGCAGAACAGGCGAGGCGCGCGCATGCCCCCGGCGTTGCCGTGGATCACTATCGCACGGCTCTGACGTTGCTTGGTGAGGATGATCCCCGGCGAGGAGCATGCTTGCTTGAGCTTGGCGAAGCAGCACTGCTGGCGACAGCCTGGCACGATGCCCTTGGCGCCTTTGGGACAGCTCTGGAATGGTGGAAGCGCCGAGGTGTCCTCTCCGTGGCGGGACGAGCGGCACTCGGGCTGGGGCGTGCCTGCTGGCGATTGGAAGCCATTGGCCCAGCCCGCGCCCAGCTTGAGCAGGCTGTGGCGTTGCTCAGAGAGCCAGCCACCGCAGACACGGTGGAGGCCTTGATCGAGTTGGGGTTGCTGTTGACTCTCAGCTTGCACGAGTACACAGAGGCAAGAAGATCGCTCGATCAGGCGCTCATGCTCGCAAGGCACCTCGGAGAGAAACGCCTGGAGGTGAAAGCACAGCGGGCCTGGGGATACCTGCTGCTGCGGGCGGGAGAAGTTGAGAACGCCACCCGTGTGCTAGAACAGGCGCTCCTGGAAGCTGAGACACTCGATGATCCGGTGGAAGTCGCGGAGATCTGCGCGAGCCTGTACCTGGCATACGGCTGGTCAAGTGCGCTCGACCGACAAGAGCGTTTGTTTCCGCGCTGGCTTGCCTCTGCCCGACGCTGCTACGACCCCTACCAGCTACGCCACTTCTACTCCCACCTTGCTACTCACTCTGCCCTCCGTGGACAGCGGACCAGGGCTGAGGAGGCATTGGCACAGGGCCGGACGATTGTTGAACAACTTGCCAGCCCGGAACCACTGGCAATGCTGGAGTGGACGCAAGGGATACTCACCGCTCTCTGGGGAGATCTTGACACCTCGGAGCAGTTGCTTCGCTCTGCCATTGCGCGCTTCCGTGAACTGGAACCGCGCTCGCTGGTCTGGTGGTTGGGAGGACTCGGTTTTGTGCAAGCACTTTCCAGTAGACGACAGGAAGCTCTGGCCACTCTGGAGGAACTGGAGGAACTCCTCGCTTCCCTGCCTGCCGGAGCGATGCCGACCGCGCACACGCTGTGTTATATGGCTGCCATTACCGTCCATCTCGGCGACCGAACCTGGGCCGCGCGCCTGTATCCGCGCTTGCTGCCGTTTCGCAGTCAGATGCATTCCTTTTCAACCGACCGCCTGCTGGGAGCCCTCGCTACCCTGCTCGGTGATTACCCGGAAGCACGAGCCTTTCTCCTGGCAGCCGAGGATATGACCCGGCGCTATGGCCTCAAAACAGAACACGCCGAAACGTTGCTTGCTCAGGCTGAACTCGAACTGGCCGCAGGTGGGCGCGAAAGTCGAGTCACGGCTTCCGCCTTGCTCGAGGAAGCCGCGACCTTGTTCGAGCAGGTCGGCAATCAGGCGGTCGCGCGTCAGATACGCGAACGCCAGCGCCAGCTGGCTCATCTAAGAACCCGGAGATCACTGCCTGCCAGGCTCAGCAGGCGTGAAGCGGAAGTACTCCGGCTGGTTGCCCAGGGGAAAAGCAACCGTCAGATCGCCGAGACGTTGGTGATCAGCGAACGCACAGTGATTAACCATCTGGCCAGTGTGTTTAACAAAACCGGCGTCACCAATCGCGCCGGGGCGACCGCATTCGCCATCCGTCATGGTTTAGCAGAGTAATTTGTCAGGATGCAGCTCGCGCCCGGTAGTAGATTCTTACTACTTCTCAGTCTCCTTTCCCCTCTTTTCTCTCGGCTCAAAAGGGGTAGTTTTCCACGATGTTTTGCGAGGGTTCCTGCAGGTATGCTTCCGCGAGTAGTAGAGTACATTGGTCGCTCTGTCTGTAGAGTCCATGCAGAAAGAAGAGGAACCCATGCCGACGCTCCTTCGATCCAACAGGCATGGCCGAACAGCCGTCAGTAGCGGTCGGTCAGGTGATGCGCCCGGCCACCTTGCGTCGCTACGCGATGGAAGCAGGCTTCCACGAGGTCGAGATCCTGCCGATTGAGCATCCTCGTATAAGCGTGTATCGGCTGATTCCAGCCTGACAGGCGAATGAAAAAGAAAGAAGGAAAGAACACAATGTTTTCACTATCAACTGCATCCAATCCCTTTGCCCATACCTATTCGATCGTCGCTCGTGACGCTCATACTGGCGAGATGGGCGTCGCGGTGCAGTCGCACTACTTCTCGGTTGGCTCCGTTGTACCCTGGGCTGAAGCAGGAGTAGGAGTAGTTGCGACCCAGGCATTTGCTAACGTAGACTATGGGCCAGGAGGACTTTCCCTTATGCGAGGGGGGCTGAGTGCGGTTCAGGCCCTGGAAACCCTGCTGAAGCGGGATAAAGAACATGAGATGCGCCAGGTGGCGCTGCTGGATGAGCAAGGAAGGATCGCCGTCCACACCGGCTCTCGCTGTATCGAAGCTTGCGGGCATCTCATGGGAGAGGGCTTCTCCGTCCAAGCAAATATGATGGTGGATGCTTCGGTCTGGCCTGCTATGAAACAGGCTTATGAGGAAGCTGAAAGCAACGGCCAGGATCTGGCAGATCGCATGATCGCGGCGTTAGAGGCGGCACAGATGGCCGGTGGGGATATTCGCGGGCAGCAGGCAGCAGCCATGCTCATCGTCACCGGCAAGCGCCAGCAGGAGTCGTGGCAGGGGCGTCTGTTTGACTTGCGGGTTGATGATCACCCGCACCCGGTCGAGGAACTCAAACGGCTTGTCTCCATCCGCCGAGCATGGCTGTTCTTTGAGCAGAGTAACGAACTGGCTCAGGCGCATCGCTTCGAGGAGGCACTACCTCTGCTCAAGCGAGCAATGGAGCTTGGACCTGACATCACCGAACTCGCCTTTCAAGGCGCCTCGATTCTCTTCATGGCAGGCCAGGTTCCAGAGGCACTCGCGCTGCTCCATCGGGTCTTTGCCAGAGAGCCCGGCTTCGCGGAACTCATTCCTCGCCTGGCAGCGGTTGGACTGCTCCCCAATGATCCAGCACTCATCAAACTCATCCTCGATCAGCGTTCGTAAGCGCGCGTTGTTGAGGCGAGTGGATGGGGGAGGAGTGATCTCTCACGGAGTCAGATTGATGGTGTGCTGCTCGCGGCAACGTGTGGCTCGCCTGATGCGGGAAATGGAATAGCAACCAGGCACCATCGGCACAAGCCAGCAGGAACGATCCGCAGCCAGGCAGGGCAGTGGCCCCCAGTGTGTTCAATCGAGAGTTTGAGGCCAAAGCCAGGCAAGCCCCGTTGGAGCTTCCCTCCCGGCTGAACCGAACGGGAAAGTTGCCGACCATGTGCTATACTGTACGGGAATCGCTCCACGATTTCGCATAACTGTGGAACGAGGGATTGTTCATCCGGGTTATGTAAGGGACAGGAAAGCATATGACGCGCAAAGGCTGGTTGCTGTTCATCGCCATGTCGGTGATCTGGGGGATACCGTATCTGTTCATCAAGATTGCGGTGCGGGAGCTTGATCCTGCGGTGGTGGTCTTTGCGCGCGTTGGTATTGCCGCTCTTGTGCTTATGCCTCTGGCGGCCCGCAGCGGGGCGTTGCAAAAAATGCGCGAACGCTGGTACATCGTGGCTGCGCTGGCCTGCGTGCAGATCGCCGCGCCGTTCCTGCTGATCAGTTTCGGCGAACTCCATATTGCGTCCTCGCTTGCCAGCCTGTTGATTGCCGCCGATCCATTGCTGGTGGCCCTCTTCGCGCTCTGGCTCGATGCACGCGAGCGGGTCAACGGCGTGCGGCTGATCGGGCTACTGGTCGGCATGATTGGCGTGGTTGTCCTGCTGGGTCTCGACGTTGGTGGGGATGCGCAGCGATTGCTGGGCGCGTTCCTGGTGCTGCTCGCCACCGCCTGCTACGCCATCAGCGTGCTGCTGTTACGGCGACCGACCATCGCAGCCCTGCCCAACCTCGGCGTGGTGGCCGTCGAATGCGCCACGACTACCATTGTGGTGATGCCGCTGGCATTGACCCACCTGCCCGGCAAGCTTCCCGATACAGGGGTAATTATCAGTTTGCTGGTTCTCGGCCTGGTCTGTACCGCGCTGGCCTACGTCCTCTACTTTGCCCTCATCGCCGAGGTGGGAGCCGTTCGCGGCACGGTCATCACCTATGTCAATCCGGCAGTCTCCGTCTTCCTCGGCGTTCTCTTGCTTGGGGAGCCGCTCAACGCGGCCATCGTCGCGGGCTTCCTGCTCATCATCCTCGGCTCCTGGCTCTCTACCGGCGGCACGCTACCTCCGCAGGTATCGTTTTTGCAGGGACGGCGGCAGATGGAAAAACGGACTGAAGATGAAGAGAAAATCAATCAGCAGGATGCTTCTTCTCAAGAGGTAAGCTGAATCATTCGAGGCCGAAACGCTTCCGCCATTTTGCTTTTCTGGCTGCGCGGTCGCGCACGTTCCAGAGGCGTTCCTCCTCGGCGGGACACCAGCCAGCCTTGCCACAGGCTGGACAGAGCGGGAATAGCTCGTAGGGCGGGCAGAGAGAGCCGTCACCATAGCGCAGCGTGCCAACCTCATAGCGAATTTGCTCGCTTTCAAAGACGGCCTGACAGTGCTGGCAGCGCAGCAGCAGGTACTCGCGCCAGTCTCGCGCCTGGCAGTTGGGACACATCTTCGGCTGCGAAGCGGATTGCCAGCGATGGCGGCAGCGATGGCAATACCAGGTTCCCGTCATGGAAGGCACCATTGCCCCACGCAGCATACCCTCCTCCTTGAGCCTGCCCACCTCCCTGGCGGAGAGCAGATAAGTGACCTCGCCCAGATCGATTTGCGCCGGGACATCATCGTTGAGAACGGGATAGACATACGGGCGCTGACGATCAGGGGTAGCGGTGGTTGTACCGGTAGCGTACCGGGTCGAAATGTGATTTCCCTGCCCCGACATGTGTCGTGAACGATGCAGATCATAGCTGCGGCGGCGGTCAGGGTCGCTCAATGTGCGATAGGCAAGCAAGATATCCCGCATGCGTTCCTGCGCGTCCTCGCCCTTATACACATCCGGGTGATATTGAAGCGCCAGGTGCTTGAAGGCTTTTTTAATCACCTCGCTCGACGCATCTGCATCCACACCCAGCACTGCGTAGTAATCAGTAAATTGTTCCATAGGTTAATCAGATATAACACATGTGATACATACTGTCTACTACTTAGACGAGCGAAGGCGCGGAAGGTTGCAGAGGTAGAGAAGGCAGGCTACGTATCATTCCTGTGCGCGCGGAAGTCGTTCATACCGATCTGCGAGTTCTTTTTGCGCTCCTGCGCCAGCGAATCGGCGCTGCTAGAAGAAGGCAGATTCACAACATCTTGCAGAATTTCCACGGCATCCTTTATGCCTCTGCCGGGATTGCGCAATAGAGCGGATAACAGAGTCTTGATATCGGCCTGCTGACGCGGCTGCACCCGGCCCAGCAGACGCGCCAATCTCAATATGGCCGCGCTGCGCACTGCGCTATCGGCGTTGCTGTCATGGGCGACAGCAATCAAAACGCTGATGTCGGTTTCCAGTTCTCTTGCATCTGCCTGTTCTCCCAGGTCTCCCAGAATATGGGCCATCTTTTCTTTGATCCTGTTGGACCCGCGTAGCAGCCGGGTGCGAAAGGGAGTGTGATCCTTGAGGGCCAGTATGAGCGATTGCAGCACGACATGGTCTTCCTCACGATCAATCATTGCTTCCAGAGATGCTTCCAGCCGTTTCCGCCGGGCGTCGGTGGGAGACAGACTTTTTACGATGGCGCCAACGGCCTGCACGGCAGCATCGCGAATCTCCCAGTCACGGTCTTTGAGCGCATCCTCCAGAGACGAAAAGGTACTCTCTCTTTTCAATAGCCCGAACCATTGCAGAATAGCCATCCGCAGCCGCCTGTACTGGTTGTTGGAGGCATATTCCTGCCGCTTCGCCTCTTCGAGCAATGCCGA
>Ga0209810_1006217_pt1 | contig 10429 bp, 9 predicted proteins | sample Coa_R1_7_FD_187159 | JGI IMG/M metagenome (GOLD analysis project Ga0209810, IMG submission 187159) | Surface soil microbial communities from Centralia Pennsylvania, which are recovering from an underground coalmine fire - Coalmine... | ecosystem: Environmental > Terrestrial > Soil > Unclassified ...
CAGAAGCGATCTTTGAGCTGTTTCCGCACCCCAACGCCGAGATCGCCCCTACGGTTGGTGAGGCGATCGCGATTACAAAAACCGCTCCGTCTGACGCAGCGGTATTCTTTTGTGGTTCGTTGTACCTGGTAGGTGAGGCAAGGAGACTGCTGCGGGCAAGCTGATCGTCCCACAAAAGCAGTACGCTACAAGTATGGATCGGAGACGAATGCTGAAAACTATGGCGGGAGCAGGACTAGCAACGCTGCTCCAGGCACAAAATGGGGAAAAACCGGACGCTAACGGCGTGATCTATCGCAAGCTGGGGAGTACCGGCGAGCGGGTTTCGGCCATCGGAATCGGCGGCGCCCACCTTGCAAGACCCAGCGAACAAGAGGCGATTCGCATTGTACGCTCCGCGCTCGATCGCGGTATTACGTTTCTTGATAACTGCTGGGATTATTCCAACGGTGAGTGCGAACGCCGCATGGGGCTGGCACTGCGCGATGGTTATCGAGAAAAAGCATTTCTCATGACCAAATTCGATGGAAGAACCAAGCAGGCTGCCGCACAACAAATTGACCAGTCATTGAAACGGTTGCAAACCGATCATATCGATTTAATACAGTTCCACGAAAACATCCGGCTGGACGATCCTGATCGTTTCTTTGCACCTGGAGGCACCCTCGAAGGAGTGATGGCGGCAAAACAGGCAGGCAAAGTGCGCTATATCGGTTTCACGGGGCATAAAGATCCTTATGTGCACCTGCGCATGTTAGATATGGCCAAGCAAAACAACTTTCATTTCGATTCCTGCCAACTGCCGCTGAACCCGCTCGATGCACACTTCCGCAGCTTTGCGAATAACGTTGTGCCCCGGCTGGTAGAAGAAGGTATCGCCGTGCTCGGCATGAAACCGCTGGCGGCCGGTATCATCATGCAGACCAATACGGTCAGTGCAATTGAATGCCTGCATTACGCATTAAATTTACCGACTTCGGTCGTCATCACTGGATGTGACAGCATGGAGCGCCTGGACCAGGCATTTGAAGCAATGCGAACTTTTCGGCCTATGACGGAATCCGAGGTGATCGCTTTGCTGGACAAAACGCGAGAGGTAGCCTTGAGCGGCCGCTATGAACCATTTAAGACATCCACTCGCTTTGACGGGACCATTCACCACCCGGAGTGGCTGGAATCGGCGGCTTAGAGAGCCAGCAGACCGAACTGCGCAAGAGCCGTCTACGCCGCGTGCTTCTGCCGGCAGGCATCTGAGCAATAGTAAATGATTGTGCCGTTTACCCGCCGGCGAAACGGCGTAGACTCCGCCACATACGTACCGCAAACCGGATCTTTATGAAGCTCACTGCCGGGGGGCGGTGTCGGATTCACGTCCGGAGCCGCTGTACTTTTAGCTGTACGAGCCTGCTGAAATGCCTGCGCAGAGGCATTCGCGATGCCTCTAACCACGCTGGTCAAGATGGCGCGCGCAACATACGCGACCAGGATCGTAATGCAAATTTCGATGATGGCGCGCACCATGTCAACTAAAACCGTCTAAAAACTGCCGCCAAAAATTTCTAGCGCTTCTTACGCTTACTGTTACTCTCCGGCGCCTGATAGCTCGTTTGCACCGTTTCCCCCATCGCTTGCAGCATAGCCTGTGCCTCCTGCGCATGGGGCCCATTGGGCTGCAACGCCAAATATTTCCTCAATGCATCCGCCGTATCGGGCGGGTAACTCTGTTTACCCGTCTTGGGATCTACAGTTCCCTGCATCATCAAGATGCTGCCGATCTGGAACCAAGCCTCGGCATTGTTGGGGTCCGCCTGAACCGTCTTCTTAAAGTAGTCGAGCGCTTCTTGAGGATGTCCCGTATTGACCAAATTCGCGGCCATGTTGAAATATGCGGTTTTAGCGTCAGCCGGATTCAGTTGGACCGCCTTGTTGAGGGCATCATTGGCCTGATCCGTCTTCTTTTCGTTCGCGTAGATATTGCCCATATTGATGTAAAGCGCGGCCTGATCGGCCGGGTTCTGTGTCATCCCAAGGGCCTTTTGATAGGCCTGAAGCGCCTGATCAAACGAGCTCTGGTTAGCGGGAGCAGCCTGGGCACGTGCCAGGGCGTAATAGGCATCGCCCAGGTGGCTCCAGATCGCAACCTGATTGGGATCAATCTGAGCCGCCTTGTTCAGGTTATCGATCGCCTGTTGATAGTAGGTTGCTTTCTGCGCTTTGTCCGCTGTGGCATCACCCGCATGAAGAGCATTCATTCCGGCATTGAACGCGTCGTTGAGCGCCTTGTTCTTGGCAATCTGCTCTTGCTGTTTCTTTAGCTGCTCCTCATACTGCTTCTTCTGTTCCGCCGTCATGCCTTTTTCCTGCTCGGGCGTGAGTTGCCCGGCGGCATTGGCTTGTTGCTGGGCAACAACTTTCGCTGCATTGAGATCTACATCCACCGGTTCACCGTACTTGGAGTGAACTCCGCTTACTTTATCGACTGTCTGGCCATTGATCACCAGACTGATGTCATATGTGCCGTAAGGGAGGCCCATGTAGAGCCAGTGACCCTTCTTGTCCACCTTTACCTGGTAATGGCCCTTCATATCAGTCCGATTCAGCACTACCAGTGCACCCTTCGCCGGCTGGCCGTTTTGATCCTTCGCGGTGCCTTCGAGTGTAGTGGTTTGCGCCCAGACGGGACTGGTGGCAAGAACCAGGAAACCTGCAGAGCAAAGCAATCGTCGCAACGGGGAGAGCATCTTATCGCCTCTTATCTAGGGAGATCGGTCGTTAACACTTCCGGTACCGGATTATATCGCTATTCCTACTATAGCGTCGCAATGTCAAAGGGAGAGGTTTTCGCAACTTGACGTATGAGCCGGGCATCTTTCCAAGCAGATAAGCCGCAAAGGGTAAAATGCCAGTTAGTCTCAAAGGCAATCCGTTGTTGTTTCGATCACTTTTTGTTGTAGCCCTCACCAGCCTGTCTTTAAACTCCTTTCTTTTCGCAGGCGAGTTGCCCAAAGCAGAAGAGTTATACGCCCGTGCGCAATACCGGGAATCGGTTGCGCTGCTCGATCCGCATGCAAGCGACCCGGCAACTCTCTTTCTGATGGGTCGGGATTATTACATGCTCTCCAATTTCAAGAAGGCGATTGATTGTTTGCAGAAAGCAGTGGAGGAAAGACCGCAAAATAGCGAATACGTCGACTGGCTGGGACGAGCGTACGGCAAGCGAGCTGAGATTTCAAACCCACTCAGTGCAGCCGCGCTGGCGGCGAAAGCAAGAAAAGCCTTTGAGCGTGCCGTGGAACTGAATTCTCGCAATGTAGATGCGCTCTCAGATCTTTTTGACTATTACCTCAATGCGCCCGGCGTTCTTGGCGGCGGTTACGACAAGGCCGAGAAGGTGGCGGAAAAAATGTTGGCGGTTAATCCCCCAGAAGCTTTTTTGGAGCAAGCGGAACTCGCACAAAAGCGGCAACAGTACCGGATGGCGGAACAGGCGCTGCGAAAGTCGGTTGCACTTGCACCCAGGAATGTCAGCTACGTAATCGCCTTAGCCACGCTACTAGCCAAGGAGGGAATGGTCAAGGAAAGTGATGCGGTTTTTGGCAGAGCGGAACAAATGGCGCCCAGCGCGCCCAAAGTATGGTTCGCTCGGGCGGATATATGGCTCCAACAGCGGCGTAATCTGCCGGAGGCTAAGGCGCTGCTCGAAAAATATGTGCAGGCTCCCATCTCGGCCAACGACCCGCCGAGGCAAGAAGCCTATGTCTTGCTGAAGCAAATAGAGCAAGGTGTTTACAATCAGCAAAGTAGCTAATGGTGGTTCCCAACAGCCTGCTTACGCTTCTCATTCGAACCGATACTAGCGGACTCGAGTCCTGAAATGAATCTCTCTGAAGCGATTCGCTTTAGCTTTCAAGCGCTCAAGGCGAATCGCCTTCGCACGTTTTTGACCGCTCTGGGTCTAATCATCGGAAATGCCTCTGTCATTCTGGTGGTCACCATCTCTTTGGCGAGCAAGGATTTAATTCTCGATCAAATTCGGGGCATTGGATCCAATCTGATTTATGCAGTAAATGAAGTCGCCGGCGTGAACGTGGCTAAGTTTCAGGACGACTTCATCAAGATCTCCGACGTGCAGGCCCTGCGCGAAGAGCTCGGAAACCAGATCGTGGCAGCCTCAGCCGTCATCAACATGCACGATCAGATTGTGGTAAACGGCAGCGTTCGGCTGGTCACGGTGGATGGGGTGGATCAATATTATGCGCGTGTCCGCAATCTGGTGATCTTGCGGGGGCGTGCCTTCGATGAAAGCGATATTACCCTGCGCGAGCGGGTCGCAATGCTGACAGACAAGTTAGCGATCCGGCTATTTGGCAGCCAGGATGCCGCCCTCGGCCAAACCGTCAAAATTGAACAATTACGCTTCACGGTCATCGGCACATTCCGTGAGAAAACGAGCACGATGGGACAGGGAGAGATTACCGACGAGACGATCCTGATCCCCATCACGGTAATGAAATACTTTATGCCGTACGAGCGGATCGAGCCCGTGTACCTGGAGGCCAGAAATGCAGCAGACGTACCCTCGATCACGCAGGAAGTAGAACGGATGCTGCAAAACCGGCACCGGCCGGGCGCCAAATACGACGTCGAGAACTTGTCGGCAATACTCGATACTGCGGAATCCATCGCCAATGTGCTGACGGTCGTTTTAATTGTGATCTCCACCATCGCCCTGGTGATTTCCGGTATCGGCATCATGAACATCATGCTGGTAACCGTCACAGAACGCACGCGGGAAATCGGCATCCGTATGGCCATCGGTGCATCCCGGCGGGAAATCCTGCTGCAATTTCTGGTAGAAGCAGTTCTGATCAGTTTAATTGGAGGGCTCTTAGGAATTCTCGTGGGGCTTGCTATACCGTTGAGCGTGCGCTTCGTCACCGACATTCGCGTGCCGATTTCGCTAATTTCCGTCTTGGTGGCCTTTGCTGTTTCCTTCACCGTTGGCGTAGCTTTCGGTCTGCTGCCGGCACGCCGCGCCTCGCAGTTGAACCCTACCGAGGCGCTGCGGTACGAATAGAGACGGGACTACAATCGGTGCATGTGCCCGCATGCGCCTCTAGTCGCTTTCGCAGAATGGTGAAATAGTAGCAAAACACAATGAGTTCCGTCCCCAAAGGGCCTTCTATGTCCACCGTCTCGCCCGCCACGGCGAGAACAAAGGTAATCGTCGCCACAACGGTGATGCTGTCCTTCATCTCGTTCTGGCGCGCAGCAGCAATTGTCCTCAGCGATCTGGCCTCTTCCGCTTATTACGCGGGCGGCATCGCCGAGACAGCGATTGGCAAGTCTGCTCCCTGGTTCATTCTGGGCATTATGCTCTTCGGGTTCGCCATTCGCGCCATTTACACCGAAAGCTGCAGCATGTTCGTACGCGGTGGCGTGTACAAGGTGGTTCACGAAGCCATGGGCGGAACACTGGCCAAGTTTTCTGTCTCCGCGCTGATGTTCGATTACGTATTGACGGGACCCATCAGCGCCGTGAGCGCGGGCCTGTATCTAGCTGGTTTAATCAACGAACTGGCCGATTACTGGCATATTCCGCATCACGTTCATCCGCCGCTTTTCGCAGGAGGGCTGGCGCTCGTAGTCACCATTTATTTCTGGTGGCAAAACACGATTGGCATTCACGAATCGAGCGATAAGGCGCTCCGGATCATGACCATCACCACCGTTATGGTGGTCATGTTGTTCATCTGGTGCGGCGTGACGATGTTGGTCAAAGGCTTTCAACCAGTCCCGCTGCCCACAGCAGAAAACCTCCATTACGGACCAGGAGCGCTGGGCTGGCTGCAAGGCACAGTTGCCCCCAAGATCACATTCGTCGCCATCCTGATCGGTTTGGGGCACTCTCTGCTCGCCATGAGCGGTTTTGAGACGTTAGCCCAGGTGTATCGGGAAATCGAAGCGCCGAAACTCGAGAATCTTCGCAAAACAGGACTGGTGGTTATCCTCTACAGTCTGGTGTTCACCGCGGGTGTTTCCTTTTTGGCGGTCATGTTAATCCCGGATGCCGTACGGGGAAGGTACCTGGACAACTTGATCGGCGGGCTCTCCATGTATCTGGTGGGTCCAACCGCACTCAAGCTGGTATTTCACGCCTTCGTAGTCGTAGTCGGGACCTTGATTCTAGCTGGCGCCGCCAATACTGCGATTATCGGCTCCAATGGCGTACTCAACCGCGTAGCTGAAGATGGTGTTCTGCCAGACTGGTTCCGCCAACCGCATCCCAAATACGGCACCACACATCGCATGATCAACTTGGTGGTTGCCCTGCAGATCATCACGATCGTGCTGAGCCGCGGCAATGTGGATACGTTGGGCGAGGCTTATGCCTTTGGCGTGATCTGGAGCTTCGCGATGAAGGCACTAGCGGTGCTGGTGTTGCGGTATAAGCGCCCGGAGGCACGCGAATGGAAGGTGCCCCTGAATTTTCGTGTTGGCAACAAAGAAGTACCGGTTGGGCTGATTTTGATCACGGTCGCTCTCTTCATGCTGGCTTTGATCAACGTCGTTACCAAAGAGACCGCGACCATAGCGGGCTCGATTTTCACAGTTGGTTTCTTTGCTGCATTTACGGCCTCAGAACGTCACAACCGGCATCGGCTCAAGCAAGCGGAAGCGGAACAAGAGAAATTCCGTTTGGAGGAGCGTCCCGAGATCTCAGTAGAGGACGTGCATGTAAGGCCAGGCAGTATTTTGGTGGAAGCTTCGAATCCGCAGCATCTCGAACATTTGGAACGTGTTTTAAAGGATCTCAATCCAGAGCAGCAAGATGTAGTGGTGATGACCGTGCACCGCCTCATGCCGCTAAGCAACAGCGAGTACCGCCTGGCGCCGGAGCAGATCTTCAGCGAACGCGAAACCGAGGTCTTCAGCAAAGTGGTCGCCATCGCAGAGAAAGCCGGTAAGCACGTGGAACTATTAACCGTCCCCAGCCGCGATGAATACACGGCCCTGGTGCGCACAGCCCAGACTTTAAAAGCATCGCGCATTGTAACCAGTCCCAAACCCTATCTCACGCCCGAAGAACAGGCCAGATATGTCGGCAGAGCTTGGGAACAACTTCCGCCTCCCCGGCCTGCCTTAACGCTGGAAATTATTCCCCCTGATGGCGGTCCTTCTCAACTGTTCTCCTTGGGCCCTCATCAGCCCCAACTGTGGCCCGCAGATGTCGACCTGGTGCATCGCCTTTGGAAAGAATTGTCAGACCGGCCGGAATTCGGGAGCAGGCTGCACCACCGGGATATCGTCGGCGTTGCGCTGCGCCGGCTCGATCGCGATTTGCACGGCCGCCACGGGCGCGAGGTCCTGCGCGATGTGGAACGCGAGCTGAGGCGCGAAGCGGATTCTCCGACTCAAAGAAGCTCTGCCGAAGCCCCAGCGAATCAGCAGGAGCAGCCTCAAGAAACGCAAGAGGATGAAGTGAGGAGCTAGAAAACAGAAGCTATTGATGCCGATTTCGTTAGTACTGTCATTATAGATACTGACAGATGAAGTGAGGAGCTAGAAAACAGAAGCTATTGATGCTGCGGCAAGACCTCCCAGATCGCGGGATCTTCATCGCCTAGCACCCAGGAACAGAATCCCGCCAGCCCCCGCAGATTCACAAGATCCCATCGTGCCTTGAACGTTCGCTGGTCTGTAAAAAATACCCATTCGCGCACCTGGTCCCGATAGAAGTAGAACCAGCTCGTTTTATCTGCGTCATCCCACTGAAGTTTGGGGTGATACATTTCCATCAGCAATTGCCAGTCAGGTCCCGAAATGCTGCGAGCGGTCTCTGACGGTCGGCCCTCTGCACCAGGATCTCCCGCATACCAATGCAATCCATACAGCGGAATACCCAGGGACAATTTCTCTTTCGGAACAAATTGCAACGCATAATCAAGGTTTGCCACCGTCCAGCTCCAGCCGGAAACCGGCCCTGGCGGCGTGTAGCGGGTGTGCTCATCATACGTCATGAGACAGATCAGATCCACCTGCGCAGCTAGTGCTTTTAGATCATAAGCCCCGCGCCAGTTTGCATAGATCCACTTATCGAAGGCGCTTGCCCCCGGATAACCAGGCGCGTTCGGAACCGTGGCAATGGTGAGCTTATATCCGCGGCTGTGCAGAGCTGCAGCCGTATGTGTCACTAAGGCCGTGAGCGCATCCCGGTCGGTCCAGGCGACATTTTCAAAATCAAACTGAAAGCCCACGTAGCCGTTTCTGTCACATTCACGAAGCAATGCGGCGATCATATTTTCGTAGCTGGATTGCGTGGTAGCCAGCTTGTGGAACTCCTGCTGATTGAAACCGGCGTTCACAATGATCGGCATCACAGGCACATGGGCTTGGCGCGCTGTCCGCATGACCAGGTCATCCGGCTCGCCCCAAACCAAGCCATTGCCGTCCACTGAATACCAAGTGGGCACAATCACATCGATTTTGTCTGTATGGGCAAGAAACGACCGGACCGAATTCGGATTGGTGGTCATGTAGAAAAGAGCCTGTGATCGAGCGATCAGATCTTGCGGCCCAAACGCCAGGCTTAAAAGCACAAATAGGCTAAGGTTTCGCATCATCAGCTACGAATGGTCACACGGCCGAAAACAGCGTTATTGCGGCGCAACTACTAATAATTCAAAGGTGCCGGGAAGAACCCTAGGACGCCGGTTGGCCCCTGACTCGCCTGCTGGAGGCGGCCCGAAATCTGCATCTGACAGGTAGATGCGATGGGTTTTGTAATCGATTGCCATAGTACGGGCTCCTCGTTTCGTGATGACGTTTTCGACAAAAGCAAACTGATTGGGCGATTGTTCGCGAATGACGGTCAGTGTCCCATCGCCCCCATTAGATGCGAAGGCGAGTTTACGATCCGGGTCGAATCCAGCCGCATCGGTTCCAGCTCCCGTTGGCAGGTGCGTAAGAACTTTACCACTATCCGCATCCACCACCACCATCATGGCGTTGTCGCAGACTGCGAACAGGCGGCGATGGACTGTATCCATAGCAAGGCCAGAGGGCGCTTCACACGGCGCCAGAGACCAGCGATTGCGAACCTCGAGAGTCTTTGGATCGATGCGGACCAACTCGCTTTTATCCTCGAGGTTGTCGTATAAACTGCCCCGGCCATCTGAGACGGCAAATTCCGGTTTACCACCCAGCGGAACGGTTTGGATCACACTTCCGCTTGCAGCGTCAATCGCCGTCAGATCATGGCTGCGGCCATTGAACGCAAAAACGCGCTTAGTATAAGGATCGTAGACAATCGCATCCGGATTTGTACCAGCTTTGACGGTCGAGAGCGTAGCAAGCGTCCTGATATCGAAGATGGTGACTTGGTTGTCGCGCCCATCGCTTATAAAGCCGCGATTCAGATCATCTGCCACCGCGATACCATGAACGCCATTTGTGTTCGGAATCTTTCCCACAACGGCCTCAGTGTCCAGATTGATGACGACCACTTCGGTGCCGTGAGATACATACAGGCGCCGATTTTGGGAGTCAGCAGTGAGGTAATCCCACCCTCCGCTGCCCCCTACATGAATCGTTTTGACGAGCTTGTAGGAGGTAGCGCCAGGCAGAACGGCCGCGCAAACAAGAAACGCAAATAGGAATTTAGACAATGTTCACCTCTAGCGAAACAATATTATCCAAATTACCGGGTCGTGGAAAGTAGAAGCAGTTAAACTACCCACCCCATCGGCCGATAAGCATCGTAGGAAAAAGCTCGCAAAGCCGCGCAAGCGGCGCCAGCGAGGGAAAGCCAATTTGGAGTAGTCTAGTGCCTGTAACTAGCAGCAAGCGCTTTATGCGGGAAGCAGCGGCGGCGAATCTGTTTGCACAAAGAGCACTGCAAGACGAATTGGTCAAGCTCGGCTCTGTCCTCAATGGCCTGGAGATGGGCGCGCGTCAGATGCGGCAAAAAGTCTGTGACCTGACCCTGCGAGTCCGATCCGGAAATTACACGATTGACGCATTAGCACTGAGCCGGAGAATGGTACAGGAGTGTTTGTCATTTTCTATCTAAAACACGCCCTTATACCCCGGCATTGATAAATTTCGCTTGAAATTGGGCCTTAGGGACCGGCCCCAAAACGAAACCGGCTCTCGAGCACCCGGTCTTTTTCATCCACGATCGCAACACAATGGAATGAACCGCCATTCGGCGTGCCAAAGCGTAAATCCGTCAACTCTACGCGATTCCCGTCCCACGCGCCTGTACTAAAAGGCTCGACCGACCAGATAGGGAATCGAGAAAAATAGAGAAAATAACGAAACGGCTCAGTTCGCATGGCTGCTGCAAGGGGAGGAGTAACCGCGTGCTTGTAAAACACTTCTGCGGTTGCAGGATTGATATCGCCAAGGGTATGCACCTCGAATACCC
>Ga0209810_1006222_pt1 | contig 10428 bp, 10 predicted proteins | sample Coa_R1_7_FD_187159 | JGI IMG/M metagenome (GOLD analysis project Ga0209810, IMG submission 187159) | Surface soil microbial communities from Centralia Pennsylvania, which are recovering from an underground coalmine fire - Coalmine... | ecosystem: Environmental > Terrestrial > Soil > Unclassified...
TCGAGTTAGCCGAAAACGCATCGATCCCCGTGATCAATGCTCTGACGGACCTGTTGCATCCCTGCCAGGCGCTCGGCGACTTCTTCACGCTTAATGAAAAGTTCGGACGTTTGAAAGGCCTGAAACTGGCTTTCGTCGGTGACGGCAACAATGTCTGCCATTCGCTAATGCTGACCGGCGCCAGGCTCGGCGCAACTATCCGGGTGGCCACTCCCTCCGGCTTTGAGCCGAAATCAGAAATTGTCGGTCAGGCCGAAGCCATCGCGCGCTCGACCGGAGCGAAAATTCGATTTTTCAGGGACCCGCGAGAGGCTGTTAACGGAGTTCAAGCTGTGTACACCGATGTATGGGCCAGCATGGGCCAGGAGTTTGCTGCTCACTTGAGAACTCAGGTTTTTGCCCCCTATCAGGTCACGGAAGACTTGATGCACGCCGCAGGTCCCGACGCAGTCTTTCTGCACTGTCTGCCCGCACACCGCGGCCAGGAAGTCACCGACGCAGTGATCGACTCCGCGCGATCGCTTGTTTACGACCAGGCTGAAAACCGGCTGCATGTTCAGAAAGCGCTTCTTCTGCTGCTCCTGCAATCTCACTCATGATGGAACTTGTTACAATTCCGCAGACTCATCAGGAGGACCGTTTGGCGGCCCGAACATCCGGGAAAAGTTCCAAAGCGCCTGTCCTCCGCAAGGCCCGACTCCGTGACGTACCTGCCGTTTTCAGGCTGATCCAGCAATACGCGGCCCAGGAAGTGATGCTGCCGCGCGCATTGCCGGAACTTTACGAGAACATCTGGGAGTTCACGGTTGCGGAAAAAGACGGGAAGGTAGTGGCCTGCGGCGCGCTTCGCTTATACAGCGAAGAACTCGCTGAGATCCGCTCATTGTGTGTTGAGCCGGAGCACAAGACTTCAGGCCTGGGTCGTGCGGTAACTCAACGGCTGATTCAGGAAGCGAAACGCCTGGGATTAAAGCGCGTCTTCGCGCTCACCGTGGTCCCGGGCTTTTTCTCGAAGCTGGGCTTCTATCCCGTCGAGCGCGGCACGTTGCCTCAAAAAGTCTGGCGCGATTGTCTCCAGTGCGAGAAGTATTTCCGCTGCGATGAGATTGCAATGGTTTTCGATCTCGTGCACATGGACGGCAAACGAGTTCACGGTCGTTCCGAAGCCGAATAGGCTTTTCAACCGGAAGACGATTTCGCGCCATCCACAGCGTCCGTTGGTAATTCCTTGTGACCGCTGATCGGGCGTCCCGCTGCAAGGTAAATAATCACCATCCCAAGCGTCGCGCCGATCGTATCGAAACCGCAGTCCACAATAGACGGCCCACGACCCGGCACAAATCTCTGATGAAATTCGTCCGTCAGCGAGTAAAGCCCTGCGAGGAGAATGCACGTCAGGGCTTTGCGTGAGTTCCAGGCGCTACGATGCCCGTCACCGATCGCGTGGTAAAGGAAAATAGCAAAAATAGCGTATTCGGTGAAGTGTCCCAGCTTTCTGGTTCCCAGAGCCAGCAGATGAAAAGTGTGAGGAGAAACCTGCAAATGGAGGACGTTCAACACGTCATTGAGCAGCCGGTCGGTGAAGGCGGGCCCAAATGTCTTGGTGGACATCCAGAAAATGACGCCCGCCCAAATAATCACCGGCAGCCACCACAGAAACGCCTGCAACCGCGATACAACCCTGATGCTCGGAGGGACGCTATTCGAGCCGATAGTTGGGGGCCTCCTTCGTGATGATTACATCGTGTACGTGGCTTTCGCGCAATCCGGCGCTCGATATGCGGATAAAGCGCCCGCGCTCCTGCAATTCGGCGATCGAGGAGCACCCGCTGTAGCCCATACCGGAACGAAGCCCGCCCACAAGCTGCTGCACCATGTCGGCCAGCAGACCTTTGTATGGCACACGGCCTTCAATGCCCTCCGGGACCAGCTTCGACGTGGCCTCTTCCTGACCGTAGCGGTCCCTTGATCCCTCCTGCATGGCTCCCAGCGACCCCATTCCGCGGTACGATTTGAAGGTCCGACCCTGGTAAAGAATCGTCTCGCCCGGGCTCTCTTCCGTCCCGGCAAAGAGGCTTCCGATCATCACGACGCTGGCACCTGCGGCGATGGCCTTCGTAATGTCCCCGGAGAACTTGATTCCGCCATCCGCGATCAGGGGGATGCCTGCCTTGCGCGCCGCACGTGCACATTCCGCAATGGCAGTAATCTGCGGCACACCAGCGCCCGAAACCACTCTCGTCGTGCAGATCGACCCCGGGCCGATACCGACTTTCACCCCTGCCGCGCCAAGTTCGATCAGATCCCGCGCCCCTTCGTAACTGGCTACATTCCCTGCAATTACTTCCGCATCCGGCAGTCTTTTCTTGATGGCTTTCACAGCTTCCATCACACGCTCAGAGTGGCCGTGGGCCGTGTCCACGACGATCACATCCGCCTGAGCACGGACAAGCTCCTGCGCCCGTTCCAGGTAATCGCCGGTTACCCCGACTGCCGCTCCAACGCGCAGCCGGCCCTGCGCGTCTTTGGCTGCACGCGGGTACTCGATGCGTTTCTGGATGTCCTTTACGGTGATCAGCCCCTTGAGCATGTAATTCTCATCCACCACGGGAAGCTTCTCAATGCGGTGCTGGTGGAGGATCTTTTCCGCTTCGTCGAGCGTGGTTCCTACGGGAACTGTGATCAGGTTCGCCCGTGTCATTCGCTCTTCCACCCGCAAATCCGTGCGTCTTTCAAAGCGTAGGTCCCGGTTGGTAAGAATACCCACCAGCTTGCCGTTTTCCGTGACCGGCACGCCGGAAATCTTGTAGCGGGCCATGATCTCGAGCGCTTCAGAGATTTTCTGCCGGGGACCAATCGTCACCGGGTCAACAATCATGCCGCTCTCGGAACGCTTCACCTTGTCCACTTCAATGGCCTGGCGGTCCACCGGCATCGAGCGGTGAATAATGCCCATGCCGCCCTGCTGCGCCAATGCGATGGCCAGGCGGGACTCCGTCACTGTGTCCATGGCTGCGCTGACAATTGGAATGTTCAGTGTGATCCGGGAGGTCAGTTGCGTGCGCGTGTCCGCGGTAGCCGGCAAAACGCCCGACCGGGCTGGCAACAGCAGAACATCGTCGAAAGTGAGTCCTTCGGGGATCGGACCGTCGAGCATGTCGCCTCTAGTCACTCTCCAGTGGGATGGATAAAGCTCTCATTCTAGTTTGCTTCACGAGGAGCGTCAAGAATAGCCCGGCTTTGGGGCAACTGGAACAGTTTCACCTGAGGTTGGCGTCGGGCGCGTGTGACATTTCCCCGTTCCACTCCCTGCACGGCGATGACGGTACCAAGGTGGGTCGCACGGCACGACCGTGCTTGTGGTGCTCCGCTCCTCCACAAAGCGTGCCTTCGAGACGCGGATGAGTCAGGTCAACTAACACGCCGCGTCCGCTCGTTTGACTTCGTCTTTACCGCCAGAATAACATAGGGCCAGAAAGCGGTGTGAACGCAATGGGTAAGACACTCAAACCGGGCAGCGAGAAAGCTGGGGCGACGAAAGAGCGCCAGAAGAAATTCACGACCACTTCAGGCGTTTTGGTTGAGCCCCTTTACACCAGCGAGCACCTCCGGAATTTCAGTTACGAGCGCGACCTTGGCGATCCCGGCTCCTACCCTTACACTCGCGGGATTCACCGTACGATGTACCGTGGCAAGCTCTGGACGATGCGGCAGTTTTCGGGCTTTGGCAGCCCGGAGGACACCAACCGGCGACTCCATTATCTTCTGAAACAGGGCCAGACCGGCCTCTCCATCGCCTTCGACTTGCCTACGCTCATGGGCTATGATTCCGACCACCCTCTCGCCGAAGGCGAAGTAGGCAAGTGCGGCGTCGCCGTCTCCTCGCTCGCCGACATGGAAACGCTTCTCGCCGGGCTCCCCCTCGAGCGCGTCTCGACCTCTATGACCATCAACTCCCCGGCGGCGATGATCTGGGCCATGTACCTGGTGGCGGCAGAAAAGACCGGAACGAACTGGAAGCACATTTCCGGCACGATCCAGAACGACATTCTTAAGGAATACATCGCGCAGAAAGAATACATCTTCCCGCCCGCTCCCTCGATGCGGCTCGTAGTGGATTCAATCACCTTCAGCGCACGGGAGACGCCACGATGGAACCCGATTTCCATCAGCGGCTATCACATCCGGGAAGCCGGATCAACCGCGGTGCAGGAGCTTGCCTTCACGCTCCGCGACGGAATCGAATACGTCGAATGGGTGCGACGCGCAGGAATGAACGTGGACGAATTTGCCCCGAGGCTCAGTTTCTTCTTCAATTCGCACAACGACCTTTTTGAAGAGGTCGCCAAGTTCCGCGCGGCGCGCAAGGTCTGGGCGCGAGTCATGCGCGAGCGTTTTGGTGCAAAAGACCCGCGCTCGTGGCTTTGCCGTTTCCACACGCAGACGGCGGGATGTTCCCTGACCGCGCAGCAGCCCTACAACAATGTGGTTCGCACGGCTATCCAGGCGCTGGCCGGCGTGCTGGGCGGCACTCAATCACTGCATACAAACTCACTGGATGAAGCATGGGCGCTCCCCACTGAACACACCGCAACTCTGGCGCTGCGGACCCAGCAGGTGATCGCGTACGAGAGTGGCGTGGCCAATGTCGCTGACCCGCTGGGGGGCTCATACTTCCTTGAAAAGCTGACGCTTGACACCGAGCGCGCCTGCTTCGAGTATTTCGACAAGATCGATGCCATGGGCGGCATGGTGGCCGCTATCGAAAAGGGTTTTCCCCAAAAGGAAATTCATGATGCCGCTTATGCCTATCAGCAGGCCGTTGAGCACAAGGAAAAAATCATCGTGGGTGTAAACGATTTTGTGGCCGAAGAAGATCGGCCGGTTGATATTCTGGTGATTGATGAGGCGATTGCTGCGCGTCAGCGGCAAAAACTGGTGGAACTCAAAAAGAAGCGCGACAATGCGCGAGTCCGGCAAACGCTCGACGCGCTGGGCGGCGCCGCCACAACCCATCGCAACCTGATGCCGTATATTCTCGAATGCGTGCGCGCTTACGCCACGCTCGGTGAAATGTGCGACGTCCTGCGCCGCGTGTTTGGGACGTACGAAGAGCCGGCGTTCCGGTAAGTTCGTCGCTGATACCAATGGCGCAATCAAAAATCACTCCATGATCCAATGACCGAGATCGATCGAAGAATTCGCGTAATTGTTGCCAAGCCGGGCCTCGACGGGCATGATCGCGGGGCCAAAATTGTGGCGCGCGCTCTGCGCGACGCCGGCATGGAAGTGATTTACACCGGCCTTCGGCAGACCCCCGAGCAGATTGCCAGTGCTGCAGTCCAGGAAGATGTGGATGTCGTCGGGATTTCGATCCTCTCCGGAGCGCACAACACCATCATCCCGCGCATCTGCCAGTTGCTGCGTGAAGGCGGCATGCAGGATGTTCTGGTGGTCGTGGGTGGAATTATTCCAGATGAAGATATTCCCCGGTTGAAGGAAGCAGGCGTATCGGCAGTATTCCAGCCGGGCACTTCGACACAGGAGATTGTCGACTTTATTCGCAACAATGTGCGCCAACTGGCATAAGTGCCTGGAAAGCACATGCCAGGGTCCGCTCAGGCGCAACACGGCAAGGACAGAGTTCATGACGCTCAAATTCACGACATCGTATTTGCAGGACTCGGTCGAGTTGCTTCGCTATTACAAGCAGCTTGCAGAACGCGCTATGGCGCAGATTTCAGATGATGCCCTGCTGGCTACACCCGACGCGGAATCAAACTCGATTGCAATTATTGTGAAACACCTGGCGGGAAACATGCGCTCGCGATTTACGGATTTTCTCACGTCGGATGGCGAAAAACCTGATCGCAATCGCGATAGCGAATTTGAAACCCCGCCCGCAACGCGAGAGGAACTGATGGCCTTATGGGAAGCCGGTTGGGACTGTGTTTTCCAGGCGCTTACGCCGCTCACTGAGGCGGACCTTACCAGGACGGTACAAATCCGCTCGGAGCCGCATTCTGTCATGCAGGCCATCAATCGCCAAGTGGCCCATTATTCTTATCACATCGGTCAGATCGTCTATCTGGCCAAGCATTATGCCGGGGGCAACTGGATGGCCGTGACGATTCCAAGACGAAAGTCGGAGCAATTCACACACCGCGTGAAATCGGGAGATGCTTCGCAGCGATGATTGCAGCGGCCGGCATCGCTTAGGCCGCAGCTGCCCAGCAGAGGACCAATCAAACTTGCCCAACGACATCCTCAAAACGCAAGTCAACACCAGTTCGAAGGAATTTCTGGATAATACCCGTCGGATGAAGGAACTTCTGGGCGAAATTCTCAACCAGGAAGAGACCATCCGCGAGGGCGGCGGTGCAAAGGCCGTTGAATCCCAGCACAAAAAGGGGCGCCTGACGGCCCGTGAACGCATTGCCCTGCTGATCGACCCCGGCACGCGCTTCTTCGAGCTTGGCATTTTCGCTGCGTACGAAATGTACGAGGAATGGGGGGGCGCGCCTGCGGCGGGCGTGATCACGGGCCTTGGGCGCGTGCATGGACGGCTTGTTATGATCGTGGCGAATGACGCCACTGTGAAGGCGGGAGCGTTCTTCCCTATAACCGCCAAAAAAGTCCTGCGCGCACAGCAGATCGCTATCGATAATCACATTCCGACGATTTACCTGGTAGATTCGGCAGGAATCTTTCTGCCCCTTCAGGAGGACGTTTTTCCTGATATCGATGATTTCGGCCGTATCTTTCGCAACAACGCCGTGATGAGCGCCATGGGCATTCCACAAATCACGGCCATCATGGGCATGTGCGTGGCCGGGGGCGCTTACCTCCCCGTGATGTGCGATCACATCCTGATGACCGATGGCAGCGGACTCTTCCTCGCAGGGCCCGCCCTGGTTCAGGCGGCGATAGGACAAAAGACTTCTGCGGAAGAACTGGGCGGAGCCAAAATACATGCGCAGATCAGCGGAACCGTGGACTTCCGTGAGCCAGACGATAAAAGCTGCCTTGCAAGAATTCGAGCATTAGTTGATAAGACCGGACGCAACCCATTGATTGTATTTAACAAAAAAGAAGCGGAGCCGCCTGCTTATCCGACGGATGAAATGTATGGGATTTTCTCCAGAGGTCCCACCGCTCAGTACGATGTGCGGGAAATCATCGCGCGCGTTGTGGATGGCAGCCGGTTCGAAGAATACCGAGCCGAGTACGGCCGGACGCTCCTTTGCGGCTACGCTCGAATCGGCGGCTGGGCTGTAGGCATTGTGGCCAACCAGAAAAGGGTGGTCCAGACCATCTCCCGTGAAAGCGGAGAAAAGCGCGTGCAATTCGGCGGCGTGATTTATACAGATTCGGCGGAGAAAGCCGCCCGGTTTATCATGGATTGTAACCAGAACCTGGTTCCGCTGATTTTCTTCCACGACGTGAATGGCTTTATGGTGGGCAAAGAGGCCGAATGGAGCGGCATCATTCGCGCCGGCGCCAAGATGGTGAATGTTGTCGCCAACAGCGTTGTGCCCAAAATCACGGTAATCTGCGGAGGAAGCTTCGGGGCCGGCCACTATGCAATGTGTGGAAAGGCATACGATCCGCGGTTCGTCTTTGCCTGGCCGACCGCGCGTTACGCCGTCATGAGTGGAGATTCCGCAGCAAACACGCTGGTGGAAATCAAAGTAAAACAACTCGAGCGTGGCGGGAAAAGACTAAATGAAGAGGAAAGAAAGGAGATCCTGCGCTCGATCCAGGCAGCATACGACCACCAGTCCGATCCACGATACGGGGCGGCGCGGTTGTGGGTTGATGCCATCATCGATCCCGCGGAGACTCGCGAGGCGCTGATCTGGGCGCTGGAAGCAGCGGCACTCAATCCGGAAGTCAAGCATTTCAAGACAGGCGTGTTGCAAACTTAAGCAAAACTTTACGCAAAGACGCAGAGGCGCGAGGCGCTGCCCGGCAAGCAGCCCCCTAAGTTGTCTGTGAAAACATCAGCTCGCTGCTTTGCCAAAGAAGCAATCGGCTGGATTTCTCTTCGCGACTTAGCGCCTTGGCGCGAAAATGGCCTTGGTGCCTGTTACAGCGTGGAGGAACGCTCTCACGCGAAAGCCCAGAAATGCAAAGGTGCACAGAAGCAAAAGAAAGGACTGCATGGAAAAGGTGAAGATCATTGAATGTCCGCGCGATGCCTGGCAAGGGCTCCAAAAAATCATCCCGACGGAGGTGAAGGCCGACTATCTTGCCAGGCTGCTTCGCGCGGGCTTCCGCCACCTCGACGCGGTCAGCTTCGTGGCCCCGAAGATGGTCCCGCAGATGGCGGACAGTGAACAAGTCATGGAAAGGCTGGCCGAGGTCCTTCAGTCTGCTACAAACGGCACAACACCGGAAATCATCGGCATTGTAGTGAACGAAAGGGGACTGGAGCGCGCGCTGAAAACTCCCGGTGTAACAACGCTGGGTTACCCTTACTCCATTTCCGCGAATTTCCGTCGGCAGAACGCCAACATGTCACTTCGCGAATCTCGCGAACTGGTGGAAACTCTGCAGCGGGAAACTCAGAAGGCCGGGCGCGGGCTCGTGGTTTATATCTCGATGGCGTTTGGCAATCCCTTTGGCGAGCCTTGGGGGCCCGAGATTGTCGAAGACGCACTCGATTGGCTGAAGGGGTGTGGTGTGAAGACCGTATCACTTGCTGATACTGTCGGCGTGTCGACAGCTAAAGAAGTAGGTGAGCTTTTGACGCACGTGAAAAAATTCGGCAACCAAATGGAACTTGGCGTCCATCTGCACAGCCGGCCTGAGCAGACTGCGGAAAAAGTCCTGGCCGCATATAACGCCGGCTGCAGGCGTTTTGATTCCGCACTCACGGGCCTGGGTGGCTGTCCGTTCGCCGGCGACGAACTTGTCGGGAACGTTCCGACCGAAATCGTAATTTCAACCCTCGCCGATCAGGGTGTACAGGTTGGCATCGATGCAGATGGCCTGGAGTTGGCCATCGAGGCTACGCAGGCAATTCGCAGGCAATATGCGTAGTGAGTTGGCTGAAAGGGTTCTTAAGGACTTATTTTCAGGACCCGCGTCCTCCCACGACTGTACGTGCAACCCATCAGTTTTGCGGACGTTCACTAGATTCTCCCCCAGGGGTATTGAATCCTACTCGGACGCTGCTCCTCGTCCAGGAAGGCCTGTGTTAGGATGGTGCGGAGAGCGCCCGTTCCACATTGGTGCGGTGGATAACGCCAAGCACAGCGTGATCAGCGAATCAAACGCCGCTCTCCTTGAGGATGGCTATTATGCCTTTCGAAACCCTGTCACTCAAATCTGAAGACACAATTTCAACCCTCACTTTCAATCGGCCTGAGAAGCGCAACGCTCTTTCCCTTTTGATGATAACGGAGTTTTTTCAAGCTTTGGATGAGGTTGCAAAAGGGCCTGCGCAAGTTCTCATCCTGACTGGCGCCGGCAAGGCTTTTTGCGCTGGGATGGACTTAAGGGCTCTCAGGGATTTTCCTGCACAGACTGACGAGGACATTGTCGCGGACGCCCGTCGCACTGCCACACTCTTCCGGCGGATTTACGCCTTCCCTAAGGCCACCATTGCAGCCGTCAACGGCGCGGCGATAGCCGGGGGATGCGGTATAGCCAGCCTTTGCGACTTCACACTGGCCGTCCCGGAAGCGAAGTTCGGCTATACGGAGGTCCGAGTAGGCTTCATTCCGGCTATTGTCTCCTCTTACGTAGTGCGACAGGTCGGCGAGAAACGGGCGCGCGAATTATTGCTCTCGGGGCGCATCTTCGATGCCGACGAAGCGCAATCGATGGGAATTGTTAATGAGATAGTTGAACCCGGTAAACTGATGCCCCGAGCCCGCGAACTGGCGTATTCGCTCGCTGAAATGAGCCCGGTCGCCCTGCTCCACACCAAGCGCCTCCTGCTGAAATTCACGGAAGAGGAACTCGACCGAGAGACCGAGATGGCCGTCCAGGCAAGCGCCTGTGTGCGTGCTACTGCCGACTTCCGGGAAGGATTGTCGGCATTTTTAGAAAAGCGCAAACCAAAGTGGACTGGAGAGTAATCTTCCTCAACGACCGGCGCCGATGTCTTTTCCTAACCAGTCAACGCTCGACATCAACTCCGCCAGCGCAGCACGGTAGGCCCGGGGACGGGGTGTTCCATCGGCTCGCCGGTGCGCTTAGCCTTGATGTAGGCCGCTTTCAATGCAAAGTACCACTTGGCCGGCCGGTCAGCATCGTCGATCAGCATCATTGGAGGGTCATACAGAAGACCACGCGCCTGCTTCTCCATAGTTCGCCGGTCCTGCTCGACAAACATGTTGCCGAAAAAGCGCAGGATGGCCGTCATGAATGGCACATGGCGGAAGGCGTTCCAGGCGGCACAGACGTCGATCCTGCAGC
>Ga0209810_1006230_pt1 | contig 10423 bp, 6 predicted proteins | sample Coa_R1_7_FD_187159 | JGI IMG/M metagenome (GOLD analysis project Ga0209810, IMG submission 187159) | Surface soil microbial communities from Centralia Pennsylvania, which are recovering from an underground coalmine fire - Coalmine... | ecosystem: Environmental > Terrestrial > Soil > Unclassified ...
CAACGCCGCCTGGGTGCGGTTGGCGACCCCCAGTTTCCGCGTCAGCGCCTTCAGGTGGACCTTGACCGTCGACTCGGTGATGCCGAGCTCGTGCGCGATCATCTTGTTCGAGGCGCCGCTGACCAGATAGTGCAGGATGTCGATCTCGCGCGGGCTCAGCGTCCGGCCGCCGGCCGTCTCGGCCGCCTCGTCGCGCTGCGGCGCCGCCGCCAGATGCGCCACCAGGTCTGCCGGCACCACCCGCTCGCCGGCGCCGACCAGGTCGAGCGCGTGGATCAGCGCCGCCGACGAGATCTGCAGGGTCAGCACCCCGTCCGCCGCCATCACCTGGGCCAGGCCGAGCCGGGGAAAGTCGTCGTGTTCGGCAAGGATGACGATGCGCCCCGCCGCGGCCAGGCGGATTTGCTGGACGATGCCGGGATGCGCCGTGCAGTACGCGGAATCGACGATGACGAAATTGGCCCGGCGCGCCGGCTCGGGGATTGCCTCGCCGCTTTCCGCGGCGGTCACATCCGAGGCGGAGCCGATGACGGCGAGCCCGGTCCCTTCGAGCAATTTGCCGACCGCCTCGCACACCAGGCGCGAGCGCAGCAGCAGGAACGCAGTCCGCCGGTCCTCCCGGCGGGAGCAGCCGTCGGCGGGGTCGCCGGCGTTCTCGCGAGGCGGCGGCATGCGTACGACCGCAAGCTGAGCCTTCCGCCGAACCGAAACGGAAACGGCTCGTTATCCAACCGTGGGTGCAGCATCGCTTCTCCAGATGACAACAAAGCATTGGAGGCGGCGTTCCGTCGTCGCGGGGCGCGCCAAAGTGCCGCAGGTTCAAGCCGTCCCGGCTTGGCGATCGGGATGGAAACAGGCTGGCGGCGCCGGCGATGGTGGGTGCACAAGGACTCGAACCTTGGACCCGCTGATTAAGAGTCAGCTGCTCTACCAACTGAGCTATGCACCCCACCAGGCGCGCGGCGGCGGGGCGCGACCATAGTCGATCGGCGGTTCGAGGGGAATAGCCAGGCGATGCGGCGCGACAGATGCCGTGGAACAAGGGGCGTTGGAAGTTCAACGCCCGCCGGAAGGAAATCTTCATAGCCACGCTGCGCGAAACCGCGAGCGCCGTGAAGGCCGCCGCGTGCTGCTCGGCCTGCTGCAGAAATACGCTGCCCTCGCCCGGCGGGAGCCGGTGCGAGCGGCGCTGGAGCACGCGCCGTGAAGGCGGCGCAGACGCCGGCCGATCCGCTCGCGGCGGTCGATGCCGCGATCGTGCACCTGGCGCAGATGGACGCCTGGGCCGACGCCCTGCGCGCCACGGCGCCGCATGCCGTGGCGGAACTCGGCGACCTGAGCCGCCGCATGCGCCCGACCGCGATCGGGTTCCTGGTTGAGATGACGGTCGAGGAGTGGGAAACGGTTGCAATCGAGCATCAGCGCAGGTTCGTCGAACGGGACTCTTCAACTTCTTGCTTGTCGCCTTTTAGTTGATAGGTCCCTGCCGGTGGCAGAACCAGATGATGGGTGCTGCCGATCACAGTATGATCTTCGGGGAGCACGAGCCGAAGGGGCCCCGCTAGTGAGTTCGTCGCCCGACAGCGCATCGGCCGCAGCGCAGGTTACCATTGCCGAGCTACGGCACGAGCTTGAGCAGCGCACCGCTGCGCTTAACGATAGTGATGCTCAAAAGGCGGCGATGGCAGAGGTGCTCCAGGTCATCAATTCCTCGCCCGGCAATCTCACGCCTGTATTCGACACGATTTTGGAGAAGGCGTTGAGCCTGTGCGAGGCAGCGTTCGGGAGCCTCGCTCGGTTCGACGGCGATGCCTTTGACTGGCTGGCGACACGTGGTGTCCCAGAGGCATGGTTCGCCGAGTTCAGGGCCACAGGTTACCGGCCAACTCCCGGCTTGGCGCTATACCGCTTCCAACACGGCGGCGACGACATCGAGCACGTGGTGGACATCACCGCCGATGAAACGGGCCGCTCGGCCATAGCCGATCGGCACCGCTTTGCCGAGTTGACCGGAGCACGCACTGCGATCTGGATCGCACTGCGCAAGGACAGGACGCTGCGTGGCGCGCTCGTAATTTACCGCCGGGAGGTCCGTCCGTTTACCGACAAGCAGATCGCGCTGCTCCAGAGCTTCGCTGCCCAAGCCGTAATCGCGATGGAAAATGCGCGCCTCCTAACCGAGACGCGCGAAGCCCTGGAGCAGCAGACCGCGACGGCCGAGGTGCTGCAGGTGATCAACTCATCGCCAGGCGATCTCGGGCCGGTGTTCGATGCGATGCTCGAAAAGGCCATGCGGCTGTGTGAGGCGAAGCTCGGGTTTCTATCGACCTATGACGGCGCGCGTTTCACCGCTGCGGCGATGCAGGGGGTCCCTGAGAACTACGCTCGCGACTACTTCGGGGGCCCCTATCTCCCCGGCCCTGGTACGACCCATGATCGTCTCGTGAAGGGCGAGGAGGTAGTCCACGTCGTGGACTTGGCCGCTGAAAATCTCGGTGACCGACGCCGGCAGGCGGTGATCCAACGGCTAGGGGTCAGGACGATCCTAGCTGTTCCTCTGGCCAAAGACGGTCGGCTGCTTGGCGGCATTCACGTCTACCGCCGGGAAGTGCGGTCGTTCAGTCAGAAGCAGATCGCGCTTTTGCAGAATTTTGCGGCGCAGGCTGTTATCGCGATGGAGAACGCGCGACTGATCACCGAGACGCGCGAGGCGCTGGAACAGCAGACCGCGACCGCCGAGGTCTTAGGCGTCATCAATTCGTCACCCGGCGATCTCGCGCCGGTGTTCGAGGCTATTCTCGAAAAGGCCCACAGGCTCTGTGGCGCCATTCGAGGCGCTTTGGCTCTTTACGACGGTAAATCCTTCCGCGCGGTGGCGATCCACGGCTACCCGGAGGAGGTGGCCGAGATGATTCGTCGGCCATATGGCAGCAATGTCTTCTTTCAGAGGATCGTCGAGGGCGATCGCTACGTGCAGATTCCGGACTTCCAAGCCGTTTCGGCGGAACTCGGTGATCCAGTGGGCCGAGCGGCCTTGGATCATCTGGACTTGCGGACCTGGCTTGCGGTGCCTCTGCGCAAAGAGGGGTTGCTGCTTGGTTACATCTCTGCGGTTCGGCCAGAAGTTTGCCCCTTCTCGGATAAAGAAATTACGCTGCTTGAGAGTTTCGCGCAGCAGGCGGTGATCGCGATGGAAAATGCGCGGCTGCTCGGCGAATTGCGCCAGCGCACCGAGGAGGTCGCAGAACTCAACCGCGGTCTCGAAGCGCGGGTCGCCGAGCAGGTCGAGGAGCTGGGTCGCGTGGGCCGGCTGAAGCGGTTCCTGGCGCCGCAGCTCGCCGAGCTCATCGTCAGTCAGGGCGAAGAGAAGATCCTCGAAAGCCACCGCCGCGAAATCGTCGTCGTGTTCTGCGACCTGCGCGGGTACACCGCTTTCACCGAGACTGCCGAGCCCGAGGAGGTTTTGGATTTTCTGCGCGAATACCACGGTGCGCTGGGGCCACTCGTCAGCCAGTTCGAGGGCACGCTCGACCAGTTCTCGGGCGACGGGATCATGGTGTTTTTCAATGACCCGGTGCAGGTCCCAGACCCGGCCGAGCGCGCGGTCAAGATGGCAATGGCGATGCGTAAGGCAGCAGGCGAGTTGATCGCGGCCTGGCGTCGCCGTGGCTCTGAGCTCGGTTTCGGTGTCGGCATCGCCCAGGGCTATGCGACGCTGGGCCAGATTGGCTTTTCCGAGCGCTCCGGCTACACTGCTATTGGCACGGTCTGCAACCTAGCGGCGCGGCTCTGCGCTGAGGCCCGAGATGGGCAAATCCTGCTTAGCAGCCGCGTCGCTGGCGCCGTTGAAGCCATCGCAAACCTTGAAGACCTCGGAAATCTGGAGCTGAAGGGGTTAAGCCGTCCAGTAGCTGCATTCAATGTGATCCAGTGAGCGCTGATAGCTACGGTTTTTGAGTATCAAGGATGCTGTATGGCGTGCGCATATCACGCGCAGTTAGCTGTTGAAAACAGCATAAGCGATTTCAATCGTTATATTTCAGATTCCGAGCTGCGCGCTTAAGAGTCAGCTGCTCTACCAACTGAGCTATGCACCCCACCAGGCGCGCGGCGGCGGTCTATAACAAAGCGGTCGCGGGTTGTCGATAGCGCCGCAGGCGCTACAGCCGGCCGTGGCAGTGCTTGAATTTCTTGCCCGAGCCGCACGGGCAGGCGGCGTTGCGCGGCGTGCCGGCCCACGGCGCGCGCGGACCTGCGGGCCGCTCGCCGGCCGGCGCCGCAGGCGGGCGGCGGGCCGGGCGCGGCGGCGGCGGGGGCGGCATGCGCCCCGGCCCCGGCATCGCGCCGGCTTCGGCCAGCACCGCTTCGCGCTCGGCCGGCGCGGCAGCTTCGCTGAAGCCCGGCGGCGGCTCGGGCGGCGCCTCGAAGCGCAGCTCGACATGGCTCAGCACCGAGGTCACCTGCTCGCGCAGGTGGCCGAGCATGCCCTCGAACAGCTCGAACGCCTCGCGCTTGTACTCGTTGAGCGGATCGCGTTGGGCATAGGCGCGCAGATTGATGCCCTGGCGCAGATGGTCGAGCGAGAGGAGGTGGTCCTTCCAGGTCTGGTCGAGCAGCTGCAGCAGCAGGCTCTTTTCCGCCATGCGCATCAGCTCGGGGCCGTAATTGGCGGTTTTCTCGGCCATCTTGCGGTCCGAGGCGGCGACGATGCGTTCCTCGATCTCCTCGGCGCCGATGCCCTCTTCCTTGGCCCACTCGGCAAGCGGCAGGTCGAGCGCCAGCAGGCGCTGGCATTCCGCGTGCAGCCCCTCGATATCCCATTGCTCGGCGATCGAGTTTTCCGGGATGGCGCGGGCGACCGCCTCGGCGATGGTCTCGTGGCGCATATCGGCGACGGTCGCGGCGACGTCCGGCGCGCTCATGATCTCGCGGCGTTGCTCGTAGACGACCTTGCGCTGGTCGTTCATCACGTCGTCGTATTTGAGGAGCTGCTTGCGGATGTCGTAGTTGCGCGCCTCGACCTTCTGCTGCGCCTTGGCCAGCGCCTTGTTGACCCAGGGGTGGATGATCGCCTCGCCCTCCTTGAGGCCGAGGCGCGACAATACCGAATCCATCCGCTCCGAGCCGAAGATGCGCATCAGATCGTCTTCGAGCGAGACGAAGAACTTCGACGCGCCGGGGTCGCCCTGGCGGCCGGAGCGGCCGCGCAGCTGGTTGTCGATGCGGCGGCTCTCGTGCCGCTCGCTGCCGATCACGAAGAGCCCGCCGGCCTTGCGCACCACCTCGCGCGCCGCCTCGATCTCGGCGCGGATGGCGGCCGCGCGCTCGGCGCGTTCGGCTTCGTCGGCGATGCCGGCCAGCTCGGTCTTCAGCCGCATGTCGAGGTTGCCGCCGAGCTGGATGTCGGTGCCGCGCCCGGCCATGTTGGTGGCGATCGTCACCGTGCCGGGGACGCCGGCCTGGGCGATGATCATCGCCTCCTGCTCGTGGTAGCGGGCGTTGAGCACGTTGTGCGGGATCTTCAGCTTCTTGAAGATCTGCGACAGCGCCTCGGATTTTTCGATGCTGACGGTGCCGACCAGCACCGGCTGCTGGCGCGCCCGGCATTCGAGCACCTGCTGCGCCACCGCCTCGAACTTCTCGCGCGTGGTGCGGTAGACCTCGTCGTCGGCGTCGATACGGATCACCGGCTCGTTGGTCGGGATCTCGATGACTTCGAGCTTGTAGATGTCGCCGAACTCTTCCGCCTCGGTCATCGCCGTGCCGGTCATGCCGGCCAGCTTGGGGTACATGCGGAAATAGTTCTGGAAGGTGATCGAGGCGAGGGTCTGGTTCTCGTTCTGGACGGTGACGCCTTCCTTGGCCTCCAGCGCCTGGTGCAGCCCTTCGGAATAGCGCCGGCCTTCCATCATGCGGCCGGTGAACTCGTCGATGATGACGATCTTGTCGTCCTTGACGATGTATTCGGTGTCGCGGGAGAACAGCTTGTGCGCGCGCAGCGCCTGGTTGACGTGGTGGACCAGCGAGACGTTGTGGAAGTCGTACAGCGAGCCGACCTGCAACAGGCCCGCCTCGCGCAGCAGCCTCTCGATCTTCTCGACCCCGGCCTCGGTTAGCGCGACGGTGCGCTGCTTCTCGTCCTTTTCGTAGTCGCCCTCGGAGAGCAGCGGGATCACCTTGTCGGTGCGGTAGTAGAGCTCGGAATTGTCCTCGGTCGGCCCGGAAATGATCAGCGGCGTGCGCGCCTCGTCGATCAGGATCGAATCGACCTCGTCGACGATGGCGTAGCGGAACGGCCGGTGCACCATGTCTTCGAGGCGGAACTTCATGTTGTCCCGCAGATAGTCGAAGCCGAGCTCGTTGTTGGTGCCGTAGGTGATGTCGCAGCGATAGGCTTCCTGGCGCTCGCGGTCGTCGAGCTCGTGGACGATGCAGCCGACGCTCATGCCGAGAAAGCGGTAGATCTGGCCCATCCACTCGGCGTCGCGGCGGGCGAGGTAGTCGTTGACGGTGACGACGTGGACGCCCTCGCCGGTCAGCGCGTTGAGATACACGGGAAGGGTGGCGACCAGGGTCTTGCCTTCGCCGGTCTTCATCTCGGCGATCATGCCGCGGTGCAGCACGATCCCGCCCATCAGCTGCACGTCGAAATGGCGCTGGCCGAGCGTGCGCTTGGCCGCCTCGCGCACCGTTGCGAACGCCTCGACCAGAAGGTCGTCGAGCTCGGCGCCCTCTTCGAGGCGCCGGCGGAACATCGGGGTGCGCTCGCGCAGCGCCTCGTCCGACAGTTTCTCCAGCTCCGGCTCGAGCTCGTTGATCTGCTCGACGAGCGGGCGGAGGCTCTTTACGTAGCGGTCATTGGCGGAGCCGAACAGCCGCCGGGCTAGGGCGCCGAACATGGGGTCCTCGGGGCGGGGATGGGAAGGGCGGGTTCCAGGCTCACGGCGACAGGTGACAGATAGGCCCCGGAGCGCGGGGTGTCAATTCATCGCCCCGTGCCAGGAAGGCCGGCGGCTTGCCGGGGCGGTCGCGATATGCGACATCAACGCCGCTCGCCGGAAACCCCAAAGAGACGAATCGATGGCCAAAATTTCGCCGCTCGCGCCCGCCCGGTTCCCCGCGCTCGCGCCGATTGCCGGGGTTCGCCTCGCCGCGGCCGAGTGCGGCGTGCGCTACCGCGGGCGCACCGACGTGATGCTGGCCGAGCTGGCGCCGGGCAGCACGGTGGCCGGCGTGTTCACCCGCTCGCTGACCGCCGGGGCGCCGGTGCTGTGGTGCCGCGAGGTGCTGCCGGGCGGCAGGGTTCGCGCGATCGTCGTCAATTCCGGCAACGCCAACGTCTTCACCGGGCGGGACGGGCGCAACGTGGTCGAGGCGATCGCGGCCAGCGCCGCGCGCTGCCTCGGCTGCTCGCCGCGCGAGGTGTTCGTTTCCTCAACCGGAGTAATCGGCGAGAAGCTGCCGGGCGAACGGATCACCGCGGCGATGCCGGCGATCGTCAAAACGCTGGCCGCCGACGCCTGGGAAAAGGCGGCGCGCGCGATCATGACCACCGACACCTTCCCCAAGGCGGCGACCGCGGCGACGGCGATCGCCGGGGTGCCGGTGCGGCTCAACGGGTTCTGCAAGGGCTCGGGGATGATCGCGCCCGACATGGCGACGATGCTCGGCTATGTCTTCACCGACGCGTCGCTGCCGGCGCCGGTATTGCAGAAACTGCTCTCGGCGGCGACGGTGCGCTCGTTCAACTCGATCACCGTCGACGGCGACACCTCGACCAGCGACACGGTGCTGCTGTGCGCGACCCAGCAGGCGCGGCACCCGGCCATCGCCGATGCCGGCGACCGGCGGCTCGCCGGCTTCCGCCGCGCCCTCGACGGCGTGATGATCGACCTGGCGCAGCAGATCGCACGCGACGGCGAAGGCGCCGAGAAATTCGTCACCATCGAGGTATCGGGCGCGGCGAGCAGCCGCGCGGCGCGGCGGGTGGGCCTGGCGATCGGCAATTCGCCGCTGGTCAAGACCGCGATCGCCGCCGGCGACGCCAATTGGGGCCGCATCGTCATGGCGGTCGGCAAGGCCGGCGAAAAGGCCGACCGCGACCGCCTGTCGATCGCGATCGGCGGCGTGCCGATCGTCCGCGACGGCGGCGTCATCGACGGCTACGACGAGACCCCGGTGGCCGAGCACATGAAGGGCCGCGACATCCGGATCGAGGTCGGGCTCGGCCTCGGCCGCGGCAAGGCGACGGTGTGGACCTGCGACCTGACGCACGGCTATGTCGACATCAACGGCAGCTACCGGAGCTGAGGCGCGGCCGGTGCTGCTGGTCGCGGCGGTCGCCCTGATCGACGCCGACGGCCGCGTCCTCCTGGCCCGGCGCCCGCCCGGCAAGCATCTCGCTGGGCTGTGGGAATTTCCCGGCGGCAAGGTGCAGCCGGGCGAGACCCCGGAGGCGGCGCTGATCCGCGAACTGCGCGAGGAACTGGGCATCGACACCGAGGCGAGCTGCCTCGCCCCGTTCACCTTCGCCTCGCATGCCTATCCCGAATTCCACCTGCTGATGCCGCTTTACGTCTGCCGCAAATGGCGCGGAATCGCCGCCGCGCGCGAGGGCCAGGCGCTGAAATGGGTGCGCCCGGCGCAGCTTCCCGACTATCCGATGCCGCCCGCCGACAAGCCGCTTGTCGCCATGCTGCGCGATCTCCTGTGACGGAGGCGGCGCCGGGTCACCCGGGACCGGGCGGCGCCCGCCCGGTCAGGAACAGAATCTCGAAAGTCGCCGGAATGCGGCCGTCGGCGCCGGCGAAACGCTCGGCGTAAAGCGCCGCGGCGCGGGCGAGCGTCGCGCGGCGGGTCGCGGTGCGGCGCCGCGCGGCGAGCGCGTTGGTCTCGCCCATGCCGCGCAGGTCGCGCATCAGCGCGAACAGGTCGGCATAGGTCACCGTCACCGTCTCGGTATCGGCCACCGGCATCGCAAAGCCGGCGCGCTGCAGCAGGGCGGCGGCGTCGCCGAGCTCGACGGTCGGCGAGACGCGCGGGCTGGCGCCGCCCTCCTCGGCAAGCTCCGCCTCGAGCAGCGCGGTGCGCAGCTCGACCAGCGTCTGTCCGCCGAACAGCGCCGCGAGCAGCAGCCCGTCCGGCCGCAGCACGCGGCGAAGCTGGGCCAGCGCGCCGGGCAGGTCGGCGTTCCAGTGCAGCACCAGGTTGCTGACCGCGAGGTCGAAGCTCGCCGCGCGGAACGGCAGCAATTCCGGGTCGGCGACCACCGACGGACGCAGCGCCGCGGCCGGATCGGCGGCGACGGTCCGCGACACCGGCAACGCCGGCGCGGGCAGGCCGAGCGCCAGCGCCTCGGCAAAGTCGCCCCGGACCAGGTCGAGCCGCTCGCCGAGGCGGGCGGCGATCTCGTCATGGAGAAAGCGCACCGCGCCCCGCCGCACCGCGCGCTCGCGGTGCAGCCGCCAGGCGCGCCGGTCGAACAGCAGCGCCGGCGCGCCGGTTCCTGTCATCGCGGCGGCGACCGGTCGGCGGGCGTCTCGCGCTCAGGGAGCCGGCAGTCGGCGCAGCCGGCGCCCGGGCGGTCGAGGGTGGCGCCACATTGGCCTCCGCCGGCTGGGATATCGCTCATCGCTCGCTCCATCGGGCGCGGCGATGATAGCACGGCGACGCGGCCCGCAACGTCGGCCGCGGCTTCGGGAAATCTCGGGTTGACGAGGCCACGGCGTCGTCGATTCTAGCGCGATGGCCGTTGCCGTCCGTCTCAAATCGCTCGGCCGCGCCGCGGTCGACGCGGTCCTGCCGCCGCGTTGCCTCGCCTGCGGCGCCATCGTCCGCGAACCCGACGCGCTGTGCGGCACGTGCTGGGCGGCAATGGATTTCTTCGCGCCGCCGTGGTGCGCGGTGTGCGGCCTGCCGTTCGCCCATCCGATGGGCGAGGGCGCGCTCTGCGCCGCCTGCGCCCGCGAGGCGCCGGCCTGGGACCGGGCGCGCGCCGTCATGCGCTACGATAAGAACAGCCGCCGCCTGGTCCTGCTGCTGAAACACGGCGACCAGACCCATCTCGCCGCCGCATTCGGCCGCTGGATGCGGCGCAGCGGCGCCGAGGTGCTGGACGGCGCCGACCTGGTCATCCCGGTGCCGCTGCATTGGACCCGGCTGTTTACCCGCCGCTACAACCAGGCCGCGCTGCTGGCCCAGGCGATCCGCCGCGCCGGCGGGCCGCCCGTGGCCGCCGACTGGCTGGTGCGGCGGCGGCGCACGCCGTCGCAGGGGCGGCTCGGCCCGCTGGCGCGGACGCGCAACGTGCGCGGCGCCTTTGCCTTGCGCCGCGGCCGCGACGTGCGCGGCAAGCGGGTCGTGATCGTCGACGACGTCTTGACGACCGGGGCGACCGCGGCCGAATGTGCCCGCGTCCTGCGCC
>Ga0209810_1006236_pt1 | contig 10417 bp, 7 predicted proteins | sample Coa_R1_7_FD_187159 | JGI IMG/M metagenome (GOLD analysis project Ga0209810, IMG submission 187159) | Surface soil microbial communities from Centralia Pennsylvania, which are recovering from an underground coalmine fire - Coalmine... | ecosystem: Environmental > Terrestrial > Soil > Unclassified ...
CAGCTGTGCCGGGGTGGCGCGGGCGGCGGCCAGCCGGCTGGCGGCGGTCTCCTGGACACGGCGGAATTCGAAGAGCATGTAGACGTGGTCGAGGTCGGTCGGGAGGAACGACGGTCCCCACCGCGAGGAGCCGAGCATGCCGTCGCCGTCGGCCACATACAGCCCGCGGCCCTTCTGCACGTTCACGCGGCCGATCGCCGAAAGGATCTTGATCGCCTCGCGCACCACGGTCCGGCTGGTGCCCACGCGCGCGGCCAGCTCGTGCTCGGTCGGCATCCGGTCGCCCGGCCGCAGCCGCGCCTCGGCGATCAGCTGCAGGATCTGCTCCGCGGCCAGTTCGTAGCCCGGCCGGTAGGCCTCCGGCTGCGCGCCGTCCAGCTGTGCGGCGGACGTCTTCGATTCCATGGGAATGGGGCTACCGTCCACCGGATCCCGTCTCCTTCTCCGTCTGCCGCAGTACGTGCGGCAGTTCCTCAGAGCGTACATCGGTGCTGAGCGTCTCGATAGATGTGTGTGACATATAGAACTCCGGAGATCGCTAATAAGCGCCTAAGAGTGGACAAAACCGCAGCAGTTCGTGACCGTCGAGTAAAAAGATCTTGAAGATAGGTATGCCCAGCCTCTTGACGCTGGCGTCCTGGCGCGGCTGTTATGTGTGCCGAAGGGCTTCGCGCCAACCGGCAAGCAAGAGCCATCAGCTTGCGCACATCCGGGCCCGATCTGATCCGCGCCTGCCGGGTTTGGTCGGCATGATGTATCAGACATATCTTCTCAGCTCCGTCCGCTGGGCCGAGCCCGAGCGATGCCACGAAGGAGTCCTTCCGGATGTCCCCCCTCGTCAAGGCCTCGGTGCCGCTGCTCGAACCCCCGGGCTGGGCCATCGCGCAGCGCGAGCTGTTCGACCTGCTCGACCACGCCTGGCGCCGCTTCCAACACGACTTCACCCGGCCTGACGGAAGCCTGAAGTACGACGGGACACTGACCACCCGTGACGGCGTGGACGACTTCTACGAGGTCTTCTTCAACTGGCCCCAGCTCTACCTGCTCGGCGGCGCCAGCGACCTGCTGGTCGCCAGCGAACGGCACTGGGAGGGGGTCACCCGGCAGCTGACCGAACTGGGCATGCTCAACGACGAATACGAACGCGGATACGACTGGTTCCACCAGGGCGAAAGCCTGCTGCTGCTGTACTTCCTGTGCATGGCCGCACCCGAACACTGGAAAGAGCGCGCCGTACGCTTCGCAGAGCTCTACGTCAACCCCGCGCACGGCAACTACGACCCCGACCGCCGCATCATCACCCGCCCCCACAACGGCAGCGACCCCACCCGCACCGGCCTGTTCGACGGCGACAGCTACCCCTGGCTGCCCAAGGAAGCCGAGATGTACGGCTTCCCGCTGGACTGGATCCTGCCCGAGGGCGCCGACCAACCGCCGCTTGAGCGCGACCCGCGGCTGGGCGAGCAGATGCGGCTGCGCATGGGCACCGGCGACACCGCCGCCAACCTCGCCGTCGCAGGGCTCGTCCACAATGCCCTGATCCTCACCGGCGAGCAGCGCTACCGCGACTGGATCACCGAGTACGTCGGCGCCTGGCGCGAGCGGGCCGCCGCCAACGGGGGCGTACTGCCCGACAACGTCGCCCCCGACGGCACCGTCGGCGGACTGCTTGAGGGCCGCTGGTACGGCGGACACTACGGCTGGAGTTGGCCGCACGGCTGGCACAGCGTGGGACATGCCGCAGCGGTTGCCGCGCTCAGCGCGGCCGCCGTCACCGGAGACGACGCATACCTCGACCTGGTGCGCCCGGCCCTCGACGAGATCATCGCCCACGGCAAGACCCTGGCCTTCGCGGAAGCTGACTCGAGCCTTCAGTCCAAGTGGACCATTCAGCTGCTCGGAGACGTGCACACCCCCACGTTGCACGTCCCCTACCGCCACAGCGACCGCGGCTGGTTCGACTACAACCCGCTGCAGCTGGTCGTTCCCGCCGCACTGTGGCATCACTCCGCAGACGCCGCCGACCTCGACCGCATCAAGCGGCTGCGCGAGGCCGCCGGCTACGACTGGCGCACCGTGCGCCCGTTCCGCAGCAAGGAAGAATCAGGGCACGAAGAGCCTTGGTTCGCCTTCCTGGCCGGCGACGATCCCGGCTACCCCGAACGCATACTGGCGGCCGCCCAAGCCCAGGTGCGCCACCGCCTCGCGCGGATGGAACGCTACCGGGATCTCGACGTCACGGAGGCCGACATTCACCTGTGGCAGCTGTCGAATCCGGTCGTGACCGAAGCGCTGGTACAGCTGACCTGGGGTGGACCGCAGGTCATCTACAACGGCGGCCTGCAGCAGGCACGCGTGCGCTACTACGACGCCGACGACTGCCGACCCGGCCTGCCCTCCAACGTCGCGGCCCTGGTCTCCAGCATCGACCCGGCGGCCACCGTGGTCGACCTGGTCAACCTAGACCCGGAACACGCGCACACGCTCGTCGTGCAGGCCGGAGCCTTTGCGGAGCACACCATCCGTACCGCCACGTACACCGCTTGCGAGGACCCGTCGTGGATCGGCGACCTCTACGACTACGGCCACCGCCAGCCCGACGAAACGACAGACACGGCCGACGTCCACGGGCCCTGGCTCACCGTCGAGCTTCCCCGTTCCACGCGCGTGCGCCTGACGCTGCAACTGGACCTGCGCACCCGCCCACAGACCTACCGCACGCCGTTCGACGCCGATGCCGATGCCGACCGACAAGGTGGTGCCCGATGACCGCTGCGAACCAGAGCCCTGACTCTCCAAAACACCGCAGCGCCGGAGCGGTGCTCGACTCGCACGTCCACTTCTGGGACCCCCGGCGCATCAGCTATCCGTGGCTGAGCGAGGCACCGCCGCTCAATCGCTCCTTCACACCCGACGACTTCGACGCGTTCCGCCCGCGCGGCACTTCAGTCATCTTCGTTGAAGCGGGCCGCGCCGAGCAGCACGCCGCCGCCGAGATCGAGTGGATCCGCAGCGAGTCCCAACAGCACCCGTGGATCGCGGGCGCCGTCGCACACGTACCGCTCGAAGATCCCGCCTCGGCTGAGACGATGATCCGCAAATACGCCGACGACCCGTTCGTCGTCGGGGTGCGCCGCAACATCCAGGACGAGCCAGCGGGCTTCACCACAGGCGCCGGCTTCCGCGACGGCGTGCGACTACTCGGCGAGGCCGGCCTGCCGTTCGACGCCTGCGTGCGCGAACATCAGCTCTCTGAGCTGACCGAACTCGCCGAGGCCTGCCCGGGGACGACCATCGTCCTGGACCATCTCGGCAAGCCGAAATCGGCCGCCCCAGGCCAATCCCCGTGGCGGCAGGACCTGCGGCGGCTGGCCGAACACGACAACGTCGTGTGCAAGCTCTCTGGCGTGGCGACCGAGATCGACCCGAGCACGCCGCGGCCGGCCGTCATCTCCCTGCTGCACGAGGTCCTCAACGCCTTCGGCGCCGAACGCTGCTTCTACGGCAGCGACTGGCCGGTGATGACGCTGGCCACCTCCTACGAGGACTGGTTCAACCTGGTCCGCGACGCGCTCGCCGCGTACCCCACAGCGACCGCCGACGCGGTGCTGTGCACGAACGCACAGCGCGTGTACCGGGCGAGCGAAATCCCTTCCGACGACACACATCCGGAACTGAGCTGAGAGGACTGGCATGAACCGAATCGCCCAAGTAGCCCGGCTGGTGCCCGAGCGCCGCGAGGAATACCTCACGCTGCACCGCGAAGTCTGGCCGGGCGTTGAGGCCGCACTGCGCGCGGCGCACATCAGCAACTACAGCATCTTCATCCACGGCGACACGCTCTTCGCCTACTACGAGTACCACGGCGACGACTTCGAGGCCGACCTGGCCACCATCAAGGCCGACCCCGAATCGCAGCGCTGGTGGACGTTCACCGATCCCTGCCAGGAGCCCTGGCCGCAGTCCTCGACCGGCAGCCGCTGGCTGGACCTGCCCGAGATCTGGCACCTGAGTGACGAGTCAGGTGCCTGAACCGCCCACGCGGGCGGCGCACACGCAAGGAAGTTCGGCAAGGAAGTTCAACCACGCACGTCCTCCCATGCAAGCAGGAAAAGGAAGACAATGACGTCCACTCCTCGGGCTCGCGCCGGCCATCTCCGGCCGGCGAGAACGGCACTGGCCACCGCGTCCGCCGTCGCCGCGGCCTGCGCCATCGCCGTCATCCCGACGGCCGCGAGCGCCGCCTCCACCACCACCCTCTTCGCGTCCCCGACCGGCAGCGGCACCTCCTGCACGTCCGCCGCCCCGTGTTCCCTTACGCAGGCGCGCTCGTCCGTTGAGGCCATCGACGGGAATATGACCGGCAACATCGTCGTCCAGCTGGCCGGAGGCACCTACCGCCTCTCCGCGCCGCTGGCCTTCGCCGCCGCGGACTCGGGCACCAACGGATTCACCGTCACCTGGCAGGCGGCCGCAGGACAGACGCCGGTGCTCTCCGGCGGACAGCAGATCACCGGCTGGACGCTGCACGACTCGGCCAACAACATCTGGTCCGCGCCGATCTCCACCGGCCTCGACTCGCGCCAGCTCTACGTCGACGGCGCGCTCGCCCCGCGGGCCGCGATCTCCATCGCCCGCACCGACGTCGCGTTCACCAGCACCGGCATGACCATCAAGAACTCGAACCTGAACTACCTGGCCAGCCTGCCGGAGCAGAGCCGGATCGAACTGGAGGCGCAGAACTCCTTCACCGACCACTACGCGCCGGTGCAAAGCATCAGCGGCACGAGCGTCACCATGCAGGAGCCGGCCTGGCAGAACAACGACTGGGGCTACGACACCATCGAGAGCCCCTACGCCGGCGGCCAGCTGTATCTGGAGAACTCCTACTCCTTCCTCAACACCACCGGGCAGTGGTTCATCGACCCGTCGGCCGGTCAGCTCTACTACAAGGCGCCCTCCGGCTGGACGCCCGGCGCGCACGACATCGAACTGCCCCGGCTGACCTCGCTGCTGGACATCGGCGGCAGCAGCTACACCAGCCCGGCGCACAACCTCGCCTTCCAGGGCATCAGCTTCGAGCACACCACCTGGCTGACGCCCGGCACCTCAATCGGCTACGCCGACCAGCAGGCCGGCACGTTTCTCGCGCAGTCCTACTCCACCGAGCCCACGGACTTCCTGACGTCCTGCAACTCCGGCTGCTCCGGCTTCGAAGCCACCCGCAACAGCCTCGACGAAATCCCGGCGGCCGTGCAGGTCTCGGCGGCGAACAACATCAGCTTCAGCGGCGACACCTTCACGCACCTCGGCGAGGTCGGACTGGGCATCGGGCAGGACGCGAACGCCGTCGCGACCGGTGTCGGCCTCGGCGCCTCGAACATCACGGCCGACCACAACACCTTCGCCGACGACTCGGGCGGCGGCGTCGTCGTCGGCGGAGTGCAGCCGGACGCCCACCACCCCTCGAACGCCGCGATGACGAACCAGGACATCACGATCAGCAACAACACGATCAACGGTGTCGCGGAAGACTACAAGGAGATGCCCGGCATCCTGTCCACCTACGTCACGCAAGCCGTCATCACGCACAACGAGGTCTCAAACCTCGACTACGACGGCATCGACGTCGGCTGGGGCTGGGGTATCAACGACCCGGGCGGCAGCCAGGACTATGTGAACCGCGGCACCTACAACTACCAGCCGATCTACCAGACGCCGACGACGCTGAAGAACAACCTCGTCACCTACAACAAGATCCACGGGACGAAGAAGCTCTTCCACGACGGCGGCAGCCTGTACAACCTGTCCGCCAGCCCGGGCAGCGTGTTCGCCGACAACTACGTGTACGACGACCAGTTCAGCATCGGCCTCTACATGGACGAGGGCTCGCGTTACATCACACTGCAGAACAACGTCCTGCAGGATCAGGGCGAGTGGGCGTTCACGAACGCGAACTCCAACAACAACACCGACGACAACACCTTCGCCAACAACTGGTACAACAACGGCAGCGCCAACGTGGCCACCGGCTCGCCGCACAACAACGTGCTGACCGGCAATGTCCAGGTGAGCGGGACGAACTGGCCGGCCGGTGCGCAGGAGGTCATCAACCAGTCCGGAGTGATCACCAACGGAGGCGTCGGAACCGCCCGGCTCACCGCAGTGGGTGCGAACCGGTGCCTGGACGACCCCAACTTCACCACCACGCCGGGCACCCAGCAGGAGATCTGGGACTGCAACGGTGGCAGCAACCAGAGCTGGACGCGCAACTCGGCAGGCCAGATCTCGCTCTACAGCGGCACCAGCCAGCTGTGCCTGGACGCGTTCGGAAACGGCACGACCAACGGCACGAAGGTCGACCTGTGGACCTGCAACGGCCAGACCAACCAGCAGTGGAACCTCAACCCCGACGGCACCATCACCGGCGTGCAGTCCGGCCTCTGCCTCGACGTGACCGGCGGCAACACGGCCAACGGCACCCTGGTCGAGCTGTGGATCTGCAACGGCGGCGCCAACCAGCAGTGGAACCTCGGTTGACGCCGCTGACCCGGGTAACACCATGAGCCACGTAACACGATGAGCCAGGTAACACGATGAACTCTGTCCGGGGGCCGCGAACGCAACGGCGGCCCCCGGACAGATCCAATCCGAGATATCCCGACAGAACGGCGCCGCGACGCCGCTGTGGAAGGACTTTGACACGATGACGACTACGCTCGCCGCGCGGTATACCGGTGCCCGCGTGTTGACGATCGGCGCAGCCGACACAGCCGACGCCGCGCCTCCGGGACCCGGATCCGTCGAGCTGGCCCCGGCCTATGTCGGGATCTGCGGAACAGACCTGCACATCTTCCACGGCGACATGGACGCGCGGGTGAAGGCGCCCGCCGTGATAGGACACGAGATGTCCGGGCGGGTGGTGCGCGTGGGGCCGGGCGTCGAGGGGTTCGCGCCGGGCGACCCGGTCACCGTGATGCCGCTGCGCTGGGACGAGACCTGCCCGGCCTGTCTGCGCGGCAACCGGCACGTGTGCCAGAACCTCGATTTCATCGGCATCGACTCGCCCGGGGCGATGCAGCAGCGCTGGACGGTGCCTGCCGACACGCTCGTGCGGCTTCCCGGCTCCCTGCCGCTTGACCGCGCGGCGCTGGTCGAGCCCACGGCCGTGGCCGTGCACGACGTGGGCCGCGCCGCCGTGCGCGAAGGCGAGCGGGTCGTCGTGGTCGGCGGCGGCCCGGTCGGCGTGCTGATCGCCCTGGTGGCCCGCGCGGCCGGCGCCGACGTGCGCGTGGTGGAACTGAGCGCCCACCGGCGGCGGCTGGCCGAGCAGCTCGGCCTGATCGTCTGGGATCCCGCCGCCGAAGACGTCTCAGGCCTCGTGCAGGACTGGACCGGCGACGCCGGCGCGGACGTCGCTTTCGAGGTATCCGGCGCCGAGGCCGGCGTGCAGACCGCCGTCGACGTGCTCGCGGTGCGCGGTCGGCTGTGCCTGGTGGCCATCCACCCCCGCCCACGCGAGGTGAACCTGCACCGCTTCTTCTGGCGCGAGCTGACCCTGATCGGCGCGCGGCTATACGACCGTACGGACTTCGAGACAGCCGTGCGCCTGGTCGCCGAAGACACGATTCCTGCCCGACAGCTGATCAGTAGGGTGGTGCCGCTGACCGAAGCGCCGGCCGCGTTCGAGGCCCTTGAGGCGGGCGGCGACGTGATGAAGATCCTGATCGACTGCACCGACGAGTCGGCAAAGGCGGGAGCGGCGTGAACCCCTTCGACCTGACCGGGCGCCTGGCCGTGGTCACCGGCGCACGTCGCGGCATCGGCCGCGCCATGGCCCGCGCGCTGGCCGAAGCCGGGGCGGACGTCATCGGCGTCAGCGCCAACCTGGAGCCCTCCGGCAGCGACGTGGAGAAAGACGTCACCGCCGCGGGGCGCGCCTTCGAGGCGATCCGCACCGACTTCGCCGACCCGGAAGCCGTCCAGGCCCTCGCCGAGAACCTGGCCGGGCGCACGCGCCCGGTCGACATCCTGGTCAACAACGCCGGCACCATCCGGCGCACCCCCGCGGCCCAGCACTCCGACGCCGACTGGAACCTGGTGCTGCAGGTCAACCTCACCGCGCAGTTCGCCCTCGCCCGCGCCCTGGGCGCCACCATGGTCGAACGCGGATACGGCAAGATCATCTTCACCGCGTCCCTGCTCAGCTATCAGGGCGGCATCACCGTGCCCGGCTACACCGCCGCCAAGCACGCCGTCGCCGGACTGACCAAGGCGCTGGCCAACGAATGGGCACCGCACGGCGTCAACGTGAACGCCATCGCCCCCGGCTACATCGCCACCGACAACACCCAAGCCCTCCAAGACGACCCGCGGCGCAACGCGGCGATCCTCGAGCGCATCCCCGCCGGCCGCTGGGGCAACCCCGGCGACCTCGCCGGAGCCACCGTCTTCCTCGCCTCCGACGCCGCCGCCTACATCCACGGCACGATCCTCCCCGTCGACGGAGGGTGGCTCGGCCGATGAGCACCATCGACGCTCAGCCGATGAACCGCCGCGCGGTCACCGACACCCCACTCGCGCTGACCGATCTCGGGTTCGGCGCCTCGGTCATCGGCAACCTCTACCGCGCCACCCCGGAGGAAGAGGCGCTGGCCGCGGTCGCGGCGGCGTGGGACGCCGGTATCCGCTACTTCGACACCGCCCCGCACTACGGACTCGGCCTGTCCGAGCGCCGCCTCGGCGCTGCGCTGCGCGATCGACCCCGCGACGAATACGTGCTCTCCTCCAAGGTCGGCCGCCTGCTCGTTCCGAACGAGAACCCGACCGGCGTCGACGACGACGGATTCGCCGTCCCCGACGACGTGCGCAGGCAATGGGACTTCAGCCGCGACGGCGTGCTGCGCTCCATCGAGGCGACCCTGCAGCGCACCGGCCTTGACCGCCTCGACATCGTCTACGTGCACGACCCGGACCAGCACTGGCAGCAGGCCGCCGACGAGGCCATGCCCGCGCTCGCGCAACTGCGCGACGAGGGAGTCATCGGCGCGATCGGCGCCGGGATGAACCAGTCCGCGATGCTCGCCAGGTTCCTGCGCGAAACGGCCGCCGACCTGGTCATGCTGGCCGGCCGCTACACCCTGCTCGACCAGGGCGCCCTTGACGACGTGCTACCCGCCGCGCTTGAGCACGGTAAGAGCGTGGTCGCAGTCGGCGTGTTCAACTCCGGTCTCCTGGCGAACGACCAGCCGGCAGCCGGCATGAAGTACGACTATCAGGACGCTCCCGCGCACCTCGTCGCTCGCGCGCAGGCGATCGCGGAGATCTGCCAGCACCACGGCACCACGCTCCCCGCCGCGGCCATCGCCTTCCCGTTCACCCACCCCGCCGTCGTCAACGTCACGCTCGGCATGCGCACCCCGCAGCAGGTAGCGCGCAACGTCGAGCTCTACCGGCGGCCCGTCCCCGAAGACCTATGGGCGGACCTCCATGCCCAGGGCCTCATTAGGCGTTAGCCGCGGCTGTCCGGGCGCGGGAGCCAGGCCGACCGGCCGGGCTCCCGCGCCGAGTAGTCTGCCGCCGCGCTGTCAGGATTCGGTGGCGATGGAGGCTGCCGTGCTCCCCGCGCGCATCCGGGAAGGCCCGATGCGAAGCGCGGTGCTGGCGAGGACCGCCATGGCGAACGCCGCGACGGCGAGAGCGGCCAGGGCCGGACGCAGGCCGCCGAATCCCGCGCGCAGCGCCGAGACAATCAGCGGGCTGAGGAACTCGCCGAGGAACAGCGCGGCCGTCCACAGGCCGGTGCCGCGTCCGCGCTGCGCGTAGTCGAGCCCTTCCACAGCCCAAGTCAGCAGGGTAGGCAGCATCGCACCGGTGGCGAAGCCGGTCACGACGGCGCCCAGCGCGATCAGCGGTACCGCGGTGGTCGCGAACACCAGCAGCAGGCCGAGCCCGGCCAGGGCGAACTCCGCGGTCAGCAGTACTCGGTGGCCACGCCGGATCAGGCGCGCGAAAAGGCCTGCTCCGACCGCGGTGGCCAGCGACATCAGGCCGGTGAGGCCGCCGACCGCAGCGGAGGACTTAACTCCCGCGCCATCGAGCACGTATGAGAGCTGTACCAGCAGCACGTAGAAGACCACGCCGCCGAACACGCTGACAGATGCTGGTACGGCGACGTGTCGCCAGGGTGTGGGAGCGGCCGCCGTACCCGGCCGTCGTTCGGTGCTGCGCTGCGCGGGCTGCGGTAGCAGAAGGGCCATGGGTGCGGTCAGCAACACGGCCACCGCGTAGACCCAGAAAGGAGTGCGCCAGCCGCCGCTGCCCAGCGCGCCGCCGAGCACGACGAATACTGTTGCTGCGAGTGTGGCGACGAGCGTTTGCAGACCGAGGTACCGCCGCCGGCGCGCACCGCTCCAGT
>Ga0209810_1006237_pt1 | contig 10417 bp, 7 predicted proteins | sample Coa_R1_7_FD_187159 | JGI IMG/M metagenome (GOLD analysis project Ga0209810, IMG submission 187159) | Surface soil microbial communities from Centralia Pennsylvania, which are recovering from an underground coalmine fire - Coalmine... | ecosystem: Environmental > Terrestrial > Soil > Unclassified ...
CCGCACCATCTCGCGCAGGGCCGCCAGGGGGTCGAGGAAATGGTGGAACGAGAAGCGGGTGACGACGATGGTGAAGCTGGCGTCGGGATAGGGCAGGGCCGTCACCTCGCCCTCGTCCCAGCTCGTATTGGCGAGGCGCTTTTCCGCCGCCGCGCGGCGCGCCTGGTCGAGCATCGCCGGGGTGGCGTCGAGGCCGGTGGCGTGGCGCACATGCGGCGCAAAAGCGCCGGCGACGAGGCCGCCGCCGCAGGCGACGTCGAGCACGCGGTCGTCCGGGCCGGGGGCGGCCGCGGCGACGATCATCCGTAGCGCCTCCTCGCTGGCGATCGGCGCGGCGCTGTTGAACACCGTCGCCTGGCGCGTGAACTGGTCGCGGATCAACGCATCGTGGCTGGTTCCGCTCATCGCCGCTCTCCGTCGTGCCCGGCCCGCTGCGGTCAATACCACCCCACCGCCGGGGGTCAAGGCAACAAGACCCTCGGCCAGCGCATCCTCCCACGCGCAATTCAGCGGACAGGTGCTGGCCCACGCCGCGCGCGCCTCGGCGGCGCGCCGCGGCCGCGCCGCGACCCAGTCGAGGAATTGCGCCATCAGGAATGTCGCCGCGCCGGCCATGGCGCCAGCGTGGACGAGCCGCTGCCCGTAGTCCAATATATATCTTTGGCAATATTCATATCGAAAGAATATGCAAATCGAATTGCGCCATCTGCGCTATCTCGTCGCCGTCGCCGAGGAAGGCCACGTGACCCGCGCCGCCGCGCGGCTCGGCATCCAGCAGCCGCCGCTGAGCCAGCAGATCCGCGCCCTGGAACAGGGGCTCGAGGTACAGCTGTTCCGCCGCAAGCCGCGCGGCATGGAACCGACCCAGGCGGGGGCGGCGCTGGTGGCCGAGGCGCGGGCGATCCTCGCCCGGGTCGACGCGGCGGCCGAGGCGGCGCGGCGCACCGCGCGCGGCGAGGCCGGGCGGCTCGGTCTCGGCTTCACCAGCTCGGCCTCGTTCCACCCGCTGGTGCCGCGCGCGATCCGCGCCTTCCGCGACGCGCACCCGCTGGTATCGCTGAGCCTCGACGAAAGCGGCACGGTCGAGCTGGCCGCGGCGCTGCGCGCCGGGCGGCTCGACGCCGCCTTCGTCCGCTCGCCGATCGCGCCGCAGGACGATCTCGCGGTGCGGGCGCTGCTCGACGAGGCGATGTTCGCCGCCCTGCCGACCGGGCATCCGCTCGCCGGCGCGGCGAGCCCACTCGACCTGACCGCGCTCGCCGGCGAGACGCTGATCCTGTATCGCCGGCCGCTCGGGCCGGGGCTGTACGACGCGATCATCGCCGCCTGCCAGCGCGCCGGGTTCAGCCCGCAGATCGGCCAGGAGGCGCCGCGCATGCTGTCGACCCTGGGGCTGGTCGCGGCGGGGCTCGGGGTGTCGCTGGTGCCGGCCTCGATGCGGCGGCTGCAGGCCGAGGGCGTCGCCTACCGGCCGCTCGCCGCCGATGCCGGGCTGACCGCGCCGCTCAACCTCGCCTACCGGCGCGACGACGCGGCGGCGGCGTTGCGCCGCTTCGTCGCCCTGGTGCGGGGCCTTGCCGCGGCGGGCGAGCCGGTATACCGGCAGGGGCGATGACACGGAGGAGAACGGGATGGCGCGCAGCAACCAGCCTCGCAACGGCGGCCAGGTCGTCGTCGATCACCTGATCCGCGAAGGCGTGCCCTATGTCTTCGGGCTGTGCGGGCACGGCAATATCGGCTTTATCGACGCGCTGTACGAGCGCGCCGACGAGATCAAGACGATCTCGACCCGGCACGAAAGCGTCGCCGGCTTTATCGCCGACGTCTACTACCGCGTCAGCGGCCAGCCGACCGCGACCTTCACCTCGTGCGGGCCGGGCTCGGCCAATCTGCCGATCGCGCTCGGCAACGCCTATCTCGATTCGGTGCCGTTCTTCGCCGTCACCGGCAACATTCCGACGACGCAGTTCAACCGCGGCGCCTTCCAGGAGCTTTACCGCCACTACCAGGCCGATTTCCCGGCGACCGTGCGCGCCTATTGCAAGCGGGTGTTCCAGCCGACCCGCGGCGAGCAGGTGCCGCTGATGATGCGCCAGGCGTGGAAGACGATGGTGACCGGGCGGCCCGGCCCGGTGGTCTTCGACATGCCCTTCGACATTTTCAAGGAAACCGTCGGCGACGAAGATCTCGGCGACCCGCGCGCCTGGAGCGCCGCCATCACCTGCCGCTGCGGCGCCGACCCCGAGGGCGTGGCCAAGGCGGCCGAGATGCTGATCGCCGCCGAGCGCCCGGCGATCCTGGTCGGGCAGGGGGTGCGCTACGGCGGCGCCGCGGCGGAATTGCTCGCCCTCGCCGAGCGCCTGCAGATCCCGGTCGGCGCCTCGGCGAGCGGGCTCGGCGCGATCGACGCGCACCATCCGCTGGCGCTGGGCCTGGTCTCGCGCGGCGGGCTCTACCAGGCCAACGGGGCGATGCGCGAGGCCGACGTGCTCCTGGCGCTCGGCGTGCGCTTCGACGACCGCACCGCGTCGTCGTGGCTGCCCGGCTATTCCTTCACGATCCCGCCGACCCGGCTGATCCATGTCGATATCGACCCGGAGGAGATCGGCCGGAACTATCCGGTTGCGCTCGGCCTGATGGCCGATGTGCGCACCTTTCTGCGCCAGCTTCTCGCCGAGATCGAGGCGCGAAAGGCGCCGCGCGAGACGCCGGCGCGGCGGCAATGGCTCGACCGCATCGCCCGGTGGCGCCGCGAATGGGAGGCGGCGGTCGCCGCCGGCTACCGCGACGAGGCGACGCCGATCAACCCGCAGCGCGCCGCGCACGAGATCGACAAGGCGCTGCCCCCGGACGCGATCCTGGTCAGCGATATCGGCGTCCACCACAACTGGCTGCTGCAGTTCTGCAAGCCGCGCCGGCCGGATTCGCTGATCGGCTGCATGGGGTTCGGGCCGATGGGGTTCGGCGTCGCCGGGGTGCTCGGCGCCAAGCTGGCTGCGCCCGACCGGCCCTGCGTCTCGGTCTGCGGCGACGGCGCCTTCTTCATGCATGCAAGCGTGCTGGGCACCGCCGTCGAATACGCGATCCCGGCGGTCTGGGTGGTGTGGAACAATTATTCCTATGCCTCGATCCGCGGGCTGCAGCGCGGCTATCTCGGCGGGCGCGAATTGGCGACCGATTTCCGCCATCCCGAGACCGGCGAGCCCTACAACCCGGATTTCGCCGCCCTCGCCCGCTCTTGCGGCATCGACGGCGTGCGCATCGACCGCGCCGGCGAGCTCGGCGATGCGATCAAGACCGCGATCGCCGCCGGCAAGCCGTACCTGATCGACGCCAATATCGGCGCCGACCTCAACCCCGGCGGCGCCGGGGTCTGGGACCTGCCCGGCCACGGCCGCTCGCAGCCCTTTATCGGCGGCAGATTCACGCCGACATGATAGAATGGCGCGGCCAGACGGTCGGATGGCCGCTTTCGGCGCCTGGGCGCCGGGAGAGGAAAGTCCGGGCTCCACGGAGGTGCGGTGCCGGTTAACGGCCGGCGGGGGCGACCCCAGGGAAAGTGCCACAGAAAACACACCGCCGAGCCCATGCCGTCCCGTCATGGGACGGCATGGGCGGCAAGGGTGAAATGGTGCGGTAAGAGCGCACCGCGCCGGCGGCAACGTCGGCGGCAGGGAAAACCCCACCGGGAGCAAGACCAAGTAGGAGCGGCAGACACTATCCTCACCATAGTGTCGGGCGGACCTTCGCGCCGCCGCTCGGGTCGGTCGCGCGAGGCGTTCGGCGACGAACGTCCCAGAGGAATGGCCATCCCCGCCGTTTGCGGCGGGACAGAACCCGGCTTACAGACCGTCTGGCCGTCCTTCCCGCCGGACCATCGCCCGATCGGGCGCGGTCGCGAGGAAACGCGGCTGCTGTTGCCTTGGCCCGCGGGATGAGGAGCCTGCCGAAAGCCAGAACAAACAAAGAACATAATTACCGGAAATTCCGAGGTTCTCTTCAACCGACTACATGCGGTAGCGCAAGCTCGTCTGAATAGAAGATGTAGACAGGCAAATTTCTATTGCCAAATCTATTGACGACCCATGATTTCCCATGCTATCCCATCGCCACCCAAAGGCGAGCGCCGCTGCTCCGGGGGGAACGCAACGACGCTACCGGGCCCGCCCCTTGCCGAACGCCTGTGGGGTGAGCGTTGGGGGAAGCAAAGTGGAACTTTTTCTGTCCACTTACACGAACAAGGTCGACCGCAAGGGGCGAGTTTCAGTGCCGGCGACCTTTCGTTCGTGCCTCGCTTCCCACCGCTACCCGAACCTCGTCATCCTGTTTCCGTCGTTCAAAGTCGACGCCCTCGACGGCTCCGGCAGCGACCGCATGGAGGAGATGAAGAACCGGCTCGAGGCGCTCGACCAGTTCTCCCAGGAACGCGATGACCTGGCGATGCTGTTTGCCGACGCGCATCAGCTGACGATGGACGGCGAAGGGCGAATCATCCTGCCCGAGGAGCTGAAGGAACACGCCCATATCGGCGACGAATGCGCCTTTGTCGGGCTCGGGGCGTCGTTTCAGATCTGGGAGCCGTCGCGCTTTGCCGCGCATCGCGCCGAGGCGCGCGAGCGCACCCGCCGCCAGGGCACCACCCTTCCCGCCGGACCGCGCCCGGCATGACGCGGCGCTGCGGCCACATCCCGGTGATGCGCGACCAGGTGCTGGCCGCCCTGGCGCCGCGCGACGACGCCACCTATGTCGACGGCACCTTCGGCGGCGGCGGCTACAGCGAGGCGCTGCTGGCGCGCGCCCGCTGCCGCGTCTTCGGCATCGACCGCGACCCCGCCGCGGTGCGGTGCGGCCGCCGCCTGGCGCAGCGCCACGGCGGCAGGCTGACCGTGATCGAAGGCCGCTTCGGCGAGATGGAGCGGCTGCTGGCGCGCTTTTCGCCGGGGCCGATCGCCGGGGTGGCGCTCGATCTCGGCGTCTCCTCGCAGCAGCTCGACACGCCCGAGCGCGGCTTTTCCTTCCGCCATGACGGCCCGCTCGACATGCGCATGGGGGGCGATGGCGAAACCGCCGCCGACCTCATCGCGCGGTTGTCCGAACAGGCGCTTGCCGAGCTGATCCGCGGCTTCGGCGAAGAGCGCTTTGCCCGCCGCATCGCCCGCGCCATCGCCGCGGCGCGGGCGCGCCAGCCGATCCGCCGCACCGGCGAGCTGGCGGCCATCGTGCGCAGCGCGGTGCCGCGCCCCGAGCCCGGGCTCGACCCGGCGACCCGCACCTTTCAGGCGCTGCGCATCGCGGTCAACGACGAGCTCGGCGAGCTCGACCGCGGGCTCGCCGCCGCCGAGCGGCTGCTGATGCCGGGAGGCCGGCTCGCGGTCGTCGCCTTTCATTCGCTCGAGGACGCCCGGGTCAAGGCGTTTCTGCGCCGGCGCAGCGGCGCCGCACCGGGGCCGTCGCGCCACGCCCCGGCCGCGGCGGCGGGCCCGGCGCCGAGCTTTGCCCCGCTCTACCGCCGCCCGCTGCGCCCGAGCGCCGACGAGGTCGCGCGCAACCCGCGCGCCCGTTCGGCCCGGCTGCGCGCCGCCGAGCGCACCGCCGCCCCGGCGCTGGGAGGCGGAGTGTGAACCGGCTCGGCATCGCCTTCTGGCTGGTATTGGCGGCCGGCACCGGCGCGGCGATGTTCGGGGTCAAATACACGGTGCAGAACCTCGACGACGAGCTGGCGCGGGTGCGCAAGCAGACCGTCGCCGAGCAGCTCGAACTGCGCGTGCTCAACGCCGAGTGGACCTACCTGACCCAGCCCGAGCGCCTGGCCGAGCTGAACCGGCAGTTCCTGTCGCTGGCGCCGATCACGATCAAGCAGCTTCAGCATACGATCGCCGAGCTGCCGATGCGCCCGCCGCCGCCCGAGGAGCCGGTTGTCGCCGCCGCACCGGCGCCGCCCCAGCCGCTGCCGGCGGCGAGCGGCGAGCTCGCGGCGACGCCGGTATCGCTGCGCAGCGACGAGCCGGCGGCGCCGGCGATGGCCCGCGCCGCGACCGGGCCGGCCGTGCCGCGGGCGGCACCCGCCCCCGCCGCGCGCGCCAGCCGCGCGCTCGACGCGCTGTTCGCCCAGATCGCCGGAGACCGCTGATGCTGTCGGCCCAGCGCTTCGACGAGAACCCGTGCCGGCCGCGCCATTTCAAGCCGCCGCCCTGCGCCCCGGTGGTGACCGACGGCGAGGCGCACGCCCGGCTCGAACTGTGCCGCCAGCGCCTGGTCGTCACCGCCGCCCTGTTTGCCGTGGTCTTTCTCGTCGTCGCGCTGCGCCTCGTCGACGTCGTCGCCCTGTCCGGCGCCAACGCCGAATCGCATGTCGTGCGCATCCGGCCGGTGACGCCGCCGCCGCCCGACCGCGCCGACATCCTCGATCGCAACGGACAATTGCTGGCGACGACGCTCGAAAGCCCGTCGCTCTACGCCGACCCGCGCCAGATCATCGACGCCGAAGAGGCGACGCGCGCCCTGCTCACCGTGTTTCCCCGGCTCGACCGCAACGACCTCTTGGCCAAGCTGACCTCGGGCAAGAGCTTTGTCTGGATCAAGCGGCACCTGTCGCCGACCCAGCAATACGAGGTCAACCGGCTCGGCATTCCGGGGCTCAACTTCGAGCACGAAGAGCGCCGCATCTATCCGTTCGGCGATCTCGCCGCGCATGTCGTCGGCTACAGCAGCATCGACAATGTCGGGCTGGCCGGGGTCGAGCGCGGCCTCAACGCGGTGCTGAAGCGCGGCCGCCAGCCGGTGCAGCTGTCGATCGACGCGCGCGTCCAGTTCGTCCTGCGCGAGGAGCTGGCCCGGGTGGTGCACGACTTCACCGCCAAGGGCGCCGCCGGCATCGTCATGGACGCGCGCACCGGCGAGGTCGTCGCGATGGTCTCGCTGCCCGATTTCGATCCCAACCACCCCGGCATGGTCGATCCCGCCACCCCGCCCGGCGAGGCGCGCGAGCAGATTTTCAACAAGATCACGCTCGGCGATTACGAGCTCGGCTCGGTGTTCAAGATCTTCAACACCGCGATGGCGCTCGATTCCGGCGTCGCGACGATGACCTCGCAATACGACGCCTCGAAGCCGATCCATATCGGCCGGTTCACGATCACCGACTATCACGGCAAGCACCGCTGGCTCAGCGTGCCCGAGCTGTTCATGTATTCGTCGAACATCGCCTCGGCGCGCATGGCGGTCGCGGCCGGCGCGGCGCGGCAGAAGGCGTTTCTCGCCCGGCTCGGCCTGTTGAAGCCGGCCTCGTTCCAGATCGAAGAGGTGTCGAAGCCGCATTTCCCGTCGGTGTGGCGCGAGGTCAACGTGATGACGATCGCCTTCGGGCACGGCATCGCGGTCAGCCCCCTGCAGTGCGTCACCGCGGTCGCGGCGATCGTCAACGGCGGCATGCTGCGGCCGCCGACCCTGCTCAAACTGTCGCCCGACCAGGTGCCGGCGGGCGAGCGCGTCGTCTCGGAGAAGACCTCGACGCAGATGCGCAAGCTGATGCGCCTCGTCGTCGAGTACGGCACCGCGAAAAAGGCCGAGGCGCCGGGCTACGTCGTCGGCGGCAAGACCGGCACTGCGGAGAAGAACGCCGGCGGCCATTATCTTGACAAGAAATTGCTGTCTTCGTTCATCGGGGCGTTTCCGATGAACGATCCGCGCTATGTGATGCTGACCCTGGTCGACGAGCCGCACGGCACCAAGGAGAGCTACGGCTATGCGACCGCCGGATGGACTGTCGCCCCGGCGACCAGCCGCATCATCCAGCGCATCGCGCCGCTTCTCGGGGTGGCGCCGCAAGACGAGAACTCCCCGGCGGTGAAGGACGCGCTGGCGATCGCAAGCCTCCAGGGAAAGCGGATTGAATCTTACTGAGCTGATGCGCCTTTCCGCCTCGTCGCCGGGCGAGGCGCCGCCGACCCCCGATCCCGAGATCGCCGGCCTCAGCGCCGATTCCCGCCAGATAAAGCCCGGCTATCTGTTTGCCGCGTGGCGGGGCTCGGCCCGCGACGGGCGCCGCTTTGCCGCCGAGGCGGTGGCCAGGGGCGCGGTGGCGATCCTCACCGACGAGCCCGCCCGGCTCGACCTCGACGCGGCGGCGCGGCGGCGCGTCGCCATCGTCGCCGACCCCGAGCCGCAGCGCCGCCTCGCCCGCATCGCCGCCGCCTTCTACCGCCGCCAGCCGAAGACGATCGCCGCCGTCACCGGCACCAACGGCAAGACCTCGGTGGCCCACTTCACCCGCGAATTGTGGCAGGCGCTCGGCCGCCCCGCGGCGAGCCTCGGCACGCTCGGCCTGGTCGATCCCGGCGGACGCCGCCCCGGTGCGCTGACCACGCCCGACCCGGTGGCCCTGCACCGCGACCTCGCCGCGCTTGCCGAGCGCGGCATCGAGCATGTCGCGCTCGAAGCTTCCAGCCACGGGCTCGACCAGCGCCGCCTCGACGGCGTGTGCGTCGCCGCTGCCGCCTTTACCAACCTGACCCGCGACCACCTCGACTACCACCGCGATTTCGCCGCCTACCGCGCCGCCAAGGAGCGCCTGTTCACCGAGCTGCTCGCCGCCGACGGAACCGCCGTGCTCAACGCCGACAGCCCGGAATTCCCGCGCCTGGCCGGGCTGTGCCGCCGGGTCGTCGGCTACGGCACCGCGGCCGGCGCCGATCTTCGCCTCCTCGGCCGCACCCCGCTCGGCGACGGCCAGCGCGTCGCGCTCGACCTGTTCGGCCGGCGCCGTGACGTGTCGCTTCGCCTGGTCGGCGAATTCCAGGCGATGAACGCGCTCGCCGCGTTGGGCCTGGTCGTCGCCACCGGCGCGCCAGTCGACGCCGCCGCGGCGGCGCTCGAAGGGCTGTCCTCGGTACCCGGACGGCTGCAGGCGGTGCCGGCGCCGGCGAGCGGCGCCGCGATCTTCGTCGATTACGCCCACACGCCCGACGCGCTGGCGACGGTGCTGGCGGCGCTGCGCCCGCACGCGACGGCGCGCCTTCTCGTCGTGTTCGGCGCCGGCGGCGACCGCGACCGCGGCAAGCGGCCGCTGATGGGCGAGGTCGCGGCGCGGCTTGCCGACCGCGTCATCGTCACCGACGACAATCCGCGCGGCGAAGACCCCGCCGAGATCCGCCGCGCGATCCTCGCCGCCGCACCGGGCGCCGCCGAGATCGGCGACCGCCGCCGCGCGATCTTTGCCGCGATCGGCGAGCTGCGCCCCGGCGACGTGCTGGTGATTGCCGGCAAGGGCCACGAAAGCGGCCAGATCGTCGGCGGCGAGACCCTGCCGTTCGACGACGTCGCGGTCGCCCGCGAAGCGGTGGCCGCGCGGTGGCCGCCATGACCCCGCTGTGGCGCGCGGCGGAGGCGGCGGCGGCGACGGGCGGGACCAACACCGGCGAGTGGAGCGCGACCGGCGTGTCGATCGACAGCCGCAGCATTTCCCCCGGCGACCTCTTTGTCGCGCTCGCCGGGCCCAACCGCGACGGCCACGATTTCGTCGCCGCCGCATTTGCCGCCGGCGCCGCGGCGGCGATGGTGTCGCGCCCGGCGCCGGGCGGACCGCTGCTGCGGGTCGCCGACACGCTCGCCGGCCTCGCCGCGCTCGGCGCCGCGGCGCGCCGGCGTTCGCGCGCCCGCATCGTCGCGGTGACCGGCAGCGTCGGCAAGACCGGCACCAAGGAGGCGCTGCGCCTCGCCCTCGGCGCCAGCGGTGCGACCGCCGCCTCGGCCGGCAGCCTCAACAACCACTGGGGCGCGCCGCTGTCGCTCGCCCGCCTGCCGGCCGAGGCGGCGTTCGGCGTGTTCGAGCTGGGCATGAACCATGCCGGCGAGATCGCCGCGCTGACCCGGCTGGTACGCCCGCATGTCGCGGTCATCACCACCGTCGCGCCCGCCCATCTCGGCTATTTCCGCTCGGTCGCGGCGATCGCCGACGCCAAGGCCGAGATCTTCCTCGGGCTGGAACCCGGCGGCGTCGCGGTGCTCAACCGCGACAACCGCTATTTCGCCCGGCTCGCCGCGGCAGCCCGCCGCCGGGGCGCGACGGTGATCGGCTTCGGCGTCCACCGCGAGGCCGAGGTGCGCCTGGTCGGCTGCCGCCTCGGCGAGGCCGGCAGCAGCGTTTGCGCCGAGATCGCCGGGCGCCGCCTCGACTACCGGGTCGGCGCGCCCGGGCGGCACTGGGTGCAGAACTCGCTGGCGGTGCTGGCGGCGAGCCTCGCCGCCGGCGCCGACCTCGACAAGGCGGCCGCCGCCCTGGCCGCGGTCGAGGCGCCCGCCGGCCGCGGCCAGCGGCTCGAACTCCCCTGGCGCGGCGGCACGCTGGCGCTGATCGACGACAGCTACAACGCCAGCCCCGCCTCGATGCGAGCGGCCTTCGCGGTGCTGGCGGCGGCGC
>Ga0209810_1006240_pt1 | contig 10415 bp, 8 predicted proteins | sample Coa_R1_7_FD_187159 | JGI IMG/M metagenome (GOLD analysis project Ga0209810, IMG submission 187159) | Surface soil microbial communities from Centralia Pennsylvania, which are recovering from an underground coalmine fire - Coalmine... | ecosystem: Environmental > Terrestrial > Soil > Unclassified ...
TGCAGCCAGACCTGCTGCATGAGGTGGTCGATGTTGTTGAGCGTGTTGACGGCGAGCGTGCGGCCCTCGAGGTCGCGCGCGCTCTGGATGGGCGCGTCGGGGCGGACGAGGATGGCGTGGGTGGGCTCGCCGCGGCGCTCGACCGCGCCGGCCGCGATGGCCTTGACGTCGAAGCCTTGGTCGCGGGCGAGCACATGGGTGAAGGCGTTGACGATGCCGACGTCGAGCGAACCGCCGATCATGGCTGGCACGATCTCGGCGCCGCCAGCCATGACCTGGAGGTCGAGCGTGATGCCCTCCTCCTCCAGCCAGCCCCACTCGCGGGCGACATAGAGGCCCAGGAAGCCGGTCACCGGCAGGATGCCCATGCGGAGGTTAACGCGCTGCGCGGCCACTGCCGCCGGCAGGTCGGGGGGCGCGGCTGCGGCTCTCCCTAGCCCGGGTATGGCGCCCACCGTGGTGGCGACGAGCCCTCCCACTACGAGCGCGAGCGCCATGCATCGTCGTAGCATCGCTCACCTCCCGCGGCGTTGTTCAGAGCAGGTACCGTGTCGCGACGACGGTCAGCACGCTGGCCCGCGAGATGCACGCGGCCTCGTCCCGTAGCGCCGCACGCATGGCCGATCGGGCCCGCTGGTGACAGGCATAATAGAGTGTAACCGGGGGGAGCGTCAAAGCTGCCCGGCGGCTTGCTATAATCCCGCCGGGGCGGGCTAGCGCCGGCCCCGTGGAGGTGGAGGGGCCCCGGTGGGTCTCGCGGTCTTCAAAACCGTTGCGTGGCCGCTCGCGCGGTCACGGGTGGGTTCGACTCCCATACACCTCCGCCCTAGGCAGTAGACGCCCTCCAGCTCACGAAATTCTGTGGGCTGGAGGGCGTCTATCTACATTTTTCCCTGTAATAAACCGCTGGTGAGTTGCTGCTACTGGAACAGAGCGAACATCCGGTTAGTTAGTAACAGGCTGAAGCGTAGCCACCGGCAAGCAGTTGCGATATACTGTGCCATCTTTCATCACCAAGACGATGCGTGTGCGATCACGCAACACACTTACGTCCTGGAGTGGGTCTCCATCGACCGCGATCAGATCTGCCCGTTTGCCTGGCACAATAGTTCCCACCTCGTTGCCCAGGCCAATACACGCCGCCGCCGTTGCAGTGCTCGCCACCAACGCCTGCATCGGTGTCATTCCCGCCCCCACTAGCGCCACGATCTCCGCCGCGTTGTCACCGTGACCGAACATGCCAGCATCGGTGCCCATCGCGATCGGCACACCCAGCTCGAGTGCCCGTTGCACAGTGCGCACGCCATGCTCCGCCACTTCAGGGGCTTTGCGGCGGATGTAGTCGGGCGTGGTCTCCGGGCTACGCTGGGCCCGCTCCATGTACTTGCGTGAGTTGACCAGTGTGGGAACGAGGTATACACCGCGGTCAGCCATCTGCCGCAGCGCCTCTTCGTCCTGCCAGAGATAGGCGCCGTGCTCTACCGTATCCACGCCAGCAGCGAGCGCGTCACGCAGCCCCGGGCCGCCATAAGCATGAACCATCACCGGCCGCCCCAACGCGTGCGCCTCGTCCACCAGCGCCATGATCTCTTCCCGCGTGTACTGCCGCCCTAAGGGCCCGCCCACCGCTGACGAGATACCACCTGTAGCACAGAACTTGATCCAGTCGGCGCCCGCCCTCACCAGCTCGCGCACCTTGCGGCGGACCGCATCGGGCCCGTCGGCTATGCCCGACGGGACGTCAGGCAGTACAGGGAAGTGGCCTGGCAGCCCACAGGGGTGGACGCGGTCGCCATGGCCCGCTGTCGGGGTGATCATCGTTACCGAGACCACTAGCCGCGGCCCCGGCACCAGTCCGCGCTCAACCGCTTCCTTCGCACCCGCCGGTGTGCCACTCGCGTCACGGATGGCAGTGAAGCCGCTCTCCAGAGTGATGCGCAGTGTGGCAGCCAGCTCGAAGCAGGCTAGCGACGGGGAGGTAGCCAGGCGACGGTACACATCGAGGCCGATATGACTTAGGTGATCATGGGCGTCAATCAGCCCAGGCAGCAGCGTCATTCCTGTGAGGTCGTATACGACCGGTGCATCTGGCCCGCCGCCCGCGGCAAGATCGGATGGCAACTCCGCGGGAGCCCCATCGAGCACTGCAGCGATGCGCGCTCCATCTACCACCACTGTTGCCAACCGGGGAGAAGCTCCCGTCCCATCGATCAGCCGCGCACCGCGCAACACCTGTCGCATCCCGCCTCCACCTACTGGGGGTACTCGCCCAGGACCCCGAGAGCATAGTCGACGAACTGGTAGTCGACCAGCGCCTGCACATCGACTTTCTGCGGCACATAGCCGTGGGCTGCGAACCACTCCTGAGCGTCGATCAAGGACTGCACATTCATACGTCCATTGGGATCCATGTAGGACGAAACCATACGGTCATACAGGCTCAGGTCTCTCACCCCGGTGGTGCGGGCTAGAATCTCCACCACCTCGGCGCGTCCCCGGTTGCGTTCAAACGCATCGTAGTAGTCGCGTACGCCACGCAAGTAGCCGACCATCCAGCGCCGGCCGGCCTCGGTCTGATGACGCGCGAAAGCGGCCGAGTAGAGGACGAACCCACTTTGTAGGTTCGGGGCCAGCTCGTCCGAGCGCTGGATCAACTGGAATAAGCCATTGGCTAAGCCGAGCGTGAGAAGCGGCTCGATTTGGATGCCGGCATCGAGCGAGCGGTTGCTGAGCGCGGTGTTGAGGTCGGGCAGCGGTACATCGACCGGCTCGATATCGCTCAGGCTCATGCCCTGTCGTTCCAGCGCGACGCCGAGGAACAAAGTCACTGCGCTGCCTGCCGTGTAGCCCGCTAGCCCCACCCGGCGGCCGCGCAGCGCGGTGAGCGTGCGCACCCCACTCTCCCACAGGTCCGGGCGCACGACCAGGCCGGCATTGCCATGACCGGGCGGGATGCGCCCTTTGTCCGCAACGAGCCGGACGTCTATCTCGCGGGCGAAGGCATTGTACATGCCAGCGGCTAACGCAGCGCCTAGCACCTCGATCTGCCCTGCGGCGAGCGGCGCGACCAGCCGGGTGACGCCCTCAGCGCGAATATCCTCCACCTCCAGCCCCGCCTCAGCGAAATAGCCGCGCTCAAGTGCGATGTACAGCGGCCCGTCTACGAGCGACCCCACACTGCCCATCCGCACTTTGAGCGGTGCTGGTAGTGGTGCCAGACTCCCTAGGCCAGCGGGTACCACTGGAGTCAGCGTGGCCAAGGCGGCAGGTACACCAGCCGCCGTAGCCGACGTCTGAGCGGATGGAGCGGGCGTGGAGGAAGGCACCGCACAGGCCACAGCGAGCCCGAGCAGGAGGGTGAGCACTGCTGCGCCTTGGCTCACCGGCCGCCTGATTGTGAGAAATGTTCCCACGCGCACGAACTACTTGCCTGCTCGCAGGTGTTCACAGTGCCTGGTCAGGGAGAGGGGTGACGAAGAGGCGGCCGCTGCACGGCTGCTTCTACACGCGCTAATAAGCCTCGCTGGCGTCGCCTCCGCTGGTGGCAGCATGCTACCACCAGCCGCGGCTGCTCGGCAAACCACCCCGGCTGGCGTCGATCAGCTATTGTGATTCCACTGCGCTACTCCCTGGTGAACCGCTGCTCACGACTCGCCGGCGCGAGCGCGCACTGCCGCGAGCGACTCGGCTGCTTCCCGCACCACCTGCTCGACATCGAGCGCGACCAGCTCTCCACCGCGCTTGAGGATGCGCCCGTCGACTACTACCGTGTCCACGTTGGCCGGCTGCGCTGCAAGCACGAGCATGTGCACCGGGTCGGTAAAGGGAGCGATGTTCACGTCCGTCGTGCGCACCAGGATCAGATCGGCACGCTTGCCGGGCGTGAGCGAGCCGATGCGGTCGGCCAGGCCGAGGTCCCGTGCGCCCTCGATGGTCGCCATCTCCAGCACCCGGCGGGTCCCGATGCCGAACTCGGTCTCCGCCTGCCCATGCGCGAGGTTGACCGTCACGCGCATGATGGAGAACATATCGGCCGTGCCCGACAGCGCCGTTGTATCGACCGACAGGCTTACCAGCACCCCATCGGCGAGCATCTCGTTGATCTGCGGGAAGCCGAACCCGATCAGCAGTTCGGTCCAGGGACTGATGCTCAATGAGGTGCCGGTGCGGGCCATCAGCGCGCGGTCCGCCGGCGTGGCGTAGATGGCGTGGATGAGCTGTACATCGGGCCCCAGTAGCCCCTCGCGCCCCAGCGTCCCGATCTCCTGCTGCTCGGCGCGCTGGCGCGAGGTGGCCACGTGAACGCTGATGGGGATACCCAACCGACGTGCCGTCTCCCACTCTCGCCGGTACACTGCTGGAGGGTTGGTGGCTGGCCCGCGCGCCGCCAGGCCGAGCGTGAGCAGCGGCGCCCGCCCCGTGGCGAACCACTCCTGCTGCACGCGCTCTAGATCGGCGAGGTCGATGGGCGCGTCGGGCGGGTGGCCCTGCGGCGCGCCGTAGGAGAAGCGGGCGCGCAGGCCCACCTCGACATGGGCACGCAGCTCGGCGTCGGCATATGCGGGCCCGCGGAGGTTGTGCGCCCAGTTGTGGACGGTGGTGATGCCTGAGTAGAGCGCGTCGGCCAAGGCCAGGCGCACCGCCCGGTAGGCGTCCTCGGGCGTGAACTGGCGCCCGAGCCGCAGCACCAGCGGGAAGTAGCCGTTCTCTGGCCGGTCGCCAGCCATAGAGCGCGCGAGGGTGTTCCACAGGTGCCAGTGCGTCTCGACCAGTCCGGGCAGCACGATCATCCCTTGGCCATCGATGACCTCGGCATCGGGCGCCACCAGCCCGGCCCCAACAGCCACGATCTCGCCATCGCGCACATGGACGTCCCCTCGGGGCAGGTCGCCCAGCGCGGGATCCATCGTTAGCACATAGGCGTCGCGCACGACGAACTCGCCGCGCGCAGGGAGCTGGGCAGCGGTTGGCGCGCTCCAGCGCCGCGACGCTGCACGGGCTTCGCCCCTACGGGGCGCTAACCCCGCAACGCTCAGCGCAGCGGCGGCCCCTAGCAGCTGGCGGCGCGAAATCCCCGGACGCATCAGCCACCTCCTCTTGCTCTTGGCATCGAGCCGAGAACCTCGGCAGCGTCGCGACTTACTGGGTCCACTATAACAGCGCGTGCGGCCAGCGCGGGCCGGCGCAGGCAGCTTACTCCCGCCGCGCCGGGCCGCCCGCCGGCAGCGCGAGGGCTACGGCGTGTAGATGCCGCGGGAGCGCTCGTACTTGGTCAGCCGCTCCGGCGGCAGATAGCGCTCCTCTAGCGCGCGCAGCTGGGGAAAGCCGAGCAGGTCGTTGATGCCGAAGTTCGCGAGAGGATGACCGCGCGTGCGCTCCTGGAACTCGATGAGCGCCTGCACGCCGCGCCGCCGGAAGTCGTGCAGGTAATCCCAGGTGGCCACGTTGGCCACGGCGAACGCCGCCCCGGGGTAGAAGGCCACGGCGTAGCCCAGCGCCTGGAGCTCCTCCCAGGTGGGCGGCGGCTGGACGGCGAACGTGTCGCCCATGATCGGCACCTCGGGGTCGACCTCCCGCACCGCGCTCACGAACGCGGCCATCTCCTCGCGCGATTCGGGCCCCGCGAAGTACAGCGCGTCCACCCCCGCCTCTCGCCGATAGGCCTGGGCGCGGCGGATCGCCTCCGCCAGGCCTCCGCCCGCGGCATGGCGCGCGTCGGTCCGCGCCACCACGACGAAGTCGGGGTCCAGCTCGCGCTTGGCGTCCATCGCCGCCCGGTACTTCCCCACTGCCTCCTCGATGGCGATCAGCTCGATCCCCGCCACGTGGCCGCAGCGCTTCGGGAACACCTGGTCCTCCAGATGGACCCCGGCCACGCCGGCCTGGATGAAGCGCTGGATCGCATGGCGGACGTTCAGGGCGTTCCCGTAGCCGGTGTCTGCATCGCTGAGCAAGGGGATGTCGATGGCGCTGGCGATATAGCCCGCGTTGAGCACCATCTCCGTGAGCGTGACGAGGCCCGCATCGGGCACGCCGACCAGACTGTTCGCAGTGCCCCCACCGGACATGTAGCAGGCCTCGAACCCAGCGGCCTGCACCATGCGCGCCTGGAGGGCGTTGCAGACGCCTGGCAGCACGAGGATCTCGGGGCGATAGAAGAGCTCGCGCAGGCGCGTGGTCTTCCGCATGCTGCCTCCTCCGACAGCGATCCATGGACGAACGCGGCGGGCGTCGCCATCCGCCGCAGGCGGTGTGCTGCGCCCCGCTAGCGCGCGGGGGAGCGCCGCGACCACTCTACCAGCCGCTGGGCTGAGCAGCAACGTCACCTAGCGCGGCATCGGGCGCTGCATGCGCCCGGGCCACGCGCCGGCTACGGAACAGTGGGAAATGTCCCTCCTGCCCTGCTGCGCCGTATACTTAGTCTGGACGCTGAGCTGGCGAGCGCTGTGGCTCCGCCGGCTCGTCCCCGCACGGCAGCGGGTGCACGACAAGGAGGTCGTATGCAGGTCATCCGAGCCGAGCGCTGGCACCAGGTCGTGGTTCCCCCCGAGCCGGCGCCGCCGTACTGTTCGGTGTGCGGCTCGACGCGCCTCACCCCTCGCCGCGAGGTCGTATTCGACGGCACGACGCGCGCCCGCTACCATCTCGTGCGCTGCGGCGGCTGCGGCTACGACCTGCTCCAGCCGCTGGCGCGCCCGGGGGCGGAGCCGCCGGCGCACTTGGTGGCCGCAGCCGTGTAGGCCGCACCTGGGCTCCTTCCACCTCCTGGAGAGGCACCGAGGGAAGTCTCGGCAGAGCCTGAGGGAGTGCTACGGGTGCGGGGGCAGCACCGCGTGCAGGAACGCAGCGACCACCGCCAGCGACTCGTGCGTCACCTCGTGGCCCATGGCGAACTCGTGGTACTCGGGCCGCAGCCCCGCGGCCTCGAGCACCTGGCGAGCACGCCGCCCCCGCTCGACCGGCAGGACCGGATCCTCCAGCCCATGGATGATGAGGACGCGCTGCTCGCGCGCCCGGGCGAGCGCGGCCGCTAGCTCGGCGTCCTCGTAGAGGTAGCCGCTCATCGCCACCAAACCGGCGAAGCGCTTCGGCGCGCGCAGGCCGGTGTCCAGTGCCAGCACCGCCCCCTGCGAGAACCCCAGCAGCACGGTCTGCGCGGGCCCGAGGCCGGTGCGCGCCCAGACGGCGTCCAGGAGCGCGGTGAGCGCCGCCCGGCTCTGAGCGAGGTCCTCGGCTACCGACTCGAAGGCGTACCAGGCGTAGCCCTCCCAGCCCCCGAGATCGAGGCGCAGGCGCCCGTTGGGGAAGATGAAGCGGTAGCCCGCGCTATCCAGCTCGTGGGCCAGCGGGGCGAGGTCCTCCGCCGTGGCGCCGCGCCCATGGAGCGCCACCACCAGCGGCAGGTCCCGCGGAGCGTCGGGGCGTACGATCTCTAAATAGGCAAGCCCGCCGTCGTAGCCAAGGCTAACTTGCATGGCCCGTCCGTGCCGCCGCGCATGCGGCGCACTGGCACATAGCACGCAGGGCGCGGAAGGTGTAGATGCCGGTCTGGTGGCCGTCGGCCCAGACCGGCGTGAGCCCGTAGCGCCCCACGAGGCGCAGATCGACCAGCTCGGTCTGCTGCGGGGTCAAGCGATCGAGCTGGGCGAGGCGGCCGGGCAGGCCGCCCTCGCCACGGCACTCGGCGCAGGGGCACTGCCAGCGGAGCGTCTCGAAGTCGTAGACCCCCTCGTGGCCGTCGCTCCACTGGATGCGCATCAGCCGCTGATCGACGTCGACGGCGATATCCTCGGGCTGGACCGAATGCTCGTGCTCCCGCATCTCCGGCCTCCTCGCCCCTATCATAGCTGACCGCGGGGCGCAAGCGTCCTCCTGCCAGCCAAGGCACAGGGCGGGCAGCACCGCCGATCGCACGCCGCAGTAGGGTCAGCCCCGCCAGCGTGCAGGTGGCCGGGAGCCAGCAGAGCGCTGGAAGGGCAGCTGTCACCCCTCCGTAGGGGAGTGGAGGGCCGCGCCGGGTTGCTCCCGTCCAGCCGTGCCGCCTATGATCGTTAAGTAGAGCGTGTTCAGCAGCCACGTTCCCGCACACATCCCGTCAGGAGGGCAGGCCGTGCAGACCGACACCGCGGCACAGCCGCGCGCCACGCGCATCGAGACCGACAGCATGGGCCCCATCGAGGTGCCGGCGGACCGCTACTGGGGCGCGCAGACGGCCCGCTCACTCATCTACTTCAACATCGGCCGCGATACTATGCCGCGCGCCATGATCCGCGCCTTCGGCATCCTAAAGAAAGCCGCCGCGGAGGTGAACCGCGACCTGGGCAAGCTGCCCGAGGAGAAGGCGCGCCTGATCATCCAGGCCGCCGAGGAGGTCATCGCCGGCCAGCTCGACGACCACTTCCCGCTGCGCGTCTGGCAGACTGGCAGCGGCACCCAGACCAACATGAACGTCAACGAGGTCATCGCCAACCGCGCCGTCGAGCTGGCGGGCCACCCGCGGGGCAGCAAGCACGTGATCCACCCCAACGACCACGTCAACATGTCGCAATCGTCCAACGACACCTTCCCGGCGGCGATGCACATCGCCGCGGTGGAGGAGCTAGTCCATCGCCTGATCCCCGCGGTCCAGCGCCTGCGCGACGCCCTGGACGCGAAGGCGCGCGAGTTCGAAGGCCTCATCAAGATCGGCCGCACGCACCTCATGGACGCGGTGCCGCTGACGCTGGGCCAGGAGTTCTCCGGCTACGTGGCCCAGCTCGACGACGACCTGGAGCGCCTGCACGCCGTGCTGCCTCACCTCTACGAGCTGGCCATCGGTGGCACCGCGGTGGGCACAGGCCTGAACACCCACCCGGAGTTCGCCGAGCGCGTGGCCGCCCGCATCGCCCAGCTCACTGGCCTGCCGTTCGTCTCGGCACCGAACAAGTTCGCCGCGCTGGCGGCCCACGACGCCATCGTGATGGCGAGCGGCGCGCTCAAGACGCTCGCCTGCTCGCTCATGAAGATCGCCAATGACATCCGCTGGCTGGGCTCCGGGCCGCGCTGCGGGCTGGGCGAGCTGCTCCTGCCCGAGAACGAGCCCGGCTCGTCGATCATGCCAGGCAAGGTCAACCCAACGCAGTGCGAGGCGATGACGATGGTCTGTGTCCAGGTCATGGGCAACGACACGGCCATCGGCATCGCCGGCTCGCAGGGCAACTTCGAGCTCAACGTGTTCAAGCCGCTGATGATCCACAACCTGCTGCACTCGATCGAGCTGCTGAGCGACGCCTGCCGCTCGTTCACCGACCACTGTGTGGTCGGCATTCAGGCGAACCGCGAGCAGATCCAGCAGTACGTCGAGCGCTCGCTGATGCTGGTAACCGCCCTGAGCCCGCATATCGGCTACGACAACGCGGCGAAGGTGGCGAAGAAGGCACACGCTGAGCGCAAGACGCTGCGCGAAGCGGGCATCGAGCTGGGGCTGTTCAGCGGTGAGGAGTACGACCGCATCGTTCGGCCGGAGCGGATGCTCGCGCCATCGGAAGACGACTAGGAGGCGCACTGCCCGCCGGCGGTTCGTCGCACCGGGGCAGGCGTGCTACACTCCGAGGCAGCAGATAGCGCAGCAGACGCGCTGGAACGCGGCCGGCGCCCGAGCGCCGGCCAGGAGGAGAAGAGTATGGCGACGCTGACCACCACGCAGACGCGGTTCAACGTGGGCGGCATCTTGCTCAAGCAGCCGTTCAAGATCCGCCGCCTCGGCCACTTCGGCTTCAACGTCGTCAACATGGAGGAGTGCCTCCACTTCTACTCCGACCTCCTCGGCTTCCGCATCTCCGACGTCATCGACTTCTCGCAGCGCGCGAAGGACCCCGCCCAGCTCGCCGGCCTAGGCGACCCGAAGGGGTACTTCATGCGCCACGGCACCGACCACCACTCGTTCGTCTTGTTCAACAAGCGGGTGCGCGAGGCGCTCGACACGCAGCGCCGCTTCCCACCGGGCGTCACCATCAACCAGATCACCTGGCAGGTGGGCAGCCTCGGCGAGGTCGGGCGGGCCATCCGCTGGTTCCAGGAGCGGGGGATCCCTATCCAGCGCTCGGGCCGCGACATGCCCGGCTCGAACTGGCACACGTACATCTACGACCCCGACGGCCACACCAACGAGCTGTACTACGGCATCGAGCAGATCGGCTGGGACGGCTACAGCAAGCCCAAGGCCATGTACGACCGCGGCTTCCATGAGCCGCCGCCCCTGCCCCAGATCTCGGAGTTCGAGGAGGTGCAGCAGGCCCTCGCCCGCGGCATCGACCTCCACTCCGGCTACCGCTTCGTCGAGCGCCTGCCCGCCCAGTACGACGTCGACGGCATCCTCCTCCCCCGCCCGTTCAAGATCACCCGCATCGGCCCCGTCCGCCTGTTCGTCCAGGACG
>Ga0209810_1006241_pt1 | contig 10415 bp, 9 predicted proteins | sample Coa_R1_7_FD_187159 | JGI IMG/M metagenome (GOLD analysis project Ga0209810, IMG submission 187159) | Surface soil microbial communities from Centralia Pennsylvania, which are recovering from an underground coalmine fire - Coalmine... | ecosystem: Environmental > Terrestrial > Soil > Unclassified ...
CGATTGGGGTGATGGGTCGTCGTCGGGTGCGCAGTCGGGGGCGACGGCGTCGCATACGTATTCGGCGGCTGGGAGTTACACGGTGACGGTGACGGTGACGGATACGGGCGGGTTGAGCTCGCAGGCGTCGAGGTCGGTGTCGGTGAGTGCGGGGGATGCGCCGCCGGTGGCGTCGTTGTCGGTGTCGCCGTCGTCGGGGCAGGCGCCGTTGCAGGTGAGTGCGGATGCGTCGGGGTCGTCGGATACGGATTCGACGCCGATTGCGACGTATAGCTTCGATTGGGGTGATGGGTCGTCGTCGGGTGCGCAGTCGGGGGCGACGGCGTCGCATACGTATTCGGCGGCTGGGAGTTACACGGTGACGGTGACGGTGACGGATACGGGCGGGTTGAGCTCGCAGGCGACGAAGTCCGTGACCGTCAGCGCCGGCGGCCCGACCAACCTGGTCGGCAACGCCGGCTTCGAGTCGGGTACCTCGGGCTGGAACACCTCCGGCTCCGGCACGGGGGTCACCCTGAGCCAGGTGCAGGGCGGGCACGGCGGCTCCTACGCCGCGGCGCTCACCAACACCGGCAGCAGCAACTCGGGCTGCACGCTCAACGACGCGCCGAACTGGGTCGCGACCACGAGCAGCGGCACCTACACCGGCAGCGTCTGGGTGCGCGCCGACAACGCCGGCCGGACGCTCACGCTGCGCTTCCGCGAGTACGCCGGCTCGACGCTCGAAGGCACCGCGATGACCAACATCACGCTCTCGACGTCGTGGCAGCAGGTGACGGTGACGTACGTGCCCAAGCAGCCGGGCTCGTCGAACCTCGACTTCAACGCGTATACCAGCACCGCCAACAGCCCGCCGGGCGTCTGCTTCTACGCCGACGACGCGTCGATCACGCTCGGATGAGCGGAGGCGAGATCGTGAGCGGGCTCGCGCTCCCGGGCGTGCGGCCGCGGCCGCGCGCGACGCTCGGCGAGCGCCTGCGGGCGCTCACCGCAGAGCAGGTCGCGATCGGGGCGACCGCCGTCGCCGTGGCCGGGCTGCCGCTGCTCGTCCCGGCCGGCCCGGCGAACATCGCGCCCGCCGACCTGCTGATCGGCGTCGCGATCGTCGCGGCGACCGTGTGGGGCTGGAGGACGCGGCAGGTCTGGCGGTTCCCGTACCTCGTCGCGATCGCGGTCTTCGTCCTCGGCGGCGCGCTCGGCGCGGTGGCGGGCCCCGTGCCGGGGACCGGCGCGGTCGCGCTCGTCCAGGACATCGTCCTGCTGCTCGCGTGCTGGTCGGTCGCGAACGTCTGCTCGACCCCGGAGAGGCTGCAGATCGTGCTCGCCGCCTGGGCCTACAGCGCGTTCGCCTGGGCGTCCGTGCTCGTCGTCGGGATCGTGGTCGGCTCGCCGACGCTGAAGGGCGAGACCGCGCGGGACGGTGCACGGACGACGCTGACCCTGCACGACCCGAACTACGCCGCGAGCTACTTCTTCGTCGGGCTGATGATCGTCTGGGCGGCCGGCCGCCCGCGCGGCCTGCGCGCCCGGCTCGCCGCGACGGCGGCGCTCGTCGTCGCTCTCGTGTCGACGGGCTCGAACAGCGGCGTCGTGTCGCTGATCGTGGGGGCCGCAGTCGCGTTCCTCGTCTTCCTCTACCGCCAGCGCGGCCCCGCGAGCGCGCTCGCCGCCCTCGTCTGCCTGGTCGCGGTCGGCTACGTGGCCGGGTCGAACGTCAGCATCACCGGGATCCAGAACTGGGCCCAGGACAGCAAGTACGCGTTCCTGCGCGACGGCATCGGCCGCGGCGACTCGAGCATCACCGAGCGCAGCACGATCCTGCACGAGAGCCTGCCCCTGTACCGGAGCGGCGGCTTCTTCGGCCAGGGGCCGGCGTCGACGAAGGCGCGGCTCGCCGCCGAGCAGGCGCCGTACGTGAAGGAGGCCCACGACGACTACGTGGCGACGCTGCTCGAGCGCGGCGCGATCGGCGTGCTCGGGCTGATCCTCCTCGTGGGGAGCGTCCTCCAGCGGGCGTGGTCCGGCTCCGCGCGGAGGCTGCACGCACGCGTCGCCGCCGTCGTCCCGCACCCGAGCGCGCTCGCCGGCGCCGTCGCCGGCACGCTCGCCGGCGCCGCGTTCAACGAGCTCCTGCACACCCGCCACGTCTGGGCGCTGTTCGCCGTGGTCGCGGCCGTCGGCCTCTCCCGCGAATGACGCGCCTCGCCGCCATTCGAGGCGAGGCTTCGCGCAGCATCGCCTCGAACGTCGGCGCGCGTGTCGCCGCGCTGGTGTCGCTGTCGCTCGCGACGTTCGTGATCGCGCGCGTCGGCGGCCCGAGCGCCGTCGGCATCTACGCGCTGCTGCGCGTGCTGCCGGGCCTGCTCGGCGTCGTCGTCTCCGCCGGCCTCCCGGGCGCGATCGCGTACTTCCTCGCCGGGCCGGCGAAGCACGACCGCCGCCTGCCGCTGACGATCTGGACGATCGCCCTCGCCGGCGGAGCGGTGGGGACGGCGCTCTGGTTCGCGGCGACGCCGCTCGTCGGCCCGCGGCTCTTCCCCGAGCTCTCGACGGGGCTCGTCCTCCTCGCCGGCGTCACGGTCCTCACGCAGCTGATCGTCGCGACCGCGAAGTCGTGCTCGCAGGGCAGCGACGACCTGCGCGGCGCGAACATCGTCATCGTCAACGAGGAGCTGATGTTCCTGCCGGCCTACGGGCTGCTCTGGCTGCTCGGGATCCGGGGGAACGAGAGCCTGGTGATCGCGCTGCTCGCCGCCGACGTGGCGACGTTCGTCCCGGCATGGGTGCGGCTCGCGCGCAGAGGTCACCTCGCCGGCGCGGCCCGGCCGTCGCTCCCGCTCGCGCGGAGCATCTGCGGCTACGGGATGCGCGCGCAGGTCGGCGGCGTGATCACGCTGCTCAACCTGCGGCTCGACTTCGTGATCCTGAGCGTCATGGCGGGGCCGGCGGTGCTGGGGATCTACGCGATCGCCTCGAAGTTCGCCGAGCTCCTGAAGATCCCAGGCCTCGCCCTCTCGTACGTCCTCTATCCCGCCTACGCCCGCGTCGACCCGCCCGAGGCGGCGCGGCGCGCGCGCTCGCTGATGCGGAAGGTCGGGCCCGCGATCGGCGTGGCGATGGTGCCGCTCTGGCTCACCGCCGGGTTCTTCATCCCCGCCATCTACGGCCGCTCGTTCGAGCCGGCCGTCACGCCCGCGCGGATCATCGTGATCGGGCTCGCGCTGGAGGGCGTCGCCGGCGTGATCACCGCCTTCCTCTACGGCGTCGGGCGGCCCGGCCTGAACTCCTGGGGCGTGGGCGCCGGCCTGGCGATCACCGTGGTGCTCGACCTCGCGCTCATCCCGCCGTTCGGCGCCACCGGCGCCGCGTGCGCGTCGGCCGTCGCGTACCTCGGCAGCACGGTCGCCCTCGTCTGGCTCTTCCGGCGGGTGGCCGAGCCGGGCGGCCCGGAGCCGTGGGGCCGTGGGCGCCTCGCACGCGGCGGCGCGCGGATCGCCGGCGCCGCCCAGCGCGACGCGGTGCTCGTCGCAGGCGCGGCGATCCTCGTCCTCGGCGCGGCGCGGGCGTCGGCAGCGCCGGCACGCTCGGTCGCCGGGCCGCCGGCCGCGGGCCCGCCTCCGTACCGCTACCTGATCGACTCCGGCGGCGGGCAGGCCCAGGCGGCGGCGCACGGGTGGAACCTGCTCGACGTGAGCTCGAAGGCCGAGGCCGACGAGCTGCCCCGCGGCACGCGCGGGCTCGTCTGGGTCGGCGACTACGACAACACGAGCTGCTCGTGGGAGGTCTCGGACGCCGACCTGCGCGCCCGGCTCGCCGGCACCGCGGGCGACCGGAAGGTGGCCGGCTTCTTCTTCTCCGACGAGCCCGACCCCGTCGCGTGCCCGGCCGCGCCGGCGCAGCACCGCGCACGCTCGCAGCTCATCCACAGCCTCGACCCGCACGCGTTCACGGTGATGCTGATGGACTCCAACTCGGGCGCGGCGAGCCTGAGCCAGATGCCCCTCTGGGCGGGGGCGGCTGATTACGTCGCGCTCGACCCGTATCCCTGCTACCGCGGCAAGCCGTGCAACTACGGCTGGATCAACACAATCATCCACGCCGCCGACCGCCTGGGCATCCGCTACTGGGGCGTCGTCCAGGCGTTCACCGGCGGCTCGTGGCGCTGGCCGACCGCGGGCGAGGAGCGGCACATGCTCGGCCAGTGGCGCGCGTCGCACGAGGCGGGCTACATGACGTTCGCCTGGAAGTGGGACGGCAACGCGCTCGCGAGCCGCCCCGACCTGCTCGCGGTGCTGACCCAGTTCAACCGCGGCCGCCCGCTGCACGCGCCGCTGCGGCGGCTGCAGTCCGCCGCCGCGCGCGTCGACGAGGTGCACTACACGTACACCGGCGCCGCCTCGGTGACCTTCGACTGGCGCGGGGCCCCCTCGACGATCCGCTTCGGCCGAACGCGCCGCTACGGCAGGACGGTCGCCGCGCACACGCCCACGCCGCTGCCGTTCTCGTCGAAGGGCCCGTTCTGGGAGGCGCCGCTGACGGGGCTGAAGCCCGGGACGACCTACCACTATTCGATCGGCGGCGGACCCGACGCGACGTTCTCGACCGCCCCGGTCGGGCCGATGCGGTTCGACGTCGAGGGCGACGTCGGCGCGTCGACCGACTTCTCCGGCGTCTCGACGACGGAGCGGCAGATCGCCGCCGACCACCCGGCGTTCGTGCTCGTCGTCGGCGACCTCACCTACGGCAACGACGAGGGGCAGCAGGCCGTCGACCAGGCCTTCGACGACGTGATGGTCTGGAGCAGGACGGCGGCGTACATGCCCGCGTGGGGGAACCACGAGTGGGACGAGCCGACCGACGACCTGCGCAACTACAAGGGGCGCTTCGCGATTCCGCATCCGCACGCCTCGCCGGGCGCGCCGGCGAAGGGCTGCTGCGGCGAGGACTGGGGCTGGTTCGACGCCGGCGGCGTGCGCTTCATCTCCTACCCGGAGCCGTACAGCGACGCCACGTGGCCGGACTGGCAGAAGCAGGTCGGCCCGATCATGGCCGCCGCCCAGGCCGACCCGAAGATCCACTTCATCGTCACGTTCGGGCACCGGCCCGCCTACTCGACCGGCTACCACCCCGGCGACCCGACGCTGGCCGCGATCATGAACGGGTTCGGCGACCGCTACTCGAAGTACGTCCTCAACCTGAACGGCCACTCGCACGACTACGAGCGGTTCCAGCCGATCCACCACGTCGTGCACATCACCTCGGGCGGCAGCGGCTCGCTCGAGCCGCCGTGGACGAGCTCCGACCCGCGCACCGCGTACCGCGCGATGCACCTCGAGCACCTGCGCATCGACGTCACCGCGACCGCGCTCCGCATCCAGGCGATCTGCGGGCCCTCGATCGACCACGAGGACATGAAGTGCGCGCCCGGCACCGTGATCGACTCGACGACGATCGCGGCCCGCCACGGCGCGGGCTGATCGTCCGCGGAAAGGGTGTCTGACACCAGGGGTGTCAGACACCGTTCGTGGCGGGTCACGGAAGTGGTGTCTGACACCAGGGGTGTCAGACACCATTCGCGATCCAGCGCCTACCAGACGGTGTGGCCGGCGGTGCGGAAGCGCCGCACGGCTGCGCGGTCCGGCCACGAGTGGTACGAGCCGGCGCCGAGGTCGAGCGCCGTGCGCGTGACGGAGCCGTCGTCGATCGTGCGCAGGACCTCGAGCAGCAGGTCGGCGGCCTCCGCCTTCGAGCGCCGCACGAGCGCGTCGAGGCTCTCGCCGGCCCGGATCTCGAACGTCCGCTGCCCGCACAGCTCGCCGGCGTCGATGCGCTCGTCGACGAAGAAGATCGAGACGCCCGCGCGCGCCTCGCCGTTCGCGAGCATCCAGAAGCTCGGCAGCACCCCTCGATACTCCGGCAGGATCGCGCCGTGGATGTTCAGGCAGCCGCGGCGCGGCAGCTCGATCAGCGGCCGCTTGAAGAGCTGCGGACAGCTGACCGAGACGATCAGGTCCGTGCCGAGGTCGCGCAGCCGCTCGAGGAACTCCTCGGCGTTGACGTCGGCGACGCGCTCGCAGAGGACGCCGTGTCGCCGCGCGACGCCCGTGATCGAGCGCCGCCTGAGCTTCGCGAGCACGAGGCGGCCGACGAGCGACACGGTCGCGCGCGGCCCGAAGGTCCTCAGGTAGCGCAGCGCGGCGTCACGCGGCGTCTGGCGCTTGTAGAGCGGCGGCACGACGAAGATCGCGGCGACGTCGTTGCGCTCGGCGAGGATCCGCTCGTGGAACGCCGGCAGGTAGAGCGGGTCGTCGACGGTGAGGATGACGACGTTCACCGGATCCCCCAGGCCGCGAGCACGTCCGAGAATCGGCCGAAGGAGTGCCGTGCGAGCAGCGAGCGGATCCGCGCTGCGAACCTCCCCCTGCCGAGGCCCTGCGAGGAGCGGAACAGGCGCGGCGCGTCCGGGTAGTCGCCGAGCTCGTCGTCGTTGAACTCGTACGGGTGGCAGTAGACGACCGCCGGCCGGCCGGCGGCGTTCACGGCGCCGATGCCCGCGCCGATCACGCGCTGCGGGAGCAGGCGGAAGTAGCCTCCGCCCGCCACCGGGAAGCGCAGCTTCCAGCACGACCAGATCGCGACCGGCACCTCGAGCAGGCGGCTCTCGTCGCCGAGCACCACGTCGTGCGGCTCGAGCGGCCATCCAGGGACGCCGTAGTGCCGTGACCGCATCGGGAAGATCGACGAGTCGACCTCGAAGCCGACCTCGACCATCGTCTCGAGCGCCCACAGGTTCCGGGCGAGGACGGAGAAGTCCTGGGCGCGGAACGCCGTGACGGGCGTCCCGGCCGCGTCCTCCACGGTCGCCTTCGCCCGCTCGAGCTCCTCCCGGAGCTCGTCGCGGCTCATGCCGAAGAGGGGCCTGTGGCTGTAGCCGTGCGACTGCACCTCATGGCCCTCGTCGACGAGGGAGCGCACGAGCGCCGGGTACGTCTCGGCGACGCGGCCCTGCACGAAGAAGGTGCCCTTGACGGCGCACGCGTCGAGCACCTCGAGCACGCGGTCCACGTTTCGGACCACGCGCTCGGTGATCGGCGCGTCGTAGTCGAGGCACGACTGATACCAGTCTTCGACGTCGACCGTGAACGCGTTGCGCGGCAGCGCGGGGTCGTTCGGCGGCGCGAGCCGGACCGGCTCGATCCGCAGCTCCGACAGCACGGGCGCGGGTCTGCCGGCGTTCCGGAGTGCGGGCTCGGCTGTCACGGCGCGTGCGTCGGCGTCACGCCGTCCGGCTCGCTTCGTGCCTGCGGGCCGCGAGCGGCGCGTTCTCGAGGAACGCGTAGTACGACGCGGCGGCCTCCCAGCGCGAGTGGACGTCGAGCTTGCGAAGGATGTTCTGGACGTGGCGCTTCGCGGTGAACTCCGACACGCACAACGCGGCCGCGATCGCCTTGTTGCTGTGGTTCTCGCAGACGAGCTCGAGCACCTCGCGCTCGCGTGCGGAGAGCGTCCCCATGCGGCTCCGGAGCTTCAGCTCGTCGCTCGCCGTGTGCATGCCGTCGATCAGGAGCCACGCGACGTTCCGCTCGAGCGCCGCCTCTCCCCGGACGACGCCGCGGAGCGCGCGCACGAGCCCGGAGGCCGAGATCTCCTTGCTCAGCACGCCCATCGCGCCGGCGCGGACGAGATCGAAGACGACCTGTGGCGAGAAGCGGGCCCGCTGCGACCAGACGACGGCGGGCGTGCCGACCGGGCGCAGGAGGGCGATCGCCTCGGCCGCGCCCCCCGGCGGCAGGTCGAGGTCGATCAGCGCGAGGTCCGGCCGGCCGCCGGGCTCGAGCAGGCCCTCGAGCTCGCCCAGGCTCCCCGCTTCGAGGATCTCGAAGTCGGGCTCGTCGGCGATCACCGACCGTACTCCCAGCCGAAAGACGCTGTACGGGTCCGCGAGGACCAGGCGGACCGCCCGCGCCGGTGCACGCTGGTCCATCTCCGTCCGTGAAGCTTCCGCCGTCGCCAAACGCGTCCTCCCGTCCCCCGCGATTCGATGCTAGGAGACCGCTTCGGGCGCGGGAACGCGCCGAACGGCTAATCACGCGAGAGGTCGTTCGAAACCTTCGTATCGAGTGCGGCGACACCAGCCGGTGGCGCCTTCGGGAATGGACTTCCCCCGTTTCCGTAGACACGGGTTGATTAGGCCGCTCTGGCCTCGTTGTTGATCTTCTCGTATTCGACTGGTGAGAGGTAGTCGAGGCTCGAGTGGCGCCTCCTCGGGTTGTAGAAGCACTCGATGTAGTCGAAGACGGCGCTGCGCAGCTCCGCTTTGGTCGGCCACGATTGCCGGTCGACGAGCTCGCTCTTCAGCGTCTTGAAGAAGCTCTCGCAGACGGCGTTGTCGTAGGCGCTGCCTCGGCCGCCCATCGACTGCTCGATGCCAGCGAGTCGGCAGCGTCGGCCGAATGCCAGCGAGACGTACTGCGAGCCCTGATCGGAGTGATGGATCAGCCGGCCTTGCGGCCGTCTGCGCTGCAGTGCTTGCTCGAGTGCGTCGACGACCAGCTCGGCTCGCAGGTGGTCCTCGATCGCGAAGCCGACGATGCGGCGGCTGAAGCAGTCCAAGACGACGGCCAGGTAGAGCCAGCCCTCCCAGCTGCGCAGGTAGGTGATGTCGGCGAGCCAGAGCGTGTTCGGCGCCGCCGGCTGGAAGTCGCGCCTGACGAGGTCGTCGGCGACGCGGACGCCCGGAACACGGATCGTCGTCTTGCCGCGCCTGCGCTTGACTGTCCCGGAGAGGCCGGCCTGCCGCATCAACCGCTCGACCCGCTTGCGTCCGACCCGGGTGCCGTCCGCGCGCAGGTCGCGGTGGATCCGCGGCGACCCATACGTCCTTCGACTTGCCGCATGCAACTCGCGCACCCGCTCGAGCAGGACGGCATTGACCAGGTCCCGCTGCGACGGCGGGCGAGCAGCCCAGGCGTGGAAGCCGGAGCGGCTGACGCCGAGCACCCGGCACAGCGTCTTGACGGAGTGATCGGCCCTCTGCGCGGCGATGAACCGAAAGACGCTCACCGGCTCCCGCTCTCCTTGGCGAAGAAGGCCGCGGCTTTTTTCAAGATCTCCCGCTCCTCCTCGAGCACCTTCACCTGGCGGCGCAGGCGGCGCAGCTCCTCCCGCTCATCGCTCGTCAGCCCTTCCCGGTCGCCGGCATCGATCTCGGCCTGCTTGCACCAGATCCGCAGCGACTCATACGACACCCCGAGCTCGGGCGCGAGCTCGCGGATCGAACGGCCGCTCGAGCGGACCAACTGCACCGCGTCACGACGAAACGCGGCCGGATACGGCGGGCGGTACTCCCTCGGCTTCGGCATGAACACCATCCTCCAGCCCAACCCAGACGGGCCAGGCGCTCAGGTGTCCACGAAAACGGGGGAACTCCAGCCCAGCCGAGCGACGGGTGTCTGACACCGGAGGTGTCAGACACCCCTCTCCGGACGCGGCGGCACGGCACTGGTGTCTGACACCCTTTCGGAGGGGCGTTCGGGTCGTTCGAATGGTGTCTGACACCGAAGGTGTCAGACACCTCTTGGGCCCCCGCCACCTACACGAACTTCGGGTAGAGCGACATGCCGCCGTCGACGACGACGGTCGTGCCGGTGACGTAGCTCGCCTCGTCGCTCGCGAGCCACGCGACGGCGGCGGCGATCTCCTCCGGCTTCCCCATCCGCCCGAGCGGGATCTCGCTCTCGACGGCGCGCTTCTCCTCGGGGTCGTCGAGCACGAACGTGTTGATCGGGGTCACGATCGCGCCCGGCGCGACGTTCACGACCCGCACGCCCTTGCCCGCGAGCTCGCGCGCCGCGGTCTCCATCAGCAGCTTCATGCCGCCCTTCGACGCGCAGTAGTGCGCGAAGCCCGGCCACGGGATGAACTCGTGGACGCTCGACATGTTCACGATCACGCCGCGCCCGGCCTTCGCCATCACCTTCCCCGTCTCGCGCAGGCAGAGGAACGCGCCGGTCAGGTTCGTCCGGAGGACCGCCTCCCACTCCTCGAGCGGCATCTCGAGGAGCGGCACCTGCTTCTCGATGCCCGCGTTGTTGACGAGCAGGTCGAGGCTGCCGAGCTCGTCCACGGCGCGGCCGACCATCGCCTCCACCTCCTGCTCGTCGCCGACGTCGGCGGCGACGGCGAGCGCGTGGCCGCCGGCCTGCTCGATCTCGGCGACGACGGCATCGGCGTCGGCCCGCTCGTGCTCGGAGTAGTAGTTGACGCACACCGCGGCGCCCTCGCGCGCGAGGCGCTCCGCGGTCGCGCGGCCGATGCCGCTGGACGCGCCGGTGACGATCGCGGTGCGACCCTGGAGCAGCATGCCGCAGGAACGCTAGACGGTCGCGGCCGGCAGCGTGAAGGCGACCCGCGCG
>Ga0209810_1006242_pt1 | contig 10415 bp, 10 predicted proteins | sample Coa_R1_7_FD_187159 | JGI IMG/M metagenome (GOLD analysis project Ga0209810, IMG submission 187159) | Surface soil microbial communities from Centralia Pennsylvania, which are recovering from an underground coalmine fire - Coalmine... | ecosystem: Environmental > Terrestrial > Soil > Unclassified...
CCGACGTGGCGTTTTACGGCACCATGGACGGCTGGTTCAAGGCTGTTAGCGCTCGGACCGGCGATATCTTGTGGTCGTACAAGCTGGGATCCGGCATTATCAGCCAGCCGGTCACTTACAAGACTTCCGACGGAAAGCAGTATGTCGCTGTTGTGGCGGGCGTCGGCGGCTGGGCTGGCGCCATCGTCGCCGGTGGCCTCGATCCGCGTGATGGAACCGGCGCCCTGGGATTTGTCAATGCAATGGGCGATCTGCCGCAGGCCACCACTAAGGGAGGCATGCTCTATGTCTTCGCTCTTCCTTAGTGTGCTGCTCAGCACCGGCGTTCTGCGGGTGTGCTCCGACCCCAATAACATGCCGTTCTCGAATAGCGCCGGCGATGGGTTCGAGAACCGCATCGCAGAGGTACTCGCCGGCGACTTGCACGCACGCGTTCAGTACGTGTGGTGGTCGCAGCGCCGAAACTACGTGCGCAATACTCTGAACGCAGGCCGGTGCGACGTGGTGATTGGGATGCCGGCAGGCATCGAGTCCGCGCTTACCACCGCGCCTTACTACCGTTCAACGTACGTATTCGTTTTCCGTCCGAACGGCCCAATTCGGGTGCACTCGCTCTTCGATCCGCCGCTGCAATCCGCGCGGCTTGCCGTGGAGCACACCGACGAGGATTACATCCCGCCGGTTGCGGCTCTGGCGCGCCACGGAATTCATCCGAAACTGGTGCCGTTCAGCGTTTTTGGAGCGGCTGGCGAACAGAATCCGCCGGCGCGGCTGATCGATGCGGTCGAGCGCGGTGATGTCGATGTTGGGATTGCGTGGGGTCCACTGGCCGGGTATTTCGCGGCGCGCGAGCCGAAGCCGCTGGCCGTAGTTCCGATCTCGCCCGTGCGCGACGGGCCGATCCCCTTCACGTTCGCCATCTCCGCGGCCGTACGTCGGGGCAATGTGCAATTGCGGGAGCAACTGGATCGCGCGCTGACCAGACATCACGCCGAGATTCGCCGCATCCTCGCGGAATATCACGTCCCGGAGACGCGGGAGCCATGAAACACGTCGCCGCTGGGTTATGTGTATCCGCCGCGCTGCTCCTGCTTACAGGCTGCAAGCGCGAGCAGCGCCAACTCCGCGCCGAACCGGCGGAGCGCGCCACCTTCGCCGCGGCGCCCGAGAGTCCGATTGTTCCGGGCGGTAAGGTCCCGGTCAAGGTTGAGGTCCGCAATCCGTATGAGGGTGATGCCTACGCTATCGCCGAAGGAGAGAAGCTGTTCTCTTCCTACAATTGCGGTACCTGCCACGCAGCGCACGGCGGCGGTGGAATGGGACCACCCCTTACGTCGAAGAATCTGACGTACGGCTCCGAGCCGGAGAATATCTTCGACACAATCCAGAAGGGGCGGCCGAAGGGCATGCCTGCATGGGGCGGACGCCTGCCCGAATATCAGATCTGGCAGTTAGTCGCGTACGTTCGCTCGCTCAGCGGCCAGGAGCCCATGTCGGCGACCCCGGGCCGCAGTGACGATATCGAGTACAAGACGAAGGCGCAGCTCAAATGAAGTGGTTCGCCGGCGCGCAATCGGTTCTCGACCCCGCCGGTCCTCAGGCCGGCAGGATCCACGGATTGTTCGAAGTATTTCTATGGGTTGCGATCATCGTCTGGGTTCTGACCGTCGGCGCCATGCTCATCGCGTTCTGGAAGAAGCACGGCGGAGAGCGTCACGATGACACAACGAAGCGCGTCGTCACCGCGTGCGGCGTCATTACCGTCGCCGTGCTGCTCGCCTTGCTTGTGGCCAGCGCGGTAACCGGGAGCGCGTTCGCCACCGTGCCCTCCAACAACGTCATGAACATCGAAATCCGTGGTCATCAGTGGTGGTGGGAGGTTCATTACCCCGATTACATCCCGCATGAGCGCGTGACCACGGCGAACGAGATCCACATCCCCGTGGGCCGGCCGGTCCGCTTCAAGCTCACCTCCGATGACGTCATCCACAGTTTCTGGGCGCCAAACCTCAGCGGCAAGCTCGACCTGTTTCCCAATCGCGTGAATGAAGCCTGGTTCGAGGCCGACCGCCCCGGCATGTGGCGCGGGCAGTGCGCCGAGTTTTGCGGGCTTCAGCACGCCAACATGGCCTTCTGGGTCATTGCGGAGCCGCCCGACAAGTTTAACGAGTGGATCGAGAATCAGCGCAAGCCAGGCGTGATGCCCTCGACCCCGGACCAGGCGCACGGCCAGGAAGTCTTTCTGAACGGTCCCTGCGTGGTGTGCCACACCATCCGCGGCACTAACGCGCTTGCCTCCGTAGGGCCCGATCTCACGCACCTGGCCAGCCGGCACACCATCGCCGCCGGCACCCTCGCGCTCGATCGCGGCAACCTCGCCGGCTGGGTGACTGACGCGCAGCGAATCAAGCCCGGCAACCGGATGCCGCCCGTGAACGTGCCCTCGAAGGATCTGGAGCCTCTGCTGGCCTATCTGGAGAGTCTGAAATGACCCCGACGCAGGAAGCTGTAGAACGAGGAACTGTCGATCTCTCGGCGCTCGATCGATCCTGGGCGCCGCCGCAGGGCCTGCTCGGCTGGTTCCGGCAGGTGAACCATCAGAACATCGGCAAGCGCTACATCGTCACTGCGTTCATCTTCTTTATTCTTGGCGGCATCGAAGCTCTGCTCATGCGCCTTCAGCTGGCGCAACCACAGAACCGGCTCCTGAATCCCGACTTGTACAACCAGATCTTCACCACCCACGGCTCGACCATGATGTTCCTTTTCGCCGTACCGGTGATGGAAGGCATGGGCGTGTATCTTGTGCCGATGATGGTGGGCACGCGCAATGTCGCGTTCCCGCGATTGAACGCGTTCGGCTACTACATGTACCTCTTCGGCGGCCTCTTCCTTTATGCGGGTGTCTTCCTGCATATCGGGCCCGATGCCGGCTGGTTCGCATATACTCCGCTCTCCGGCCCACTCTACGATCCTGGCAAGCGCACCGACTTCTGGGCGCAGATGATTACCTTCACGGAGATGTCGGCGCTGGTGGTCGCGGTGGAGCTGATCGTGACCATCATGAAGATGCGCGCGCCGGGGATGAGCCTGAACCGCATCCCCATGTTCGTGTGGGCGATGTTCATCCAGTCGTTCATGGTCATGTTCGCCATGCCCGCGGTGATGGCCTGCAGCGGCATGCTCCTGTTCGATCGCTCGGTGGGCACGCATTTCTTTAATCCCGCCGAGGGCGGCGACCCGATGCTGTGGCAGCACATCTTCTGGTTCTTCGGCCATCCGGAGGTGTATATCATCTTCGTGCCCGCGCTGGGAATGATCTCGCACATCGTCGAGACCTTCTCGCGCAGGCCCATCCTCGGCTACACAGCGCTGGTGCTCTCGCAGATCGCCACCGGGTTTATCGGCTTCGGCCTGTGGGTGCACCATATGTTCGCCACGGGGCTTCCGCAGCTCGGGGAAAGCTTCTTCACCGCCGCGAGCATGATGATCGCGATCCCTACCGGCGTCCAGATTTTCTGCTGGATCGCCACCATCTGGACGGGCCGGCCCACGCTGAAGATCCCGCTGCTGTACATCGCCGGATTCATCGCCATCTTCGTCATCGGCGGCCTCTCCGGCGTGATGATCGCCTCCGTGCCGCTCGATCTTCAGGTGCACGATACGTTCTTCATCGTGGCGCACTTCCATTACGTGCTGATCGGCGGCGCGGTGTTCCCGCTGCTCGGGGGAATCTATTTCTGGTTCCCGAAGATGACCGGCCGGATGATGAACGACGCTGTGGGGACGCTCTCGTTCTGGCTAACGTTCATCGGCTTTAACATAACCTTCTTCCCTATGCATATCCTCGGCCTGCACGGCATGCCGCGGCGCGTGTACACCTACCTGCCCCAGACCGGCTGGGGCGACCTGAATCTGCTGGCCACCTGCGGAGCCTTCATTCTTGCAATCGGCTTCATCGTCTTCGTGCTGAACGCGCTTTCCGCATCCCAGAATGGGCCGGCGGCAGGCAGCAATCCCTGGGGCAGCAGCAACATCGAATGGTCCACTCCATCGCCGCCGCCGCATTACAACTTCGCCAACATCCCCGTGATTCGCGGGCGCGAGCCCATGTGGACCGATCCTGAGCCGCCGGTAGTCACGGGCCTCGACGATTCGCGTCGCGAGGTGCTGGTCACCAACACGCTCGATGCCGAACCCGAGCACCGCTACATTTTGCCAGGCCCGACCATCTGGCCATTCCTGCTGGCCGTGACCACAACTATCGGTTTCATCGGCACAGTCTTTCAGATGTGGTGGGGCGTTTGGGGCGCGGCGCTGTCATTTATTCCTCTGGTGGGCTGGTTCTGGCCGCGCGAGCGTCCGCGGCCTGACCTGCTGGAAAGCGGCTGCGGCAGCGGAGGGATCGAATGACCGCCGAAGGAAACATCAACGTCGCTCCGCTGCCCACCATAGGATTCGGCTCGCGCGCGCCGCTGTGGTGGGGCCAAGTCTACATGATGTGTATCGAGGGGACCATCTTCGTCATCCTCGTCGCCTCGTACTTCTTCGTCCGTATCGGCTTCACACACTGGCCGCCGCCCAGCGTCATCCCTCCCGCGCTCGGGCTGCCCACGTTCAATATTCTGCTCCTGTTGGCCAGCGTGATTCCCATGTATCTGGCGGGTGAGGCAGCCCTGAAAGGCGAGCGCGGCAAGGTGATCGTCAACATGATGCTGAACATTGTCATGGCGCTGGGCTTTCTGTTCATCCGCCTGATCGAATTCAATCGCTTCAGCTTCAAATGGACCACGGATATCTATGGCTCGTTTGTGTGGATCATCGTTGGCCTGCACACGATGCACGCCATCGCCGATACGGTGCAGTCGATGGTTGTCCTGCTGATCGTGCTGCTGAAAAGGGTGGATGAGAAGCAGTTGCTGGGCATCAAGATTGACGGCCTGTACTGGTATTTTGTCGTCGGCACGTGGGTTCCGCTTTACCTGCTGGTCTACGTCTATCCGAACCTGCAGAAGTGATATGACAGACGCGGTCAAAGCGCAGGCGCCACTCTGGATCGGGCTTCTGACGGGTCCGCTGGTGTGGTTCTTCCACATGGAGGCGAACTTCGCGCTCGTGGAATGGGCCTGCCCGAACCACGACTGGATCCTGCACGTGGTCAGCGCGGTGTCGCTGCTGCTGGTGGCCATCGCCGGCCTCATCGCCTGGCGCGAATGGCGCGAGCCGCCCGGCGTTCCCCGCAGCGGGCAGTATATGGCGGTGCTGGGCATGGTGCTCAGCGCTGGATTCTTCCTCGTGATTCTCGCCCAGGAGATTCCCACCTGGGTCCTGACGCCATGCCAATAACTCTGTTTGCGCACATCGGGGAGCCGCTCGAGCCGCACGATCTCTGGACCGCCTGGTCCTTTGACCCTGGGATCGTGATTCCTCTAATCGTGGTGGCATTCCTTTATGTGCGTGGATTCCGCCGCGCGAGCGGACTGCCGCGCTCCCAGGCGCTCTGGTTCGCCTCCGGCTGGCTGTGGCTCGTCATCGCACTCGTGTCACCCGTCCATGAGATGGGCGAAGCGCTGTTCAGCGCGCACATGACGCAGCATGAGATCCTGATGCTGCTCGCCGCGCCATGTCTTGTGCTCGGGCGACCGCTGGTCCCGTTCCTCTGGGCCCTCCCTCGTTCGTGGCGCAGGATCGCCGGGCGCGTGAATCGTATCCCGCTGCTCACGAATGCGTTCGCGGCGTGGCTGATCGGGGGCATTGTCCTCTGGGTCTGGCACGCGCCGGTGCTTTTCAATGCCACGCTGTCCAGCGATTTCGTCCATTCGCTGCAGCACCTGAGCTTCCTCTTCTCCGCGATCCTGTTCTGGTGGGCGCTGATCAACGGCCGCCGCGCTCGCATGAGCTACGGCATGGCCGTGCTCTATTTGTTCACTACCGCCGTTCACACCAGCATCCTCGGCGCGCTGCTTACGTTCTCGCCCACGCTCTGGTACACGGCGTACATCGGCCGGACGGCCGCGTGGGGACTGACGCCGCTTGAAGACCAGCAGATCGGCGGGCTCATCATGTGGGTGCCTGCGAGCCTCGTATTCATTGTGGCCGGGCTCTGGATGATGGCGCTCTGGCTGCGCGAGGCGGAAATGCGCGCGGTAAAATCGACGGCTTCGGCGCTGGCGCTCATCGCCGCCGCCGCGCTATTGCAGGGCTGCGGCATCGCCGATCAGAAGCTCTCGAAGGCGGCCGGGCAAACGGGCGGAGATCCCTGGTCCGGGCGCAACAAGATCAGCTATTACGGGTGCCCGTCGTGCCACACCATTCCGGGCATCCGAGGCGCGAACGGGCTGGTCGGCCCGCCGCTTTCGAACATCGCCAGCCGCGTGTACGTGGGCGGCGTGCTGCCCAACACGCCCGATAACATGACGCGCTGGATCCGCAATCCCAAAGCAGTCGATCCGCTGGCGGCCATGCCCATGCTCAACGTCACCGATCGCGACGCGCGCGACATTACCGCCTATCTGTACACGCTGAAATGATCTTTCGCCTGGTCACGGGCATTGCGGGCGGGCTCATCATCTGCTTTGCCCTGCGGGAGATCTACGAGGATCTGTTTCATCCCAGCGCCAGTGGTTCGCTCAGCGGGTTCGTCGCCACCCGCATCGCAAAAGTGATGCACTGGCGGGTCTCTCTGCTGCCCTCGGTGGGGCCATTATCGCTTGTAGCCGTCATCCTCTGCTGGGCCACGCTGCTGGTGCTGGGCTTCGGCCTGATCTACTGGGGTTACTTCCCGGACCACTTCCACCTGAATACCGGAAACAGTCCTTCGTCGGAAACCGGCCCGCTGACCGCGTTCTACTTTTCGCTGGCGATGCTTTCCGGCGCCACTTTCGGAGATATCGCGCCACAAACCCAGTGGCTGCGCTTCCTGGTCACCGTCGAGGCGCTGCTGGGCCTCATGCTGGTCACCGCCAGCGTTTCCTGGATCGTGCTTCTCTACCCGGCGCTCGGCCGCATGCGAACGCTGGCCCGGCGCACCGCCATTCTGGCCGCGTCATCGGAAAAGACAGGCATTGACGTCGTGTCCGAGGGAGCGGAGCATCTGCTCAGCCAGCTCGCACTCGACCTGGTTCGCACCCGCGTGGACCTGATCCATTTCCCCATCATCTATTACTTCTACAGCAGCACCGAACATTCCTCCCTCGCGCATGCTCTCCCCCACCTGATCCATATGGCCGATGCCGGGTCGAAGGCCTCCGGCGACAACCGCCTGAAACTCGATGCCGCCGTACTGGGCACAGCACTGGATGATTTGGCCGAGGTGCTCAGACGCCGTTTCGTCCGCTCGCCATCCGAAGATTCCGGCGCCGTCTTCCACGCGTACGCCGTCGATCACGCCATCGACGCCAAAACCACGAACTGATATGCGAACAGCTTCTTCCACGCGCGCGCCAGCAGTGCATACACGGACTCGACGGCCCGCCCCACACCCGAGCTGCCCGGCAGCGCCAGGCTGAAGGGAATCACCGTCGGCCGCACCGTGGTGATGCGGAACCCGTTGCGCTCCAGCAGTTCGTTCCAGCCGCGCCACATATAAAAATGGACGTGCGTGCGGTCGAACAGGCCGCGATCGTCCATCGGAAAGCGGCCGAACAGAACATTCAGCCGGAAATAGATGTTCCCGCTGTTGGGCAGCGAGCCCACCAGCATGCCGCCGGGCTTCATCTGCTCGCGAATGTCGCGCAACAGCCGATCCGGATTGCGCAGGTGCTCCAGCAGGTCGGCGCAGATCACGAAGTCGAAGTGGTCCTCCACGCGTGGCAATCCCTGATCGAGGTCGGCTTCCAGATACGACACCGACGACGGCAGCGCCGGCGGCGGAGAGCCGGGCACGTCCACCGCAGTCACCGAATACCCGCGCTCAGCCAGCAGGCGGCTGAGATATCCGCCGGCGCAGCCGAGATCCAGCACTCTGCGGCCGCTGCCGTTCTCGGGCAGCAGATTGAGGAGAATGCTATGGCTGCTGTTCGGCTCCGCCTTGAAAACATAGGGCGAGCTGGAGTGTTCCGGCACGCTGGCGGTCATCAACAGTGCATTATCCCAGACGCCGCCGGTCGCGCCATGCGAGCACGCAGGCGCCCAATACGCCGATCAGCGAAAGAATGCCGCCGGCTATGGCCGACGCCGGCCGGTACCGGAATTGGACGCGATGGGCGCCGGCCTCGAGCACCACGCCTCGCAGCGCGTTATAGGGTTCGTAGATCTGTGTTGGGCGCCCGTCCACATACGCATGCCATCCCGGGTACCAGGTGTCGGCAAGGATGAGCATGCCCCGGCAGGAGAGTCTCGCGTCGACAGTCACGGTGTTGGCCGTGCGCCCGGCGATGCGCGCCTGATCGTTTCCCTCGCATGTCTGCAGCGCCGGCGATGCTTCGGTCATAAGCGCCGTGGATCGGCCGTCGAAGCCGGGGTCGTCGATGCGCCTGAGGACCTGATCCGCGGACGTGGCGCGCTCGATCCGATGCACGATCCAGGCGCGCGGGAAAGCATTGGTATTTCGATACACATTCAGGCCGCTGGCCGCGTGAAACACGAGCTGTTGATCGGTGCGCGGCGGATCTTTGGTTACCGTGAATTCAACGGCGATCAGATTTTGTGCCGGCGGCGATGGCCAGTCCATCGAGAATATGTTGCTGGTGACTCCGGCGCCGAATCCGTAGACCGTATCGATCCCGTACCAGTCGCCGAAGTTGAAGGCGCCTGTTCCCTTCATCGCATCCACGCGCACCGGCTGCGGTTGCGCGCGCAGAAAGGCGGCGACATCGGCGTACTGCGTCAGGTCAGGCAACCAGCTTTGTCGAGTGCCGGTTTTAACCGTCCAAAAAAGTGCCCCCGTTCCCGTGCCCAGTTCCATGAAGACGAGCGCGAACGTGGCGAGCGCCGTGGAACGCGCCGACAGCGTACCCCTCGCCATCATGAAGAGGACCGCGGCGAAAAGCGCTGCTATCAGCGCCATCATCCACGCGGTGTTTGTCGGACCGGGTTGCCGCAGGGCCGAAGTGGTGACGCCCGCAGCAAGGATGATCGCGGCCAGACCGGCGATCGTCCAGCGAACGGCACGCTGGATGAAGGAGGCGGGCAGCATAGAAACGCGGTCGAGGCCGAAAGCAGCCAGAATAGCTACCCCGAAATCAAAGAGGTAAAGAAACCGATTCGGATTACGCGCTTTCTCGAACATCGGGACTACTGCGTACAGAATTCCATGGATAATGTTCGAACCGCCGAGCGCAAGGAGCAGGCCCCCGAGACCCATACATGTCAGCAGCCGCACCCAGCGATCGCTCCAGCACGTGAAAACTGGAATGACAGCGAGCGCGAGCAGCACCACGCCGGTAAAGCCGTGCCCCTGCCCGCTCGCGAAGGGCAGGATCAGCGATACCAGCGATGACGGCGTGAAAGACTGCTCGACGTGCACCTCGTAGGGCACCTTCTCGTGCCAGGTAACCGGGTGATCCGCGCCAACCCATCGGACCGCCCTCTTTGCGTATTCGTACCCGGGAAGCGTCTGGAACGCGCTGGTTAGGGCGACGAAGGCGAACGTGACGGCGGCCAGCGCCAGCGATCTGCGCCAGACCGTGGGGTGCGACAGCAGATCCCAGACCCACATCCCGGCCACCACCAGGCACAAATAGAACGGGATTTCATGATGGCCGCTCAGCCAGGCGAGGCCCAGAAACATGCCTGCGAGCGCCGCGCTCGACACGGGCCGCGAACGGCGCAGAGCGCGAACCATGAACAGCAACACCAGCGGACCGAGCAGGACTGAGCCCACCACCTCCGGCCAGCGGGTCATGCCGAGAAAGCCGCTGAACGCGAACGCGACACCACCAAGCACCGCGGCGAGCATCGACGTCCCCAGCTCGCGGCAGAACCAGTACGCGAACAGCGCGCCCAGGAAACGCAGCCACACGTAGTACCAGTTCAACAGTGCGAAGGAGACGTGTCCCGCGCTGTTGCGCCGCATCTCGAAAAACGGCCAGCTCAGGGGATATGCGGCGCCGACAATCTCGCCCAGGAACGGCTGCCCGCACCAGAGATGTGGATCCCAGAGAGGGAATTCGCCCGCATGCCAGGTATCCGATTCAAACTGCATGCGCGGCACGTCCATGTGCACGAGATCCGGATTGTCGATCCACGTATAGCCGCGCGCCAGGACCAGCTTCCAGCAAAACGCACAGCAAAGCACTGCGAGAATCAGAGGGCCGACGAGCGAAGAAAGAGCGGGCCGGTGACGCTGGCTTGACAGCGCCGGCTCCGTGGTGGGGCTAGTCATGGCGCAGGACGGCCGCGGGGTCGCCGCGAGGCGCGCGCAGTGCCGGGCAGGCGATTGCGGCGAGAGCGACAACCAGCAGCATGGCCGCAAT
>Ga0209810_1006245_pt1 | contig 10410 bp, 13 predicted proteins | sample Coa_R1_7_FD_187159 | JGI IMG/M metagenome (GOLD analysis project Ga0209810, IMG submission 187159) | Surface soil microbial communities from Centralia Pennsylvania, which are recovering from an underground coalmine fire - Coalmine... | ecosystem: Environmental > Terrestrial > Soil > Unclassified...
AGACATGGAGGTGATCGGGCATGACGCAGTAGGCGAAGATGAGGGTTCCGCGGTTCAGTCGGATCCAGCCGAGGGAGTTGACGACAAGTCGGGCGAGGCGACCGTCGCCAAACAGATTCTCGCGATCGCGAGTGCAGGCGGTGACAAAGAAGGTGGCCCGGGAGTCGTGGTAATCAAAGCCACGAAGCCGCATCCGAGGCATAGGTCCGTCCTCCGAGGCCATGCTCACACGACGCCCGGCCACAGAGGGGCCGGGCTACGTTCACGGCGGAATCGGCAGCGAAGAACCGCGGGACGTTTGCGGCGGAAGTCGGCACGACGCCCGGCCTCAGAGGGGCCGGGCTGAGTTTCCCGGGGGAATCTGCAGCGTCCCAGGCTTCAGAGGCCGCGGGCGTTCGCAGCGGAAGTGGGCACGACGCCGGCCACAGAGGGGCCGGGCTACATTCACAGCGGAGTCGCGACGCCCCCAATAAGAGGGGCGTCTGCTACGCGACTATAACTCGACGTCGTGCGCGCGGCTCTCCCGCTGACTGGCTCCGGTGATTTGGATGAAGCGGGCGCGCTCACACATCTCGTCGACGGTGCGCGTCCCGAGATAGCTCATCCCAGACCTCAGTCCTCCAACGAGCTGGACGAGTACCTCGTCGACCTCGCCCTTGTATGGAACCATGCCCTCGACGCCCTCGGGTACCACCTCCTCGAACTCGTCCTCACCTTCCCAGCCGGGCTTCTCCCGCCGACGCCGCTCCATACCTGCTCCAACAGATGCCATTCCACGCGAGACCTTGTAGCGCTTGCCGTTACGAACCACGACTACCCCCGGACTCTCCCGGGTCCCAGCCATGAGATTTCCCAGCATTACAGTCGACGCCCCGGCGGCCAGAGCCTTCACGACGTCGCCTGAGTTGCGAATGCCGCCGTCGGCGATTATGGGCACGCCGCGCTCGCGCGCAGCCGCCGCGCAATCCATCACGGCCGTGAGCTGAGGCACTCCGACTCCGGTGACCACCCGGGTAATGCAGATAGAGCCCGGTCCCACACCCACCTTGACCGCGTCGGCGCCGGCGTCGATCAGGTCGATGGTTCCCTCGGCCGTGGCGACGTTGCCCGCGATCAGCTCAACGTCGCTGAAGGCGTCCTTGATGTCCCTAGTTGCGGTCACAGCATTCATGGAGTGCCCATGGGCGATGTCGATCACCAGCACGTCGATGTCCGCATCCAGCAACGCCTGGGCACGCTCCATGTAGTCGCCCACCACGCCGATGGCAGCTCCCACCACCAGGTGGCCCTTTTCATCCTTCGACGAATTGGGGAACTGCGTCCGTTTCTGGATATCCTTGGCGGTAATGAGGCCCCGAATCCTTCCGGCGTTGTCGACCAGGGGGAGCTTCTCAACTTTGTTCGCTCCCAGAAGATCCTCTGCGTCGCGCAGGCTGATTCCGACGGGCGCTGTCACCAGCCTGTCTCTAGGAGTCATCAGTTCCTGCACCTGACGCGGAGACCTCCCGGCGAAGGCGATGTCTCGACGGCTGAGGATCCCCGCGAGAATGCCGTCGCCGGATACGACGGGGAGACCTGTGATGCCCTGACGCTCCATGAGGTCACGCGCCTCCGCCACGCTGGCGTCGGGCTCGATGGTATACGGATGCTCAATCACGAAGGACTCGGAACGCTTGACCCGCCGAACCTCCTCAACCTGCGCCTGGATGGAGTTGAACCGATGGATGATCCCGATGCCGCCATGCCGGGCCATGGCGATCGCCATCTCGGATTCCGTGACCGTGTCCATGTTGGCGCTGACGATGGGAATGCGCAGCCTGAGCCCGCGAGAGAGTTGGGAGCTGGTGTCCACGTCTCTGCGCGAGCGGATGTCGGAGCAGCGCGGCTCGAGGAGCACGTCGTCGTATGTCAGACCACTGCGAATGGGCGCGTCCACGCCGTTACCTCACCGATCCATTTGATGACTTGGTTAGTGACCCCGCTCCATCCACTCTTGCAGGTGCGGTCGCTCCGCTCCGATTGTCGTGGACTTGCCATGGCCCGGGTAAACTTTGGTGTCGTCGGGAAGTGTGAACAGCTTGTCCCGAACATTCGCGATGATGGCGGGGAAATCGCCTCCAGGACGTCGCGTTTCCCCGGGGCCGCCGGGGAATAGGGTGTCGCCGCTGATCACAAAGCCATCCCCCACCAGGCAGATTGAGCCGGGAGTGTGCCCAGGGGTATGCAGAGCCGAGACCGAGGAGCTGCCAAACTGAAAAACGTCTCCTTCGTGGATGAAAAAGTCCACCCGATCCGGCAGGCGATAGCTGTCGGCCTCGTGGATGCCGACAGGCGCGCCCAGCTGGCGCTGCATCGCCTTCAGAGCCTGAATATGATCGCCGTCGCCATGGGTCAGAAGGATGTACCGGACGTTGGTCCCCTCTGTCAGGCGGCTGATGGTTTCGGGCTCTGTGGGTGCATCGACCAGGATGCTGTCACCGGTGTCGTTGTCGACCAGGACGTACACGTTGTTATCCATCGATCCAACGGACGCGGAGCGCAATTCAATCTTGGAAGCCATGGCTAACCCTCCTCCGATGCAGGATAACAACGGAACCGTCATCATGCTCATACGGCACGCCGATGTCTACAACCCGCACGCCATCGTGTACGGACGGCTACCAAGATTTGGTTTGAGTGAAGTCGGACGCCGACAGGCGGCGGAGCTGGCTCGATACCTCGCTGGACAGCAGGTCGCCGCCATGTATACCAGTCCGCAGCTTCGAGCGCGACAAACCGCGGCCATCCTGAACCAAGCGGTCGAGTGCCCCACCATTCATGTGTCGCGGATGCTGTCGGAGGTGCTGACCGGCTACGAGGGCAGTCCAGAGTCGATTTTGAGCAGCAAGAAGGGGAAGTTCAACTTCTACGACGAGCTGGCCCGGCCCGGGGATGAGACCATCGGCATGATCGCGAGTCGGATGACAAGATTCCTGAGTCTCGCTCATCGGCGTCATCAGGGTGAGACCGTAATCGCCGTATCCCACGCCGATCCCATCATGATCCTCCGAGCCGGGGTTCTGGGCCTTCCCCTCGTGATTGAGAGTCTCCGAGGGCCCAACTACCCCGCTAAGTGCTCCATCACCAAGTTCTCGTTCACGGACGCATCCGACGTTCCGAGCGTCGAATACCTCACCCCGGTCAAAGACGAAACGCTTAGCGCGGAGGCCAAAGAACCCGGCCCTATAGCCGCGGCCGCCGCGCTGTAAAACCGGCCGTCAAAACGCTGAACTCTAAACCCTAAACTCGCCTCTAGATCGTCAGCCGCCTGAACGCCTCCGCGTATTCCATGTTCTGGCCTTCGGCAACGCGTTTCGCGCGCTCGGGAACGAACTCTTCAACCGGCCGCTGGCCAACCTGGCTGTCATGAGCTTTGAGCGCCCGGACCTTGATCTCGATAGTCGAGGAGATGTCGACGTAATGATCCGGTTCGCCCGTACCGACCACGAGGACCTCGCCGACCGCATGCGGCTCGAGCCCTTCTCGTAGGAGCTCCGGGAAGGTCAGCCGGTCGCGGGCGCATGGATACAACGCCGCCAGGGCGGCACCTCCGCAGGCGAGGTGGTCCGGATGCTGAACGAACGTGGACAGCTCAAACGAGCGAATGGGGTTCTGGACGATGCAGACGTCCGGGCGATAGCGACGAATCGCCGCGGTGATGGCTTTGCGCAGCTCGATCGTCTCCTGCAGCACCCCGTCCTCAAAGCCCAGGAACTCGACGTGGCTCACGCCCAATATCTCCGCTGCCCTCCGTTGCTCCGCGTAACGCAGCTCGCTCAGCCGCGCCGGGCTCATGTCCGGGTCGCTGCTTCCCTTGCTGCCGTCGGTGGCGACGACATACGTCACCTCGACGCCGTCGGAAGCCCACTTGGCGACGGTGCCCGCACTGCCGAACTCGCCGTCATCAGGATGGGCGAAGATCACCATTGCTCGTTCGATCTTCTTCTCTTCAGTCACTCACTCTCTCCGTAATGAACTTGCTTGGGTACCGTGCCATTGTGAGGTACGGTGCTACGATTGGCTGCAATCGGATGGGACAGCCGCGGAGAATCGTGTCGCCTCAGAGGAGTAGCGCGTGGACGGCGCCAGCAGCAAGCCCGATCTTCCGGCCAAGACTGTCGACGAGTCGAGCGTGATCATGTCCCGGCAGATGATGCCTGACGACGCCAACCCGTGGGGCTACGTCCACGGTGGCACGATCATGAAGATGGTGGACGAGGCGGCCGGCTCGGCGGCGATTAGGCACACGCGGATGCGGGTCTCAACCGCGGCGGTCGACTACATGAGCTTTCTTCACCCGGTTCACGTCGGCGATCTGGTGACCGTCAAAGCGGCGGTCAACGACGTCGGACGTACCTCCATGGAGGTGGGCGTTAGAGTGGAAACCGAGAACATGCTGACGGGTGAGGTGGTGCATACGTCGTCGTGTTATCTGGTGATGGTGGCATTGGACGACGCGGGTTTGCCGGCGCCCGTGCCGATGGTGGTGGCGGAGTCGCCGGAGCAGCGGCGCCGGATGGAGTCGGCGAAGATCCGGCGGAAGCGCCGCCGACAGCTGCAGCACGAGCTGCAATCGACCGCTTGAGCAGCATCCGGGGACGCCAGGTCCAGGCAGCCTCATACAGTGAGGTCTACCGCGTCCCGTTCGGCGACACGGATGCCGCGGGCGTCGTCTTCTATCCCAACTACTACCGCTGGTTTGACCGCATGACGCACGCGTTGTTCCGCTCGGTCGGTCAGCCGTTAGGACCGTTCATGGATGCCGGCGAAGGGCCGTTCCTGGTGGAGACGAACTGTCGCTTTCTACTGCCTGTGGGATACGACGACGAGATTCGCCTGGAGTCGCGAGTACGCGAGATTCGCACCAGCGCATTCGAAGTCGAGCACACCGTGAAGCGGGAGGGCAAGGTTGCGGCCACCGGCCGTGAGATTCGGGTCTGGTCCAGCCTCCACGAACGTCGCTCTGTTCCCCTGCCGGCGGCGTTGAAGGCAGCTCTTCTTTCGGGGCACTCGGTCGAGTCAGCGTGACTTCCCTCACCCTTTGTGCCTTGACTCCAACTTTATAATGGCGTAGTCACTTTAAAAAAGGAAGTACCCCTTGGCGCCTACATTTCAGGATGTCTTCTTGCAGGTCAAGCGAGAGATCGAAGCCGTCTCAACCCGCGAAGCGGTGGAGATGCTGCTCACCTCCCCTGGCAAGGGTGCGGCTTTGATCGACGTTCGTGAGAGCAACGAGTGGGAGGAAGGACACATTCCGGGGGCCGTGCATATCCCTCGGAGCTACCTGGAGGAGCGGATCGAGACGGCTGTGCCCGACAGGTCCCGTCCGGTGATCCTCTACTGTGCCGCGGGAGTTCGCTCGGCTTTTGCCGCAAAGACGCTGAAAGAGATGGGGTACGAGCACCCCATCTCCATGGACGGCGGATTCGGGCGTTGGAAGGATGAGGGGCGGGCCTTCGTGACTCCCCGAGTGCTCAACGCCGAACAACTCAAACGCTACAGCCGCCACGTTCTGATCCCAGAGGTCGGCGAGGCTGGGCAGCTGAAGCTCCTCGATGCCAGTGTCCTTCTAGTCGGTGCCGGCGGGTTGGGCTCTCCCGCGGCCCTCTACCTGGCCGCCGCCGGCGTTGGAACCATGGGTATTGTCGATTCCGACGTTGTCGACGAGAGCAACCTGCAGCGACAGGTCCTACACACGACGGACCGCGTTGGTACTCCCAAGGTGGACTCGGCCAAGGCTACGCTTTCCGCGCTCAACCCGCACATCACGGTGACGCCGTACAACGTCAGAATGCGCGACGACAATATCGACGACCTGCTGGCGCCGTACGATATCGTGGTCGACGGAGGCGACAATTTCGATACCCGGTATCTTCTGAACGACGCCTGTGTTCGCCTCGGCAAACCGAATGTCTCGGCCAGTATTCTCAGTTTCGACGGTCAGCTCACCACATTCATCCCGGGCGAGAGTGGATGCTACCGGTGCGTCTTTCCTGAGCCACCACCAGCTGGAATGGCTCCTTCATGCGGACAGTCAGGCGTGCTGGGGGTACTTCCGGGCGTTATGGGCACGCTGCAGGCGACCGAGGTGCTGAAGCTGATTCTGGGGATCGGCGAGCCACTGGTCGGCCGGCTGCTGATGTTTGATGCCCTGTCAATGACCTTCATGGAGCTGAGGCTTCGAAGGGACCCAGAGTGTCCGGTGTGCGGGCACGCGACAATGGCGGCCGTCGAGAACCACAGGGAGGCCGTCTCGGTCTAGCCGTCCGGCGGTAGCTCTTCACATCCCATGAATAGAGGTCCATCGTGAGCACTATCAGGATTCCACCTGCGCTGCGAGCTGTCGTGGGCGCGCCCGAGGTTGAAGCTTCGGGGTCAACGGTCGGCGAGGCGCTGGCCGATCTCGCCAAGCGCTACCCCACGGTCCGACAGCAGTTGTACGACGACGAAGGTAGCCTGCAGAAGTACGTGAACGTCTATCTCAACCAGCAGGATGTGCAGTACCTTCAACGGCTGGAGACGCCGGCCGGACCTGGCGACACCATCATCATCCTGCCTGCGATGGCCGGCGGAATGTAGTGGAGGCTACGCCGCTCGTAGCCGCAAGGCCGGTCCAGCTACGAGTGGGGATCCTCTCCGCAGTCGGCAATACTCCCCTGGTAGGGCTGCCTCGTCTCAGCCCGCCGGGCACCAATCTCTACGCCAAGCTGGAGGGGATGAACCCGACCGGCAGCGTGAAAGACCGGCCGGCTCTGTACATGTTGGAAGCGGCCGAGCGGCGCGGCGAGTTGCAGCCGGGGCATCATCTGCTCGAACCGACAAGCGGCAACACCGGTCTGTCTTTGGCCATGATCGCCGCCGTAAAAGGATACCGCCTAACCGTGGTCGCGCCGGAAAACGTACCCGTCGAGAAGTTCCAGCTGCTCAGGCTCTATGGAGCCGATGTGGTCTCTTCTCCGGCCGATCAGGGATCGAATGGCGCCATCGAGCTGGCTCGTGAGCTGGATCTCGACAGGCGCGATGTGTGGATGCTCGATCAGTATCGGAACCCGGCGGGCGTCGAAGCTCACTACCAGACAACGGGACCGGAGATCCTCGATCAGCTTCCCGGCATCACCGCCTTCGTCGCCGGTTTGGGTAGCGGGGGAACGCTCATGGGCGTGTCTCGGCGGCTGAAGGAGCAGGATCCTTCCATCGACGTCATCGCGGCCGAGCCAATGGCAGGGGAGCGCGTGCAGGGATTGCGGAGCATGGCCGAGGGATTCGTGCCGCCGATCTTCGATCCCGAACGGCTGAACGGACGGTATCTGATCGACGGTGAGGAAGCATTGTCCATGACTCGACGGCTGCTGCGTGAAGAAGGTATCTTCGCAGGCCCGTCATCGGGCGCGGCATTGGTGGCGGCCTTGCGCTATGCCCGAATGAAGCCGGGCGGCAAGATCGTGGTGCTGCTGGCCGACGGGGGCTGGAAGTACGTGAGCACGGGAGTGTACGACGAGGCGCTGACTCGAGAGGCGAGCAAGGCTTCAATCCTGTGGTGATCCCGGAGCCATTGCGTCGAGAGATGATCGAGCACGCGCGCGCAGGAGCTCCTGAGGAGGTCTGCGGGATCCTGGCAACCACCGACGGAGAGGCGAAGAAGCTCTTTCGCGTCACGAATGCCGAGCATAGCCCGCGCTTCTACGTCATGGACTCACAGGAACAGCTTCAAGCCCTCATGGAGATCGACCACCTATCGCTCGAGGCCGGAGCTGTCTACCACTCCCATCCGGCGAGCGAGCCGCGGCCATCGCCGACTGACATTGAGCTGGCGAAATGGCCGGGGACGGTCTTCGTTATTGTCTCCCTCGCCAATCCACAGGAGCCCGAGATTCGCGGCTGGCGGATTGAGGATGGAGTCGTTTCGGAGGAGCCGCTCGAAACGACAGCCGGGTGAATTACTCGCGTTATGGAGTCGGTTAGAGGCCGTTCAGGCGGAACCCTCCGCTATCATTGAAAGACAAAGCCGGGGGAACCTGAGGAGAGGAATAGTACTCGATGACGTACGTCATTACTGAGCCCTGCGTCGGCGTGAAGGACGCCTCGTGCGTCGATGTGTGTCCCGTCGAGTGCATCCACGCGCTTCCCGAAGACGACATGTACTACATCGACCCGGACGAGTGCATCGACTGCGGCGTTTGCGTGCCGGAGTGTCCGGTCGACGCCATCTTCCCGGAGGAGGAAGTGCCCGAGAAGTGGCAGGCGTTCACAGCCAAGAACGCCGAGTACTTCGAGATCCACGGCGACCAATTCCGGTGAGATAGGGCCGGCAACAAGCCGGCTGTTATCCGCTCCAGCCGCCTCGGGCCCGCGCCTACTCGGCCGGCACCATGACCGTGACGGGATCGGACTCGATTGATAGGAGAGCCGCGGAGGCAAGGCCACTGGAGCACTCAATAAGCTCCTTGAGCCGCTGCGAGAACCGGGCGGCCACGGCTCCATCGATGACGTCGTGATCCACGCACACCGTGAGATTCAGAACCTGACGGATATCGGTCCGCCCGTCGACCGGCATTGCCTTTCGGCCCAGACTTCCGATCAGAAGTGAGCTGGTGTAACTGGGCGGGCTGACGCCCCAGCCGGTACCCATGCCGAACATCCCCGCGGCGGAAACCATGACTGTGCCGGTGATTCGTCTCCGCCGAACCGGGTTGGCGAGCAACCGGCGCAGGATGAACCGTCTAACCGCTCCCGGCAGGAGAAGCCACGGACCCAGCCAGCTCATGGCCCAGGCACGCGGATTGGTTCCCGTCTTCGCATCTCTGATCTCGCGCTCGATCTCATAGGGCGCCATCCGGTTGGCCGAGCGAATGATGCTGGGCATCGGGATCTTGTGCCCTTCGATCTCATGCTCGACGGCGAAGGCAACGTCCACGTCGTCAAAGATGGTCAGCCGGCGGCGGCCGTGCCGACAGGCGTGCATCAACCGGTTCTCCTCCACGGCTTGGGCAAAGCAGGCGGTAACAAAGGCCGTCAGTGATAGCGGCCGGCCGGTCCGACGCCGATACTCGCGAATGGCCTGCCGAGTTTGCGTGACGTCGACCTCGAAGAGGCTGTAAGAAGGATGCCGCACGTTGAGGTCGAGCCAGTCGACGAGCTGGCGCTGGAATCGGGGTAGCTGAACGTTTGTGCAGCCCAATCTTCACTCTTCACCCTGCGGTCGGCCCGCCTGCCGGCTGCTTCGACCGCGAATCATCCTGCTCTAACTGTATCGTGATTCGGCTCCGTCACTCCAGCCAGAAATCTTCTTCCCACCGCTTTAGCCGCTGAGTTGAGGGTGGAGAGTCAGCGGGACGGGTGCGCGGAACGGGAGCGAGGTACACGCGCCACCGGCCGCGAGGCAAAGCTGATGCGGTCGCTGTCCACATACCGCCATGGCCTGTCGGCGGCTATGGTGATGCCGACCCGGGTCGTCGCCGTGACGGACGGCTTGCGTCCGGCATCCACGATGCACATGTCATCGCCCGACAGTGTGGCGCCATCATCTGAGAGGGTAATGCCGAGAGCTTGGCAGATGTTGCCCGGACCATTGCAGAGTCGCTCGGTTGGGTCGAGTTGTCTCCGCGACCGCATCAGTTCGAGTCCGGATTGGGCCTCCAAGCCTCGCAGAAGCACTGCCGTTGCGATACCCTCGGGACTTGTAACCACATTCGCACAAAAGTGGACGCCGTAGCTGCGATACACGTACAGGTGACCGGGCGGCCCGAACATCGACCGGTTCCTCGGTGTCTCTCCTCGATACGCATGGGAGGCAGGATCCTCCGACCCCATGTAGGCCTCGACCTCCACGATCCAGCCGCTGAGCACTTCACCGTCCACAGCGCGTACGAAAAGCTTTCCCACCAGGTCGGGCGCCACCTCCGTGGCAGGCCGCCGATAGAACTCGGGGTCGAGCTTGGCGCCGATGTCCTTGAGATGATACTGCATCGAATCCTCTACCTAACACTGCTCGGTCGCGACGAACCGACCCGACCATCGAACTGTAGCCGGGGTTCTGCAGGATGTCGGTTGCCGACCACCACCGCTGGATCAGCGGTTCGAGGCTGGTTGGACCACGAGGCGGCTGTGGCCCGGACGTATACACCCGGCGACCGTGTGGACACTCGGCCAACGGACAGTACGCGCCCACGGTCCGGCCGCAGTCTCACACCAGACCGGCCGCAGCATCGGTGCGCGGATCGTAACGTCGTTCAGCCGCGACCACCGGGGGCAACGGCCCACCTACATTTCACCGAGGATGTAGACGAGCACCGCCGACTTGGGCTCGTTTTACTGCTACCTGGCAGGGACCTTGGCTCCTTCCATCTGTTTGCGCAGCTCCACGATCTGGTC
>Ga0209810_1006248_pt1 | contig 10408 bp, 11 predicted proteins | sample Coa_R1_7_FD_187159 | JGI IMG/M metagenome (GOLD analysis project Ga0209810, IMG submission 187159) | Surface soil microbial communities from Centralia Pennsylvania, which are recovering from an underground coalmine fire - Coalmine... | ecosystem: Environmental > Terrestrial > Soil > Unclassified...
GCCCGCGCCCGCGCCCGCGCCCGTCCGGACGTTGCTGTGCGACGACCACGCCGTGTTCGCCGAGGCGGTCGCGAAGCTCTTGCGGGGCCGGGGCGTCGACACGGTCGTCTGTCGCGACCCCGCAGACGCGGCGGCGCTCGTACGTGACGAGCACTTCGACGTGTGCCTCATGGACCTCGTGTTCGACGACGACCTCGCGGGCCTCGCCGGCATCCGGTGCGTGCGCGCCACGTCACCGAGCACGGCAGTCGTCGCGTTGACGAGCGCCGACGACGACGACCTGGAACGGCGCTGTCGCGCGTCGGGGGCTGCCGCGTTCGTCGCGAAGACCGCGAGCGCGGATGCGCTGTTCGACGCGATCGGGCGCGTCCGCGACGGCCACGGGTACTTCACGAAGCGTGACGCGCCCGGGCCCGGCGTCACCGACCGCGACCCGGCCGGGCGCCTCGCCTCGTTGACCGGTCGCGAGCGCGAGGTCCTCGCTCGCCTGCTCGCCGGTCAGACGGCCGCGGTCATCGCTCGCGAGCTCGGTGTGACGTACGCGACGGCGCGCACGCACGTCCAGCGCGTCCTCGTGAAGCTCGGGGCGCATTCGGCGGTGGAGGCCGTCGCGTTCGCGGCGCGTCACGGCGTGCGCGCGCACGAATCCGCGCGCGCCTCGTAGCCCGGACCGCCGGGCCGCCCGTCAGACGCGACGGAGGAGCCCGGCGCGGACTTGCCGGCTGCGCCGCGCGCGCAGCGCGACGGCGACCGCCTCGACCGACGAGTGCACCGCGAGCTTCCGGAAGACGCTCTGCATGTGCGTCCGGATGGTGTTCACCGACGTGAAGAGCTCGCTGGCGATCGCGGCCCGATCGAGCCCTGCGACCATGAGGTCGAGCACCTCGCGTTCGCGTGCGGTGAGCGTCGCAAGCCGACGGCTCTCGTCACTCGCATCGCGTTCGTCGGCGAGCAGGTCGGAGATGACGTCCGTGAGCAACGCGGGCGGGATGCTCATCTCACCGCGTGATGCTGCGACGACCGCGTCGACGAGCGCGTCGACGGTGCCGTCCTGGACGACGACACCGGTGGCGCCGGCGCGTATCGCGTCGATCGCCGTCCGGGCGTCGGCGCGCTCCGCGACGACGATCACGCCGCGGTCACGACCCGTCTCCCGCGCCTCGGCGACGAACGCGAGGGCATCCGTCTCGCCGACGGTCGTCTCGACGACCACGACGTCGGGGTCCATCACGTCGAGCACCTGCCGCGCGTCGGCGAGTGTCCGCGCCGTCGCGACACCGTCGACGTCGTCCTCGGCGACGAGCAGCGCCGCGAGCGCGTCCGCGAACACCTGGTGATCGTCGACGACGAGTACCGAGCACGACACAGGTCCCACCTCGCGGTCGCAGCCACGGTCGCGACGGACTGTAACGCCGCACCGTCCGGGATGCCGCGGTGACGGCCGCGACCCGCGGCCGTCACCGCCACGCGATCGCTTCGTCGTGTCAGCCCTGGATGACGAAGACGCCTTGATCCGCGCTCGCGCCGGCGAAGTTCAGCGCGCTGATCACGCCGACGTTCGCGGAGATGGCCGTGTTGTGCGCGAAGACGAAGGAGTGGTTGCTGCCGAAGTGCAGGAACGAGAGCGTGTCGCGCTCGGGCAGCACCGCGCCTGTCTCGGCCTCGAGCTCGCTGGGTGTCAACGCCATGGGATCCTCCCGTATGTCGACGGACGTCGCGTCGGATCGTGCACGTCGTTGCGCGCGGCGGCATCGCTCATGCGAGCGAGATTCGCTCGTCCGAATGCATGACGTGCTGTCGCCGGTCCCGCGACAGCGCGCCGGGCGGCGTCGCGCCTCATGCAATCGGACGAGGAAATCTCGACCTCGTGGCAGATGCGCGCGTGCGGTGGTCACGCCGATGATCGCTGCGCCAACGTCCCAACAGACATCCCCGGAGACAAGGAGGCGACGATGGCACTGACGCCCGCGGAGCTCGAGCAGGAGACGGGTGCGATCCTGCCCGAACGGGACACGCTGTCGTTCCTGCACTTCGGCAGCAACCACTCCTTCGTGCTCGCACACAACACCTCGATCGCGGTGAACGCCGGCTTCTTCTCGTTCGGCAACGTCGCGCAGTCCGAGGCGACGCAGCTCGTCTTCGTCCACCAGGGCTGACGGGTGGAGGCGCCGGGGCGCGTGTCGGCGTCCCGGCGCCCGGCCCGCCCGACCGCCGGACCGAGCAGCACTGCGGGCATGGACGACTCACTCTTCCCCCGGACGACGGCGACGACGCGTCGTGCGCGGCGCCTGGCGCGACGGCCGCGTGCGCGGTTGGCACGCGCGGTCCAGACCGTCTCCCGACCGACGCGACAGCGGCGCCGGCGCCGGCGGATGCGGACCGTCCACGAGCGGATCCTGCGCTCGACACGCGCACGCCGGAGCGCGCTCGAGGCGCTCGCCGCCCCCGAGCGTCCGCGCCTGGCAGCCGGTGTCGAGCTCGCTGGCCGCTACCGCGGCTCGGGGTTCCGCGACCGCCGTTACCTCGTGTGCCGCGACGACGGTCAGTGGGTGCAACTCACGCCGCTCCTGTACCAGGTCGCGAACGCGCTCGACGGCGAGCGGACCGTCGCGGAGGTGGCCGCGACCGTCAGCCGGCGCATCGACCGCGACGTCAGCGCCGAGAACGTGGCCCTCCTGCTCGCGAAGCTCGAGGAGCTCGGGCTCCTCGCGTCGCGGCCGGTCGAGCCCGGCTCGCTCGATCTCCTGCTCGGCTTGCGCGTCCGCAAGGCATGGATCCCGGCCCACGTCGTGCGGCCCGTCGCGCGCACGCTCAGCCCACTCTTCAATCCGCTCGTCGTCGTCGCCGTGCTCGCCGGGTTCGTCGCGACGGAGTGGACGACGCTGACGGGCGCGCGCCTCGTCGGTGCTGCGGACGCCTTGCTGACGCGCCCGATCGAGGCACTCGCAGTGATCGCGATCGTCTTCGCGGGCGTGCTGTTCCACGAGCTCGGGCACGCGAGCGCGTGCACGTACGGCGGCGCGACACCCGGCGAGATCGGCGGTGGGTTCTACCTGTTCTGGCCGGCGCTGTACACGAACGTGACGGAGTCGTACCGGCTGCGGAGGTCGGGGCGCGTCCGCACCGACCTCGGCGGTGTGTACTTCAACGCGCTCACCTGCGTCGTGGCCGGCGCGGGATACGCGCTGACGGGGTGGAGCGGGTTCGTCGCCGCGGTCGCGGTGATCAGCATCATCATCGTCGAGCAGCTCCTGCCGTTCGTCCGGTTCGACGGGTACTGGGTGCTCAGCGACCTCGCCGGCGTCCCGGACCTGTTCCCACGCCTGCACGCGGCCCTCGGACGGCTCGTGCCACGTCGTCCGGTCGCTCCCGCGCTCGCGGACCTCAAGCCGCGTGCGCGGCGTGTCATCGTCGTGTGGGCGGTCGCGACCGCGATCGTGCTGCCGCTCCAGTTCGTCCTCATGCTGTTCGTCGCGCCCTCCCTGGCGGCGTCGACGTGGTTCGAGCTCCGCGACGTCGGTACGGCGGTGGTCGACGCGGCCGGCGCGCACGCGTGGGCGGCGATGACGCTCGGCATCGTCCAGGTCGCGCTCGTCACGGTGTTCTTCGCGGGGCTCGTGGGCGCGCTCGTCTTCTTCGTCCAGCGCGCCGTTCGCGCCACCGCGCGCCGCTGCGGTCCGTCGCGGGTGCGGCGCCTGCCGGCCAGCTTCGCCGTGGTCGCCGCGTTCGCCGCGCCGGTCGCGTGGTCGGCGTCGCAGTTGCGGATCGTCCACGCATGATCGTCTCGTCGGGATCGGAGGCAGGGATGCTGCACACGCACGTCGTCGAGGGTGCGCGCCGGGTCCGGCGCCGGGCGAGGATCCGGCGCCGCCGGATGCGGGGCGGGGTCGGGGTGCTGCTCGCGCTGGGCCTCGTGCTCGTCCCGTTCACGTCGGCGGACGCGCTCGTCGCCTGGAACGGCGCGATGGCGTTCACGGCGCTGTACCACCAGACGGATGCCGACGTCTCGTTCCAGGTGCGTACCGGACGCGGGCCCGGCGTCGGCGTGGCGAACACGGCGTTCGCCTTGAGCGCGTACTGCCAGGAGTGCCACACGGTCGCGATCGCGGTGCAGATCGACCTCGTGAGCGGGACGGTCGTCGGGGTCGACGCGCGCAACCGAGCGGAGGCGCGCAACTGGAATTGCGTCGCGTGCGACACACTGGCATCGGCGGAGCAGTTCGTCGTCGCGCCCGGAGGCGAGGTCGTGCTCACGCGCCAGGCGCGACGGGACCTGCGCATGATCGAGTGGCAGCTGCGGATGCTCGCGCATTCCGGTCAGACGTCGCAGCAGATGCAGCCGTCGATCGACGCGCTCATGAACCGGATCGTCCAGGTGCTCGAGACCGAGCTCGTGGTCGTCACACCGGCGTCGCCGAGCGTCTCCGCACCGTCCGCGCCGGCTGCGCCGTCGTCGGGTGCGCCGGCGATCGGCGCGCCGCCGGGAGCGCCCGCGTCGTCGACGCCTGCCGTGACGGTGCAACACACCGGCGGGACGGTCGTCGCGCACGGGCCGAACGAGAGCCAGCAGACGTGACCGCGCCCGGTCAGGCGCGTGTGGAACGCCGCCGCGTGACCGCGGTGCTCGCCGCCTTCGCGCGAGGAGGGAGCCCGTGCGTGGCACCGCGTCGTCGGTCAGCGTGAGCATCACACGCATCGAGTCGAACCGTCACGGCGACGTCGTCGTGCACGGCACGGCGTCGCCGGGCGCGCGCGTCACCGTGAACGGGCGCGGCGTCCGCGTGGGCGCGGACGGGAGGTGGTCCGCGACCGTCCCAACGGGCACGACCGCGACCGTCAGCGCGGTCGCCGACAGCGCGGACCGCTCGAGCCGCTCGTCGACGACGGTGACGGTCTCGGCGTGACGGCTGCGGTCACGCGGTGATGCCGCCCGCGGCGTCGGCACCGCCGACGGCCGTGCGCACCGACGTGACGAACGTGGCGAGCTCGGCGACGGGACGTGCGGCCGGACCGGAGTCGTCGAGCACGCGCACGAGGTACGAGCCGGCCGCCCCTTCGAGCTCGACCCCGGCGGCAGACGTCGCGGCCCACGCGCCCGCGACACCCGGGACCGGGTCGCCGCAGTCGCACCCGGCGGCCTGCTGCGCGCCCGCCTGCGACGCGAACGCGTACACGACGAGGTGCACGGTCCCGGTGTCCGTCGCGTAGATGCGCTCCATCGAGCGCTCGAAGCCGAGCCCGGCGAAGCGCTTCGACAGCTCCGGCCCGAGTTCGTCGGGCTCGAGATCGGTGTCGGGCCCGACCGCCTCGTAGCCCGCGGGCGGCGCGACGTCGAGCAGCTTCTCCATCGCGGCCCGCAAGCCGGCCTGTGAGCCCGCGGCCGGCGCGGCGGTCGCGCCCCGGGACCCGTCGTCGTGCAACGGTGCGAGACGGCTCGGGCCGTGGCTGCACGCAGTCGTGAGGAGCGCGACCACGAAGGCCGCGGCCAGGGCCATCCGGGCACGGCGCATGGGGCAAGCGTAAGGATCGTTCGGTTCGTGCGGAATGGGCCATTCGGCCAGTTCCGCGGGGGACGGCGCGCCCCGGTCGGCTCAGCGCACGTGGAGACGGGCCCAGCGGCGCTTCCCGACCTGGACCTGGACGCCGTCGACGTCGGCGGCCGAGACCTCGCCGTCGGGGTCGCTCGCGCGCTCGCCGTCGAGACGCACGCCGCCCTGCTCGATCATGCGACGGCCCTCCTTGTTCGACGGGACGAGGCCCGCGAGGTGCAGGACCTTGGCCAGCCGGACGCGGCCGTCGTCCGCGAACTCCGACGCGGGGATCGCCACGTCGGCGACCTCGCTCGGCGCGTCGCCGGCCTTGAACACCCGGTCGAACTCCGCCTCGGCGTGCACCCCGGCCTCGTCGCCGTGGTACAGCTCGACGACCCGGCGGGCGAGCATGCGCTTCGCGTCGACGGGCTTCAGCCGGCCGTCGCGCAGGCGCGCGAGCACGTCGGCGACATGGTCGGGATGCCAGCCCGTCGTCAGCTCGAGGTAGCGCGGCATGACGTCGTCGGGGATCCGCATGAGCTTGCCGAACTGCTCGGGCCCGGGCTCCTCGATGCCCACGTAGTTGCCGAGCGACTTCGACATCTTCTGCACGCCGTCGAGCCCCTCGAGGAGCGGCGTCGTGAGCACGACCTGGGGATCCTGGCCCGCCTGCTCCTGCAGGTGCCGACCCATCAGGTTGTTGAAGAGCTGGTCGGACCCGCCGAGCTCCACGTCCGCCCGGACCTGCACGGAGTCGTAGCCCTGCAGGAGCGGATACAGGAACTCCGACAGCGAGATCGGCTGACCCGAGCGGTAGCGCTTCGCGAAGTCGTCGCGCTCGAGCATGCGGGCGACGGTCGTGCTCGCCATGAGGCGGAGCACCCCCTCCATCCCGAGCCCGGCCAGCCACTCGGAGTTGCGGCGGACCTCGATGCGGCCGGGCGTGAAGTCGAGGATCCGCCGGACCTGCTCGACGTACGTCGCCGCGAAGGCGTCGACCTCGTCGGCGGTCAGCCGGGGCCGGGTCGCGGACCGGCCCGACGGGTCACCGACCTGGGCGGTGAAGTCGCCGACGATCAGGACCGCGACGTGGCCCAGGTCCTGGAACTGCCGGAGCTTGCGCAGGACGACCGCGAAGCCGAGGTGGATGTCCGACGCCGTCGGGTCGATGCCGAGCTTCACGCGCAGCGGGCGGCCGCCCGCGAGCCGGCGGCGCAGCTCGTCGACGCTGATGACGTCGACCGCGCCGGCCGTCAGCAGGCGCAGGCCCTCGTCGACGGGTTGCTCCACGGCGGCGAACGGTAGTGCAGGCACCCGCCCGGCCTGCCGACACAACCCCTGGGGTCCCCGACCGGGCGTGCCCGCGAGCCGGTGGGGCGGCAGTAGCACAATGTGGCTGATGAGGGGAACGGCGACGACGGGGAGGACGGCGCGGGCCCGCGGTGGCGCGCTGCTCGCCGTCGTCGTGGTGACGTCGCTCCTCGCGGCCGGCTGCAGCTACACGACCAACCTCGACTTCCGGGTGCGGCAGGCGTCGTCGAGCCAGGTGCTGGCGGCCGACGGATCGCTGCTCGCGACGCTCCACGCCGAGCAGAACCGCGACCCCGTCCCGCTCGCGCAGATCTCGCCGCTGCTGCAGACGGCCGTCGTGGCGACCGAGGACGCGCGCTTCTTCGAGCACGACGGCGTCGACCCGCGGTCGATCGTGCGCGCGCTCGTCCACGACAGTCAGCAGGGCTCGCTCAGCGAGGGAGGGTCGACGATCACGCAGCAGTACGTCCGGACCGTGCTGCTCGACCAGAAGAAGACGGTCAGCCGGAAGCTGCGTGAAGCCGTGCTCGCCGTGCAGATCGAGCGGAAGCTCAGCAAGAAGCAGATCCTCGAGCGCTATCTGAACGCGGTCTACTTCGGGAACGGCGCGTACGGCGCGCAGGCCGCGTCGCGTCTCTACTTCGGCAAGGACGCCAAGGATCTCGACCTCGCGCAGGCCGCGCTGCTCGCGGGACTGCTGCAGGCGCCCGAACGCGACAACCCGTACAAGGCGCCCGCGGCCGCGCTCGCGCGGCGCGCGCACGTCCTCGACCGCGTCGAGAAGCTGCAACGCGAGCCGGAGCCGATGATCGCCGCCGCGCGCGCGGAGCCGTTGCAGCTCGTGCCGCTCGCGCCGGAGCAGCGCTACCCCGCCGGCCACTTCGTCGAGCGCGTCAAGAGCGTCATCCTCAACGACCCCGCGTTCGGCGACACCGCGGAGGCGCGTCGCCAGGCCCTGCTCGAAGGCGGCTTGCGCATCTACACGACGCTCGACCCCAAGCTGCAGTCCGACGCCGAGCAGGCGATCGGCGACGTGATCTCACGGCCGGCGACCGATCCGTCGGCCGCGCTCGTGTCGATCGATCCGACGAACGGCTACGTCCGCGCCTACGTGGGCGGCCGCGACTTCTTCGCGTCGACGCCGGCGGCGCAGTTCGACCTCGCGAGCCAGGGTGAACGCCAGTCCGGCTCCGCGTTCAAGCCGTTCGTGCTCGCGGCCGCGCTCGAGGCGGGCGTGCCGTTGTCGCGGACGTACTCGGGACCCGCGCAGCTCACCATTCCGCTCCCCGCGCCGCAGCAACCGTGGGTGGTGCACAACTTCGAGAACCAGGGGTTCGGCCGGCTGAACCTCGTGGACGCGACCGTCGAGTCGGTCAACACCGTGTACGCGCAGCTCATCGAGGACATCGGTCCGCGTCGTGCGGTCGACCTCGCGCACCAGATGGGCGTGACGGCGCCGCTGCAGGCCGTGCCGTCCGCCGTGCTCGGCACGAACGACGTCAGCGCGCTCGACATGGCGTCCGCGTACGCGACGTTCGCGGCAGACGGGGTGCACACGGACCCGGTCTTCGTCACGAAGGTCACCGACCGCAACGGCAAGGTGCTCTACGAGGCGCCGGCCCAGCACCGTCGCGTGCTGCCGTCGTCGATCTCGCGCGAGGTGACCTCGGTGCTCCAGCAGGTCGTCGATCGCGGGACGGGCGTGAAGGCGCGCATCGGGCGACCGGTCGCGGGCAAGACCGGCACGACCGACGGCAACGCGGACGCGTGGTTCGTGGGGTACACGCCCGAGCTCGCGACGTCGGTGTGGGTCGGCTTCCCCCAGTCGCGCACGCCGATGATGCCGCCGACGACGCGCGTGACGGTGACGGGCGGGACCTGGCCGGCTCAGATCTGGCAGCTGTTCCAGAGCACCGCGCTCGCGTCGACGCCGGCATCGACGTTCCCTGCGGTGCAGGCACCCGCGCCGTCGACCACGACGACGACGGTCGGGCCGGCCTTGCCCAACGTCGTGGGGATGCGGATCGGCGACGCGCAGCGCGTGCTGTTCGACGCCGGCTACCAGGTCCGCACCGACTCCGCGCCGAGCCGCCAGTACCCGCCCGGCACGGTGCTCTCGCAGTCGCCGGGCGGTGGGACGCCCGCGAGCCCCGGCGAAACGGTGTCCCTCGTGTTGGCGAGCGGGCCGCCGGCGTCGACGACCGTGCCCGGCCTGCTCGGTCAGACGACGTCGCAGGCGAGCTTGGCGCTCCAGCAGGCCGGGCTGCAGATCGCGGTGACGACCCAGGAGCAGCCTCCGCCGACCGACCCGTCGCTCGCCGGTCGCGTCTGGAGTCAGACGCCCGCCGCCGGAACCGCCGTCGACGCCGGCACCACGGTCGCGGTCTCCGTCAATCCCGGTTAGTGCGGGATGCCGAGCGTGTACTCCCAGCCCGGTTGCCAGGCGAAGTCCTCGGTGACGAGATCGTCGAGCGTCCGCCCGGCGAGCGCGCAGTCGAGCGCCCAGCGCGTCGCGACATGCCCGATGACGAGGACGCGCGAGCACGCGTAGCGGTCGGGAAACGTCTCGAGGAACCCGGTGACGCGCGCGCGACCGCGTCGCGCCACGACTCGCCGCCGGGATACGGCGCATCGAGATGACGCGCCCGGTCGGCGAGGACCGTGACGTCGCTCATGGCACCAGCCATCATGCACGCGTGCCGTCGTTCGATCCCGTCGTCGACGCGTACGACGCCGCGCGGCCGTCGTACCCAGACGATGTCTACGACGCGCTCGGGCCGCTGCGCGGGCTGCTCGTGCTGGAGGGCGGGGCCGGTACCGGGATCGCGACGCGGGCGCTCGCGTCGCGCGGCGCGCGCGTCGTGGCGTACGACATGGGCGTCGCGATGTTGGCGCGTGCAGTTGCGCGTTCGCCCGGGCTGCCTGCGGTCGTCGCGGACGGTGCGCGGCTCCCGTTCCGCGACGGGTGCGCCGACCTCATCTGCTTCGCCCAGTCGTGGCACTGGCTCGCGGCCGAGCAGCGGCGCTCGGAGGTGGCGCGCGTGTTGCATCCGGGAGGTCGCTGGGCGGCCTGGTGGTCCCACGCAACGGCGGACGGGGAGACGTGGTTCGACGCGACGTGGGATCTGATCGAAGGCGTGTGTCCTCCGGTTCATCGCTCGCAGCGCGACACGGACTGGGGTGCCGAGCTGCGGGCATCCGGGTCGTTCGACGTCGGTGACCGCATCGACGTGCCGTGGGGCCGCGAGGTGAGCGTGGACACGTGGACCCAGGACCTGTCGAGTCACAGCTTCGTGATGGCGCTGCGTGAGGACGCGCGGTCGTCGTTGCTGGACGCGATCCGGGATGCTGCCGCGCGCGCGTTTCCCGACGGGTCGATGCGCATCCCGCACGAGACGAGACTGTGGATCGCGCATCGGCGATGACTTCGCGTGCGTGCGCCGTTCGCGCGCGACGTCGTTCGCAAGATTTTTCTCCGCTCTTCTCCGTTCGCACGGCGTTCAGTGACACACCCCTCGTTCATACTGAATGCATGCTGGCGTGGCGGAGGTGCGGGCGGAACGGGA
>Ga0209810_1006251_pt1 | contig 10406 bp, 7 predicted proteins | sample Coa_R1_7_FD_187159 | JGI IMG/M metagenome (GOLD analysis project Ga0209810, IMG submission 187159) | Surface soil microbial communities from Centralia Pennsylvania, which are recovering from an underground coalmine fire - Coalmine... | ecosystem: Environmental > Terrestrial > Soil > Unclassified ...
GAGAGCTTGCCAGCGAGGCCGAGATGGTGCAGCGCCTCAAATACGCCATCCACGACTTCACCAGGAGACAACTCACCTGGTTTCGCAAAGACCGGCGCATCGTCTGGATCGAAGGCAACGATAGAGAGCAGGCCGAAGCGGTGGTAAAAGAGTTTCTCAGCGACGAATGTCATTGTGAGCGCAACGAAGAATGACATACGAGTGGACTTTTTCCAGAGGAAAGCGGAAGGAGGGAAAGCATGATCGAGGTACATCCGGGTTTATTTCTCGGCAACAGAAATGATTACGAGACCATCGTCGCGGGCCAGCCGGGCTGGGCAGTTGTGCATGCCTGCCGCACCTATCATCGTATGGCCGTCGGCTACTGGATACGCAACGTACCGGCGCACCACCCCGATTACCTGATTGCGCGACGGGAAAACCGCATCATGCTCAGCCTCGACGACCTGCCCATCTCGCGCTTCATCCGTAAAGAGATGATCGACCAGACCCTGGATTTCATCGAGCAGCAGCATGGCGGGGGCATGAAAGTGCTTGTCCACTGCATGCAGGGCCGCTCGCGCAGCCCCTCCATCACTATGCTCTACCTCGCCACGCGCCTGCACGCGCTGCCCGACACCTCACTGGAAGCAGCAGAAAAGCAGTTCCGGCAAATCTACCCCCGCTACGCCCCCAATCGCGGCATCCGCGAGCATTTGCGCCGCCACTGGCACCTGTACCGGAAGCAGTAGGCGCGCAATTGATCGCGCGCGCCGTCGATTCACTGGCCACTGTGGCCTCCCAGGTCACTATTGATTTTTGAACAACCAGAAGCGGAACCGGAGGTTTTCCCGGTTCCGCTCGACCTGGGACGATCTTTGACTGGCATTTCTCCGTTTGCCTGCCATTTAACACGCGGGATTCTTGCCTGATTGCCAGGGGCCAGCTAGTGGCTCAAGGCGCTCAAGAAGGAACCTGTCGGTGTCCCAAGCCCCGTCACGTCGTCGTAGCCCGGGGTTGTATGCAAGCTGAGCGTCTGGTTCATAGTTCGCAACACATAGGCCAGTCCGTCACTTGCATCCACGCCGTTGACATAGTTTGTCCGAACGACAGCCACCGTAGATTGCGGGTTCACGATATCCGTAAAGGCGGCGGAGCCTGCAAGGCTATAGAAGAGCGGATTCGCGAATCCATGTGGGTGGCCTGCTGCCTGGTCAGCCAGGGCCATGATGCCTGCCATGAGGGGACATGACAGGCTGGTACCACCAATACGGTACTCCGAGTATTTGACTGTACCGTCCGGGAAGGTCTGCGTCTCGCCGATCAGGTAGCCGGTGTTGGGATCGGCAACAGCAGCGATATCAGGCACGGCACGGCCTGTACGCCCCTGAGCATTGAACACGGAGGCCGGCACGACACCAATCTGATAGGAAGGTTCAGCGAAGATACTGCTGACTCCACCGCCTGCGCCGTAGATCCAGGGGCCCGGTGGGGTCGGCGACCAGGCTGTACCCTTCCACGAGGAGGTGGTGGTACCCCAGCCCGTCTCAAAGAGGTAGTTGTTGCTGGCACCGACCGCCAGGCTGGTGCCGCCGACTGCTGTCACGAAGGGGCTTGAAGCAGGCCAGTCAGTCGTCCTGTAACCCTCAACGAGTGACTCGTCGCTATTATCGCCCGAAGAGAAGTAGATGCCGATCCCCTCGACTGTTCCTTGCAGGATGGTGTCCTCATAGGGCTGAATGTAGCCAGGGGGCAGTATCTCAGTGTCGAAGCCATACGAATTGCTGACAATGTGGACCAGGCCCCGGTCGACCACGTAATTGAGGGCCGCGTCGAGATCCTGGAAGTTGTTGGGAGCGCCAACATAGACGATGTTCGCAGCCGGGGCCATGCCGTGAACAGCTTCGACATCCAGTGTCTCCTCACCATACCACCCTTGCGGGTCCTGGGCGAGGCCGCGTTCGGGATGGTTATATGTTCCGGGCGCCACCACTTGCGTGAGCTGGTTGGCCTTCAACGTGGGCAGTCCGCGATTGATCGACCACTGGTTGACATCCTGGACTATAGTAGGGGCAGCATAGGCATCGATGATGGCTACTGTCTGGCCACTGCCATCATAGCCGGAGATGCCGTAGGCCCCTTTAATCTGCTGCGGCGTGTAGCCGCAGGGCGCATAGGGAAGCGTGCCAGACCCGTAAGGATTGGTGAAGCCCGTCGCTTGCTGCTGCCCCCAGTACATTGAACACGGCTGGGCGCTCACGAAAGCTGGCGGCGGCGGCGCATCGCCGACAGTATGATTGGTAAATACAAACTGGGCGCTGTCATCAAGACCGATGACACCTGTGACGATTCCTGCCAGCGAACCGGGGATCGAGACGTCGGCAGAAGGTGAGCGCACAGTCAGTCCCTGGACGTTGTACATGCCAAAGCTGACGCCAAACGCCGCCTCCGCCTGAGCAACCGTGCCTTCAGCCGAGACGTAGTGGTTGTTCGTGGGCGTGTACTCGACGCTGAAGCCCTGGCTGCGCAGCCAGGATTGCACGGCACCCACCTGCGCCTGAGATGGCGCGAACCGTTGGCGGAACTGGGCAGGTGTGAGGTATTGCCCATACGAAGAACTGTGCGGATCAGATACTGCCTGGGCCAGCGCCACAACGGCTGACGGATTATTCCAGCCGAGGTAGACACGGAAACCAATATCGGCCTTTGGATCGGCCTGACCTGCATAATTCTTCGAGTTCGCCCATGAGGGTGCGCTTCCGTGGAGAGTAGTGCGACTTGAGGCTGCCGCCCGGCCCGGGAATACGAAACCGCCTGCCATCACAAAACCTACAAGTGCCAGTGCTAGAAGGATTCCGAATAAGCCTCTTCTGTTTCTCACGTACTTCCTCCTGTTTTTATGTTTCCACTGTCCACAAGTCCTTGACCCTACATCTTCAAATAGGGCAAGTAACATCATACTTACAGGCGATAACCTCCTTTCCCCCTGCTGACAGACAGCTATCAGACACACCAAGCTTATCCTGAATTCTCATTAAAGTCAACCTTTGAAGGTCAAGAAAGCGGTGCGCTGCCTGCGGGAAAATTCTGCTCACCCTTCCCCCGTGAAAGCGGGAACTGCGATCTTCGCGGTCTCTTCGCTCAGACCACTATCCTCGTTACGAGTGAGGGTGTGGCCGTTGTCATTACCGTTCCCGTTGCCGTTCCCATTTGAAGCGGGGACAGGGAGCGCGGGGACGGGGGGCAGATTGCTGTCGACGATGAGGCCGTTGTCCATGTAGATGTGGTAGGGGAACATGGCCGGGTCGAAGGCGCTGCTGTAGGAGATGAAAAGAATTTGCTCAAAGTGCTGGTCGAGCAGGTCGCCGGTGACGACATCGACGAGGGAGCGAGCGCGGTCGCGGTCGAAGGAACTGAGCGGCTCGTCGAGAAGGAGGAAGCCGGGCGCGGCAGCCAGTTCGCGCGGCAGGGAGGCGACGGCAAAAGCCAGGCGCAGAGCCAGCGAAAGCTGATCGGCGGCGCCGCCGGAGAGAGCCGTTTTCGGGATATATTGCTCGGCGGCAGTCTCCCAGACACGCAGCTGGATGGGGCCGCCGCTGATGGCGCCCTCTTCCGGCTCGGTGGTGAGTTCTACGTCGTGGTAGCGGCCACCGGTTAGCTGAGGCAGGATTTGCTGCATATAGTATTCGGTGCGCGGCAGCATTTTGCGTATGAGACGCTCGTCGACGGCGCGAATCAGGCGGCTGGCGTAGGTGCGCGTCTGGTAGCTGCGCTCCTGCTGTTGCAGGCGCTGCTCGGCGCTGCGCAGATCAAGTTTTTCGCCGCCGGTACCCAGTTGCTGGCTGAGTTGCTGTTCTTGCTGCTCTATCTGACGCAGTTCCTGCGCGCGAATGTCGCGTTCAGCTTCGAGGCGGTTGCGGTCCTGACGGCTGTACTGTTCGATGAGCGGCCAGACAACGGCGATTTCGCCGCGCGTGAAGGATTTTGGCGTGGGCCGACTGTGCTGGACGAGCAGGGCGGCGATACGGCTCTGCGCCTGTTCGATATCGTGGCGGCAGAGTTCTATTTTTGCCCTGGCCGCGTTCTCCTGATGGGTGAGCGTTTCAAATTCCTTCTCGATGGCGCTCTCGTTAATGGCTTCCAGTTCCTGCCGACAGCGGTCGCGCAGGGCGGTAAGGGCAGAAGCCATCGGGTTAGGCGGGATGATCCAGCTCCCCAGCGAGTTGCTGTACCTGGCAAGCTGCTTGTAGTATTCGGAAAGGGTATCCTGCCGATCTTTGAGCAGGGCGCTGGCGGCATTACGGCGGCTCTCCAGTTCTATTTTGCCGCCCAGAGCGATGTGCAGAGCTTCAAGTTGCTTGCGGGCAGTGGTCTCCGCGTTGCTGATGGCGGTCTGACCGAAGGGAACGCCCAGCGACCTGACTCGCTCGCGCAGGGAGTCTTGCAGGTTTTGCAGGGCCGCGCGCAGGGCAGCCTGCTGTTGGCGCGCGCGAGCAATCTGCTGCTCCGGCCCCTCGTTCTGGAAACGCGCCTGTCGCTCCTCGAGGCTGCGTTGCTCGGCGAGCAGGGAGGCGCGTTTTTCCCTGACGGCCTGTAGTTGCGCGTTGAGTTCGTCGATGGTTTGTTGTTTGCCGTCCAGCAGGGCGATTTCCTCTTCGGTAGCAGCAATGCTGTCGGCGATAACGCGCGCGATGCTGGCGTCGTCGATATCGTCGCCGGGGATCCGAGAAGCCTGCGTTGCCCCAGGCGGGATGGGCAGCCCTTCCTGACCGAGGGCGGCCAGCAACTGGTGACGCTTTTGCGTGTGCCCATCCCGTTCGGCTTGCAGACGCTGCTCAATATCGTCCCAGCCCTGCTCTTTGCGCTGCTCTTCCAGTCGGCTATATTGCTGTCGCAGGCTGTTGACGGTCTCGCCGAGCTGGTTCTGCCGGTTCTGCAACCCGGTGAGAGCCTCGCCCTGCCGGGCCAGGCGTTTCTGGATTTCGGCAAGGTCGCTTTCGGCGCCAGACTCCGCCGGGACGGGGAGTTGTCGCAGCATGGCACTGGCTTCTTCGTGGGTACGCGGGACGGGACTGCCGAGGTTGCGCAGCTCCTGTTCGAGCAGGTTGAGAGCGTCAAAGCTGGCGCCCTGGCGCATGAGGCTCTCGCGTTCGGCAACGAGGCCGCCAACCTGCTTGATCGTTTGCTGCACCTGCTGCTCGATAATATTCTTTTCGTCTCTGGCTTTGCGATAGTTTTGCCAGCACCAGTAGGCGCCGCCGCCACCGGCAAGGGCGAGGACGACGGCGGCAAGGGCAATGATGGTGGCCTGCTGGAGCAGTTCGGTAGCGGCGCCGGCCAGGCCAAAGATGACGAGGGCGGCGCAAACGACGAGGCCGATGAGCCAGGCGGTCAGTTTGCGGCGGGCGGCAAAAGCGGCCAGCGTAAACTGTTCCTGCTGGCGATGAACGGCCATGACTTTCTGTTCAACGCCGCTCAGCGTGTTGGCCTGGTTTTTGAGACGCTGCCATTCTTCGAGCAGCTTGCGCGCGCGCTGTTGCCGCACTCTGGCTTGCTGCGCTTCCTGTTGCTGGCGGCTTTCGGCGATCTGCGCCTCCTGCTGCTGGATTTCCCCGGCGAGGCGGGTCTGCTCCTGCTCGGCGGCGGCGAGGTCGGAGCGTAGCCGGGCAAGCTGGCGACTGTTCTGGTCGGCCTGCTGGCGTCCGCTATCCTGCTGGTTGAGGCGCTGCGCGTCCTGCTGCAAGGCTGCATGTTGTTCGGCAAGGCTGCGCAGGCGGCGCTGGCGTTCTTCCAGCGCGGGGCGGGCGGCGCGGCGCTGCTCCTGCAGCTCGCTGATCTGCTGCTGCACCTGCTCTTCCTGCTGGCGAGTGGCGCTGATCTGCTCCTGCAGAGAAGTCAGGGTACTTTGCAAGGTATGGTAGGCGCTGGCTTCCTGTTCAAGCTCTTTGAGGGCATGAATAGAGGAGAGCAGATCGTTGGACATGCGCTCGAGGGTGCCGAAAGAGCGGGTGAGGTCGGCGAGGTCGGCGACGCGCTGCTCAAGGGCGGGCAGTTCTTCGCGCTCGCGGCGATCCAGTTCGGCAAGCTGACGGTCGAATTCGGGCAGGTCGCGGCGGGCCTGGGCCATAGCCTCATAGGCGTCGATGATGTCGCCGAGGGTGGCTTCGGCCTTGCGCAGCATGGCCACGCGCAGCTGGCGGGCTTTAAGTTCGCTGCGCGTGCTGCGGATATGTTCAAGGGTGAGCAGTTGTTCGGTGGCCTCTTCCTCTTGCTGGTCGATCTCGGCGAGTTCGTCGAGAAGGGTGACGGCATCGAGGGCCGCCTCGCAATCGGCGAGCCGGGCGCTGGCTTCGGGAATGCTGGCCTGCATCCGGGCAAGGGCGAAGCGGTCGCGGGCCTCTTGCAGCAGGAGTTCGTCGCGCGGGGTGATGGTAAACTGGGAGCTGAGACGCAGCAGACTCTCGAGGCCAAGCAGTTTGCGCAGGGTCTCCTCGCGAGCGCGACCGGGCAACTGTTCCAGGCGAGTAAGCCCTTTTTGCTCAAGCAGGCAGGAGTTGCGCAGGCTTTCGGCATCGAGGCCGCCGAGTTCATGGATGATGCGACGGTTGGCGGCGCTCAGACCGGTAATGGCTTCTTCCTCCGGCATGCCGGGCTTTTGCACGAGCAGGCGCACGCTCTGTCGGGCGTCGTGGCGCTCCCGGTCGCTCTTGTTGCGCTCCAGCGCGCGCGTCACGGTAAGTTCGGTCGAACCAACGGCGAGGGTAAGGGTGACGCTGGCGTCAGACGCGCCGTAAAGGATGAGGTCATCCAGGCGGGTGGAAGCAAGCGGCTGGCCGTAGAGGGCGAAATAGATGCTTTCGACCAGGGCGGATTTGCCGGATTCATTTTGCCCGGCGATCAGGATGCTGCCGCGCTGGGGAAAATGCAGCGAAACTTCACGTAAAAGCCGGAAACGCTGGATAGTGATATGCTTTAAAATAATCATAGGGACCTTCCTTTGACCTCATCAAGGGCGATCAGAAGTTCTTCTTTTGTGATCTGTAATGCGCGTTTTTCCTGTTCGTCGCGGCTGGCGGCGATCTCTTCTTCAATGAGTGAGAGCAATTCCTGGCGCGGTGAGAGGCGCTGTGGCGCTCCCGGAGCCTCAGCATGATCGGGAAGAAGGGAGAGACGGCTGTCGTCGATGGCGAGGGCAAAGCAGTGTTGCTCGCCATAGCGGCGGATCTGGTTCAGGTCGAGCTGGTGGTACTGCTGGCGCGTCAATTCGCCTTGCAGGCAGAGTTGCAGCAGGGTATCGGGACTGCCGAGCGGGCGCAGGCGGGTAAGGATGCCCTCGGTGGGTGTGGTACCGGGCTGCGCCCAGAGATCAGGGGCTTCGATGACAAGACGGCGCAGGCGCAGAGAATCGACGGCGATATGCTTGCACCAGCGCAGGCCGTCAGGGGCAATACCCAGAAAGACGAAGCCGGGGGCTTGCAGATCGTCGCTTTCATCATCGCGGGCGAAATCGATATGCTGGGTGGCGCCGGCGATGATAAGTTCCCGCTTGCCGAGACGGCGATGCTCGAAGCGATGGGAATGGCCAACCAGGATATAGCGAAAAGCATGCTGGTTTTCGATGCTGCTCTGGCTGACCAGAGGCCAGGCATGGCCGCCGGAAGCTGTGCCTTCGATGGGAGCATGCAAGACGAGCAGAGAGATGGCAGCGCGCTCGATACGAGTATTGACGTTGAGATGGGCAAGGGGATCGCCGGTCGCGGCCCCTGCTCCAAGCCCGGCAATGCCGACGAGCATACCGCGAATGGTGAGAAAGAGCGGCTCGAGGCTCTGCGTGGAGGAGTCCGCCGGGGAGAAATAGTGCAGAGCGCCCAGGCGCGCATAGCTCTGTTGCGGCGCGAGTTGCTGGCTATCGGCGGCCAGAGGCGTGTCATGAAAGCCGCCGACGGCGAGAGCGCGCACATTGGCCTGTTTGAGCTGCGCCAGCCGCTCGGCGACGAAGCTGCGGTCGCGTTCATCAGGGGTAGGAGTATCAAAGAGGTCTCCACCCTGAATGAAGAGGTCGACGCCCTGGCCGATGGCGAAGTCTGTTGCCTGCTGAAAGGCCCGGCGCAGGCGTTGCGCGCGCTGCTCGCGTTTCTGCGGCGGCACGCCAAAGGCGACAGAGCCAAGATGGTTGTCGGCTGTAAAAACAATGGTAAGGATGTCGTCGGCACGTGATGGTTCGCCCGCCTGCTCGTTTTCGCTCTCGCTCTCGCTCTCGTCTGCCTGCGCGCTTGCGTTTACGCCGGGCATGTCATCCATATGCAGTTTCTCGTTCTGTATATAGTCATCTCTATGCATCATGCATCTCCACCCGCTTCATATTCTCTGCCAGCCTTCGCCGGCATACCTGACTACCCACACTCACCCAGGTCAAGTCTATCACAAACTGGCAGAATGGAAAATGAATAAGGACAAAAGAGGGACTATTTGGGGAATAGGATGGGGGAACGAGAACAACGTCGGCACACAGAACGTATATCAAACAGGTAGCGGCATAGCGCATGAATGATCGACTCTTAACAAACAAAAGTACCGATTGAAAAGGCGCAAGTAGACAAACAACGAAGGGAACTGGTAAGATAAGGCGGAAACAGGCCAGAACTTTCCGTATAACCTCATGTCTACCGGAAAAAAAGGGCTTTTATCGTCTATTGTAGTGACAGGCTCAACAGAAATTGGGGGCGGCCCGGTGGAGGCAAAGAAGCTGTGATGAGAAACCGGCCAGAGAACAGACGCGGAGGTGCGTGGTGGTAGCGCATTTTGAGAAGGAGCGAGAGAACCGGCAGGTGCTGCTCTCCTTCGCGCAGAGTATCCAGGAACGCGACATCGTGACCTATGAACATTCGCGGCGCGTGGCGAACTATGTGCAGCGACTGGCACGCTTCGTGGGGTGGAGCAGGAGGGATGCGCGCGACCTTGCCCTGGCGGCGCTGGTGCATGACCTGGGCAAGACCTGGATTGCCAACGATATCTTGAATAAATCGGCGGAGCTTTCGGAGGAAGAGCGGCGCACAATGCAACGGCATCCGACCATCGGGGCGCGTATCCTGATCGGCTGCGATGTCCACCCGTTCTACGTGGAAACGGTTCTCTACCATCACGAGGCATGGGATGGGCATGGCTACCCCGTCGGGCTGCGCGGGGAAGAGATTCCGCTGAGCGCGCGCCTGCTCAGCGTGGCGGATGTCTACGATGTATTGACCTCGCAGCGCCCGTACAAGGCGCCTTTGCTGCAGGAAGCGGCGCGCGAACGCATCTTACAGGGGTCAGGCACCAGCTTCGACCCGGCGGTGGTGCGCGCTTTCGTCCACCTGCTCGACTCCAATCCTCATTTCACGCTCTCTCAGCGCCCGGTAGCGAAAAAGAACGGGCCGGGATACAGGCATCAATTCCCTTTTCTCCTCAATATCTCCTGACCTATAAAATCATGCGCAGGAAGTTGCGCGTGCGCTCGTTTTCGGGATGATCGAAAATCTGCTCCGGCGGCCCCTGTTCAACAATGGAAGCTTTGTCCATGAAGATGACATGGTCGGCGACCTCGCGAGCAAAGCCCATTTCGTGCGTGACAACCACCATTGTCATCCCTTCCTCGGCAAGCTGGCGCATGACTTTAAGGACCTCGCCCACCAGTTCGGGGTCGAGAGCGGAGGTGGCCTCGTCGAAAAGCATGAGCTTCGGGTTCATGGCGAGGGCGCGAGCAATGGCGACGCGCTGCTGCTGGCCCCCGGAGAGCTTGTGCGGGTAAGCGTTGGCTTTATCCTCCAGCCCAACCTTGGAGAGCAGGATCATGGCGGTCTCAATTGCATCGCTTCTGGAGCGATGCAGGACGTGAATGGGGGCTTCAATGATGTTTTCCAGAGCGGTCATGTGGGGAAAAAGGTTAAAACGCTGGAAGACGAAGCCGATCTGCGAGCGCATGCGGGCAATATTGGCCTCGCTCTCCTCGACAATGCGCCCGTTGACCTCACGGTAGCCCACCAGTTGCCCCTGCACATAGATGCGCCCACTATCGATTTTCTCAAGATGGTTGATGCAGCGCAGCAAGGTCGTTTTGCCGGAGCCGCTGGGGCCGATGATGACAACAACCTGCCCCGCCTTGACGGACAGGTCAACGCCATTGAGAACCAGCAAGTTGCCAAAACGTTTGACAATCTTTTCGGCGCGCACCATGTCAGTGCCGCCATCAATACCATTACCGTTTGCCTGCTGTATATCCATAGAAACCTCCTCAGAAGTTTAGCGACCGCTAACCAAGGTGCCGGCGCCTTTGGAGCCGGAGCCGCCAAAACCGATCATGCGCCGCGTCCAGCTCTTCTGCTCGACCAGGTCTTCTTTGCGCTCGCGATAGGGATTGATACGGTTCTCAATCCAGGACTGGACATAGC
>Ga0209810_1006252_pt1 | contig 10406 bp, 12 predicted proteins | sample Coa_R1_7_FD_187159 | JGI IMG/M metagenome (GOLD analysis project Ga0209810, IMG submission 187159) | Surface soil microbial communities from Centralia Pennsylvania, which are recovering from an underground coalmine fire - Coalmine... | ecosystem: Environmental > Terrestrial > Soil > Unclassified...
AGCGCGAGCAACCCCACGCACTTTATCTTCATGAACCTCAACCGCCATGTCATCATCATCGAGATGCCCGGCGGCGATGCCTCCCATGCCCGCGTCTATCTCGGCCCCGTCCTCTTCGGCGACGGTCAGGATTTAACGCCGGTCACCGGGGAAATCAAAGACGTGAACGGCGATGGCAAACCTGACCTGATCGTCTTCATTCAGGATCAACGCATCGTCTTTATCAACACCGGCACCGCCTTCCGCCCCCTCCAACCGGGGGAGCGCGTCAAGCTATGACTCCTTATTCTGTTGCGTACTGAGCCTGAAGTACGAGAGCGCCATGACCAGCACAAACACCCCGATGAGAATGAGCGCGATACGCAGCGCCATCAGCAGTAGCAGGCTCAGTACGATCAGCAGAACGCCGATCAGCAGAAACACAGCGGACAGCACACGATAGAGGGCGTTCCGACGATATTGCACGCGAGCAACCTTTCTCCATTTATGTCGATAAAAAGCTTCTATCCTCTGCACGGTCGAAGGCGCGCTTCTCGTCTCTATCCCTGTCAGCGTGTAAAAACGATGGCGATAACGATGAGGGCAATGGCGCCCAGACCGAGCGTGGCTGACCCGATCACCAGGCCCAGCAAAAAGCCGGTTGCTGAGAAATCTCCCGCCAGTCTGGACATAGTCGGCCTGCCGGGAAGAACGATGACATCGATATGCGATCCCTCAAACCAGTCGTTGTAGTGCTTCTCGGTTACAGGCGCTGTGCCTGTATGCGTCTGTCCCTGATAATCGTAGTGATAGCTGACAAAGTACTGGCTGATAGTTCTGCCATTGGCAGCAGGCAACTCTTTCTTTTCTCTCCTGTCAACCACCCCTTTGACGGCAACACCTTTTTGCTTGAACTGCGCCTGCGTCTTCCACAGTTCGCTGGCCCGTTTTCCCATATAGACGGCGACAGCGGCGCAGAGCAGCGCAAGCAGGCCACAGACGAGGTAAATCGTCAGAGTCATGATAGTCCCTTTCATTTAAGAACATGTATGCCATGAGAGACGCCCTCTGGCATGCCGTAAAAAAGACCCTCTCCCGTGTCATGCTGAGCGGCAGCGAAGCATCTGGCGTGGCCTACGTAGATGCTGAGCGACAGCGAAGCATGACACGTCAAGGGGTCTTTTTTACGGCATGGGATACGGGGTATTATGCTGGCTGCCAGACCTGTACCGTGTTGTCCTTTGTGCCGCCGCTATCGCCGCTGGCGGAGGCGATATAGCTGCTATCGGGCGACCAGGCCAGGGCGTTGACATCGTTTCTGTGGCCCTTGTAGGTGAAGACGTGGCCGCCGTTGAGGGCATCCCAGACCTGCACGGTATCGTCGCCGCCGCCGAAGGCCGCTCCACCGGCGGAGGCAATACGCTTGCCATCAGGAGACCAGGCAACGGCGTAAACGGAATCGCTGTGGCCGTGATAGGTGAAGGTGGGTTTGCCGCTCGTCGCGTCCCAGACCTGGACGGTGCCATCCAGGCTGCCGGAGGCGATATATTTGCTATCGGGCGACCAGGCAACGGCAAAGATGGAGTCGCTGTGTCCGGTGTAGGTCAGGAGGTGCTGGCCGGTGGTGGCGTCCCACACCTGTACCGTGTGGTCGTTCAAGCCCTGGCCGCCAGAAACGATACGCTTGCCGTCCGGCGACCACGCCACCGATTTGATGCCATCGGTATGTTTGCTGTAGGTCAGCAGGTGCTGGCCGCTAGCGGCATCCCACACCTGCGCCGTATCATCATCGGCGACGGAGACAATGCGCTTGCCATCCGGCGACCAGGACAGGGCCTCAATCGTATCTGAATGGCCTTTGTAGGTGGTAATCAGGCCGCCGCTCAGGGCATTCCAGACCTGCACCGTATCGTCATAACTGCCGGATGCTATGCGCGTGCTGTCCGGTGACCAGGCCACGCTGGTCACGGCGTTGGTATGGCCTTTATAGGTGGCAAGCGTCTTGCCGGTCACGGCGTCCCACACCTGCACAGTATTATCAAAGCTGCCTGCCGCCAGGTATTTGCCGTTGGGCGACCACGAGACGGCCTCGATCTGGTCACCAAAGTTGCTATACGTGTAGGGCGTGATATGCAGGTGCGTCGGCCCGGCGGGGGTACCGGAAGCCTTGTTACCGCTGCTGTTTCCCTGCCCCTTCACAAACAGGAAAATGCCCGTGCTGGCAGCTATCAGGATAACGACCAGGGCGACAATGCCAACGATAAGGCCGATGTTTGGCCCCTTGCGTGCTGCCGGTTGAGCGGGCGCACCCTGCGGCGCGTAGCCCGGCGTCGGCTGCTGTCCATACGCCGGCCCGTTATAGGACGGGTAAGGAGAAGGGGGCGGTGTAGCGTACTGAGCCTGACCAGAGGCAGTATAGCCGGAAGGACGGCTGGAAGGCGTGGGAGAGGGCGTAGCCAGCAGCGTCGGCTCGCTATTCTGCTGAGTCGGGTTTGTTTCTCCTGCAAAAGAGGACGATGTGCCGCGCGCCGTTGGCTCTACCATAGCCGATTCCTCATAACGTCTGCCACAGTTGCTGCAAAATGCCTCGCCGGGCGCGAGCGATGTTCCACAGTGACGACAGGTACGATGCTGTGCGTCCATCAAAAAACCTCCCTGTAACTAGAGACAATGAACCATATATCAATAATCTGCCCACTTACGAGCAGATCTACGCATGGATATTCTTCTCAAAATGAAAGGTACAGCACTGGCTGTGACATCCCGGAACTCTGCCCCTTTGCAATGAAGACGCTGTTACCAGCCCTTTTTTCGTGATGATTATTCCCTCTTTCTCTAAATCTCCTCTCTGTCTTACAGCAAGACGCCAACAAAAGAGGTTCGTATTGTAGCATACAGGTAATCAACTTATAAATAGGTAAAAGTGCGCAAATGCTTATTCTGGAATAATGAAAGGGAGTCTGAACATATGCTATGTTCAGACTCCCCTGGCTTTTTTGTCAAGAGATTCGCGGATTTCTCTTGCCTGTCAAACAAAAAGAAGGCCGGGAGGAACCAATCCTCCCGGCTTCTCCACTCTCCACATATCTACCGAAAGTGTAAACGTATCAAACCGGCTTTGCACGCTTGCCGGGTTCTCTTACCAGCCTTCTCCCCTCTCACTCTGCCGACCTTTCCCCGGGCTTTCACCTCTCCCTGCTACCTGTCTTCCGCAGAACACAGCTTGCGCAGCCAGTTTACAGGATATCCCCGTCCGCATTCTGCATCCGCTTGCGGACGCCGCCCTTCTCCCTGCCGCCACATTTCATCTTGCCCGCCGCGCCGACGCAATACGGCCATTCTTTGCACGTTGCAGCCCACCAGAACGGATACAGAAAATGGCCTGTTTTTGTCGAATTCCTTAGACTGCGCGCGACCGGAGATTCCCTTTCCTCTGGTTCTCCGTCTCTCTCCTCTCCCGAGCAGACTATACCATGTTATCATGACGAACGGATGAACGAGGAGGGCGGAAAATGAATAAAAATTCATACTATGCGCCGGAAACGACCGGCGAAATCATTACAATTTATTCATCTTTTGCCAGTCCCCGGAAAACTTCTCCACGGCCTGCTGGCTGAGCGGGTCGGTGACCATATCCAGCAGCACCTGCGGCGCGAGCGTCAGGTCGTCGGCGCCGGCTAAGAGGGCCTGTTCAGCTTCCTGGGTCGATTTGAGGCTGGCGACGAGAATGCGCGTGGGCGCTTTGCTGTTGCTCAGGATGTCGGCCATCCCGGCAATGCGGTCGGCGGCCTCGATGCCTGCCCGTGTCATGCGGTTGTAATAGGGGATGACGTACTCAGCCTGCAACATGGCAGCGATGTAGGTTTGCGCGAGCGTGGCAACAGCCGTGAAGGCGAGAGGTTGCCCGCGTTCCTTCAGCCGCCGGGCCACGCGCAGACCTGTCTCTATCATAGGAATTTTGGGGATGACGCGCTCTGGCCCGGCCTGGAGGTACGCAAGGGCCTCGGCATACATCCCCGCTTCGTCCGTTGCCCCCGGCTGGATGAAGACAGTACCGTTCTGCACGCGCAGCAGTTCATCCAGCAGGAGGCGCGGCGACAGGTTTTGCCCGCGCTCGCGTGCCGCCAGCAGGATAGACGGGTTGGTGGTCACTCCGGCGAGCGGTATCGTGCGAGCGACCTGTGTAATCTCATTGAGAAGCGCGCAATCAATATAGAGGGCCATATCATGCTCCAATCTGACCTGTTGTCTCAAACAATCGAGCTGGACGGCGCCCTGCACGTCCTGTTCCTGAATTCTGCCGCGCCCCCGCTCGTCGTGCAACTGGCGCAGCGAGTGCGCTCCGGTACGATTACGCTGGCTGAGGACAATGTTGCTACTTTGCACGTACCTGCCCTGCACACATTCCTTACCATGAGTATACCCTACGGGAGCCGCTCACGACTATAGATGTCGCCATTCCGGGTTTGCTCTACCAGCCCAACAATGCCTGGATATCCTACGGCCTGCGCCCTCGCACGCTCCATCATCCTTGCTCACCCGGATCCTTCGCTCGCGCTCAGGATGGGCTCTCCATCCTTTAGGGTGAAAGTGGGGAAAAACGAAGAAAAGAGCTTGTCCTTCGTTGGACGTGATAAGAACACCATCAAGTCAGCAGGAGGACAAGCGATGTGTACTCAGGATAGCACAGAGAAGGAAGCTATCCACGAACAGGGGATCGTGGTGCCGTTAGAATGAGAGGAACTGCGTATCCTTAGACAAGAGGTGCAGAGTGATGGAAGGATCAGGGTCGAAGTGGTGGGAACCAATGAACGAGCAAGCTGCCCGCATTGTGGGGTCATCTGCGTCAAACAGTATGATGTGCGCAAGAGGATCAAACGTGATATCCCCTTGCGAGGCCATCGGGTCGAATTGGTGCTCTACAAACGCCGCTTCTGGTGTGGGCGCTGCCACAAAGCCTTCACCGAAAGCGATAGCGCCTGTGGCCGCTACAAACGCACGACGGTGCGCCTGCGCGAGGAGATTGGCGAGCAAGCCTGCAGTCGTCCCATTATGCATGTGGCAAGCCAGTACGAGGTGGGGCCACGGTTTGTGCAAGAGTGTCTGGAGACGGTGGCTCGCCCCCAGCTTGCCAGGCGCGGGCTGAGCCTCGAGGAGAGCGGGCCGCTGCCTCCCCCACGGCATCTGGGCATTGATGAATTTGCGCACCGCAAGGGGCACTGCTACGACACGATCCTGTGCGACCTGGATGCTCGTCAAGTCCTCGAAGTGAGCGCCGGACGCAAGAAAGACGAAGTTGCCCGTCTGCCGAGGAGGAACAGAGCCGAGCGAGCTTAGCGGCGCTCTTTCCGCAGATCGGCAAAGCGTGGCAACTCAAAGAAGACTTGCGCTCCTGGTATGCCACAGCTTGCGCCAGTACAGCGGCGGCAGGGTTAGATAGATGGATCGCCGCCGTCACAGGATGCGCTCCCAAAGAGTTACGCAAAGCCTTATCCGCCTTTCGCAACTGGCGGCAGGAGATGCTGGCCTTCTTTGACTTTCTGCCGACGCGCCTCTCCAATGGCATAGTCTCCGGCAAGAACAATCGCAGCAAAGCCTTGATGCGCCAGGGATATGGCTATCGCAATCGTCGTCATTTGCGCTTGCGTATCTTGTTGGGGGTGGCCGCATGAATTCTGGCGAGTTTCACCCTGAAGGATGGCGGGGCTGCCGTTTTCTCCGCTTGACACTCACTGAGAAATCCCATAGAATGAGCGATGGAGTGTACATATGCAAGCTGTACTATGTGCTATTCTGTACAGGATGTCTTGAGAAGGAGCGGGGCCAGTGTCGCAAACAGGAGAAGAATGGTTGAGCCTGCGTGAGGCGGCGGAGATGCTGGGCATGCACCCGGCGACGGTACGCCTGTGGGCCGACCGCAACGAATTACCTTCGCGCCGCACCAATGGCGGCCACCGCCGCTTCCGCCGCGCGGATATCGAGGCACGCCTGCGCCAGGAAGCCGAATGGCGACCGCATCCGGCTGCGCAATTGCTCGTACAAAGCGTGCTGGGCCGCGTCCGCTTCGCCTTCACCGATGGCACGCTCAACAACCTGCCCTGGTACCAGCATTTCGATGAGTACGCCCGCGAAGCCTACCGCAAGCTGGGCCGCCGCGTCCTCGAGCTACTCCTGCGCGCCGTCTCCGATGGTACTGTCAGCGAAGAACTGCGCCGCGAGGCCATCGCGCTGGGCAGCGAATACGGCGCAATCACCTGCCGCTCCCACGTTCCCGTCGCCGACGCCGTGCGCGCCTTTCTCTACTTCCACAGCCTCGTCGACGATAGCGTCCTGCAAATTGTCGAGTTGCGCGGCCCCCGCGACCACCAGGACATCCCCTGGGCCGACAGTTTGCGCCAGATTCAGGCCCTCACCAACGAAATTCTGCCCGCCCTCATAGAGTCCGCCCAATCCCAGACCCAGCCATCCTCAATTTTCCCGAATACCCACTGAGAATAAATTCCCCTCACACAACGTCTATGTAGCAGAGAATCAGGGGAATCATGAAAACACTGCCAGCCCCGTTATGCTGAGCGACAGCGAAGCATCTACGTCGGCCACGCCGCCCGGTTGGTTCCCCGGATGCTCTGCTCCCGCTCAGCATGACACGGGTGGAGTTCCTTTTTTAAGGTAATGATGGCGGCGTTGTCGGCGGTGAGGGGGAGGAACCGCGCTGGAGGCGTTCGATGATTTCTTTGAGGCGGCGCGTCTCCATGGCGTGCTGCATCTGGAGTTGTTCAATCTCGCGTTCCATCTGCTCCTGCATCTCCTCCATCCGGTCTTTCATATGCAGGATAGCTTCGACGCCGGCAAGGTTGACGCCGAGGTCGCGCATCAGACGGCGGATTTGCACAACGCGCTCGATGTCGCGGTCGGAATAGAGGCGCGGGCTGTGCGGACTCTCGCCTTTGCGGGCAGGCGTGATGAGGCCCAGGCGCTCGTAGTGGCGCAGCGTCTGCTCATGCACCTCAGCTTTCTGCGCCGCCACGCTGATGATATACCATGCTCCCTCAGATTTTTCTGGCACCCTTGCTTTCACTCTCCCTTCTGTGAATGAGGCCGTCGGTTCTGGTCTATGAATGAACTTCACTGCTGCGAGTGCGGGCGAGCTGTTCAAAGAGGGCGCGCTCCTCGCTGGAAAGATGCATGGGTAAGACCACTTTGACGCGAGCATAGAGGTTGCCGCTGCCCTCGCCGCGCAGGTGCGGCATGCCCTTGCCGCCAAGACGGAAAACCGTTCCGTTCTGCGTCTCCGGCGGAATCTTCAGCACCAGCTTGCGACCATCCGGCACCGGCACAGCGACCTCACCGCCGAGAATGGCCGTGACCAGCTCAACATCGACATCGGTATAGAGATCATCGCCCTTGCGTTCGTAGAGCGGGTCTGGTTTGACGGTGATGACAAAGTAGAGATCGCCGCGCGGCCCGCCGTTGCTGCCAGGCTGGCCTTCACCGGCAACGCGGATGCGGGAGCCGTTATCCACACCGGGCGGTATTTTGACCTGGATACGCTTATTCTTCGGGAGCAGGCCCTGCCCCTGGCAGCTTGCGCACATCCTGCCGACCAGCTCGCCTTTCCCCTGGCAAACGGTGCAGGGAACCATTGACTGGATGTTGAAGTTGCGGCTCCCTCCGCTGTACGCCTCCTGTAAGCTCACCTCTACGGGTTGTTCAATGTTCTCGCCCGTGCGTGACCGCCGGAAACTTTCTTCGCGCATGCCGCTCGTATTTGCGCCCGCGTGCGCGCCCGTTCTCGATTGTGTCTGTTGCGCCGCCCGCCCGAAAAGCATCTCGAAGAAATCGGAGAAACCGCTGCCGCCTGCACCCGCGAAGTCAAAGGGCGAGCTGCCGCGTCCTGCCCGCCCGGCTCCCTGCGCAAACTGCTGCCAGTTGGAGCCGAGCAGGTCGTACTGGCGGCGTTTCTGGGGATCGGAAAGCACCTCGTAAGCCTCGTTGATCTCCTTGAACTTCGCTTCCGCTTTCTTATCGCCGGGATTCACGTCGGGGTGATACTTGCGTGCCAGCCTGCGAAATGCCTGTTTGATCTCGTCGGCGCTGGCTCCGCGCGCCACCCCCAGTATCTTATAATAATCTTTATATTCCATATCCCAGCTCTTTTCCGCCCTTATTCCTGCGGTTGTGACTCTACAATATTGTTGTTGCCACTGCTGACTTTGACGCGGGCCGGGCGCAGGGTGTCATCGCCCATCAGGTAGCCTTTCTGCACCTCTTCCACGATCGTCCCCTCCGGCTGGTCGCTGTTCTCAACGGCTTCGATAGCCTCATGCAGGTAGGGATTGAAGGGCTGACCAACGGTGGGAACCGGGGTCAATCCTTCTCCGCGCAGTACCTCGCTCAGTTGCCACTGCATCATGCGCAGCGCCTGCTGTAACCCCTGCTTATCCAGTGTGTCCTGGTAGACCAGCGCCCGCTCAACATTATCGAGAACGCCCAGCAGTTTTTGCAGCAGCGCCTTCTTCTGTTGTAGCACGCGGTCGGCCATCAGCCGCTCCTGGCGCTTGCGGAAGTTGTCCATCTCGGCCCGCTCGCGCAGGAAGCGATTCCAGTTGTCCGCGGCCTCCTGGCGGGCCTGCGAAAGCTGTGCCTCCAGCTGGGCAATCAGGGTATCCTTCTCGCTCGCCGCGCCAGCAGCCTGCGCCGTTCCATTTTCCTGGCCTGCCTGCTGTGCCTGTTCTATCTGCTGTTCCTGCTGTGCCTGTGTTTCTGTCACTTCCTGAGATTCTTCTGCCATCAGAACCTTTGCTCCTTATTCCGCACCACCGGTGATGATACGATTGATTGACTGACATAAAAACCTGTTTGTGATTCCAAACTTTATGGTCTATCCAGTATAAATGTTGAGTCGCCCCCTGTCAAGATTTTTACGGACTCTGGTACTCATTCTCCTGCGTTCCCTTCTCAGAGCGCCTGTTTATGTCGATAGTATCAATGAAGTGAAGTTCAATGTATCGATCTATGAAGGCACAGGGGCAAGCGTAATGCGCCGACGACAATGGCTATGGCGAGTATGGGTAATGGTCGGGCTGGCAATAATAGTGCTGGCGGGGGGAATCGGGTTGTATCTGGGAGTCTATCAATCGCTGGCAGCGGCGCGTCCTGTGTCGTCGGGCTGCGTCAATATTGCCGCCGTTCCCGATTACCTGGCGACGGGCAGTACTCATGATGCGATTGCCGCGCTCAATCACGCGCACGCGCTGGTGGGGCTACCGCCGTTGAAGTTGCCGCTGCGCTTTTACCAGTCTGACCCCGCACAGCAGCAATGGGTGCTGGTAAATCTTGAACGCCGGGCGCGCGGGCTTCCCCCGCTACATATGGACGCGACTCTGGCGCAGATGGCGCTCAATTATAGCAGACAGATGCGCGACCTGCACTTTTTCTCGCACACCAGCCCCATCGGGGGAACGTTTACGCAGCGTCTTGCCGCCAACCCGAGGCTTGCCGGTCACTACCGGCTCGCGGCGGAAAACCTGGCAGGCAACCCGGTGCCGGGCGCGGGAGCCATCTATGAATATATGTACGATGATGCGGCGGAGAACTGTCTTCACCGTGCCAGTATCCTCGACCCGGCGCTGGCGCTGGTGGGTATTGCTGTGGTGGCGGACAGGACATATGGCAGCATTTCGGCGCAGGAGTTTCTGGCTCCGGCGCCGTGGAACCCCTACACGGGCGCGCCGCTCGCCACACAGCCCCCACGCCTGCGCCTGACCGTCAGCCGTGACGCCGCTCACCCCTGGCTGTTGCGGGGCCGAGCGTTTGCCGGTTGCAGCGTGGGGGTGGTGCGCCTCACGTGGTTTCTCGATCATCCCGGTAACGGGCAGTTGCTCGCCAGCGGTTCCTCTCTGTCGCTCGACCTGCGTTCCCTTGCTCCCGGCGCGCATACGCTGCTGGTCTACGCCGTTGATGGCGCGCAAAACTACAGCATGGCAACTACGCGCTTTTTCACCGATCCTGCGGGATGAGCGAGAAGACGAGGGTGGTGCGCAGCGTGCCGTCGGGGGCGGGCAGATGGTTGCGCAAACGCCCTTCGTAGACATAGCCAAGGCGGCGGGCAATGGCCGCGCTGGGGGCATTGCGTTCATCGCAGCGAATCTCCACGCGCGTGGCGCCCAGCTCGTTGAAGAGATAGTCGGTCACCAGGCGGGCAGCCTCGGTCATGTAGCCATGACCGGTGGCGCTGGCGCGCAGCCAGTAGCCGATCTCGAAGTAGCGCGTCTCCCAGCTGTGTATGTGAATGCCGGTGCCGCCGAGGAAACGTCCGCTGGCGCGCTCCCAGACGCTCAAAGGCAGGCTCTCGCGCAGCAGCCAGTTTGCCTCCTGGTGGATAATCCAGTCCAGACTCTCCTCAACACTCTGATGTTCGTCGGCAA
>Ga0209810_1006256_pt1 | contig 10402 bp, 10 predicted proteins | sample Coa_R1_7_FD_187159 | JGI IMG/M metagenome (GOLD analysis project Ga0209810, IMG submission 187159) | Surface soil microbial communities from Centralia Pennsylvania, which are recovering from an underground coalmine fire - Coalmine... | ecosystem: Environmental > Terrestrial > Soil > Unclassified...
CGCATTTTCTCTCGCGGCGAAACCTATACGATATAAGGATTCACCCCCGCGGAGCAAGAAAGAGTCCTGCTCCGGCTCAGCGACCTCTCGCGTGAGCCTCGCCCGCAACTTCCGTCTTGGCGCTGGCGCCCAACATGCCCCGAGGGACATAATGTCCCCGGCGGATTCTCGCAGGAGGCCTCCATGGTTGCTCGAAAACTGACCGAAGACGAAATTGGGAAACTCCTCAGCCGTTTGCGGGGCTGGACGATCGTGAACGGCAAGCTCCACCGTTCTTTCGAATGTCAGGATTTTGTCACCGCCTTCGGCAACATGACCCGCGTCGCTCTCGTCGCCGAGGCCATGAATCACCATCCGGAGTGGTCCAATGTCTGGAACAAGGTTACCTTTGACCTCGTCACCCATAGCGTCAAAGGCATCAGCGACCTGGACTTTGTGCTGGCAGAAAAGATCGAGGAAATCTTCGCCAGTATCGCCGCGCGGACGCAAAAATCCGGCGCATGATCGGCGCGCACCATCTCCATCAAACCGCGCGAGCCTGGGCAATCACCATCTTCCGCTGGCTGGCCGCTTTTGCTGTTTTCGCTCTGCTCCTTCATTTCCTTCCCCTGGATCCTCTCCGCGCCGCCCTCGCGCGTATTCCTGCCCTGCGCTTCGTGATCATTCTCGTCTTGTACCTCGGTGTTCACACCGTCGGCATCTTCAAATGGCAAATGGTCGTCAACGCCGCCGGCGCGCGGCTCGATTTCACTACCAGCGCCCAGTGTTATCTCGGCGGGCTCTTCGGCACCTTGTTTCTTCCTTCGATCATTGGCGGCGACGTTGTTCGCCTGACGGTCGGTCTCCGGCGAAGCCCTCATCCCGCCGCGGTCCTCGCCGGAAATATCGCGGACCGCTTTCTCGACGTCACCTCGCAAGGCGGACTCGTACTTCTGGGTCTGATCCTGCTTCCGGGCTCCGTCTCCTCCGAAGTAGCACCCTCAGTCCGCAAAGCTTTGCTGATTTTGACGGTCGTCGTGATTGCCATTTTGGGAATCAGCGCTCTGCTCTACCGCCCCTTGCTTAGGGGACGCTCCGTGCGCTTCCGCCGCAAACTCGCTCGTTGGCGCCACGCTCTCCACTCCGTCCATGGCCGTCCGCAAGTGCTGGGCTTTGGTTGGCTGCTGGCTACCTTCATCCAGTTTTCCTTCGTTGTGCTGAACGCCCTCCTCGCGATCTCCTGCGGCCTGATTCTCCCCTTGCGGGTTTGGCTCTTCGCTTGGCCCCTGGCGAAAATCGCCGCCCTGCTTCCCCTCACGCAAGGCGGCATCGGCGTGCGGGAAGCGGCCCTCGTGGCTCTGCTCGTGCCTTTTGGAGCTCCCGCTACCCTGACTCTTGCTTCCGGCTTGATTTTTGAAGGCGTTATCATTGCCGGAGGCCTTCTCGCCGGAGGCGTGGTCTTCCTCCTTCGCCGCGTGGAGTCTTCCGCCGGTCCGGCCTGACCCTTACGCTACTCCCCCGTATGCATCCCTTGACACTTGTCCCCTCTGCGCGAAAATAAAGGAACCCTTCCAGATTGTGTGCAGTCCAGAGGACTGTCCTCTCCAGTCTCGTTCACCGGTTGGCTCGAAGTGTGCAAACCGTGCTGGCGGTTCAACTTGATCCCGCTTCCCGCGCTTGTCCCTCACAGGATTCGGCATCTCGCTCCGCCTTCCTCCCCCTCTGCACTGCAGCGGCTCCTTTGAGGCTTAGTGGATGATCAGGCAAACGGAATCAGAAGCTTCGGAAGCAAAGCAATTGAGATTCCTCTTGGCGGAGCCTCGTCCGGGTGCCCTCGGGGACGTGCTTCGTTCGTTGTTGCGCGCCGGCTCATTCTCCTTGGAGCTTACTTCCGTCTCGACACTGTCTTCTTTGACTTCCACGATTTCTCTCGTTCACCCGGAAGTAATCTTCTTCGACTTGGCGCTTGATCCTGCCGATCCCCTTTCCGTTGTTCGGAATCTCCGTCGCGCCAACCCGGGCGTTCCGTTGATTGTTCTCGCCGATGCGCCGAATGAGGAAACCGCCCGGAAGAGTTTGCGGGAAGGCGCCGCCGACTACCTGCTCAAGGATCACTGCGATGCCCGCGCCGTCGAACGCGTTTTGCGCGGGGCGCTCGAGCGATGCTCCTTGAGCGGTCTCACCGGCTTGCCGCTCGACCCGCTTACCGGCCTCTACAACAAGGAGGCTTTCTCCGCGCTCGCCGCACGCGCCATGGAGACTGCAAAAGCCTCCAGGGGCCGAATGATCCTGCTCACCGCGGAAATTGAAAACACCGACTCGCTGAGGAACGATCAAGACTCCAACGCTTGGACCGAAGCCCTCCGAGACGTCGCCGCCATGCTGCGAAGCAGCTTCCGCCGGACCGATGTGGTCGCGAGGCTGGGCGAGGCGGAATTCGCCGTGCTTGCTATCGATGCGCTCGAACCCACCTGCTCGATTCTGCTTCAGCGCGTCCGAATCCATCTTGCCGCGCTAAATCAATCGCGTACGGACAACAGCAAAATCCTCCTCAAACTGAGCGCCTCGTTCTGGTCGGCGGTCAGCCAGGAGCGCTTCCATGCCCTGCTTTTCCTCATCGGGAATGCGGGGAACGAGCCGCGCTCCGGAAAGGCAAACGCTACAGTCGAAAGAGATGCTTCCAAACGCGCAGGGTAGGTTCGGGATGCAACGCGCCATGAAATTTCGCCGCCGACTCACCATAACGGGGATCTTTCTCGTCACGCTCTTGCTGGCCGTATTCTTGCTGGCTTTGCGCGGCATCCAGAAGACCGACGCGATGTTGAGCCTGGTGACGCACACCGAAGAGGTTTTGCGGAGCACCGAACATTTGCGCTTAACCCGCGCCACTCTTCAAAACGACTTTTTGGCGTATCTCCAAACGAAAAACCCTGCTTTACTTTCCGCGTTTCACGAGCGGCGTGCGGAACTGCAGGATGCGCTGCGCCGCTTGCGAGCGCTGACGCGCGATAATCCCAGCCAACAAAAGATTCTCGACCAGCTCGCTCCCGCCCTGACGTCAGAGTCAGATCGCCTGAATTTCCTTCTCTCGCAAGCTTCCTCCGGCGCTGCGCCCGATTTGGGCTTTTCGCCCGGTGTGCTTGTGACAACTTCCGGCGCGGACGAACTTCAGCGTGAATTCGACGCCTTTGAAGACAACGAATCGCAACTCTTTCGCTCTCGCTCCCAAGCCGTTCGGCGCAGCGCCCATCTCGCCGGCATCATCGTCATCGCCGCCGCCGTGCTGAGCATCGTCATCCTCGTCGTCTCCGGCCATCTGATTCAGCGGGAAATCTTGAAGCGCGCCACGGTGGAAACCGGCCTCCGCCAAGCGCAGGAAATTCTCGGTGTCCGGCTGGAAGAGCAGCGCAGCGAACTCGGCCACGCCGTCGAGGATCTTCACGCGCAAATCCACGCGCGCAAGGCCGCGGAAGAGAAACTTCGCCGGCTGAACGAGGAGCTGGAATCGCGTGTCCAGGCCCGCACCGCCGAACTCCAGGAATTGAACAACGAACTCGAAGCCTTCACCTACTCCGTTTCGCACGACCTGCGCGCTCCGCTTCGCCACCTCGACGGCTTCTCGCGCATCCTTCAGGAGGAATTTGGGCCTAAGTTGCCGAAGGAAGCGCGCCACTACCTCGATCGTGTGCGCGCCGCCGCCAAGAACATGTCGAACCTCGTCGAGGATCTTCTGCACCTTTCGCGGGTCGGCCGCCAGTTGCCCCGCCGCCAGCGGACTTCCCTCCTGGCGCTCGCGGAGGAAGCCCGCGCGCAAATCCTGCCCGAAGCTGAAAACCGGGAAATTCACTGGTATCTTCATCCGCTTCCCGAAGTCGAAGCCGACCCCGTTCTGTTGCGGCAGGTCTTCGCCAATCTCTTTTCGAATGCCGTCAAATTCACGCGCAAGCAGCCGTCTCCCAAGATTGAGGTCGGCTCGCGATTCCAGAGCGGAAAGACCGTCGTTTTTGTGAAAGACAACGGAACCGGATTCGATCCGCGCTACGCCGACAAACTGTTCGGCGTCTTTCAACGCCTGCACCGCCAGGATGAATACGAAGGCACCGGAATCGGCCTCGCCACCGTGCAGCGCATCATTCACAAGCACGGCGGAAACGTCTGGGCGGAATCGCAGCCCGGCCTCGGCGCCACCTTTTACTTTTCCATTCCCCTGGAAAGCCACACCCAGTTTTCGACGGCCGAGGAAATCGGAGCCAGCCTATGAACCTCTCGCACGCGGAAATCCTTCTCGTGGAAGACGATGCCGCCGACGCCGAGCTGACTATCCATTCGCTCGAAAAAGAGGGTTTCGCGGGAAGAATTCTGCTGGCGCGGGACGGCGAGGAAGCGCTCGATCTGCTGTACTGCCGCGGCGGTCACGCAACACGCGATCCCGAGCTTCCGCCCGCGCTGGTGCTGCTGGATTTGAAGATGCCTCGTCTGAACGGACAGGAAGTCCTGCGAACCATCAAGTCCGACGAGCGGCTGCGCGCGCTTCCGGTCATCGTTCTTACCTCGTCAAACCAAGAACGCGATCTCGAGGAATGCTACCGGCTCGGCGCCAACAGCTACATTCAAAAACCGGTAGACCTGCGGAAATTTCAGCAAGCGATGCGGAGTCTCGCTCAATATTGGGTGAGCGTCAATCACCACCCGCCCATCTCCGCTTTCCGCAGCCCGGTTTCCGGAGGAGCCTGATGGTCCAGCACATTATCGAAGAGCATTCCGCGCCCGAGATCTCCAAGCCGATCCGCGTGCTCATCCTCGAACATTCCCGCGCGGACATTGACCTCGTGTTTTTTGAACTGCGTGCGGCGGGACTCGCCTTCGAACCCAAGGTGGCCGAAAACCGCGAGGAGTTCCTCGCCGCGATTTCCGCAGGCGAGTTTGACGCCGTTCTCGCGGATTACCGCCTGCCGGACTGGACCGGCCTGGACGCGGTTCGGGAACTAAAAGCCACCGGGAAGGACATTCCCTTTCTCCTGGTCACCGGCACCCTGGGAGAAGAAGCCGCGGTGGAATGCATCAAAAACGGCGTCAACGATTATGTGCTGAAGGATCACATTTCCCGGCTGCCGCTCGCTCTGAAGCGGGCGTTGCGCGAGAACGCTTTGCGGCGCGAGTCTCAGATCGCTGCGGAGGCGCTGCGGCAATCCGAGGCGCGCAACCGCGATCTGGTCGAGAATTCCGCGTACGGGATCTGCCGCGTGAGCGGCAAAGGAGCAATCGAGTACGCAAATCCCGCAATGCTGCGCATCCTGGGCTGCGATGCGGCGGAGGATTTGAAATCCCTGAACATGTTCGGCGATGTTTTTCGTTTTCCCGAGCAGCGGGCGCAACTGCTTGCGATCTGCCGCGAACGGGGCTACGTGAACGCCGCGGAAACGGAATGGAAGCGGCGCGACGGCGGCATCGTCGCGGTAAGACTGCATCTGCGCCGAAACGGCAGCGGCGACGCCGTCGAATTCACCGCTGAAGACGTGACGGAACTTCGCGCCATGGAACGCCAGCTCCGCCAGAGCCAGAAATTCGAGGCCATCGGCCAGCTCGCGGGCGGAATCGCGCACGACTTTAACAATGTGGTCGGAGCCATTCTCGGCTGGGCGGAACTCGGTTACGAGCAGAATCGCTCGAATCCGCAGACGGCGGAACGTTTCGCGCGGATTCGCGAACAGGCCGAGCGCGCCGCCGCGCTCACGCGGGAGCTTTTGGCCTTCGCGCGGCGGCAGGTGCTTCAGCCGAAGCCCGTCGATCTGAACCAGGTGACCAGCAGCCTGGTCAGTTTTCTCGAAAAGGTCATCGGCAAGGACATCGAGCTGAAAGTCGTCGCCAACGAACTCGACGCCGTCAAAGCCGATCCCACGCAGATCGAGCAGGTGCTGATGAATCTTTGCATCAACGCGCGCGACGCGATGCCCCAGGGCGGCCGGCTGATGATCGAGACGGAAATGATCGAAGTGGATGAATCGTACTGCCGTTTCTATCCGGGTCTATTGCCCGGGCGCTACGCCGTCCTCTCCGTGTCGGACACCGGCTGCGGAATGGACGCGGAAACACGCGAGCGCATTTTCGAACCGTTCTTCACGACCAAAGAGCTCGGCAAGGGAACCGGCATGGGACTCGCCACGGTGTACGGCATCATCAAGCAGCACGGCGGATTCATCCACGTGTACAGCGAACCGGGCGAAGGCAGCCTGTTCCGCGTGTACCTGCCGGCCATGCGGGAAAAAGCTCCGGAAGCGGGCCCCGGCGCTCCCCTGACGCTTTCTCTGGCTGAACTGCGCGGAACGGAAACGATACTCCTGGCGGAAGACCACGAATCGATCCGCGAGATGGCCCGGCAGGCGCTGGTTGGCCTCGGCTACCGCGTCCTGAGCGCTAACGACGGCGAAGAGGCGCTGCGGTTGTGCCGGGCGGAAAGGCCTTCGCTGGCGGTGCTGGACGTCATCATGCCCAAAATGGGAGGTTTGGCCACGGCGGCTCGCCTGGCGGAACGTTTCCCGGAAATCGCCATTCTGTTTACCAGCGGCTATTCCCAGGACTTGACTCCCGTCGAGGCGCCGGAGGCGAACCGGAGGTATCTGCAGAAGCCGTACAGTCCCACAACGCTGGGACGGCTCGTGCGCGAGATTCTGGATAGCCCGGCCAGGCCCCGAAGGACTTGAGCGCAAGCCCCCCGATTATCGTTCACGCAATTCACGGTTGTAGCTCCCACATTGCGATTGACAGGCGCAAGCCGCAGTGCTACAAAGCGCGCAAGGCGTGCCCTCTGGTGGTAAGTCTCCTTACCGCATTGCGGCCACACGCGAGTGGAACGGCATTCCTGCCTGGCAGGGCAGGCGTGCCGGGTCGCAGAGGGTTTCGCCCGGTAACACCCCACCCCGGGAGGCGAGAATCTTTTGGTTTTCGCCTCCTTTTTTTGTGCCCGCCTTTTCGAGGCGCACTTCGGTTCCCAGTTCGAAGCGGTTTTTCTCGTTCCGCATGGCTCCTGTAAGATGAGGAACCCAGCCTCAAGGAGCGAGCGGCGAAAGAGATGGGCGCACCGCTGCTGGAACTGAAACACGTGACGATCCTGCGCGGCGAATGCGCGGCACTGGATGACGTGACCCTAACCATCGGCCAGGGCGAGCACGTGTGCATTCTGGGCCCGAACGGCTGCGGAAAATCCACGCTGATCAAGCTCCTGACGCGGGAGCTGTATCCCTTGGCGCGCGAAGGATCGTCGATCGCGATCCTGGGACGCGAGCGGTGGAACGCGTTCGAGTTGCGGAATCTGCTGGGCATTGTGTCGCCGGATCTGCTGGCGCAGTGCTCGACGGACGCCACAGGGCGGGACGTGGTGCTCTCCGGATTCTTCAGCAGCACGAAGATCTTCCCGCACCACCGGCCGGAAGCGGAATGGATGGCGCGCGCGGAAGCGGCGATGAAGCGGTTGGGCATAGAGCACCTGGCGGACCGCGCGGTGGCGCGGATGTCCAGCGGCGAAGCGAAACGCACGTTGATCGCGCGGGCGCTGGTTCACGAACCAAGAGCGCTGCTGTTTGACGAGCCGGGCAACGCGCTGGACCTCGCGGCGCAGTTCCAGTTGCGAGACACGCTGCGGGAACTGGCGCGGTCGGGACTGACAATTCTGCTCGTGACGCACCATGTTTCGGAGATCATCCCGGAAATCGAGCGGGTGGTGCTGTTGCGCGCGGGGCGGATTCTGGCGGACGGCGCCAAGGGAAAAGTGCTGACGGAAGAGAACTTGTTGGAGTTATTCGGCGTGCGAGTTCGGCTGGAGTGGAACGACGGGTATTTCCAGGCGTGGTGAAGAGAACACGGAAGCAGGAAGTAGCGGCTACTTGGGTTTGGGTTGGCTGGAGTAGGATCGGGCTTCGGGGCTGCGAGGGGTCCAGTCTTCGGGAGGAAAAGCGATGCGCCAGAAGGCCGGGCGAGGAGAGGTGAATTCGAGGCCAATTTCCGCTTTGCCATCGCGGACGGGACCGAGATAGGCGACCCGGGTTTCCTGCTGTTCTTCGGTGCGCATATTTCGCAGCGCGACGGTGCTGCCGCTGGTGATGCGGGTCTTGAGCATTACCAGCGCGCCGTGGGCGCTGATGGCGAGAGTGTTGGAGTCCTCCTCGAAAGGATTGCCGGTGCTGTCCTTTCCGCTGATGCGCACGGCGACCTGCATGAGAACGCGCTGACTGCGGCGGCGCGGACCCGGATACACGGTAGTGCCTGGAACCTGAGACATTCTTCCTCGCAGAATTGCCTGAACGCGCCCGGGATGAAGGAGCGAGCCCGGAGGAACTTCATTGTATAACGCGGAAGAGCAAAGCAAGAGTGTTACGAAAGTACCGGTGTTCCAAACGGCGGTTTGGGCACAGCAAAACTTCTCTGCGAACTGTGGGTGAATCAACCGCGCTGGTCGATAGGGATGTACGAGCGCGTGTCGTGGCCGAGATAGATCTGGCGGGGACGCGCGATTTTCTGCTCGGGATCGAGAAGCATTTCCTGCCACTGCGCGATCCAGCCGGACGTGCGCGGAATCGCGAACAGGACCGGGAACATGGTCATGGGGAAGCCCATCGATTGATAGATGAGGCCGGTATAAAAGTCCACGTTGGGATAGAGCTTGCGCTTGACGAAATAGTCGTCTTCGAGGGCGATGCGCTCGCATTCAAGCGCGATTTCAAGGAGCGGATTCTTGCCCATGAGGTCGAAAACCTGATAGGCGACGTTCTTGATGATGCGGGCGCGGGGATCGTAGTGCTTGTACACGCGATGGCCGAAGCCCATGAGGCGGGTTTCGCCGGCCTTGACGCGCTTGATGAAGTCCGGAACTTTCTGCACCGAGCCGATTTCATGCAGCATGCGCACGACTTCTTCATTGGCTCCGCCATGAAGCGGACCGTAGAGCGCGGCGATGGCGGCTGCCGCAGCAGAATAGGGATCGACGTGGGAACTGCCGACCCCGCGGATCGTGTTGGTGGAGCAGTTCTGTTCGTGATCGGCATGCAGGATGAAAAGAATATCGAGGGCGCGCTCAAGCGTGGGATTTGGGCGATAGCGCGTTTCCGTGGTGCGGAAAAGCATGTTGAGGAAATTGCCGGCGTAGTTTAATTCGTTATCGGGATAGACGAAAGGCATGCCGAGCGTGTGGCGATAGGCGAAGGCGGCAATCGTCGGCATTTTGCCAATGAGGCGATAGGTCTGTTTGCGGCGGGATTCCTCGTTAAAGATGTCCTTGGCGTCGTGATAGAAGGTCGAGAGAGCGGCGATCGTGGAGATCATCATGCCCATGGGATGGGCGTCGTAGTGGAATCCGTCGAGGAATTTCTTGATGCTTTCGTGGATGAAGGTGTGATGGGTGATGTGCCAGGTCCAATCCTTAAGCTGCGATTCGGTGGGCAGCTCGCCGTGGATGAGGAGGTAGGCAGTTTCGAGATAGCTGCTTTTTTCGGCAAGTTCTTCGATGGGGTAGCCGCGGTAGCGGAGGATGCCCTGGTCTCCGTCGATGAAGGTGATGCGGCTGATGCAGGAAGCGGTGTTGTTGAACGCCGGGTCGTAACTCATCATGCCGAATTCGTTGGAATCGACCTTGATCTGGCGGAGGTCCATGGCGCGAATGGTGCCGTTGGTGACGGGAACCTCGTAGGATTTGCCCGTGCGGTTGTCGGTGATGGTAAGGGTTTCGCGTGGAGTGGAAACGGCTTCGGGCTTCTTGGTTTCGGATGTGGAGGTCAGGGGATTCATCGGACGGCCCTTTCGGCCGGGAGGGCGGGAGCGGCGCGCGACCCAGCCAATATTTGACTTTATCAGTCAGGGTTTGCAAGTGCAAACCCTGAAATCCGGCAGCAAAGCGGCGAAGAGCGGGAAGGGGTAGAGCGGATGTGAAGGGAAGAAGCGCGAAGGCAAGAAAACGCCGAGGGCGGAACGATCTAATCAGCGGAAAAGAAGGGAATTAGGCAAACTGCTCTATGCTCCTCTTGACAATAGTCGTTATAACGACTATAGTACGTTCGAAGCGGTGGAAAGAGAGCAAGGAGGGCAACATGATTACGATTCGGAAGAGCGGGGAACGCGGGCACGCCAACCACGGCTGGCTGGACACGCGGTACACGTTCTCGTTCGCGGATTACTACGATCCCGAACACGAGCAGTTCCGGACGCTGCGGGTAATGAACGACGACCGGATTGCGGGCGGCGGAGGATTCGGGACGCATCCGCACCGCGACATGGAGATCGTCACGTACGTGCTCGAAGGAGCCCTGCAGCATAAAGACAGCATGGGGAACGGGTCGGTGATCAAGCCGGGCGACGTGCAGTACATGAGCGCGGGAACCGGAGTGGCGCACAGCGAGTTCAATGCGTCGAAGACGGAGCCGGTGCACCTGTACCA